>WNGR01001376.1_pt1 | contig 52687 bp, 40 predicted proteins | sample 5407581 | NCBI WGS metagenome assembly WNGR01 (sample SAMN13153383, study PRJNA577476) | soil metagenome | isolation source: 80 cm soil or saprolite under Garry oak tree replicate 2 | place: USA:California | collected 2016-06-15 | reverse complement strand
GCTTTTTTCAAGGTTTCAAGCGTCTGTACAATATTTGTAACCATGGCGACCGGAACAGTTTCCACGGCGCCGGCCGACGTCTTCTCGGCGGCGGAAGTAATTCCGCAGGCCCGGTCCTTGGGAATAATAACGCCGTCAACCCCGGCACAGGCGGCCGAACGGATCAGCGCCCCCAGGTTGTGGGGGTCCTGAATCGCGTCCAGAACCAGAATAAATCCTCCCCTGCCGGACTGGCCGATCGCTGTCAACAGTTCGTCGAAGTCGGCATAGCGGAAGGGCTCTACTTCCAGGGCGATACCCTGGTGGTGCGAAGAGGCACACATCCTGGTGAGATCGCCTTTATCCCGGCGATGTACCGCAACGCCCCGCTCCTCGGCCAACCTGATAATCTTTTCAACACGATGATCGGTAGCGCTGATCTGTACGTAGAGGTTGAATGCGCCGCGTGTTCCTTGCAGAGACTCTTTCACCGGATTGACACCAAATATAAGTTCACCTTTCATGCGGCACCATCCGCAATCTCGGCAGCGATACTTTCTGCCGCCTGAACGGGATTTGCCGCTTTGGCGATCGGCCGGCCGATTACCAGATAATCTGCTCCGTTTGATACGGCTTCCGCCGGAGTCATAATTCTCTTTTGATCGTCAACAGATGCAAACGTTGGACGCACACCCGGAGTCACGATCAAGAAATCGGGTCCGCAAGCCTCCCTGATCAGACCGATCTCCAAGGGAGAGGCTACGACACCGTCCATACCCGATGCCTTGGCCAGCCGAGCCAGACGCACCACCATATCCTGAACCGAAAGTTCGATTCCCACCTGTTGCAAAGTCTGGGCGGTTGACGAGGTCAGGATCGTAACCGCCAGAAGCCGGGGACGTTCCGCAGCGCTGAATTCCTTATGCACGGCGGCGACGGCGGTTTCCATCATTTCGGCGCCGCCCAGCGCGTGCAGATTGGCCAACTGGACACCAAGACGGGCGGCCTCACACATTGCGCTCGCAACCGTGTTCGGGATGTCGTGGTATTTCAAATCGAGAAAAACCTGGCCGCCATGGCGCTGAACAGCTTTGACCGCGGCCGGACCGCAGGAGGTGAACAGCTCCTTGCCGACCTTGAACATACCGACTTTTCCTGCCAATGTCCCGGCCCAACGGTCGATGTCATCCAGACCATGCACGTCAAGGGCAAAAATGATTTTATTTCGTGCTTCTTCCGGCGTCATGGCAACCTCATTTCATGAATTCCAAAGCTGCGGCGGTAATTCCTTCCGCATCAATCCCGACATCCCTGCGCAGCTGGGCCTGGCTTCCCTGTTCGATATAGTGATCAGCAATGCCAAGACGCCTGACCTTCACATTCTGCAGGCCATTGTCATACAACAGCTCCAGAACGGCACTGCCGAATCCGCCCTGCAGGGCGTTTTCCTCCACCGTCATGATTCTGCCGGTGAGACGGGCGGCACCCAGGATGAGTTCTGCGTCGAGCGGCTTCACAAATCGGGCATTGACGACTCCGGCGACGATTCCCTTCTCCTTAAGCGCTGCTGCCGCCTGCAGAGCCGGATAGACCGTTGCCCCGACAGCGACTATTGTCAGGTCGCCCCCGTCAAGCAGCTGTTCGCCCCTCCCTATTTCGAGGCATTTCAGCTCACGATCCAGCGTGACGCCGTAGCCGGACCCTCGCGGGTAGCGGAGCGAGATCGGCAGACCGGAACAGATGGCCGTTTTGAGCATATGGCGCAATTCGTTTTCGTCTTTGGGGGCCATCATCGTTATTCCCGGCAGGTGCCGCAGGCAGGAAAGATCAAAGACGCCATGATGGGTCGGGCCGTCATCTCCCACCAGCCCGGCGCGATCCATCGCCATGGTCACCGGCAGGTTCTGCAGGCAGATGTCATGAAAAACCTGATCGTAGGCGCGCTGGACAAAGGTTGAATATATTGCCACCACCGGGCGAAATCCGTCCGCGGCCAGCCCTGCCGCAAAAGTCATGGCGTGTTGTTCCGCTATGCCGACATCAAAAAAACGATCGGGAAAGCGTTGCGAAAACGGACTGAGTCCTGTCCCATCCGGCATGGCTGCGGTTATGGCGATGATTTTAGAATCTTCTTCAGCCAGCTGCACCATGGTCTCGCCGAACAGATCCGTATAAGATTTGACCTCCGGTCTGGCAGACCCTTTGCCGGTGGCAACATCAAAGGCGCCGACACCGTGATATTTGGCGGGGGTCTCTTCGGCAGGTTTGTACCCCTTCCCTTTCGTCGTCATGATATGCACCAGCAACGGGCCATCAAGCTCATTGATGTTATTGAACACCTCAACCAGCTGTTTCAGATCATGGCCGTCAAGAGGGCCGAGATAATCGAAACCGAGCGCTTCAAACAGGGAGCCGGGGGTGAGAAACCCCTTCAGCGAGTTCTCGGCACGACGGGCAAAATGAAGGATGTCGGTCCCGAAAGCGGGAATATGCTTGAGCAGCGTCTGCATCTCTTGTTTCAAATCACGGTAATAGCGCCCCGTCATCTTGCGGGATATAAAGGAGGAAAAAGCGCCGACGTTCTTTGAAATCGACATTTCGTTGTCGTTCAGGATGACGATCAGATTTTTTTTGAGATGGCCGGCCTGGTTCAGGGCTTCAAAAGCCATGCCGCCGGTCAGTGAACCATCCCCGATAACCGCAATTGAATGACTCCGTTTTCCGTCGAGGCCGGCGGCCGAGGCCATGCCAAGGGCTGCCGAAATGGAAGTTGAGGAGTGGCCGACCCCGAAGGCATCATGCTCCGATTCGCAGCGCTTCGGAAAACCCGAAATGCCCTTGTACTGGCGCTGGGTATGAAAGCGGTCGCGACGCCCGGTCAGTATCTTGTGGGTATAGGCCTGATGCCCGACGTCCCAGATTATTTTGTCAGTCGGGGAATCAAAACAGTAGTGCAGAGCGATCGACAGCTCGACCGTTCCGAGATTGGAGCCTAAATGACCTCCTGTAGCTGAAACCGTTTCCAGAAGAAATTTCCGGACCTCAGCCGCAAGCTCCGGCAGTTGTTCCGGTTTCAATTTTTTCAGGTCGGACGGTGAGTTAATGGTTTCGAGCAGCATCGATTACACCTCTTGTGATCCTAGCCCTGATAAACAGGATAAGTGCGTTAAAGAAGTTGTTTTCTGCAAAAAAGCGCAGAAAACAACTTCTAACTTACTAAACATAGTTGTTCGTGCGGAACCACGCCACCGCCCGCTCCAGAGCTTCCGTAACGGGCGTCTGCGGTAAGCCGAGTTCCCGAACCGCTCTTCCTGAATCAAAATACATATGATGCGCCGCCATCCGGACCCCCGCCAGGGGGATCAAAGGCTCGCGGCCGGATATTCGGGAAAGCCCCTCATTGAGCCAGGCTGCCACTAGCACCGGAGCATACGGCAATCTGACTTTTGGCGCCGGAATCCCGGTTATTTCCTGAAGCATCCTGAAAATATCACGCAGGGAAAGATTGGCGTTGCCCAGTATGTATTTACGGCCCGGCAGACCTTTCTCCTCTGCCAGGACGTGCCCGCGGGCACACTCCTCGACGGCAATAAGGTTCAGACCGGTATCCAGATAGGCCGGCATTTTCCGCTTCAGAAAATCGACGATTATTTTTCCGGTAGGAGTAGGTTTTATATCCCACGGTCCGACCGGAGTCGAAGGATTGACGATTACCAGTGGTAATCCGCGTGCTGCAAACTTCTCTGCCTCGCGCTCGGCAAGGAATTTGCTTTTTTTGTATGGCCCGACCATATCTGCCAGCGATACCTGCGTATCTTCATTTCCCGGCAGACCGTTCCCGGGATTTCCCAGCGTACCGACGCTGCTCGTGTAGACGATCCGTGAGATGCCGTTCTCCAGCGCCGCTTCCAGAACTGCGGTCGTACCACCGACATTGGTACGGTACATTTCGTCAGAGTTGCGCGTCCAGAGACGGTAATCAGCCGCCGCATGATACAGTACGTCACACCCTTTAAGCCCCTGCAGCAAACCGGCTGCATCGAGAAGGTCCCCTTTCCATATCTCGACATCAAGCCCTTTCAGGTTGGAAAGATTGGCGGCTGAACGCACCAGCACCCGCACTTCCCGCCCATCCTTGAGCAGTTCGCGGACGATACTGGCGCCTATAAAACCGGTAGCACCGGTAACAAATGTTTTCATGGAGAAAGTGCTATGAAGCCTCGTTTTTTACACTCTCGAGCAGCAGTCGCCGATATCTGCCGAGCGCCGTCAAAGGGAAGCAATTGCGGTAAATGTGATATTTAATCATGAAGAATTTCGGGAACCCTGTTCCGGTGAAGGCGTCCTCATCCCAGGAGCCATCGTGCTTCTGGGTTGCAACAAGATATTCAACCCCTCGCGAAGCGGAGATTGAATGCACCTCTCCGGCGGTAAAGAGCGAGAGAAGCGCCCAGGCTGTTTGCGACGGAGTACTGGGACCGCACCCCATCAGCGAGCGGTCATCATAGGACTCACAAACCTCTCCCCACCCGCCATCCAGATTCTGTTTGGACTTAAGCCAGTTAACCGACTTTCTGATGTAAGGCTGGGCCATATCTTCACCGATAGCCTCCAGCCCGCCAAGCACGGACCAGGTACCATAAATATAGTTTACTCCCCAGCGTCCCCACCAGGGGCCTTCAGGCTCCTGTTCCGCCTTGAGAAAATCCAGCGCCCGGATTACTGCCGGATGATTTTTGGGATAATCGAATGTACCCAGGAGTTCGAGCATACGACCGGTAAGATCAGCGGTCGGCGGATCGATCAGCGCCTCCAGATCGGCAAACGGAATCTTGTTCAGAAGATGTTTTGTGTTGTCTTTATCAAAAGCTCCCCAGCCGCCATTTTCGCTCTGCATCCCGAGGCACCAGGTAATACCGCGCTTGATGGCATGGTCTTTCTGCTTTTTATCCCGAACCTTGATATCTTTAATTGCCAGCATGACAAAGCCGGAGTCATCAACATCAGGATACCAGTCATTCAGAAACTCAAACGCCCAGCCACCCGGTTCAAGATCGGGAGATTTGACCTGCCAGTCGCCTTTAAAGCGGACCTCATGGTCCAGGAGCCATTGAGCGGATTTGACCAGAGCCGGATGGTCAACCGGAACGCCGGCCTCCTGCATCGCAACCAGAACCAGCGCAGTGTCCCACACGGGAGATACGCACGATTGCAGGACCATGCCGTCTTCATCTTCGATACAGAAGTTTGCCAGTGCTTCAAGTCCGCTCGTAACAGCCGGATGATCGTTGGCATACCCGAGACAGTGCAGGGCAAGAACAGAGTTGAGCATGGCGGGCTGGATGCCCCCCCAGTCGCCACTCGATTCCTGATGATCCAGTATCCATTGTTCTGCAATTGCAACCGATTTTTTCTTGAAAGGTCGAATAGGGGACGATTCATAAACCTTGAGCAGATGGTCTATGCCGATGAAAAAATTCTTCCAGCTCACTATTCCGTCCTGGCGGGAAAAAGTATAATCAGTCGGACGGGGTGGACGAACAAAAAGTTCCTGGACTCTGGCCCGCGGCGGCAATTTCCTGACCGGATTCTCCGACATGACTACCGATAGCGGAATAATCGTCGCACGTGACCAGCTGGAAAGTTCGTAGACGTTAAAATAGGCCCATTCCGGGAGCATCATCAGCTCGATCGGCATCGACGGAACTCCCAACCAGGAGAATTCGCCAAACAACGCCAGAAACACTTTTGTAAAAACTCGCGTCTTTAGAATACCCCCCTTGGAGAGAATGAAGTCGCGGGCTTTGCACATGGCTGGATCATCGGCAGAGTATCCTGCCAGTTTAAGCGCAAAATACGCTTCAACAGTTGTCGAAAGATCTCCCGGGCCGCCAAACCAGAGCGACCAGAACCCTTCCTTGGTCTGCTTGCTCAGGATATAATGCGCCATTTTCCGTTCGCGCGGCCTGTCGACCATGCCGAGAAAATGAAACAGCATGATATATTCCGCTGTTATCGTTACATTCGACTCAAGCTCTGCCCACCAGTAGCCATCCGGCAACTGCTCGCGAAAAAAGAAATCCCTGGTCCGTGCAATGGTCTTGTCAAGAGGGTTCTGAGCGTCACCAACCATCTTTTTCCAGATTGTGGGAGGAAGGTGATGAACTTTGCCGGGAGCCTTCCCGGCAGGCAACTCATCGGCAACAGCCGCCTGACCATTAAACGAGGTAAGAGAATTTGAAATTGAATATTTGTACGTTTTCATCCAGCCCCACTCCTCACCAGCTTCAGCTGTACATCTAACGGAGTTACTTAATCTTTTGATATAAAAGTCTCCTTAGTAGCATATTACAGGGTGGTTGTATATTTTTTTCCATTTTCAATAGCACCTTTGGTCCATGACATACAGGGTCAATGGCGCTGTATTCCGCTCTATGCCTCGCACATTGCGGATTCCTTTTAATTTGATCAACCCCGCATGAAGCAGCTTGACAACGCCCGGATACATCCGCATATATACGCACTTGAACCGACTCGGCATTATCGGATAACCGCTCACCATAACGAGACTTATGCCACGTTTATTTTTTCAACTTTGCATATTGATTGCAATTCTCTGCGGACCTCAGCACGAGGCCGGGGCCGTCCGGTGGCAGGCGCTGAGCGGCACGGCACGCTACAACATAGCGTATGACGAACAGTCCGTCCTCCTGACACCTCAAGGTCTGCTGGAAATATGGCTCCGTTTTGTTCCTCGCGGAGAAGCCGAGCGTAAAGCGGCGGCGGCAGAATACAAGGAAAAGCGCTATCGCTTGCATCTTGAACAGTATGAAATCGACTGCAGCGAGCAGAGTGCGATACTCGGCTTGATCGACATTTTTGGTACCTCTGCTGCGCGGCTGAAACGGCTGCAAGGAGGCACCCAGCCGGATCCGATACCGCCCGGGTCGGTGCTTGCCGATGCGGCAGAGCGCATCTGCCCGGTTCCGGATGAAGAGAGTGAAGAAGAAAACGAAAGCGCGGCCCCCGGACTGACCGGGGAACCGGCTATAGCAGATGAAAGAGGGGCGAGCAGCGACAAGCTGCTGCTGATTGAAGCCCTGAGAAAAAAAGCGGCCTCAAAAGAGGCCACGGCTGAAACCTGGAGAGAACTCGGAAACATCTATTTTGATACCGACAAGCCCGAACAGGCGATCAAAGCCTACGAGCGCGCCCTGGCCCTGCGACCGAATGACACCGACACCCTGAACGACCTGGGCGCCATGTATCGCCAGACCGGCGATTTCGGGCGCGCAGTGGCAAATTTCGAGAAGGCGTTCTCACTGGACCCTTATAATCTGGAAAGCCTGTACAATTGCGGTTACGTGTACGCCTTCGACCTGAACAACATCCCGAAAGCACTCGTCATGTGGCAACGGTACCTGGAGCTGGAGTCAAAAAGCGAAACAGCCCTGCAGGTGCACTCTTTTATCGAGAAATACGGGAAACAACCGCTGGAAATCCGATAAATTAGATTCAGTTTTTCATCACAGTATGCTAGCTTGTCTTTTCATAGTCCTTTGCGCCCGTAGCTCAGCTGGATAGAGCACCAGGCTTCGAACCTGGGTGTCGGCCGTTCGAATCGGTCCGGGCGTACCAAACAATACGAATCTGATAACCCGATCAGTAGTGGTTATCAGATTTTTGCTTTATTCCCCTGAACGGCCTCGGACCTTGACAACAGAGGCTGTGAACGGTATAGTCGCCCCCAGCAGTAAGGTAGTTTCAGAAGCGGCACTCACCATCGTTGCCGCTTTATTAATGCGCTCGTAGCTCAGCTGGATAGAGCAACGGCCTTCTAAGCCGTAGGTCGTAGGTTCGAGTCCTACCGGGCGCACCAATAAATACGCTGCATTACATAATCTGCAGCAAAAATGTCGCGGCATTTGACGCGACATTTGTTGTGTTTTTGACCTATGAAAAAATCCCCCGCCATATTCTCCAATAGAGCCGCCGGTTTGACGATCATCATTTTCATCATGCTGGCAACACTGTTCTCGGGCCAGTGCCGTGCAGAGGTGCACTCTCTGCTTGTGCTGCCGCCCAAGAACAACACCGGCGACGCCCGCCTTGAATGGCTCGGCGTTGGTCTCCAGGATGCAGTGACCTCCAAACTCTGGAACGTGGAGGGGGTGCGCACAATTCCCGCCACCGATTATCTGAAGCCGTCCGGCACATCACTCTCCGAACTTGGTAGCTATACGCCCCAGCAGACATCGTCACTCGGCAGTAAAATGGCAGTAGATACTGTCTGGTGTGGCAGCTACAGTAGAAAAACCGACGCGGCTATTGAACTTGAACTTAAGGGTTTTGAGGTAGGCAGCGCCAGGGAACTGTTCACCGTTCGCCTGGAATACCCCGAAGAGCGCTTGCCGTTTGCTGCCGCCGAGTTGACGGCCGTTGCCCTGAAAGCTGCCGGCTATCATCTCTCTCCCCCGGTACGTGAACGAGTTCTCTCACCAACGACAGCATCTCCCATCGCCTTTGAACTGAATGCCCGCGGGTTCAATGCCCAGTTGAATCGCGTCATTAAAAACAGATCCGGCCAAAGCCCCCTTGACACCGAATGGCTTGACCTTCTCAACAAAGCGGTCACCGAAGATCCGAACTACGCCGAGGCTTGGGTAAACCTGGGATGGGCGGCTTATGCCACCGGTGATATAGCACTTGCCGACAGATCTTTCAGCAAAGCGGTGGCACTCAAACCGTATCTTATCGACGCCCTGATGGGAGAAGGATATGTGCTTCGCAAAAGAAGAGATTCCTTGGGTGCCCTAAAACCATTTGAACAAGCGGTCAGACTGAACCCCTCCCTGGAATGGCCCACGAAGGAAATGTCTGAGACCATCGGCACGGCGTGGAGGGGAACCAACAGGCCGATCCTCACAGAACTGGCGCGAAACAGCGGCCGCCCGGTCAGGCTTGCAACTATAAAGGCCATTGCCAGCTTCAAGCAAAAGGACTACCTCCCACTTCTTGATGAACTGGCAAATGACAACGATGATGAGATCGGCCTCTCCGCCATAACCGCCATGGGCACAATCGGTGGAGATGAGGCTATACCGCTCCTGAAGAAGGCATACCTGAAATCACCACGCAAGATAGATATCATAAACCTGCTGGTGAAGATCAAGCCTTCGGCTGCCCGTGATGAACTCATTGATCTTCTGGCAACGCATCTTGCGGGAACAGCGGTCTATCCCGACGCCACCATTGTTGCCGTAACGACTATCATGGGCAACGCCAAAGACAAAATCTTTCTCGATCCGCTGATCCAACTCCTCCAGAAAGGTACATCGGCAACCCGTTCCGCCGCCGCTCTTGCCCTGGGTGACATTAACCTCCATGGTGCGTTGCCGGCGCTAAAGGATTCTTCCGAGAAAGACAGCAGCGCAATAACCCGTGCCAGTGCGCTCATCGCCCGCCGGCAACTGGGGGACATGGAATCCGAGTCCCTGCTGGTGGATCTGCTGAACAACACCGACGCCTCTACCCAATCCTTTGTCATCTCCACCATCCGCAAGAAGTCGAGGTTCTTCAAGACCACCGGCCTCGCACGCTTTCTGAAGGAAAAACAGCGGTGACTGCCGGCAGACAATTAATTAATTAATTTATTAATTATCTTTACGATTCAAATTGTATGCTGTATACAATCATTTAAAATCGCCACCGAAACGGCACAGCACGGGTAACCGTGTGTCGCAAAGCTACCTGTCCCTGTTTGAGGGGATCGAGGGGTTGTCGAAGTGAATGCAGACATGCAACATACAGAAAACCCTCCCCCCAACCACTCTGCCACTTCGTATGGTTCATGTACAATCATCACCTTGTCTACCGCCCTGAAAGCCCTGCTAGCCCTGTTTGTACTGCTGCTGCTCATCGATGACAGCCTGATCCTCCGCCACATTCCCTTTCTGCCATCCCTTGAAACCCTGACCGGCGACATGACAGCCGCTCTGGCCAACCTGTTCACCATACCAGCCTCCTACAAAGACAACCTATTAACGGTTGCAGGTTTCAGAATGCATATGGTTGGCGAATGCACCGCCTTCCACTTCATGGCGCTGATCTCCATGACCATGCTGATGCACCCCCGTCATTCGGGCGCATACAAACTGGCAGGGATTGCGGTCGGTGTGCTGGCGATATTCTCGGCCAACGTTGTCCGCTTGGTGCTCCTCGGCCTGACCGGCGCCCATGCCCCGGTCATCTTCAACTTTACCCACGACTTCCTCTGGCAGATAGGCTTCGTCCTGTTCATGTTCCTCCTGTGGGAAGTGTGGGCAAGGCGTAGCCTTCTGACACATGACCGGCTCACCTTCGCGGCAATCGCGCTTATCTCCGCGGCACTCCTTCTCTTTGCCATAGGGCTGGCAGCCGATGCCTACCAACTCTTCCTCGCCCATGTGGCGGAAATGGTAAGCGGGGCAGGCCTGTCGGTCACATTCGACAATAACCGCTTTGCCTATGATATTGCAGGTGAGACGACGACCGTCACACTCTGGCAGGACCTCCTCGGTGTCGTGATTTTCTGGTCGCTCTGCACCGCTTCGGCTTTCACACACAAGCGCATCAGACTCTCGGCTACATGGGTCGCCGCAGGTACCGCCTTGATCATGGCCACCCATGTCGTTGAGGTCTATGCCTTGGGTGCCATGCTTCTCAACCATGTGCCAACGGATGCCATCAAAGTCATCCTGTGGCTCGTAAGGATCGTCTACATCTCTGTGCCGGTGCTGACCTGGCACCGAATTATCCGCACATCGCAGCGCACGCGACCCGCCATCGCCTTTGATTCAAACGATAACGAACTGCCTGAAGGAGAAAGCGTTTATGCAACACACTAAAGAGAACTCACGCACCTTACTGCCGATCCTGCTGAATTTCCTGTTATTCAGCCTAGTGCTGATTCGACCTTGTTGGGCGCCTCCGCCGCCCCCCACAGATCCGTCGGTACCTTTGTGGAGTGATTTCACCAGATGGGTTGTGATGGGGAGCGTGGTTGTGTGTGGGGTCTTCAGGGCAGGACGGAAAAGATAAGCTTCCCATTTAAGGCATTTGACTTACAGATTTCCAAAGTGAAATTGCCAGCGAAACTATAAAGTCTCGAACAAGACAGGAGTGAATATTATGAAGTTTAGAATTTTTACTCATTTAATGACGGTGCTGGCTGCATGTGTGGTGGTGATGGTGATGAATGGCACTGCCGTTGCTATTACTCCGAAGATTACAGCGGGTATTAATCACACCGTTGTCCTGAAGAACGACGGGACGCTCTGGTCATGGGGTGATAATTATATAGGCCAGCTGGGGGACGGCACGACCGTTGACACGAATGTGCCGGCCCGGATCGGCAGCGGCACCACCTGGAGCGCAGTTGCTGCGGGTGGTGATCGTACCGTTGCTCTGAAGAGCGACGGTACGATCTGGGCATGGGGAGATAATAGTTCCGGCCAGCTGGGGGATGGCACGACCGTCGACAAAAGTGTCCCGACCCGGATCGACAGTGATACGAAATGGAGCGCTGTTGCTGCGGCTTGGTTCCACACCGTCGCCCTGAAGAGCGATGGGACGCTCTGGGCATGGGGACGCAATGGTTATGGCCAGCTTGGGAACGGCACGACCACCGACAGTAATGTTCCGACCCGGATCGGCACCGGCTCGACCTGGAGCGCCGTTGCTGCTGGTTATGAGTACACCGTTGCCCTGAAAAGTGACGGCACTCTCTGGGCATGGGGACTCAATAGTTCCGGCCAGCTTGGGGATGGTACTACCGTCAGCAAGAATGTCCCGACGCAGATCGGCAACAGTACGATCTGGAGCGCCGTTGCCGCGTGTGCTGGTTACACCGTCGCGCTGAAGAGTGACGGGACGCTCTGGTCTTGGGGAGACAATGGTCGAGGCCAGCTGGGAGACGGCACGACCGTCAGCAAGAAGGTCCCGACGCAAATCGGCAGCGACACGACCTGGAGTGCTGTTGCTGCGGGTGCTGATCACACCGTTGCCCTGAAGAGTGACGGCACGCTCTGGGCATGGGGAGACAATGAATTTGGCCAGCTGGGGGACGGCACGACCGTCAACAAGAATGTCCCGACACAGATCGGCAGCGGAACGACCTGGAGCGCTGTCGCTGCGGGTCATTTCCACACCGTTGCCTTAAAGAGTGACGGCACGCTCTTTACATGGGGAGCAAATGATTATGGCGAACTGGGGGACGGCACGGCCGGTGTCAAGTTTGTCCCGACGCGGGTCGGCAGCGGCACGACCTGGAGCGCTGTCGCCGCGGGTGAGGATAACACCGCTGCCCTGAAGAGCGACGGCACACTCTGGACATGGGGATACAATTTTTATGGCCAGCTGGGGGACGGCACGACCGTCAACAAAAAGGTCCCGGCTCAGATCGGCGGCGGCACGACCTGGAGCGCTGTTGCTGCCGGTTTTAGTCACTCCGTTGCCCTGAAGAGTGACGGCACGCTCTGGACATGGGGAGGCAATAGTTATGGCCAACTGGGGGACGGCACGACCGTCAGCAAGAATGTCCCGATCCGGATCGGCGGCGGCACGACCTGGAGCACTGTTGCTGCCGGTTTTAGTAACACCGTTGCCCTGAAGAGTGACGGCACGCTCTGGACATGGGGAGGCAATAGTTATGGCCAACTGGGGGACGGCACGACCGTCAGCAAGAATATCCCGACACAGATCGGCAGCGGCACGACCTGGAGCGCTGTTGCTGTTGGCGGCTTTCACACCGTTGCCCTGACGAGCGACGGCACGCTCTGGTCATGGGGAGGCAATAGTATTGGCCAACTGGGGGACGGCACGTACGTCGACAAGAATGTGCCGACGCAGTCCCGACGCAGATCGGCGGCGGCACGACCTGGAGCGCTGTTGCTGCGGGTGATTATCACACCGTTGCCCTGGCGAATGACGGGACGCTCTGGTCATGGGGATACAACGGTGAAGGCGAGCTGGGGGACGGTACGGCTATCGACAAGAATGTCCCGGTACAGATCGGCAGCGGCACGACCTGGAGTACTGTTGCTGCTGGCGGCTTTCACACCGTTGCCCTGGCGAGTGACGATACACTCTGGTCATGGGGATACAATAGTAGTGGCCAACTGGGGGACGGCACGGCTTGGAGGGAAGCGCCGGTTTTGATAATGTCGGTTCTTTCATCCGACACCACCCCACCCATCGTCACCCTCACCACTACCCCACTCCACTACTCCAATCAGGCATCAGGCGCGATTGCTTTTAGTTCCAACGAATCTGCCACATTTCAGTGCAGTCTTGATGGCGGAGCATATGCAACCTGCAGCTCACCATTCAGCTACAACGCTCTAACCAATGGCCAGCACACTCTCTCCATAAAGGCAACGGATGGGGCAGGGAATGTTTCTGCGCCTGCAAATAACACATGGACAGTGAATACCGCTCTTGCTGCAAGTTCGGCGATGCTGTTGCCGCAGACTGGACAAGCTAGCTGCTATGATACTGTCGGTACGGTTATAGCGTGCATCAACACCGGCCAAGATGGTGATACACTGATGGGTGCTGCTTGGCCATCCCCACGATTTGCCGACAACAGTATCGCCACTCCAGCTGACCTGACTATAACTGATCACCTGACAGGGTTGATCTGGACCAAAGATGCTAATCTGATGAAAACTCGTGATCCATCGTTTGATGTTTATAGTACGGTGAATGATGGCGCAGTAACTTGGCAGCAAGCCCTAGATTATGTGAATAAACTAAATGCGGAAAGCTACTTGGGTCACAATGAATGGCGTCTGCCAAACCGTAACGAACTGGAAAGTTTGCGTAACAGACAGGTGGCAGGCCAAGCCATTTGGTTGAACAACAGCGCACAAGGATTTAACAACGTTCAGGGCAGTTTCTACTGGACTGGCAGTACCAACGCGTACAGTATCAATAGCGCCTGGGACTCTTACATGTCTGATGGCCACATGGACAGCTTAAATAAGAGCTACTTCAACGGTGGCTATGTTTGGCCCGTACGTACAGAACAGCTGGGCACTTTAACCCTTCCAAAAACAGGCCAAGTCGCCTGCTATGATACTTCGGGCACATCCAGAATGTGTGGCAATACCGGTGAGGATGGGGAATTGCAGGTTGGCATCGCCTGGCCTTCCTACCGTTTTACTGACAACAGCATCGTTACTCCTGCCGACCTGACTGTAAACGACAACCTGACCGGGCTGATCTGGACAAAGAATGCCAACATTGCTGGCGGCACAAAAACCTGGCAGGAGGCACTGGATTACATAAAAACCCTCAACAACGGCAGCGGTTATTTGGGGCATACCGACTGGCGCTTACCCAACCTCAACGAACTGGAAAGCCTTGTAAACAAGCAGGAGGCAAACCAAGCCACTTGGTTGAACAACAGCACACCAGGATTTAACAACGTCCAGTCCAATATCTATTGGTCCGGCACTACCAACACGGTCTATACCTATAACGCCTGGGTTGTAGTCATGGACGATGGACTCGTGGGCGACTATTATAAGGCACTCAACGGCTATGTTTGGCCTGTTCGCGGCGGAATTGTTTCGCCAGTAACAGATTTGAATCTCATTAGTCACTGGAAACTGGACGGCAATGCAATCGACAATTCTGGAAATGGAAATAACGGCACAGTTTATGGTGCTGTTCCCACTTCTGACCGCTTTGGTAATGCAAATAGTGCCATGAGCTTCAACGGTGTAAACAATTACATAACTGTTCCAGACAGTGCCAGCCTTAAACCTAATCAAATAACCATGTCGGCGTGGATTAAGCCGGCACAGTTGAGCGGGTACATGGATATTGTCAGCAAGTATTATGCGAACGGTTATTATCTCCGAATATTAGACTCCTCACTTTACAGCGCACGCATCGATTTCTTTGCAGCCGGTGATTCTAATGCAACCGGTACAGAGGTCCCCGCAAATATCTGGAGCCATGTAGTCTCCACATATGACGGGACCTATCAAAAAGTGTATATCAATGGTGTCTTGAAGGATTCAAAAAGCGGGATGGGACCTGCGATTTCCAATGTCAGTAACCCTCTGACAATCGGTGCATTGACGGGGGGAGGGGACTATTTCAGCGGCGCGATTGACGATGTGCGCGTATACAACCGCGCTTTGTCGCAGACCGAGGTCCAATCCTTGTATGCAACAGGAGGAACGCCTTCCGAAACCACACCGCCAACCGGGACCATCACTATAAACACCGGCGCTGCCACCACAAACACAACATTTGCGACATTGGGCCTGAGCTGTGCGGACACAGGAAGCGGCTGCGCGCAGATGAAGTTCAGCAACGACAACGTAAACTGGTCTTCGTGGCAGCCTTTTGCGTCCACAAAGAATTGGGCACTTTCCCCAAGTGACGGTACAAAGAGTGTTTACGTTCAATACTTGGACAATGCCGGTAATCCCTCGATCGTCTATTCTGCTTTGATCACTCTTGACCTGCCCATCTCCGCCCCCATGAACATCGAAGTCCAGAACCCCACGGTCAAGGGACAGCTTGTGGTCACCTGGACCAAACCGACCGACTCTGACCTGAACCATATCCACATCTACCGCAGCACCATAGCCGGCACCCTCGGCACCCTTGTCGCCGACAACCAGACCGGCATCACCTGGACCGACACCGACCTTGCATCCCAGACCAGATACTACTACACCGTCAAGGCCGTCGATAACGCCGGAAACGAATCCCTAAACACCTCCCAGGTGAGCAACGTCACCCTCGACAACACCCCGGCGGATGTGGTCACCAGCTTCGCCGCCGTAAATGCCGGCACCGGCGGCACCATCAACCTTTCATGGAACGCATCGACAGCAACAGACCTGGCCTTCTACCGCATCTACCGCACCACCGGTGTCGTCTTCTATGACCTGGTCCACGACAACATACCCAGGACCAGCACCAGTTTTGTGGACACCGGCCTCACCAACGGCACTCTCTACCGCTACAGCATCACCGCCGTCGACACCTCCGGGAACGAATCGACGATGACCAGTTCCCATTGGATTGTCCAGGCTACTCCCACGGCACCCGACACCACGGCACCCGGCGAAATACTCTGCTCTGCTGTCACCATCACCGACACCCAGAAGGGGGGCGAACTGAACCTATCTTGGACCAAACCCACGGATACAGACTTCTCCCTGACCCGGGTCTACCGCTCCACAACCTTGGGCAGCCTGGGAACGCTGGTCTTTGAAGGTACGGCCGCCACACTGGCTCAGACCGGCCTCCAGTCCGGCACCAACTACTACTACGCCTTCAGGGCTGTAGATTCATCAGGGAATCAGGTAAGTACAGCCTTGACCGCAACCAACCAATGCACGGCCAAACCGACCGACCTCGTACCGCCGCTCTGCCCAACCGGACTGACCGCCACCGTCAACCAGGACAACAGCATCACCCTGGGCTGGGTCCGCTCCGCCTCCACCGACATCAACGCCTACCGCATCTACGGCGACGGTGGACCCGGAGCCGTAGACTTCGCCACACCCCTGACAACGGTCAGCCAGAACCCGCTCCCCACGGCACCGACCAGTTACATCTGGCAAAGTGCCATCCTCTCTGCCGGCACCTATCTGTTTGCAATTCGTCCCGAGGACAGCACCTCGCCACCAAACGTTCAGACCGGCTGCGGCACCGTATCAGCCACCATCCAGGGCACAATCCCCACCTGCGGCGTCTCCGCCCGCATCAAGGCTCCCCACACCGGCAAAAAGCTCGGAGGCAACCGTCTCACTGTCGTCGCCGAACTCATCGGCGGTAATGAGACGGATCTGGCCAACATAACCTTCCAGTACCGCTTGAGCGGCATCGGTGATTGGGGCACCATCCCCCCCACCGACGTGGTGAAGTTCCCCAACCCGGACACAACCAAACCCTGGTTCGTCCACTGGGACATCTCCAACGCCGTCAACTTCCCCAACGGTGATTACGACATCCGCGCCCTGTCCAACTGCGGTACATCATCCGATCCGTCTCCGCAGTTCATCACGGTCACCATCGACCGTACCCAGGCCGAGAGTTATGAGGATGTGGACGGCAGCGGCCAGAGTGTCAAGACCGAGAACGTATCCGTCAACGCACCCAGCAGCATAGTGAAGGCCGACACCGGTGTCACCACCGCCGTCACCAGCCTGACCCTGCCGGCCGGCAGCCTCACCGCCGACACCTCCGTCACCATCACCGAGACCAGCCCGGCAACCGGAGCCACGTATGTCCTGGCAGCCTACGACAATGCCGGTACCTTCAGGAGAATCGACTTCGCCGATGGTACCCAGCAGCTTGCCAACGGCAACTCGGCGGTGCTGGAGATCCCTTACAAGGATGACAACAACGACGGCATCGTGGACGGCACCACTATCAATGTCCACGACCTCCAGGTCTGCGACTACCATAACGGCACGTGGAAGTGCCTCGACTCTATCGTGAGCACAAACACCAAGACCGTCAAGGCCAAGACATCCACCTTCAGCCTCTTTGCTCTCCTGAGACCACCCGTACCGCTGACCGACGGCTGGAACATGTACTCTATACCCCTGGTCCCCACAAACAACGCCGCGTCGAGTGTCTTCTCGGCCAGCGTCTACCCCGCCTACATCCAGCAGTGGGATCCGGTCCAGAACAAGTACATCTATGTCACCACCGTTACCCCCGGCAAGGGGTACTACGCCAAGGGAACCGGAGCGGCCAACCTCAAGGTGAGCGGCGCCGAAACCCCCGATGCTCCCTACAGCATCCAACTCAAGCGCGGCTGGAATATGGTGGGCAACCCCTTCCGTTACAAGGTCAACGTCGCTGCCCTCAAGATCAACGACGGCACAGAGAAACCTCTCCAGACCGCCGAGAACGAGGGCAAGGTGTACGGCACCTTCTTCTACCCCATAAACGGCGCTTACCAGCTGGCTACGGTCCAGGACTCCACCGCGACTCTCGACCCCTGGAAGGGCTACTGGCTGCTCTCCGACATCGACTGCACACTCGTTGTGCCTAACACACCGGCACAATAAGGGGGCGACTATGAGAACCTACACTATGAAGACAATGAACCTGATAGCTGCAATCATGACACTCACCCTGATGCCTGCACTGGCCCTGGCCGACTGGACCCTGCCGCTCTCCATAGCCGCCGGTACGGCACAGACCACCCTGACCATCGGCATCGCGACAGGGGCAAGCGACGGCTATGATCCGGGTCAGGATGTGCCCACCCTCACCGACAGCGAGGTTCTGAACGCCTCCTTCCCGCATCCGACATGGGGAGTGGTCATAGCAGGGAGCGCAGTAACCAGCTTCCATCGCGACATCCGGGGGAACCTACCCCAGCAGTTTGCCATGGAAATCACCTCCACAGTAAGCCCCCTGACAATCTCCTGGAACCGCACGTTCATCGGGACCGGTCTGGGGCTTGTCCTGCGCGACGAGTCCAACGGCGCCGAAACGGACATGGCCAAGAGCGACAGCTATACGCTGGCAACCGTCGGCAATCCGGCCAAGCTCAGCATCTATGCCACCGATCTGAACAATCCACCGCCGGCTACCCCGACCGGCCTGCATTACGAGATCAAGGGGACATCAATCTACCTTGCCTGGAACGCCAACATGGAGACCAGCCTGGCAGGGTATGTCCTTGCCCTGGAGAATGAGCTGGGCACCACCATACGGACCGTCAACCTCAAGACCATCACCAACTACAACCTGATGGATGTGGCTATCGACACGCCCTACACTATCTCGCTCAAGGCATTCGATTCTTCCGGCAACATGAGTGGTGCCGCGGAGATAACTGCGGCGATCAGGGTAACGCCCACCTGCACCGGCGGCCTGGTCTTGGTAGGCAATAGCTGCACATGCCCTGCGGGGACGACGTTGGTTAATGGCAGCTGCCAGAGCATCCCAACCTGTTCAGGTGGCCAGCTTCTGGTGAACAACACCTGCCAGTGCCCAACAGGGACAACTCTGATAAATAGTACCTGCCAGATTCCGGCAACAACGACAACGGTACCTGAAACTCCCGCATCCACAACGGAACCGGCTTCTATCACGTCAACACCAACAACCGCATCACCAGCCTCTGTGTCTACGACGACAGCAACAACGGCAACTGTAACATCTTCCACGACTACAGCCTCATCAACACCTACAAATACGTCAACTGTCGCTGCCGACGGAGATCTTGATGGTGACGGCCTCGTCAGCATCAAGGATGCACTCAAATCTCTCAGAGTAGTGGTGGGACTTGATCAGCTCACACCGGAGCTGCTGAAACATGCCGACGTAGCCCCGTTGATAAACGGTAAGCCCGCACCGGATGGGGTCGTCAGCATTGCGGACGTACTCCTTATCCTCAGAAGAGCTACAGGGCTGATTACATGGTAGGGAGTATTGCGGAGAAGTCATGAAATACCGCGTAAAAATAATGATAATTGCGCTCTTGCTCGGGGTTATTCAGGGATGTGACGGGGGAGGCAGTAAAACGGAACTACCCCGCCACAGAAACAACGGCACTGGTTAAGGGATATAAGGTAGCTACCAGAAACGTGAAACATTATCCGGAAAAGGGATTATTATTTTCCATCTAACTGCACTCGTTTTTTTCAGAAGCACCGGCATGAAAACGCCGCCAATTGGACAAAATTGGCGGCGTTTCGATAACTGTTAACAACTTTAATGTGCAGTAGTTGGCTATATTCAGCGGGGGTTTTCAACTATATTACTCTCCAACCAACTGGCTCTTGGTAAAGAGCGCCCTCAACCAGTACCCTTCCGCCTCGATATTCTCACGGCCGCCCTCTTCGCGGTCAACCAGCGTCACAATTCCGAGTACCACCAGCCCCTCTTCCTCTGCCCGGCGTACCGCCTTCATGGAGGAGCCTCCGGTAGTGACGACGTCTTCCACGATAACGACCCTTGTTCCGGCGGGAAGATTCTTGCGCCCTTCCAGCCATTGGCCGGTACCGTGACCTTTCGGCTCTTTACGGATAATGAAGGCGTGCATGCTTTTGCCGTCCAGATGGGCGGCGATTGACGTCGCGGTGGCGATCGGATCGGCTCCCAACGTAATGCCGCCAACCGCCTGGACCCCTTCGACATCCTTGATGGCCTCATAGAACAGCTTGCCGACCAGAAAGCCACCTTCGGCGTGCAGCGTGGTTTGCTTGCCATCGAAGTAGAAGTCGCTCTGACGCCCGGAAGCCAGTGTTACCAGGCGTTTTTCGTACGACAATTCCAGGATGATTTTCTTCAGTTGTTCGCGCTCACTCATGGCCATTCATCTCCTCTTCAAATAGTCCCTTCTGCAAATCTTCCACAGGTTTGGGGAATGCAACCGGGTATTTACCGGCAAAACAGGCTTTGCAATAGCGGGTATCGCCATGACCGATTGAGGAAACGAGTCCTTCTTCGGACAGATACCCCAGAGTATCAGCGGTTACATAGCGGCAGATTTCATCGATCGTATGCGATGACGAAATCAGTTCCTTCCGGTTGGGTGTATCGATACCGTAGTAGCAGGGATAACTGGTAGGGGGGGATGAAATCCGCAGATGCACCTCGCTTGCCCCGGCGTTGCGCACCATTTTGACGATCTTTCGCGAGGTGGTGCCGCGTACGATCGAGTCGTCGATCACGATTACCCGCTTCCCCTTGAGCAGCTCACGCACCGGGTTGAGCTTTATTTTGACCCCGAAGTGGCGGATGGACTGGGCTGGTTCGATAAACGTCCGGCCGACATAGTGGTTGCGGATCAGGCCGAGTTCGAACGGGATGCCCGATTCTTCGGCATACCCCATCGCAGCCGGGACCCCGGAGTCCGGCACCGCGATCACGACGTCGGGCCAGCTGCCGTCCCAGCTCCTTGCGGGCCATGTAGACGTTCCTGCCGAAGATGTACGAATCGGGGCGGGCAAAATAGACAAACTCGAAGATGCACGGGGTTGGTTCGATCTTCTTGAACGGGAAAAGCGACTTGATGCCGCCGTCCTTGTTGCAGACCACCATTTCACCCGGTTCGATCTCGCGAATGAATTCGGCTTCGATCAGGTCCAGGGCACAGCTTTCAGATGCGACAACCCAGGCGTTCCCGAGCTTGCCGAGACATAACGGGCGGAAACCGTTCGGATCACGCACCGCGATCATGCGGGTCTCGGTCAGAAAGACCAGACAGTAGGCCCCCTGGATACGCTTCAGGGCATCCGTGATACGATCGACAAGGGAGTTTGTCTTGGACGCGGCAATGAGATGGATGATGATCTCGGTATCCATCGTCGTCTGGAAGATCGAACCATAGGCTTCCAGCTCAGCCTTCAACAGCTGCGCATTGACCAGGTTGCCGTTGTGGGCGACGGCAATCGAGCCGCGTGAATAATCGACCATGATCGGCTGAACATTCTTTTCAACCGATGCTCCGGCGGTCGAATAACGAACATGCCCGATGGCCGATTTGCCCGGCAGTTTTTTGAAGACGTCCGGGTTGCTGAAGACATCGGCAACGAGGCCCATACGCTTGTGGGCGTGCAGTGAAGAACCGTCCGAGGAGACGATGCCGCAGCTTTCCTGACCGCGATGCTGCAGGGCATAGAGACCGAGGTAGGTTAGATTGGATGCCTCCGAGTGATTGTAAATACCAAAAACACCGCATTCTTCTTGAGGACGGGATAGCTTCATAAGTTAAGGCTCCACTTGGTTTTGAATCAGATAAGATTCTTTCTCACATATTCGGCGGCATTTTTATACAGGGCCAAACCTTCGCCCTCTTCCGGCAAATCTTCTCTTGTCCAGCGGGGGTGCTGGGTATAATGGACATACGCCTCGGGATGCGGCATGAGCCCCATCAGGCGGCCGGTCGGGTCACACAGCGAGGCAATGGCGTCCGTAGAGCCGTTGGGATTGGCAGGGAACTCCATGGTTGCTCCGGTATAATCGGCATCGCTGTATTTTAACACGGCCAGATGACCGGATTCAATCCTGGCCATCGTCGTAGCGGAATCGCACAGGAATTTACCTTCACCATGACGCACCGGCAGGTATATTCCCTTGTCGATCCCGCGGGTAAATATGCTGGGAGAGAGGGGATCAACCTTCAGGTAGGTCCAGCGATCCTGAAAGCGGCCGCAGTCGTTATGGGTCAACGTCGCCGTCTGCTGCAGGTACTCGCCGTCAAATCCGGGGAGCATCCCCATCTTGACCATCAACTGGAAACCGTTACAGACCCCGAGGATCAGCTTGCCGTCAGCGATAAAGCGGCTGAACTGGTCAACCAGCTTTTCATTTCGGCCGGCGACTGCGGCATTCTTCAGGCGGTTGGCCTGGGCTTTGGCGCTCCCCAGATCGTCGCCGTCGAGAAAACCGCCGGTCATGTTGAGAAAATGAAAGTCATCCAGACGGATCTCGCCGGAAAGTATCTCGGCGATATGGGCGATAACGGCCTCATCGAAACCACCGAGGCGGCAGGCATGAGCAGCCTCCATCTCGCAGTTGGTTCCGTTGCCGGTTATGACGATTGCACGGGTCGGTTTCATTGCTTCAAATTCTCCTTGAACGATTTTACCATATCACTGTCTGTATGTGCCGCCCTGCCCTGTTTCAGTCGAAGCCGGCGGAATAGCCGTTTATGGCCGATAGAAACTCGGCGCCGTATTTGCGCAGCTTGTGTTCACCGACTCCGGTAATAGCGAGAAGTTCCCGCTCATCCCGAGGCCTGCTCGATGCCATTTCCAGCAGCGTCGCATCGGAAAACACTACAAATGGAGGAACATTGGCGGCATCGGCAATCTGTTTGCGCAGAACCCGCAATTTGTCGAACAACTCCTGATGGAGTCCGCCTGAGGCTCCGCCACGGCGCTTTAATTTCGCCTCAGGCTTGATAGCTGCACGGGGAAGACCGAGAACAACCTCCGTCTCTCCCTTCAGTACCGGACGCGCTGCAGGTGAAAGCCCCAGGACACCGTAGCGGGTAAAGTCCTGCACAAGAAGACCGAGATGGATCAGCTGGCGAAAAATGTTTTCCCATTCCAGGGCAGAGAGGTCGGCGCCGATACCGTAGGTTGAGAGCTCATGGTGGCGCAGATCGGTGATCCGCTGACTCCTCCCCCCGCGCAGAACCTCTATTATATGCCTGACTCCGAACCGCTCGCCGACCCGGTACACACAGGAAAGCGCTTTTTTTGCCTGTTCAGAAGCGTCAAAACGTTGCGGCGGGTCGGTGCAGATGTCGCAGTTGCCGCAGTCATACTCGCGCTGGTCGCCGAAATAGGAGAGGAGCGCCCGGCGTCGGCAGGTCAGCGCCTCACCGTAAGAGACCATCGCATTCAGCTTCTGGAGCTCGATCCGGACCCGCTCGGCATTATCACTGTTCTCGATCAGGGAGCGGGCGGTCATCACGTCGCCCATGCCGAACAGCATCAGCGCCTCGGACGGCAGTCCGTCCCGCCCTGCCCGGCCGGTCTCCTGATAATAACTCTCGATGCTTTTAGGCATGTCGTAATGGACGACAAAACGGACATTCGGCTTGTCGATCCCCATCCCGAACGCGACGGTGGCGACAACGATCCGCAGGTCGTCGCGGCGGAAGGCGTTCTGCACCCGGCTCCGCTCTTTTTCAGACAGCCCGGCGTGGTAGGCGGCGGCTGAAAACCCGGCCTGCGCCAGCTGCCCGGCAATCTGTTCGACCCGCTTTCTGCTCAGCGCATAGATAATGCCGGACTCATCATCGCGCCCTTTCAGGAATCTGGTCAATTGAATAAACGGTTTCTGCTTGGGGATGACCGTATACGTTATGTTCGGACGGTCAAATCCGGCGACAAAGACCCTTGCCTGCCCGATCCCCAGCTGGTTGACGATATCCTTGCGCGTCTCCGGATCGGCGGTGGCGGTCATCGCCACAATCGGTACATCCGGAAACGTACTCCGCAACCGGCCGAGCTTCACATAATCGGGACGGAAATCATGCCCCCACTGGGAGATGCAGTGCGCTTCATCGATCGCAAACAGAGCCAGTTTCAGCGTGGACAATGCGTCCAGAAAATCGGGGAGCAGCAGCCGTTCCGGCGCGACATAGAGCAGATCCAGTTCGTTACCGTGCAACTGACGCAACACCTGACGAGCTTCAACTGACGTCAGCGACGAGTTGAGGCAGGCCGCACGCACGCCGTTGTCCAGCAGCGCATCGACCTGATCCTTCATCAGCGCGATCAGCGGCGAAACGACAATTGCCACCCCATCCCGGTGCAGCGCCGGTATCTGGTAGCAAAGCGATTTGCCGCCGCCGGTCGGCATAACCAGAAAGACATCCTCGCCTGCCACCACCCTCTCGATGACGTCCTGCTGGGGTGCCCTGAACTGGTGGAAACCGAAGACCGTCTTCAGGGTATCGTGGAGGGTTTCAGACATCGTTGACAGCTACAGCTCCCTGAGCGTCTGCTGCCACGCTTCTTTCAGCCCGGCAAGACCGGCTGTGACGACAGAAGAACCATCCATTCCGGTGATCACAAGCACCGGTTCCTCCGTCACGACGCCGATAGAAGCGAAACAGTTGCCGCTCATGACCGCCTCGAACCGGTCACGCTGTTCCGGATGCACCGTTACCAGGTGCCGCGATGCCGATTCGGAGAAGAGCAGCGTACAATCGCTCTTGCCGGCCGCATCACCCTTCCAGAGAACCCGGGAGAGATCGAGCTTCATGCCGTACCCGCCGGCAAAGGCGCTTTCTGCCGCCGCTACCGCCAGTCCGCCATCGGAGAGGTCATGGCAGGAAGCAACTACTCCCTGATTGACCGCTTCGTGATAGGCCTGATAGCGCTGGTACGACCTGGCGGTATCAACATGAGGAATCTTGTTGCCGACAGCCCCGGAGAGCGCCAGATATTCCGAGCCGCCCAGTTCGTCCGCCGTTTTGCCGAGCAGATAAACGATGTCGCCCGGTCGCTTGGCATCCATCGTGACCGCCAGCCGCGCGTCATCGATCTTGCCGATGACGGAGAAGAGCAGCGTGGGGGGGATGGATATCTTGGTAGTACCGTCATAGAAGTCGTTCTTCATCGAGTCCTTGCCGGAGATGAGCGGCAGGTTGTAGGCCATGCAGACGTCGTAGAGCGCCTGATTGGAGCGCACCAGCTGGGCCATCTTGTAGGCGCCGTCCGGGGTTTTATCGGACTGGACCGGGTCGCACCAGCAGAAGTTGTCCAGACCGGCGACCAGCTCCAGCGAACCGCCGACCGCTACGTAATTGCGCAGCGCCTCGTCAACGGCGTTGGCGGTCATATGATAGGTGTCGATGTCAGAAAAGCGGGGACAGATACCGTGTGCCGTCACAACACCTTCGAATGAATCGAGGAGCGGCCTGACGACCGCCGCATCCGAGGGGCCGTCGTTGGCGACTCCGGTGAAGGGTTTGACGACGGAGCCCCCCTGCACTTCGTGGTCGTAGCGGCGAACCACCGACTCCTTGGAGCAGATGTTCAGCGCCGAGAGCAGTTTCTCTTTTCATCCAGCATCGGCTCGGCATGCCGCGGAGGGGTCCACTTGGCCGGCAGCTGCATCGGCGGGAGTCCCTCATGCATGAACTCCATCGGCAGCCAGGCAACCGTTTTATCGCCATAGAGCATATGGAAGACGCCGTTGTCGGTGAATTCACCCAGCACGGTAGCCTCGACGCCGAAGCGGACGGCCATGGCAAGAAACTCGTCGATTGACTCCGGAGGGACGGCCAGCGACATCCGCTCCTGCGCCTCGGAAATCAGGATTTCCCACGGGTTAAGTCCGGGATATTTGAGCGGTGCCTTGGCAAGGTCCATCCGGCAGCCGCCGCACTCGCCCGCCATCTCGCCGATGGAGGATGACAAGCCGCCGGCGCCGTTATCGGTAATAAAACGGTAGAGCCCCTTGTCGCGGGCCCGGATCAGAAAGTCAAACATCCGCTTCTGGGTGATCGGATCGCCGATCTGCACCGCCGTTACCGGCGAATTCTCGTTCAGCTCCTCGGAGGAGAAGGTGGCTCCGTGAATACCATCCTTGCCGATCCGGCCGCCGGTCATGACGATCAGGTCGCCCGGCTTGATGGATTTTTCATGCCCCGGACGGCCATTGACTACGGCAGGCATCAGACCTGCGGTACCGCAGAAGACAAGAGGTTTACCGGCAAAACGGTCATCAAAAACCAGCGAACCGTTGACGGTCGGGATGCCGCTCTTGTTGCCGCCATGCTCGACCCCCTCGACAACCCCTTCGAAGATACGCCGGGGATGCAGCAGGCGCGGTGGAAGCTCCTTATCATAAAACGGGTCGGCAAAGCAGAAGACATCGGTATTGAAGATCAGCTTTGCTCCGATACCGGTGCCGAACGGGTCACGATTCACTCCCACGATGCCGGTCAACGCCCCGCCGTACGGATCAAGCGCCGACGGCGAGTTATGGGTTTCTACCTTGAATACCAGCGAGTACTGCTCGTTGAATTTGATGACTCCGGCGTTGTCCTTGAATACGGAGAGGCAGAAATCCTTCTCCCCCATCCGTTCGCGGACCTCTTTCGTAGTGCGCTGGATGAAGGACTTGAACAGGGATTTGATTTCCTGACGATTGCCGTTTTCATCCTCATACTGCACGGTGCCGGCAAAGATCTTGTGTTTGCAGTGTTCAGACCAGGTCTGCGCCAGGCATTCCAGCTCGACATCGGTCGGCTTGGCGCCGAGAGCGAACTTCTGGCGTTCTGCCAAGGTTTTTGCATCACGGTAGTGGGCCTGGATGATCTTCATCTCGTCCAGAGTCAGCGCCAGCACTCCGTCCTTGCTGATCCGCATCAGTTCATCATCAGAAACTTCCAGATCGATCTCGCGCACTTCGGCCTTCGTTTCACCGCTGACTTTGGGCACATAGGCCGGAAAGCCCCCTTTTGCGGCGAAATCGGCAGCCGAGAGGATGCTGTAGCGCTGAATGAGGGTGTTGCTGAGCAGACCGGTGGCAATCTTTTCCACATCGGCCAAGGACAGACGCCCTCTGAGAAGGTATTGCACCGAGTAATACACCCCGTTGCCGGGAGCGCAGGGACGGCCGGTCAGATAGTCGACCGCCTCGCGGGCGGTACGTCCGACATTGTCGGTCACACCAGGACGGAACCCGACCTCCACGGCAAAATCGAAACCGGAGGCAAGCGGCCTGTCGATGCTCCATGTCTGAATAACCGGATCGCTGAAGGGACCGGCTGCGGCCCGTTCCAGTTCGTCTTGGACAAGGTCGGTATCCAGCGTGTAGACATCGAGAGTGCGTACCTCTTCAACCTCAAGATGCAGGAAGTGCTCGATCTCCCGTTTGATCCGCTCGCCCCGGGCGTCCCGTACCCCGTCTTGCAGTGCTGTTTCAATCCTGTTGGCCATGTCAGTCCGTTCCTTTTTGCATTTTCACCGTCCTGGTCGGGAACGGAATTTCGATGGAGTTTTCGCCAAATCTCTTGAGAATAAGCGAATTGATTTTATCCGTAACGGCAAACAGGTTGCCGTACTCTTCAACCCAGAAAAAAAGCGCCATGTTGAGAGCGGAATCGCCGAAGCTGGCAAAATAGGCTTCGGGTGGAGGTTCGGCAAGGACATCCTCGACCTCTCCGGCTGTAGCAATCAACAGCGCCTTGACCTGATCGACATCGCTGCCGTACGCCACACCGATATTGATGCGCCCCTTGGCCCGGCTGTTGGGAAACGCCTGGTTCGTCAGCATGGTGTTGCACAGGTCCGAATTGGGGATAATCAGCAGCTGGTTATCCGGAGTCTTTATTTTGGTGCTGCGCAAGCCGATATCCGTCACATCCCCGATCTGGCCGCCTACCAGCTGGATGCGGTCTCCGATGCGAAACGGGCGATCCAGCATGATGGTAAAGCCGGATATCATGTGAGCCAGTGTATCTTTGGCCGCCATACCGATTGCCAGCGAGCCGATGCCGAGGGCGGTAACGAGCGAAAAAATATCGTAACTGAAATGTTTGAGAACAACGATCAGGGCAGCGCCCATCAGAAACAGTGACACAATCTTTTCAGCCACCGGCATCATCTGGCGCGACATGGCGGCTCCGGCTGTATCCTCTTGACCGGCAACATACCATCTCATCAATTCGTCGATGATGTGGTAGATCAGATTACAGACGATCACCACCAGGATGATATATATAACGCCGGAGGTGATCAGAATCAGTTTCTCATGCAGCGGCAGCGAGCGGATGGCCAGATATACGCCCGTCACTATTAATAATCGTGACGCGTAAGGTATCACCTGCTGCAGGACCCGATCGTCCAGATCGGTTGAGGTAAAGGCGGTAAGGCGTCTCCCCCACTTGTTCAGCATCATGACTACCAGGTGCGACAGCAGCCAGAACAGGGCCAGGATCAGCAAGGCCCCCAGAGTTTCTTTGGCCCAGAACAGCATGAAACTGTCGCCTTCCTGCGGCTGCAGGATGCCCTGTATGAAACCGATAAATCTATTCACGGAACACTCGTTTGAAAATCGTATCGACATGCTTGAGATGGTAGTTCAGGTCGAAGGCCTCACGAATCCTGGCCTCGCCAAGCGCCCCGGCCACTTCCCGGTCTGCCAGCAGTTCCGTCTGAAAGTCGGCGCCCTGCTCCCATACCTTCATGGCGTTGCGCTGCACCAGCCGGTATGAATCTTCACGCGATACGCCGGCCTGGGTCAGGTCGAGCAGGATCTTCTGGGAGAAGACCAGCCCCTTCATCTGGTTCAGGTTTCTCTGCATATTTTCGGGATAGACAACCAGGTTCTTGACCAGACCGTTCAGGCGGCGCAGAGAGAAATCGAGCGCCACGGTTGCATCCGGGGCGATGTAGCGTTCGACCGAAGAGTGGGAGATGTCACGCTCGTGCCACAGCGCCACGTTTTCAAGCGCGGGGATGCAAAGCGAACGGATGTAGCGGGCCTGGCCGGTCAGATTCTCGGACAGTATCGGGTTGCGTTTGTGCGGCATGGCCGACGACCCCTTCTGCCCCTTGCTGAAAAATTCTTCCGCTTCCAGAACTTCGGTGCGCTGCATGTGGCGCACCTCGATGGCTATCCGTTCCATTGACGATGCGATTACCGCGAGGACGCAGAAGTATTCGGCGTGACGGTCGCGCGGAATGACCTGGGTTGATACCGGCTCCGGCTTGAGCCCCATTTTTGAACAGACATACTCTTCAACGTAGGGGTCGATATTGGCAAAGGTGCCGACCGCCCCGGAGATGGCGCCGGTGGCGATGTTTTCACGAGCGGCGGCCAGACGCACCCGGTTGCGCTGCATCTCGGCATAAAAGGAGGCCAGCTTGAGGCCGAAGGTTACCGGCTCGGCATGGATGCCATGGGAGCGTCCGATGCAGACCGTGTCCTTGTGCTCAAACGCACGCAGCTTGAGCGATTCCAGAACCATGTCCAGGTCGCCCAGCAGTTCATCGGCAGCCTGAACAAGCTGCACCGACAGGCAGGTATCGAGGACATCGGACGACGTCATACCCTGATGGATAAAACGGGCTTCCGGGCCGACATATTCGGCAACGGATGTCAGAAAGGCGATCACGTCATGCTTTACCTCGGCCTCGATCGCGTCGATCCTGGCGATATTAAAATCACCCTTGGCGCGGATAACCGGCACAACCTCCTTGGGGATGACCCCCAGTTCGGCCTGGGCTTCGCAGGCAAGGGTCTCTATTTCGAGCCAGATGCGAAAGCGGTTTTCAGCGGTCCAGATATGGACCATTTCGGGCCTGGAATAGCGTTCAATCATGTAAGAACTCCTCGTTTAATTTCTGCGTAGTGCTATATTTCCATAACCGCACTGGCATGGTACTGGTCACCGATGACAATCCGCGGCGCACAGATGTTCTGGTCGCTCAAAAAAGCCCTGGTAGTTCGCAGCACATGCTCCGGATGGTTGTTCACCTCGGACAGATGCGCCATTACCAGGGCTTCCAGCCCTTCATGGGCAAGTTCATGCAGCAGCGCCAGTGATTCCTCGTTGGAGATGTGGCCGTGACGGGACTTGATGCGCTGCTTCAATTCCCACGGATAGGGGCCGTTCATCAGCATCTCCACGTCGTGATTCGACTCCAGATTGAGAAAGCGGCAGCCGCGCAGTTTTTCAACCACCAGCCTGGTGACGATGCCCAGATCGGTAACCGAAGCCGCGCCCCCCTCGGAGGATTCGATCACGAAACCGACCGGATCGCAGCTGTCATGGGTAATCGGCACCGGATCGATTTGAACATCCCTGAAGTAGAGAGCTGAGCCGGATTCAAACTCGCACACCTGGCTCTTTTTGAAATACTTATCTGCCTTGGCATGAACCAGGTGGCTGGCAAAAACCGGCACCTTGAACTTGCGCCCGAAAGAACCGGCACTCCTAATGTGATCGATATGCTCATGCGTAACCAGTACGGCATGGATGCTTGCGGCATCGATACCGACCTCTTCCATGCGCAGCAGCGTCTCGCGCAACGACAGTCCGGCATCTATCAGGACGCGGGTCTCCCCGGTTTCAAGATAGAGACAGTTACCCTTGCTGCCGCTCGCCAGCGAACAGATTTTCACATGGACTCCAGGAATTTCAGGCTAATGGTGCGCCGGAAGAGAATACCGAAATTACAGAAGAACTTCAGTAGGTTATATTTAAGCATCGGATGATGCGAGCGAAACATAAACAAGAGGTATTTATACACTGAAGCAGGTAATAGTTTCAAGGTTTATCGTCGCACGGCAGATGAGACTCGTTATATCTCGGAGATATCCGCTGCTGTTATTTCGACATCGGGCCATCCCTCATAAATCCACTCTTCCACCCGTTCCAGCGCCTGCCGCGGGATATTTTTATCGGGGCTGACCGTGACGAAAGCAAGCACACCCACAGACGCATTATCCTGCCGATCAACCTCCGCGCACGCCACATTGAAGCGGTTTCTGGCCCGTCCGAGGATGCTCTTGACGATCCCGCGTTTTTCTTTGAGGGAATGCGATGGAAGGGAGAGATGGATTTCGAGACAATAAATGAACATGGGCATATACCGGATTTCAGGTTTTTTCTGTTCTTATGTTTTCTATTTACCCGGCACAGCCTTGACCGGCGGCAGCGCATGCTTCCCCTTGCGAGCAAACTGTTCGTCAAAAGTATAAACAGCCTGTACCGTATCACTACTGGCAAGGTGCAAGGCATCGGCAAAATCATACCCCTGAGCATAAAATTTGAGCGCTGCCGCAATCTGACCGGCACACTCGGCAACCACCATTGGCAACCCCAAAATTTGCAATAACGATCGGTGTATATCGGTCGGCTTTACCCGATAAGCCGCCCGCAACACCCACTCCAGTTCCAGCAGCACCGTTTTGGGCAGAAAAACGGCTTCAGACCGTTCCAGAAGTTTCATGGCGCGACGGGCCTGAAGCTCGTCATCGTTGGTCAGGTAGCGCACCCAGACATTGGTATCAAGGGTAACCATCGTTGTTAATCCTTACGCCAGGAACGCGCAATTTCATCATCAATTGCCGCCTGCATCTCATCCAGACTTTTTGCCGCACCTTTATAGCCGACGCACCCCAGACCGCTCTGCAGGCTGGTGGCAGGAAAATTACTCAACGGCTTCAGCAGCACCCCCCCCTGCACATCTTCAACCACAAAACGGGTACCCGGCTTCCACTGGTGGCTGGAGCGTATGGCTTTGGGAATGATGACTTGTCCCTTGCTTGACAGGAGCGTAGTTTCCATGAGGCACCTCATGTAAGATTTGGTAAGAACATAATACCTGACCGGTAAACTGCTTACAAGGAAAATTCAGACGGGGTGATGCAGCTCGTTAGTGGTGTAAACGGTAGAGATTTGAGCCAAGCCCGACAGACTCGTAGAGGAAGATATTTTTGTGGCTAATTATCGCTATTTTGCTATAGTGATCCTATGAAGACCAATTGGACAGTTGAATTTCTCAACGATGCCGTCGAAGCCGAGTTCCTTGACATTCCCAAGGATCTCCAGGCCCGACTGGTGCGGATTACCGATTTGATTGAGTCCTACGGACTTGATAATCTGGGCATGCCGTATGTCCGTCATCTTCAGGACAAGCTATGGGAGATTCGTGGCAAAGGGAAATCCGGGATTGTCAGGGCACTGTATGTGGCTGTGGTTGGCAGAAGGGTTATCATCCTGAGGGTGTTTGTAAAGAAAACGCAAAAGACGCCGCCGGGAGAAATCGTCCTGGCTTTGTCTCGAATGAAGGAGATCGATCATGGGTAGAAAAATGTCGGATGTAAAAAAAGATCTGATGAAGGATGAAGAATTCCGGGTCGCATTTGTAGGGCTCGAAGATGAATTTGCTTTGGCTGCGCAGCTTATCGAGGCCAGGAAAAAGGCGCATCTGACCCAGGATGAAGTTGCCAGAAGAATGGGCACAACTCAGTCTGTTGTTGCCAGACTTGAATCAGGACATCCGCTGCCAAGTCTGCGGTCGCTGAAACGGTACGCTGAGGCTGTTTACGGAAGGGTAGAAATAAGAGTCGTGTAAGGTGGTCGGGGATGATGCGGCTCGCTCGTGGTTCGAAGGGTGGGGATTTAAGCCAAGCCAGACGGGCTCGTATCACCTGTTCCTTTTGCTGAAGGAGTTGAATGTATTGCTGAGTCCATGAAGCTGTAATGGCTGATTAGCCGCAATTTTCCTGAAAACTTGTCATCTTGAAAGCCTGACCCTGCGCCGCACCTCTTAGAAGTAAACTGCTACTGTTTGGTAGCTCAAAAGGAATCCGTAAATCATGAAAGTGACAAATGTTTCAATTCTGCCAACAGAATCCGCTAAGGCCGCTGGGCGGACCGCGCTTACGCCAGAACTCCTGGCAGCATGCGGGGCTCGGTACTCACGCAATAATGAGGGTCTGGACGCAATTCTGTCCAAAATCGACCCAAATAATCTAGACAAATCGGTTGATGGCATCTTCAAAATGATCGACTATGGGCACCAGTCTATCGCGGACATGGTCCCGGTATCCATGTTCATCGATGATCTTTCCATCTTTCTGGCTTATCTCATCTGGAGTTGGTGCCCAACAGCGGGGGGACAAGAATCCTCGACCAGATATATCAAGCTGGATAGAACCGGTCTTGTTGACCCGTCCCTGTTCGGCCTTCCTGAAAACCAGCACAAAGAGTGGTACCGTTTCATGGACGACTGCTTCGATGCTTATGGTTCCGCTCTTGAGTTGTGGGAGCGGGTGGGAACAGAGAACCCCGAACTAACTTGCATCCCGAATAGTCTCCTAGACGACTCAAGCGATAAGGCCCAGAAGCAGGTCGCACGTATGAAAAGAAATTACGCTTTTGATCGTTCCCGCTATTTTCTTCCGGTGGCGGCCAAAACAAACATGATGCTTATTATGTCGTCCAGGGGTTGGATACAACTTTGCCAGAATTTGTTGTCCCATTGGCTCCCCGAAGCGAAATTGCTGGGCGAGAAAATCAGAGGGGAACTTGAACTAACCGCGCCGCGAATGGTCAAACACGCTGAACGCAAAGCTTCTTTCGTAGCTGGTCACCAATCCGAGCTTGATTCAATTGTCAAGGCAGCAATTGCGAATGACATGCCATTAGGCGAAGCCCCATGTCGATCAAACATAGAAGTATATCCACCAATGGGGGTTTCAGAAGCAGATCTGGTTGAAGCCCTGCAAGACCATGACAACCGTTACGCGAATGTTGGTATGGCAGGTTGTCGCACCTCTGTTCGATTTGCTTGGACAGCCGTTGCTATCGCTGAGATTCGGGACCTAAACCGGCACCGAACAGGTCAAAAATATTGCCCCCTTATTCCTCAGGGATTTTATTGCGCCAACGACCAACTCCCTGCGGACACGCAACCAGACAAGCAATTCGCTCTGCTTGGCGATTACTCGACGAATGCATGCCGATCTTCCCTTGCGCAGGGAATCCCAGGTTATCCCGCTTGGATTCTTTTGGGTTCCCAATTTCGCTTTGAACACGCAACAATGCTGGACAAATTTATCTACGAAGCAGAACTTCGCACCGGAACTGGGGCGCACTACAGATATGCATCTCATTTTCGCAATTTGGTGGCTTCTCTTGGGGAACAGTACCCGAAGTTCGCCGCCGCACTTACTCTGGGTTCGAGCGAACCTGAGTAGTCTTTGAAGATTTGATATATTCGGTGATGTCGTATTCTTTGAGTTCTCCCACTCCGGTGCAGTATAACGGGTTATATTTCTCTGGAACCGCGTAGACCATTCTGATATTTCTATCTTGCAGTGCAAAGAGCGCAGCACCGATGAAAGACAATTTGGTGTTCATCGCCACGAGTGCCACATTTTCATTCTCCGAATCAATACCCATTGCTTTGAGGCTATCGAAAGTTTCGTCTATAGAATTTGCGCTAAATCTGACTGTTTCAATCTCTGGAAGAGGAATCTCATGACGAAGTTTATCTGCCACTTCCTTGCTGTATCTCTCGGCACCTTCCACAGTTGATGTACTTTCCTGCTCATTACTGATGGATAACCTGTTCGGTTCGTGGAAAATTATAGTATCTAAAAGTCTCTCGAGCTCATGTCCGGTCATTGCCACAACATGGCGTTTTTTTTCACTCCCAAAATTCCCGGGAAAACCCAAAATTGACCGAATTGTAACTACACCTTTACTTAGCCATCGGTCCTCAGGGGGCAGACTCTCATTTAGTGTCGCGTACCCATTTGGGGGGACTGATACGTAAAGTACTTTAATCTGCCCGAGTTGGTCTCGCTTCACAGAAAGCGCAAACAGCAGCATCCCAAGAGGTTCACGGGGCAGACATGTGGCATCAATTACAACATCTCCTTCAGCATTCTGTAAGGCACCCCAGGCCCAATCCCATAGAGAGCGTGAACTTAACCTGTCATGCTTGGCAATATTAGCTAGGCCCATCTCCTCAAACTCCGCAAGATTCTCCTGAAGTTGAGGGCTGTCTTCCGCAAGCCTGACTATACACATCCTGTCGGGAGTTCCCCCTTCACTCAGAAATTTCTTCGGGGCGACAAGTGAACGTTTCTCAAACGAAACCGCACCAATAAACAGATTTTTTGTTGGATCAACCATTAGAGTCCTGCCTCCTCTGGTGAGATAAATACCCAACTATCAGATACTGCTGCCCCCGTTGGCGGCCCATCATCAAGCTCGAAAAATGACATCTGCTCAGAGTAACCGCTATCTTTAAGTGCCCGACTAGCACCAACCTCGGCCAATTTTAAGATGCGATCCGCAGTTAGTGATAAGTATCCAGAGTAGGCCGAAACATCAAGACTGAAGGCTGGCGCAAGTCGGCGCGTTAGCACATACAAAGTGCGCCGTCCTGTCCCCTCTTTTTTACTAATGAATCCCTTCATCAGATAGCCCTCGGATATTGCCAACTCAAGCAATCTCTCGATTTTCTCGCCGGGCTCATTCTGAAAAGCAAATGAAAAAACACGCCTTTCAGAGTCCTTAGAAAGCATTTTTTGTTTGTATAGGGTTCCGAGACCTTCGATAAGTCTATGAATCATTGCCCAATCTGCTTTTGAAGTGTTCAGTGCTCGTTTTTGTTTTGGATTAGAGATCTCTTCCAAAATTAAGTCAGCATGATTTTTGACAATATTATTTTGTATCGATGGTGGTATATAAGTAACTTCAGTAGCGCCCCGAGAGGCATTATCGAACATACGCTGAGCACAAATGATGAAATCCCTGACGAGCCCACTGCTTAAAATGGCCAGTGTTTTGAAACCTGAGTACATAAAGTTATCTGTTGACCTGCTCTCAGCCAAGCGCTGCATATATTCGGACGTAAGGTGCCGATAGACATTATCCCGAACAGCTCTTCCTTTATATTTATCTGCGTATTCAACCTCCAATACAGCGGCTAATTCATTGAGTGCTTTATGTTGCTTATCATCCTCAGGAAAAAATTCATCTGGATCTGCCTTTCCAGGTGATGTTTCTATGCCAACAGCCTGCAAGCGTTTTGTGCAAATGTCACGTAAGAGTTGAATATAATCTTCTGCTGCATCCGACATGTAACGCGTAGCTATATCGTATTGAAAAAAATCATGGGGATGTTGAATTGCAGAACGTGACCGAGTTTCATACGTTTTATATCCGAACATTGTGCTGACTTTAAAAACAGCACTTTCACGACGTCTAGCAATCCATGAATTCAATACGATTGTGTGTGATACTGGAAGATCGTCAGCGTCATCAATAAGGATATACAAACACTTATTGAGCTTGTCGCTGAAGTAATCAGCAATCGGTCCCAGGAGCGTATCAAAGAGAAACAATGGCCCTTCGAAAGGCGTTCCGTCATAGAGGCGAAGTCCGATATAGGTAACAAGACGAACACGTTCTTGTTCGACCACTAATATGACTTTAATTATAAATTCTCCAAAATCACCATCTTCAAAAGAGGGAGTTTCATGTATACTGTACTGAAAGGCGTTCTTCAAACACTGTGATATTAATTGAATAAAGCCCTTGCGGCCAATTTCGGGAATAAGTGTTGGATCATTTTGAAGCAACAGAAATAGTTGTTTCAAAACCAACAGAGAAAAATGGCTTTCGCTCAAAATGTTTTTTTGCGCATCACTCTGGAAAAGATCCAGCTCTTCTGTTAAGAACTCAGAGTCTCTAACTGAGAAATAGACTGACAAGAAATTTGGTACCGCTGCCGGATGAAGCAGCGCTTGGCAATCGTGTTGAAGAATGCGAAACAGCATCGACTTGCCTGTGCCACGATGCCCATTAATAAAGCAATTCTCTTTGCCAATTATACGATCAAGGCGTTTATCATCACACCAAAGATCAACCGCTTCACGTGAGGATAATTTTGATGCCGTAACAAGTTCGAATGGATTTTTCAACTTTTGCCCCTCCCTGCCCACCAACTTGATATTTTTTTGGCGATCCCCCGATTATCGTAATCGTTCACTTTGGCTGGCAACTCAGCAAAACAATCTCTGAGATTTTTAATACTTTTCTTGATAAGTTCAGGAGACCTCTGGCATAATGTGGGTTCAATGTCTGGATAACCATGATTCAAGTGCAAAGTAAACATTTCGCTTTTGCTAACTGGACTTGGTCGCTCCATTTGATACTGATGAATGGTAATGTTAATCTCGCTAATGTTAAAAGAGGGGCGAGCATATTGCGAGCAGTAGCGGGATTCACATTCTATTACGTTTATTTTATCTTCTAAAAAATCATAGAAGTTAATTTCCTTTTCATTGATTGTCGCAGTAAGCTGGTGTGCTGCTGGGTATACTCCAAATACTATGTACAGCGACTCATTCCTGAATTCAAATGAAGTGAAACTTTTAGCGTATGCGTGTGCAAGCTTGCTTTCTTCCGCGACAGGGTGATTATCGACAACAAGCTGCGGAACACGTTCTTCATTCTCAGAAAGTTCGTCTCCTAAACGAATAAAAGCCGCGAGTAGTAAAAGCCTAGGGGGGCTAGAAACGCTACTGTTAATGCTCCGAAACGTGTCCTTGCCAAATTCCGGATGTTTTCCACCGTGCACGCGGGCTACATCGTAAATCTGTTGGCTTGTGACTGATGCAAAAAGGTCCTTGTATCTACGTATTATCTCCCCGCAACGATCAGGGTGATTGTCACGACTGATGACATTTGCAGCATCATGCACATGGGCAGAACACAATAGAATGTATGCTTCCAAAACGGTGATCGGTGGCACTGGCGCATTTGCTATCTCCTTGGCGAATTTATCAAGACTCTTGATAAGATCGGAGACGTGACGACAGCCATGCACCGTATATACACTTGGAATCCTTTCGCCTGACCGTTTCACCTCGCTCATTGCCAAACCCATATCAACGTACGGGTGGACATTCCGAAAGAATGTTCCTTCAAGGTCGCGAATTTTGTTAGGTAAAGCTGCGCTTCTGCATGCTCTGGATGTGAGATGTCCCCATTCGCTTTTTCAAGCAGAGATACCAGATATCCGTTAGTAACATACTCGCTCATTAGTCTACCAACTTACTGAAAACTGCGTGTGCTAACAAAGGTGGCACCATGTTACCAACTTGCTGCTGCTGGAAGCCAATTGAACCTGACAATTGAAAATGGTCAGGAACCGACTGAATTCTAGCTGCTTCACGTATGGAAAGACCCCGGTTTTCTTTGGGATGAATAAGCATGTTTTTCCTAAAATTCCCAATGACAACCGATGGCTTGGATGGGTCCAACCTTCTATAAATTCCGGTGTGGCACCGTTCACGATTGGTGTAGTTACCAAAGAGTGATTCTGGAATATCTGCCCAGTTTCCACCCAGTGGGACGTGGGCGTACCGTTCTAGGACATATTGTGCGTTTTTTGTGACAAGATTGCCTGCAACCGTTGATGAGCCGTTGCGGAGTTTGCGGGCGTAATCACTCGTTGCTTTACAGCTGTAAGGCAGTTTGTCGATGGCTGCGCCATTATTTAGTTTCGGCAGGTCGTCTATCGCCTTGCCGACCGTAATCGGCTTCCGGGTAGTAGGCTGCGGAAAAGTGTAGGCATCTCCATGGCGGGAGCCAACGAAGAACGCTCTCGTTCGACGTTGCGGTACACCGAAGTCGACAGCGTTAAGGAGATCGAAAGTCGTTGTATAGCCTGCGGATTCGAAGGCTTCTAGCACGGCCGTCAAGAACCTTCCTCCATCAGTCTCGGTAATTCCTTTTACGTTCTCCATCACGACCCAATCTGGCTGCCAAAGCCGCACAAGCCGGATAAACTCTTCAAATAGCCAGTTGTTTTTATTTTGAGCGTTGCGTGTTCGTTGATTTGACGTTGAAAAACCTTGGCAGGGAGGACCACCAAAAAGCACCGTCCTTGCATCCTGGGGTTTCGGCGGCAACTCGCACACTTCGCGAATGTCGCCAACGTGAATTGGAATCGAAGGAAAGTTCAGGTGGTAAGTAGCTGCGGCATGTGGGCACTTCTCCACAGCGTAGATGATTTTCACGCCTGCCTGTTCCGCCCCGAGCGTCATACCGCCAGCCCCGCAGAAGAGATCTATCCCTACAATAGGCTTTTCACTAGGCTTATTCTGATTCATCCATTGTTCCTATCGCCAAAAATCCAGTTATTCGGGGTACACCCATGATCCCACGCATTTGCCCAAATAAACGACACAGCAATGCCCAAATCATATAAATTAAAAAATATTCACGTAAAATCAAAAAAATCGACCAGACAGAAAAAAGTCTGCTCAATGGTGGTTAACATTTATCTAGTCGTTGTAACGTTCATTAGACAGCAAAAAGCCATATTTATGCATCGAAGCCAAACCTGAAATTAAGAGAAGATGTTCCATTGCTGTTTGAGCTGTCAACATTGCAAATGAAAGATTGTCAAATGTAAACACACCAGACTTGACAAGCGCCAAACCCGTATTGGCTGCTTCATAGCTTCTTGTACTGTGATAAGCAAATGGTGCAAATGGGTTTCTTGGTTGCATGTCAACCCGTACAAACCTTTCATCAAGTAGCCACACGTTGTTTATAATGTTAATGATTCCTTCGAATGTTGAAATAAGTTCCTCAACTTCACACCCTTCGACAAAGTTATCTCCGATTGTTACAGCATCAAATCTTTGAATCCTATTATAAAGGTTATGGTATTGAGTTAACGTATTGAGTTTATAAGCTAGTAACGGTTCTCCTGCAAACCAACGGAGGGCGTAAAAATCTTCATTAGCGTCTTTGGCTAAGCTATTTGGTTCAGGTACCCTGAGAGTAATAGTTTCCTGCTCGGTCCAACTTGGATTTTTTGGGAATACCATCTCCGTTATTTCATCGCGGATATTCAAGTAGTAGATATTTTTGCTGTCCAGGTCAGCCAGGAATAGTATTAGCGGGAATCCGCATCGAAGTGCGTATTTTGCATTTTTGGTAGGGAAAGAATACGAAAGATAATTAATGTTTGTGTTCTCGAATTTTTTTATCTTGGGCTCGCACTCCTCTTTCGATTTGAGCTGAACCCAAATGCGCATCCCAGTCACTTGAACATCGTCGACAATCTCAATCTCGTAATCAATGCCGTAATCTTTATCAATCTTTCTGATGATCCAATTTGAAGGAAGTAATGACTTGAGTAGGTGTTCAGATTCATCTTCCATTACATGCTGTCTCGGCCTTTCCATCTACTCTCCTTAGTTTGAGAGACCCTCAGCGGGACGCTATTATCTATTTATCTATTGCTCTGAATCACGCCCGAAACCAACCTGCATAACCTACTAATTACCAACTCATTCTCATCATGCAACTGCACCACAATCTCCGCCTCATCAAACACCGGCTGCGCTGACATCGTCCGTGTGGGCAGGTCGGAGTCGATCAGAGTGATGACATGCTGAATGCCCATATCAGTATATCTACGAATAACCCCTGAGCCCCTGCGGGTCAGACTTGCTTTATTGCTTTAATTCTCACTCCCCAATCCTAAACAACTTATCCCCCTGCGACAACTTCACCACAAAAAACTCTTCCCGATTCAAGACACTGAACTCACAATTGAAAATGGTGTCAAACACGTGACTAAAACGCCGCGTTTTTATGGCACTTTCCCACTATCAAGTCAACGTTTCTAATACTCCTTCCACCCCTGTTTACCCATTCAAAAACACCCGCCCTACCCCAGAAAAAGCAGTTGTCCACGAAAAGCACGAAAAACACAAATGAAATCAAAAGAATATGCAACCACATGACACGACCTGTTTGGAGAGTCACTGTTCTACAGTAATGCATTAATTTTTCGTGTTATTTTGTGTCTTTCGTGGAACTAAAAGCCGTTTTTTTGTTTATTGTTTAATGTTATTGCCTGCTGGAGAACGGGATCCCGAAAGAGTTGATAGATGTCCCTACGAGAGCCGCTGAAAATCGATCAAAAATCACATCATGATCCCTTTAGTTATCTTCTTCACCGGCGCATAAAATCCCGCCTCGACCATCTTCCGCAATATCGCATTTGCCTCTTTCAACTCAACGGCCCCGATCCTGACCGCCTTGATGAGGACACCTACCGTACCGGTCAACGGCACTCCCAGGCGTGCAGCTTCGTTGCGGGCCATCCGGTCGTCGCAGGCAAACACGTAGCCACGATGGGCTGCCAGCGCAAGGCACGATGACTCCCCGTCGCCGAGCGAAGTCGAAATAAGCGCATAGAGTTGCCGTTCCGCGGACGTGGACAAATCTTCCTGTCTCGGCCAACCGGCGGCAATCGAATGTGAAAGCGGCTCCAGGCCCGAGTGCCCAAGTCGCAGGCCGCGCAGAACTTCAGAAACGACAAAGCCGGTGCAGCAGGCGTTGTCGGGGTAAAGCACCCGTAACAATCCCAGCCGACCGGCCAACGCAAAATTGCTCAATACGTTTGTGTCGAAAATAATGTCAGGCATTGGCGGCATCCGCCGATATCTCCTCCACACTTTGGGTCATGATCGGAATCCCGCGTTCCCGCAAATATTCCCGTGCCGAGACCGGATCAACACCCAGTGATTCCGATAATTTGCCAAGGCTGATAAAACCTTCACGATAAGCAGCCAGAGCTACCTGATGGCGGCGCTCGATTTTATCCTGAAAAAAGGTGCTGTCAATGGCATCCCGCACGAGTTCACCAAGGGTGCGGTGCATGGAAACGGCCACCTGTTTGAGAGTCACATGTTGCTGCGAAGTTAGCATTACATTGGTACGGATCATATTTTCACCTCAATATGTGTAACATTATGTACTAACTATAATCTCACCACGCACCCGCCGTCAATGCTAAAACTCACAGTGCCTTGGCGTGCGCGGAAACGGGATCACATCGCGGATGTTATCCATCCCGGAGAGATACATGACAAGCCGCTCGAAGCCGAGCCCGAAACCCGCATGAGGGCAGCTCCCCCAGCGGCGGCTGTCCAGATACCACCAAAGCGGCTCGACAGCAATCCCCATTTCACTCATCCTTGACTCCAAACGATCCAGCCGCTCCTCGCGCTGGCTGCCGCCGATGATCTCGCCTACCTTGGGGACCAGCAGATCCATGGCTGCAACGGTACGGCCGTCATCGTTCTGCCTCATGTAAAATGCTTTAATATCTTTGGGGTAATTAAGAATAAAGGTCGGCCCGCCGACTATCTGTTCGGTGATATAGCGTTCATGTTCGGTCTGCAGATCCAGACCCCACTCCACCGGATATGTGAATGTGGCTCCGGAGCGCTGCAGGCGCCGGATCGCGTCGGAATACTCCATGCGAGTGAAGTCAGCCTCCGCAACGCCCCTGATTCGCTCGATCAGCCCCTTTTCAATATGGTTGTCAAAGAAAGCCATATCATCGGCACACTCTTCCAGAGCGAAGCGGCAGAGATATCTGATAAATTTTTCCGCCAGATCGGCATCGTCGGCCAGGTTCGCGAACGCCATCTCCGGTTCGATCATCCAGAACTCGGAGGCGTGCCGGGCGGTGTTGGAATTTTCTGCCCGGAACGTCGGTCCGAACGTGTAAATATCGCCAAACGCGAGGGCGAACAGTTCCCCTTCCAACTGGCCGCTGACGGTCAGTCCGGTTTTCTGTCCAAAAAAGTCCTGGCCGAAATCGGGACGCCCAGCCAGGGTGGGAGGATCTGCCGCATCAAGTGTAGTGACGCGGAATAATTCACCGGCGCCTTCACAGTCGCTGGCGGTAATGATTGGGGTATGGACGTTGAGGAAGTTCTGTTCGAAAAAAAAACGATGCACGGCCTGGGCAAGCCGCGATCGCAGGCGAAACACCGCCCCGAAACTGTTAGTGCGGGGCCGCAGGTGAGCAATTGTTCTCAGATATTCAAAGGTGTGACGTTTCTTCTGCAGAGGATAGCTGTCATCGGCTGCACCGATTATTGTTATTGATTTGGCAGCCAGTTCCCATTTTTGACCCGCTGCCGGGGATTCAACCAGAGTACCATCAACAGTAAGAGCGGCTCCGGTTCCGATCCGGCAGATTTCGCTGAAATTCGGCAGTGAGAAATCCGCCACGACCTGGATACCATCCAGGGTTGACCCGTCATTAAGAACAATAAAACAGATCCCCTTTGATGCCCTGACAGACCGCACCCATCCTGAAAAGGCACAAACGGATGTTCCTGTTCCCCGGGCAAGAATCTCCCTGATTCGTGTTCTCATCATAGCGCTCCCACGCAGCTTGTTTGTTTGACCTTGCCGACAGCAATGTGATAGGTTTTTCTGAGCATACGCAAAGCATAATAAGGAGAAATTACCATGATACGACCGGTATGTGCAGCGCTGGCCTTAACCCTGTTCATGTGCGTTTCAGCTGGTGCCGAAACGGCGCCCCAGAGCACCCTTAGCCCCGCCAAAGCCGCAGCGGCAAAAGAATATCCCCAGATTGTGCTGTACTCGGTCGCCTGGTGTCCTCACTGCAAAGAAGCCAAGGAATACCTTACCAAAAACAACATCCCTTTTATTAATCGTGACGTCGAGGTTGATGCCGAGGCGATGGAAGATTTGACCGTAAAGTACAACAGTACCGGAGTCCCGGTGATTGTTTTCGGCAAAGGCAACGATGAGACAATTATGAAAGGATTCACGCCGGAACTGTTTCAGGAAACACTGAAAAAAGCCCGGCTCAAGTAGACGGCAAATGAAGCGCTCGCCGACAGCCTATCAAGCATACATCTTGAAAAGCTGCAGAACAAGCAGCGTAATCCCGGAGCCGATACATGCACCGATGACAACTTCACGCAGAGTATGAATTTTGATCAGAAGTCGCGAGTGACTTACCATCGTTGCAAGCAGCAGTAACAGCACCGAAACAAGCGGATCACGGGTATTAAGCGATACCGCGGTGGCGATCGAAAACGCGACCGCGGAGTGTCCGCTCAGTATTCCGCCTTTAAGAGGGGTGCCGGTGCCGGTAGCACTCTTTACGATCACGACGACGATGACTACGATCAGAATCGATACGACCGTACCCATGTCAGACACTGTGCCAAACATAGCAAGAACCTCCCCGTAGCGCGGCATAACGTATTTTGCCAGAATCAGATACCCCATGATGGCGGCACCGCAAGCGGTAATCAACACGGCTCCGGCGGCCGTATCCTTTGCAGTTTTAGCCAGGGGATGGTAGCCGGGAGAAACAAGATCTACCACCGCTTCTATTGAGGTATTGAGCATCTCGGCGCAGAGCACCGCCAGGATTGACAGCGCAAGCAGCGCAAATTCCAGCGGGCTGACCTTCAGAAACAGGACCGCCAGCAGTACGGCAATCGCCGCAACGAAATGGACGCGCATATGCTTCTCGGCGCGGGCCGCGTGCAGGATTCCTTCAACTGCGCAGTTGGTCGAATCTATAAACCGGTCGGGCTTAACAACCCTTCCTTTTTCAGAATTCTGAATAGCTGCTGCTCCTTCTGCTCCATTTTTTCAGCTTCCGCCTCTCCGCTCCGCTCATGATCGTAGCCGCACAGATGTAATATTCCATGCAACAGCAAAAACGACAGGCGTTCAAAGAATGACAATCCACCCTCCTCGGCCTCTCTGGCTGCGGTATCAGCCGAAATTATAACATCGCCGAGAGCACGCGGATTTATTCCTCCGCATTCCCCCTCCTGTAATGAGAATGAAATAACGTTGGTCGGACGGTCTTTGGCAAGATATTCCCGGTTAATGGTTCTGATCGTGCGGTCTCCAACAATCGAAACGGAGAGCTCAGTCCCTTCAGGACATCCCAAGGCGCTTAAGATTCTCACTGCCACCTTTTTGAGCTGCTGCCCCTTGAAGCGCCGGCGTCTCTGGCGATTGTTCAACAATATCAGCATGCGGCACAACTCCATGTTCAATTTTGGCATCTCTGTCTTCCGTTTTTCTGCTAGTGTCCCCCCCTTTGTGGGCAGGCTCCGGGTAATCAACCCGATGATGAAAAATACCGTTCAGAATGCTGGTAAAACTTCTGGCAATTTCGTGCAGGTTTTTAAGAGTCAGCTCGCATTCATCCAGTTGACCGTCGATAAATATATTATTGATCAGTTTCTGGACTACCCCCTGAATACGATCGGGAGTCGGATTTATGAGGGTCCGGGAGGCCGCTTCAACGCAGTCTGCCAGCATGACGATGCCTGCCTCGCGTGTCTGCGGTTTGGGACCAGGATAGCGGAAATTCTTCTCCTCGACAACTTGCCCAATCGACCCTGCCTGACTATTGGCGCGCTCGTAAAAAAATTTGATCAAAGCGGTACCGTGGTGCTGGCGGATGATATCGACAATCGGCTGTCCCAACCTGTTTTCACGGGCCAGCTCAACCCCTTCCTTGATATGTGAAATCAGGATCAGCGCACTCATGCTGGGCGTAAGTTTGTCATGGCGGTTCTCTTCGCCGGACTGGTTTTCAATAAAGTAGAGCGGCTTGGAGGCCTTGCCGATATCGTGATAGTAGGCTGCAACCCTTGCCAGCAGAGGATTGGCACCGATGGATTCGGCGGCCGCTTCTACAAGATTGCCAACGACGATGCTGTGGTGATAGGTGCCGGGAGCCTTGACCATCAGCTCACGGAGCACCGGAGAGTTCAGGTTTGCCAGCTCCAGCAGCTTGATGTCGGTCGTGTATTGAAAAAGCGTTTCGATAAGCGGAATAAAACTCGATACAAAGCCGGCGCTGATGAATCCGCTGAGCAGTGCAAAGAATGATACGTACAGCGTTTGTGTTGTGAAGATCGTATTATTAAAGGTCTGGAACGACAGTGCAAGAGCCAGGTTGACAACCGAAACCTTGATGCCGGCGGCGTAGATCGTACCGCGACTGGTGCAATGCCGGACACCATGAGCTCCGACAATACTCCCCAACAGAGAATAAATCACTACCAGCATGTTGTTTTCAAACATTATACCGAGCAGCGGCGCAAGAATTGCGCAATAGACCAGCGCGACCTCGGAGTTGATAAAAATCCGGACCATCATCGCTCCGGCCGCGAATGGAAACAGATAAAAGTAACTTGATGCGTCGACTGAAGGGAATACCAGACCTATGTTATGAGTGATCAGGAGGGCTGTCTTGAAGCAGATGAAGCTGATGGTAATCAGCAGTGAGATGATAAGGACATCTTTATTGGTCGGATTAAATTTTCGAATGTTTTTGCAGGCAAACCGGTAGGGAAAATAAAACAGTACGAGGATAAGCGCAAAGGTTCCTAATGCGGTGAAGAGTCGACTGCCGCTGCTATTGTTACCGAAGATCGCCTGAAGTTTGTGGGCCTCTTCAGGAGTTATCCGTTCGCCAACCCGGACGACCATCTCCCCCTTTTGCAGTTTAAATAGCACCGGCCGCACCGTCTCCATGGCGCTGCGGGAACGCACTTCGGATGCCTCGCGATTATAGAACAGGTTGGGAAGCAGAATCCTGGCAATCACAGCGGAAATACGGGCATTGTCAACGGCGGCCCCGACCCCCTTGAATCTCCAGCGGGAGACGATCCGGCGCGCCTCACTTATCTCCGTAAAACTGCTGGCTATGTCGCCTCCTCCAATGGGATGGCCATTGTTGTCGGATATTTCAAGTCCGCGACGGGTGTCGGTCTGAAAAACCTTTCCATCCAGGACAATTTTCCGTTGATACAGTTCATCCAGCAACGCTGCCGCGCTGGCCAGAAAATCTCTATCCGACTTGATCCGGGTCAGCGCCATAATTTCGGCTTCACTCAGATCGGTATCCAGCAGAGGGGTCAGCTGAACACGCCACTTGGAAATGTTTTTTTCCGGATTTTCATCATGTCCTGAATGAACAATCGCAAGTGCCTGCTGCATCTTGTCATTAAGGGCACCCGTAACCTGGTCGTTCAGATTATAAACAACCGGAGCGTTGTTGGCGGCATCTTTGCGGCGCTGTTCCGTCAAAGCCTTGTCTTCTACAAGCAGGTCCTGGTTTACCCGGATGTCGGATGTGGCAATTTCGCCGACCTTATAGGAAAGTTTGGAGGTTTGTTGACTGGGGAGTATCGTCAATGTCAGCAGCAAGGCGGTAGAGGCGAGAAGAATAAACCGGTTACGGCGCGCCATTTCGGGGTTGGAAAACCTCCTGATCAGAGAATCAAGCAGCTTCGATCCGAACTGACTCAAATATGAGATTGTATTCTGTTCCTGCTTGCTGCCGGTTTGTTCAGACATAGATAAACACGCCACTGGATGGTTGGATTTCAGCCATTTGCTACAAGTGTGAAATTGTAGTCTGATTACACAAACGTGTCAATAAAACTACGCCGAAACAAGCGGGGAACAGAGAACAGTTCATCCACGGGGATGAATCTGTTGATGCAGCCGTTTAAGCTTCTCTCGGGTGACGTGGGTATAGATCTGGGTGCTCGCCAGATCGGCATGCCCCAGCATAATCTGAACACTGCGCAGATCCGCGCCGTTTTCCAGCAGATGGGTGGCAAAAGAGTGCCGCAGGGTGTGTGGCGAGATGTTTTTCCGGATAGCCGCCGCCCGCGCCCTTTTCTTGATGATATTCCAGAACGCCTGGCGGCTCATTGCCCCCCCCAGACGGGAAAGAAAAAGGTTAGGATTCTGTCGCAGCGGATCGAGCTTGAGTCGAACGGTTTCAAGATAGGCAGCGGTCCGCGCGCGGGCTGACTCACCGATCGGCACCAGGCGTTCCTTGCTCCCCTTTCCGATCGTCATCAGGTAACCGGAATCGAGATTTACTTCGCGCAGCTTGAGATTAACCAGCTCGGACACCCTAAGGCCCGTGGCGTAAAGCAGCTCCAGCATGGCAAGGTCGCGCAGATCCTCCCCCCGCTCCCCCTGACAGGCCGCAAAGAGAGCATCAACTTCCCGGCCATCTAGAAACTGCGGCAGCTTATGCAGCGTTCGCGGCGCTTCTATTATTGTGGCGGGATTGCTGCCGGCGTAGTTTTCAATCATCAGGAATTTGTGGAACATGCGGATCGCTGACAGGCAACGGGCACGACTGCGCGGGCCGATGGCCAGCTTTTGCAGGGCAGCCATGAAGGCGGCAATATCGGCCGGGCCGGCATCCGACGGTTTCTGCCGCCCCGCTTTCTCTAGAAAATCCAGATAGCGGACAAGATCCCGGCTGTAGGCGCTCCGGGTGTTGCTTGAGAGCCCTTTTTCCACGGTGAGGTACGATATGAAGAGGTCGAGGTAGTCGTTCAAGCTGATTCCATGTAGCATTATGCGATTGTTAACAATTTTTCGCGTGGGCCATCGGCGGCCACACGCCCGCCATCCAGCGCAATAATGCGCTGAACCGTTTGAAGCATGATAGCGCTGTGTGTCGTCACGATAAGCACCGCAGAGCTGTCCAGAAGCTTCGGCAGACGTTCAGCCAGCATCCGCTCACTTTCAGGGTCAAGTCCCAGGGTCGGTTCGTCCAGAAGCAGTATCCGGCTGGGCTGGGCAAAGACTCGCGCCAGCGCCACCTTCTGGCGCTGCCCACCGGAGAGATTGTGGCCGCGTTCGTCCAGACGCATCCCCAGCGACATCCGCCCGCTATTGAATTCATTTTCAAGACCTGATGCCCAGATAGCTTCGGCGAACCGGTTGCGATCCGTACACCCGGAAATACGCAGATTATCCTCCAGCGTTCCGGCGAATACAGCCGGGTCCTGTGCTTTATATGCCATCCATTGAACACGATCAAAACGCGCAATATCATCCAACGCCAGACCGTCAATCAGAATCTGTCCCGTGTCCGGCCGACAGAGCCCGCCAAGACATTGCAACAGAGTTGATTTACCGGCACCGGGTCGTCCCAGCAAGGCGATCCGCTCACCTGATGCAATTGAAAACGACACGGTCTCAAGTGCCGGCGGACGCCCCTCATAGTGCTTGCCAAGCCCGATAACGGAAATATTTCCCGCAATAACCGGCCGTGGGGTACATTTCCGTTCCACAACCGCTTCAAGACTGTTTTCCATCCTGGCGGCGGCGCGTTTGAAATCCTGCCACTTTCCCGTCACTGCAAACAACGAGGACATCAGTCCCATGGCGCGATTCGCCAGCAGGGTGCAGGCTATGAGCTTGCCGCTGCTTAATAGCTGGGCATGAATCAGGTAGACGCCTGCGGTCAAAATAACTACGGTCGTAACCGTGTATGTGGTTGAGGAAAGCATCCCCATGTGGAGTACCGCCAGCCGTTTTTTCGCATCGGAGCTTGTCGACTGTTCCGCCAGATCACGCCAGCGACGCAAAAAAACTCCTGAACCGGGGGTTGTGCGAACGACATCAAGACACCCCAGTGTTTCGCCCATGAACGACAGTTTATGCGTATTATTGCGCTCCGCTTCTTTGGATAAATTGTTTTGCCTTGCCTGGAGCAGCAGCCCGGCACCTGCATACAGAAGTACGAGAATCATGGCGACAATCATCAACTGCCAGGCGATGATGCCTATAACTGCCAGGTAAAGAATGAGAAACGGGATGTCTGCAATCGACAGCAGATAGCTGGAGGAGACAAAATCACGCGATTGGGTCAGGTCGCGATAATTGGATAAAAAGCGGGGGAAACCGCCTGCCGGAAGATCGACCTGCGCAACCAGTTTTGACCAGAGCGTTTCATCGCCCCGCAATGTCAGTTTCACTCCAATACGTTCCGTAGCCCAATTCCGCACCAGACGCATTCCGGTATCGGTGGCAAGATAGAGCCCCATGCCGAACACCAGAGCCCAGAGCGTCTCGAACAGCCCATTTTGGGCGATTTTGTCATATACCAGCATGGAAAACAGCGGCACCAGAAGTTGGCCGGAGTTTATGAAGAGGCAGGCAATGCCTACTTCTGCCCAGGCGGCGCGCAGTTCCGGCCACAATGCCGCCAATGAAGCAAAACCTCCCGATTTATGTTTGCCCTTCGGCAGGCTCATCACGACAGCTTCGACAGTATTACCGCCGCCAACCATCACCTCTTCAGGCAACGGAACACCATCTTTGGCAAGATACTGCCAGCGCCGCTCCATTCGATGCAGCAACTTGAACCCGTTTTCATTCCGCAGCAAGACAAGATCACCCGAAAAGTCGAGAACATCACGGAGCTGCCCGGCAAAATGCCGCGCGGAAAGGCCAAACCGGTCCAGCCGCACGATTTCGGTTGACCAGTTACCGGAGGCGACAAGACGCTTAAAAACCTTCTGCAGTCGGGCAGCGGCAGCGCGATCAGTACCGCACAGCGCGGTTACCGCTGTCAGCACAGCCTGTTTGTCCAGCTTGTTATCAGATTTGTTCGAGGTGGAGGTATGCGAGGTATCGGTCATCAAGTGGGTCTCTTTACTAAATATAAGGTTTGTCGAAGCTGCGCAATGACCCGTTCAGATCATGCGCAGCCGGAAGAACATCGCTGAGCATTTTATGCGGTCAACCAGTGGATCTGGGCAGTATGACCATCTGCCGTATGAGTTATAGTATAAGTTGTGTCATGCCATCCGTCTGCGGTAATAGTACTAGGACTGGTATTAGTTAGTTGATCACCTGCACCTGTTGCGATAACAAGCGTATCGACAACCGTGCCGACAACATTATCGGCCTTAATGTACAGTTGCGAAGCATTACCCGCATTCACCATGTGCTGCACATCCTGAACGGAGATTGTAATCGCCGTCGCAGCGTTATCGCCGTGAATATCCAGTGTGTCTATGTTGGTAGTAACACTGGCAAGGGGTGCCAAGGTGTAACTGCCGTTATTTACCAAGTCCTGTAGCACCATGGTATTCCCGCTTTCAGGGGTACTATCCGTGCCGCCGTTAATCAAGGTCGGGAGATTAGGCTGTGATCCAGCCACCTGTAATGTTGACACGTAGATGGTATCGCTACCAGAACCACCGTATGCTGTATCATGCCCCTGGTTGGCATAAATGGTGTCGTTGCCACCTTGCCCATATAACGTGTCGTCACCCAAACCGCCGATTAAGATATTCGGGTTGTCATCGCCGAATACAACGTCGGCAGAGTTAGAGCCAGTCAGGTTTGCTATGCTGTTAAATGTGTCGCCAGCAGCATCGCCAGTATTGACATACTGGCCGAAATTATTATCTAGCGCAACGTGAACACCGTCAGTAGCGTTGGCGTAACTGACCGTGTCATTGCCGCCACCACCATAGAACATGTCCCCATGTCCATCTACCACCGCGTGTCCACCCATGAGAATGTTGTCGTGGGCGTCGCCGTACAGGGTGTTGCTGTAGTTGGCAGCACCGGTCAGGTTCTGGATGTCGTAGTATGTGTCACCTGCGGCTGCGCCGGCGTTGCTGTGCACAGGGTCGAGTGAAGCAGTGACGGGGCCGCTTGCGTGTTCATAGCTGACAGTGTCGTTGCCAGCGGCGTAATGGTTTGTTCCGTCAAACGTACCGCCGTAGTAGGTGTCCCCACCGCCCATACCTTCCAGAATGTCGTTGCCTCCACCACCGATCAGGATGTTGGCGTGGTTGTCACCTATCAGATGGTCGTTGAAAGCGGAACCGGTCAGATTCTGGATGTTGTAGTAAATGTCGCCATTGGCATCGCCGGTGTTGATCGCGGGGTTGGTGAGCGAAGCCGTAACGCCGGTTATTCCGTCGGCAGCGGGACCGGCATGGACATAGGATGCGGTATTGTTGCCGCCATCGCCGTACAGTGTGTCGGCCCCACCCATCCCTTCAAGGATGTCGTTGCCACCGCGGCCAATCAGGATGTTGGCACCGCTGTCTCCTATCAGGGTATCGTCAGAAGCCGAACCGTAGGTGAAATCCAACAGTGTGCTGCCTGAACTGATATTGCCGGCCTGATCGACCTGATGGATATATATGCTGTAGTGATTGGTGCCGCTATCGGTTTCAGTTATTGTCGGAGCGGAGGTACTCCATGTGTGCCCACCGTCGGTGCTGTACTCAACGTAAGCGCCCGTCTCAATGCCGCTCACGGTGTATGTGCCGAGAATGTTGTGGTTGATGTCGGTGTCCAGCGCCACGCTCGGGTCGGTCGGTGGAGTAGTGTCGATATGCAGATCATAGGCGGATGAGACGCCACTTGAATTGCCGGAGACATCGGTAGCCGTTGCCGTGTAGCTGTGGGTCGTGCCGTCTGCGAGAACAGCAGTGGTGTAGCTCCAGGCGCCGCTGCCGTCGGCAGCTACCGTGGTGATCAGGGAGCCGTTGTCGTAGAGGGTGATGGTGCTGCCGGCCTCTGCCGTGCCGGAGAGGGTCGGCGCCGTATCGTTGGTGAAGCCGCCGCTTAACACGTTCCCCTGAACAGGGTTGACATGGTCGACAGCCCCGGTGATGACCGGAGTAGGCACCGCGGTCTGGATGTGAAGATCATAGGCGGATGATGCGGTACTTACGTTGCCGGCGGCATCGGTGGCCGTTGCCGTGTAGCTGTGGGTCGTGCCGTATACGAGGGCAGCCGTGGTGTAGCTCCAGGCGCCGCTGCCGTTGGCAGCTACCGTGGTGACCAGGGAGCCGTTGTCGTAGATGGTGATGGTGCTGCCGGCCTCTGTCGTGCCGGAGAGGGTCGGCGCCGTATCGTTGGTGAAGCCGCCGCTGGCCACGTTCCCTAAAATGGGACTGACATGGTCGTAAGCCCCGGTGATAGCCGGTGCGCCCGGCGGCGTGGTATCGATATGCACCAGATAGGCGGATGAGGCGGCACTTA
>WNGR01000698.1_pt1 | contig 52688 bp, 54 predicted proteins | sample 5407581 | NCBI WGS metagenome assembly WNGR01 (sample SAMN13153383, study PRJNA577476) | soil metagenome | isolation source: 80 cm soil or saprolite under Garry oak tree replicate 2 | place: USA:California | collected 2016-06-15 | reverse complement strand
GTCAGTCTGGTCCTGTTTTTCAGGCCAAGCGGTAACTCCAGCGTGCTGGATCCGGCCAAAAGTCCCGAAGTCCTCGCCAAAGTGAATGGTGACGAAATTACGGTCGGCGAATTCGCCACCAGCAAGCAGAATTTCGAGAGACAATTCAGCCAATACGGTTCGCAATTCAACCTCGCGCAGATGGGCTTCAGCGACCAGCGGATCCTGGACGGGCTGATCATGAAAAGAGTCACAGAACAGGAAGCCACGCGCCTCGGGCTTGGGGCTTCGGAAGCGGAAATCAAAGAGCGAATTGCAAAATTGTTCAGCGATGCGTCGGGCAAGTTTCTGCTGACCGACTCGTCCGGCAAATTCGACATGAGCCGCTATCAGGAACGGGTCGGTGACATCCCGGCCTTTGAACGCAGCATCGGCCAGGATATCGCCCGCGAAAAGCTGGAAGCGTTCATTACCGCGAGCGTGCGGGTTTCCGAAGACGAGGTCAAAGAAGACTATAAAAAGAAAAACACGACCTTTGATTTGACTTACCTAGTCGTCACTCCGGAGAAAATCGCAGCGACAATTCAGCCGACTGAAGACGAGTTGAAAACGTATTTCGAACAACACAAGAACGACTACCACATTGACGTGCCGCAGAAAAAGATTCGTTACGTCTTTATCAGCCAGGAAAAGTCAGGAGAGAAGCTGCAAATCTCCGATAAGGAACTGCACGATGAATACGACAAATTGGAACCAAAGTACAAACAGGCGGGCGTCAAAGTTCAACAAATCGTACTCAAAGTTGCCAATGACAAGCTCGATGCTGCAGTAAAAACCAAAGCTGATCAGTTGGTGTCGAAGGCGCGCGGCATGACCGGGTCGGCAACTGAAGAAGCCTTTGCCGATCTTGCAAAAGGGAACTCTGAAGATCCGGCGACGGCCCAAAACGGCGGTCGCGTTGCTGGAATTGTGAAAAAGAACCCAAACAAACCTGACGATCCCTATCAGAAGGTACTCGATCTGGAACCGGGCAATGTCACCGATCCGATTAAGTACAAGAACGCTTACTACATTTTGCGGCGCGGCGAGGACGTCCCGAAAACTTTTGAAGTCGCCAAAGAAGAGTTGAAAGTGAGCTTGCGCAACCGTCGTGGTTACACGGCGGCGCAGAAAGTAGCGCAGCACGCGCAGGATCTCCTGAAAGATCTGAAAGACCCGCAAAAAGTGGCGCAACAACTGGCCGCCGAAGCGAATATGAAACCAGAGGAAATAGTGCGCGAGACCGGATTCATCAAACCCGGAGACGACGTCAAGGACGTCGGCGTCTCGCAGCAATTTGAAGAGGCGATTGCCCCGCTCAATAACCCTAATGATGTCGGTGAACGGGTCGGCATCAAGAACGGCTTTGCGATTCCGATGATGGTGGAAAAACGCGAACCGCGCATTCCTGAATTCAGTGAAGTGCGGGACAAAGTCCTGGCAGCGGTAAAACTCGAGCGCGCCAAATCAAGTTTGGAAGCCAAAGCTAAAGAACTGATCACTAACGCGAAGAGTCCCGCCGATTTTAAGGCCGCGGCCGCGAGGCTCGGTTTGGAAGCGAAAACGGAATCGGCTTACAAGATCGCAACCCCATTGGGCGACGCGGGGTCGAGCGTGCTTCTCGATGACGCGATTTACGCTATGAACACGGCCGAGGTCAGCAAAGCTCCGGTTAAACTCAACGAAAACTTTTTTGTATTTGGCGTTAACAAGCGCACCGACGCCGACCTGGCAGAGTTTGCCAAACAGCGCGATACGCTGATGCAATCGGCACTCGACGATCGCAAGCGGCAGGTGTTCGACGATTATCTGTCGGCGGCCCAACAACGGTTACAGCGTGACGGAAGAATTAAGATCTATCAGGACGTGTTGGATCGAATTACGGAAGAGGAACCGTCAGCTGCGCCGGCACCACGTCCCCGATCACGTTTGCCTGTCTCGAGGTAGATTTCAATCCTCATTGGCGGTCGGCGGCGTCTGCTCTGAAGCCGGAATGCGCCCGGGTTCTGGTTTGTCCGGAGAGGTATGCAGGTGAACTGCTTTCCATTCGGTCCCTACCCGCTTGAAAACTAAAGTCATTCTTCCCGACGCCGTGTCCGGTTGTCCCTTGTAAGTTTGCGACTGCGTCCAAAGACAGGTCACCACCGCGCCGTCGCGACCCAGCATGATTACGTGCTTATCTCGGACGTCGAGATTGATATCCTTGATATCGGGATAGGACGTCTCGCGATTCTTGCGCATTTGCGCCCAGCCTTTGGTTACCGATCCGTTGTAGTTGAAAAGGACCAGCGCGGAAGAATTCCAGTATCCGCTGGTTGCCAGGTCCACATTCGCTCGCTTCACGCCTTCAATGATTTTGTCGAACGCCGCAAGTACGCCTGTTGACGGACCGGCTACCGGAGCGGAAGCGGTTTTCGGCTTCTGCGTCTGCGGGCCGGCGGCCGGCGCCGCCCTCGTCTCGGTAGACTTTGTGACCGGCTTTGGAGTGGGCGATGGCTTGGGCGCGACTGTGCGGGTGCGCGTCGGTGAACTCGCTGGGTTGGCGTTTTGATTAGCGTTTTGCGCGACGGTCAAAGCGGCGCATGTGAATGCGAGTGAAACGATCGCAAGAAATCTCTTCGTCATGATTTACTCCTTAATAAGTCGTGGAGGCTCCATTGCTGTAACGAGGCCGCCGCGTTGTCCTGGTGATTCTGTCGCCGCCGTGCCTCGGTGACTAACTCTTTAGTGGACTCTCTAGTGGAATTCATTCCACGGGCGCTCGCTGCGCAGCCGCATTACTGAGCGTTCGCGTCCCATGATCTCAAATACCTCGAACATCGACGGGCCCACGGCCTGGCCTGTTAACATGGTGCGCGATGCGTTGATGAAAAGTCCAGCCTTAACTCCGGCCTCATCGGCGAATGCGCGGAGCGCTGCTTCCACATTTGCGGCTGTGAAGGGATTGACGGCTTCAAGGCGATCCGCCAGCGCCGGCAGGAGCTCTTTCAGCCTTGCCTCTTTCAGGATGTTCTTGTGCACGGCTGCTTCTTCGAAATCAAAATCTTCAGAGAAATAAGCGCGGCCCTGAGAAGAAAAATCTTTGAGAGTAAAAAAGCGTTGGCGTATCAAATCTATCGTCTTCTCGAACCACCGGCGTTCGTCTTCATCGTACTCTTCGCGCCAAAGCCTTCCCGATCGCAACTCTGCCTTGATCATGGGGATCAGTTCCGCGAGAGGCATCGTACGAATGTACTCAGCGTTCATCCAGACTGCTTTGTCATCGGTCCAGCGGCGCGGGTCGCTTTCATGAAAATTGAAGACGGCATTCGCTCGGCCGATCCCTTCCAGCGTAAAGCGCTCAATTAGTTCTTCGCGCGAGAGGATTTCCTTTCCATCCGGCGATGACCAGCCCAGCAAGGCCAGGAAGTTGCGAAACGCGGAAGGTACGAATCCGCGATCTCGATAGGTTGTTAACGAGACTACTTCGCCGTGCTTGCGCTTGGATAGTTTCGATTTGTTCGGCGCAAGAATCAGCGGCAGGTGCGCGAACTGAGGAACTGAGGCGTTAAAGGCCCGGTAAAGCAATATCTGTTTGTGAGTGTTCGTCAGGTGATCCTGGCCGCGAATGACGTGCGTGATGCGCATTTCAATATCATCAAGCACCACCGAAAGATTGTAGAGAGGATGACCGTCCGAGCGCAGCAGCACGAGGTCCTCGATCTCGGAATGCGCGCGCTCCTGCTCTCCGTAAACAATGTCTGCGAATTGAGACGAACCTTCGCGCGAAACTTTCAGGCGAATGGCAAACGGCTCGCCCGCCGCCGCCCGCCGATCAGATTCTGCTTTTGGTAATTCGCGGTATGGATTGCTGCGATGGTTAACTCCCTCGGCCGCTTGCGCGCGCGCCCGCTCAGCAATGTCCTGCTTGATTGACTTGTCCTCACGGCGTTCTTTCGGACTAAAGTCGCGATAAGCCTTGCCTTCCTCGACTAAACGCCGCGCCGCTTCGCGATGCTTTTCAGCATTGTCGGATTGAAAGACGAGCTGCTCATCGTAATTAAGCTCGAGCCACTCGAGCCCTTCGATGATTGAACGGGTTGATTCCTCGGTTGAGCGCTGGAGGTCGGTATCTTCGATGCGCAGCAGAAATTTGCCGCCTATCTTGCGCGCGAATAGCCAGTTGAACAGCGCCGAGCGCGCAGCCCCGATATGCAAATAACCGGTTGGTGATGGAGCGAAACGAACGCGAACCATAGAACTAGAGGTCAGAAATCAGAGGTCAGTGTTCAGAGGTCAGATGTCAGTTAGCAAAGCCGCTATGCGCTGCCTACTGACCGCTGATCTCTGACATCTGACTTCTGATCTCTGACCTCTGCCTTTCTGGCGGAGATGAGAGGATTCGAACCTCTGAAGGGCTTTTGACCCTTAACGGTTTAGCAAACCGCCGCCTTCAGCCACTCGGCCACATCTCCGCGACCATGTCGAACAGTTATTCTAAGCGCCGCACGTGCAAAGTCAAGAACATCAAAATCGATCAAGGTCTTATTTCTGCACGTTTCAGTGTTCGCAATACCTGATTTGTTCCTTAAGCACGCCGGTGCAAATTGGGGTTATCACATTGGTCTTTTCGCATTGCTCCTTGTCCCAATCATTAAATATGTTCCGGACGCCCGACGGAACGCCATCACAAAATCCGGGGGTCGCACGGCTCGACTCTAAGCAGCCCCGAACAAAGTATTCGTTTTCAATCTGTGCGTCGAACTCCAGCAGCCCAAGTTTTTTGCCGCGCTTGAGGCCTTCGTCAATGCAGCCTCGTTGATCCGTTGTCTTACCGAATTCAACTCCTTCGTGCTGCCTCGCTTCGTCGCGCGGCGATAACTCTTTTCCCGAGTTTGTAAACAGAGAGACAATAGTTATCACGCCGACGATAACAAAGAGCACCGCAAAGATTCCAAGAACGATAATGATTCGTTTGACGATCCTGTTAGCGATCCTGTTAATCAGCATTCAGACCCCTTATCTATTTATGAGCCGGCAAGATTCATGGCCGGCAAGACCAAAGAATCCCACCAGCCCGGGCAATTACGCCGCCATCTCCAGCGGCTTTGGAGCGTGACGTAGCTGTACGGGAAGTTGGGTCGCGCAGCAAATCTTCCCGAGTCTTTCGCGATCGCGCAGAAACTCGGGATGCTCAGTTAACGAAGCGCGCACCTCGCGAAGAATCCTGGCAGCGTGCCTGTCCGGCGGTTCAGTCAACCGATAATGCATCCATTTACCTTCGCGCCGGGCGGTGGCAATCTTTGCCCGCCGCAGGTAGGCGAGGTGACGCGAGATCTTTGGCTGGCTGGTTTTTAGAATCTCGACAAAAAAGCAAACGCAGACTTCCGAATCTCCAATCAGATTGATAAGGCGAAGTCGCGTGCGATCGGCGAGCGCCCTGAACAAATCTTCGAGGTTGTAATCTTTCTTTGCCATATTAGCTGACTCCTGTAACTGAACTCCGGCGCTCAAGCAAGATCGTGTCGCGCCAAATGCCGCTCAATTTTCCGATTCGTTCGCGCCGGCCGACTTCGCGAAAGCCGCAACTTTGATGCAATGCCAGGCTGCCGGTGTTCTCGGGAAACATTCCCGCCTGGAGGGTCCAAACTCCATTTCGTTCCGATTCTTCGATTAGCGATTTCAATAAGGCGCGCCCCACGCCTGACCTTCGATAAGCCGCCGAAACATAGACGCTGACTTCTGCGACGCCGCCATACACGCAGCGCTGGGAAACGGGGCTGAGGGCCGCCCAACCGGCGACCGACTCGTGGTCGCGAGCCACCAACCGGGCAAATGGGAGATGCGCTGCGTCCCATGCTTCCCACGATGGAGCGACCGTCTCGAAAGTGGCATGGCCGGTCGTAATTCCCTCGAGATAAATCTCTCGCACCTGCTCCCAGTCGCCCCGCCGAAACTGCTCGATGCTTAAATCAGTTGTCATATTTGCCTTGACAGATATGTTTTCGACCGTCTATTATGGGTCGCATTCGCTTAGGCGTATATGAGATTAAAGGAGAACACGAATGGAAAGCAAGCCAAATTCGACCACGACGACAGAAATTCAAACGGTCAAAGCTCTGAAAGCCCATCTGGCGCTGAACGTGCGCAATGTCGAGCAAAGCATTGCGTTTTATCGGCGCATGTTTGGCATTGAGCCAAGCAAGGTGAGAACTGGTTACGCCAAGTTCGATGTGCACAATCCGCCGTTGAACTTTACCTTGAACGAAAGTGTGGTGAGCAATCGCGGCGCGCTGTCGCATCTGGGCATCCAGGTCAGCTCGACCGACGATGTACTGGCGATAAGGAATAGATGGAATGAAGCTGGTTTGACGACTCGCGACGAGATGCAAACAAGTTGTTGTTATGCAGTCCAGGACAAGACATGGGTGCGCGATCCCGATGGATACGAGTGGGAAGTGTTTGTTGTGCTGGAGGACAATCTAGCCGAGACTGCTCCATGCGAGTGCGGGGATAATGTCTTGGCACAAAGTGACCTTATTTCTGCTTGCTGCGACGAAGAGGCGAATGGAAGTACAAAAACCGCCGTCACGATGTGTTGCTCATAAGTTAAATGGCAAACGAAAATTGTAATCCAACCAGGCGGTTGTCGTTCCTCGATCGCTTCCTGACGGTCTGGATATTCACGGCCATGGCCGCCGGTGTGCTCCTCGGCTATCTGAACTTTGGCCTCGAAAATCTCATCAATCGTTTTCAGGTTGGCACGACGAACATTCCGATCGCCGCCGGGTTGATCCTGATGATGTTCCCACCGCTGGCGAAAGTTCGTTACGAAGAATTGGGCGAAGTCTTCCGAAACTGGAAGATACTCGGCCTTTCGCTGGTGCAGAATTGGATCATCGGTCCGGTCCTGATGTTTGCGCTGGCCATCACCTTCCTGCGCAGTTACCCAGAATACATGGTCGGACTCATCATGATTGGCCTGGCTCGCTGCATCGCGATGGTTATCGTCTGGAATGAGCTGGCCCGGGGCGATAACGAGTACGCCGCGGGACTGGTCGCCTTCAACAGTGTCTTTCAGGTGCTGTTTTACAGCATCTACGCCTGGGTGTTCGTCACGGTACTTCCGCCGCTATTCGGCCTTCAAGGTGGCGTTGTACATGTAACCATTGGGCAGATCGCCGAAAGCGTTTTTATTTATCTTGGGATCCCCTTCGTTGCCGGGATGCTGACTCGCCTTGTACTGGTCAGGGCCAAAGGGAAAGCGTGGTATCACTCGATCTTTATTCCGATGATCAGCCCGGTAACGCTCATCGCACTTCTCTTTACTATCGTCGTGATGTTCAGCCTTAAGGGTAATTTGCTTGTGCGTCTTCCGCTGGATGTCTTTCGTATAGCTATCCCCCTCCTTATTTACTTCGGCGTCATGTTCCTCGTGAGTTTTTATCTTGGACGCAAGGTGGGCGCGGACTACTCCAGGTCGGCGACCCTTTCTTTCACTGCTGCAAGTAATAATTTCGAGCTGGCGATTGCAGTTGCCGTTGCGGTCTTCGGCATCAACTCGGGCGCGGCTTTCGCCACGGTTATCGGACCACTGGTGGAAGTCCCGGCGTTGATAGGACTCGTTAATGTGGCGCTCTGGTTTCAGCGACGATACTATGCTCCCGCGGTCTCGAGCGCAGGGGTTTTGAATCATGGCTGACAAGGACAGAAAGCGAGTGCTCATAATCTGCACTGGTAATTCGGCCCGCAGCCAGATGGCTGAAGGACTGCTCCGGGCTTTGGCCGGCAACCGCTTTGACGTTTTCAGCGCCGGCACATTCGCCACTTTTGTTCGCCCTCAGGCCATCACGGTTATGAATGAGCTGGGGATCGACATCTCGGCCCACCATTCTAAATCAGTCAACGAATTCACCAATGACGATTTCGATTACGTAATCACTGTTTGCGATGATGCTAACGCGCGCTGCCCTGTCTTTCCGGGCACTGTAAAACGAATTCACTGGAGCATTGACGATCCGGTAATCGGCGGCAGTGAAGAAGGGCATCTCGAAGCATTCCGTGCCGCCAGGGACGAATTGCAACGGCGGATTCTGACGTTTGTTGAAGAAGAAAAAGGCACCGCCGAGAAAATCGGCGATGCCTGATAATTCGACTGCTATGGTCAGTTAGGGCTGAGGGGTCGTAGGTGGTTTCTGTACGGGCGCCGTTCCTCGGTCCGGTCTTCCTGGAGCGCCGCCACCTCGGTTAAATTTTTCGTGATTTGCTTCACGTTGCTTTTTTAACTCTTCGAGCTTGGCTTTCTGCTCTGGAGTCAGGATCGCAGCAATTTTCGATTCAGTTTCCTTCATCGATGCTCGCATCTGCTCGCGGAGCGTCCTGGCCCGAGCTTCATCATCTGCCGTAAGGGTGCCCTGCTGGCGTTTTTCCATCAGTTGCCGCAGTTCTTCTCGTTGGGTCTTGTTGCCTTCCGTGCTCTGATCGATGATCGCGTGAATCTGCTTTTGCTGATCGTCGGTCACATTTAGTTCGCGCATAATACGCGGGCCAAACATGCCTGATCCATGACCGGGCCCACGCCGTTCTCCGCGGCCGAATGGACGCTGCGGCGCGCCCGCATCGGGGGTCTGGCTCTGGCCTGGCTGCTGAGGTTCCTGCCCAAAAGCACTGGCTCCCGCGAGCACGAACAAAGCCGCTCCTGAAAGCGCAAGGGAGACTTTCTTTCCTAAAAACATCGTTTGATTTACTCCTTCTTGATTATCTTATTAACGGTACCGTTCGGCCGGGAGATTGACCATTGCCGTCGTGTTGTGACGGCTTAGATGCTCGAAACGCGGGAATGGTCTGAATAATTGGCCGGAAAAAAGAAGGCGCAACAACATTACGGATTGACAGTGACGCCGTGCGACATCGGCCAGAATGCTCAGACCCAAACACATAGGATGACGACCCGGCCCATACCAAATTACCGTCCAGACATTTTCAGCCTTGACCAGGCTACGCTTTCTGCGATATAAAGGGCTTTGCATGGCAGAGCGCAGCTGGCTGGTCCAGCGCAACAAACCCTGGAAAATTTTTGAGATGTGAAAGCAGCGGGAATCGCGTTACAATGCGCCTTCGATGAAATTGCTGGAACAAATCAATTCACCATCCGATCTCCGGCGACTGCAGCCCGATCAGTTACAGGAAGTCGCCGACGAAATCCGCGAGTACATTCTGGAAACCATGTCGCGCGTTGGTGGTCACACCGGCGCGTCGCTGGGCGCGGTTGAGCTGGCGGTCGCTCTTCATTACGCTTTCGACACGCCGCAGGACCGTCTGGTGTGGGACGTTGGTCACCAGGCTTATGCGCATAAGATTCTCACGGGCCGCCGGGATCAATTACCCACGATTAAGCAGTACGGCGGGCTGAGTGGCTTTCTGCGTCGCGACGAGTCTGAGTTTGACACGTTCGGCGCCGGCCATGCTTCGACGTCCTTATCGGCGGCTCTGGGAATGGCCATCGCCCGCGATCGTCAGGGCGATGATTACAATGTCGTCGCCTTAATTGGCGACGCATCGCTCGCGGGTGGCATGGCGATGGAAGCAGTGAATCAGGCGGGACATCTGAAGACGCGCCTGATTGTCGTTCTCAATGATAATGAAATGTCGATCGCGCCTGCGGTCGGCGCGCTCACTGGTTACCTGAATCGAATTCGCGAGGCGCATGGTTATCATCGTTTCAAGGACGAAGTCGAGGAAACATTGCTTTCAATTCCGTCGGTCGGAGAACGACTGCATCACGCGGCCAAAGCAATGAAAGATGCCATCGCCGCCGCTGTCCTGCCCGGCGCGCTGGTTAATGAGCTTGGGTTCAAATACATCGGCTATGTCGATGGCCACAATGTGCGCGCGCTGGTCGCCGCGCTGCGCGAGGCGCAGCAAATCAAAGACGGCCCCGTAATTGTTCACGCGTTGACTACCAAAGGGAAGGGCCATCCGGCCGCGGAAAACGATTACTACAAATGGCATGCGACCGGACCATTCGATTTAAAGACGGGCAAGCCGGTTAAGCCGGCAGCGAAAGCGCCCACTTACACAAAAGTTTTTGGCGACACCCTGTGCGAGTTAATGAGCCGTGATGAAAAGATCGTCGCTTTGACTGCCGCGATGCCCGACGGAACGGGTGTCTGCGAAGCTCTTGAGCGCTTTCCAAACCGATCATTCGACGTCGGCATAGCCGAACAGCATTGTGTAACTTTCGCTGCCGGCTTGTCGGTTGAAGGCCTGAAGCCAGTCTGTGCCATCTACTCGACGTTCCTGCAACGGGCGTTCGATCAACTGGTTCACGACGTCTGCATTCAAAATCTCAACGTGAAATTCTGCATGGATCGGGGCGGCATCGCCGGGGGTGATGGCCCGACGCATCATGGCCTGCTGGACATCGCGTATTTGCGCGGAGTACCGAACATCATTTTGATGGCGCCGAAAGACGAAGGCGAAATGCGGGACATGCTGTTCACGATGGTCGAGCACAATGGCCCGGCGGCAATGCGCTATCCCCGCGGAAACGGAGTCGGGGTTCCCCTCGATCGCGATCCCCAACTGGTGGAAATCGGGAAAGCGGAGCTGCTGCGCGATGGTGGCGAAATCGCGATAGTCGCGTACGGTTCGATGGTGCATCCCTCGTTACAAGCGGCCGAGAATCTCGCAAAAGAGCGTATTGAAACCACTGTAGTAAATGCGCGCTTTGTGAAGCCGATGGACAGCTCCTTACTTCTGGCGCTGGCCCGCACCAAACGTCTGATCGTTACGGTAGAAGAGGCGTACCTGGCGGGCGGATTCGGTTCGGCCGTGCTCGAGTTATTGGAAGAGAACGGGCTGCAGGATAAAGTTCGCATCGTGCGCATGGGTGTTCCCGATCGGATTGTCACGCACGGTGATCCCAAGCTCTTATTGGCCAAATACGGCCTGGACGCCGACGGAATCTACAATCGAGTAAGAGAAGCTTTCGACGTTTTGGAAGATCGCCGGACAAAGCAGCAAAAGGTATCCGCTTAGGAACCGCGGATTCACATCTCTCCTCGTTATATCTTCCAAATCATCTTCTTATGTGAACGGACATAGCTGTCGCTGCATCTAAGGTTAGCCTGTACGAAACCCTCCTGCGGTTCGTAATCGGTTTCGTTTGAGAAGGCCCTTGCAAGGCAAATGAATAGAAGTCGAATCGTAATTTCGGCAACGCGGCCCGAATTGGAGACGCCTCACTTTGATGATGAGGCGACCATCGTGACTGCGCGCCCTGTTGTTCCCATCGCGGAAGCGAAGGCGGGCGAAAGGTCGCGGTTGTCCGTGTTGATTGTTGCCGGACTGGTGGCGGCCACAATGGCGGGCGCGGCAGGGGCCCTCGGAATCAATTTCTTCCAGAATCGCCAGCGCAGCTCATTTACGGCTGGCAATCAGCCGCAGGTAAACCCGGACGTCCCCACCACCGTGCCACCGGTACAAACGTCCGAGAGTCCAATTCCCCCGGCAGAACAGTCCGCGCCGCCAATAACCACTTCCGAATCGACTTCTGCCGCGACGGAGGCCCTAACGTTGGAAACACCGGCCTCTTCCGATGATCAAATCGTTAGTTCTTCAGCCGGCAAAGCTGACCAGAATCCTCGCGATGAATCATCAACTGATCCGGCCCACCTGGTGCGCAAACGCCGCGTTCACGCCGTGAAGGAACGTCTCGCACCATTAATGCCGGCCAATAGACCACCGCGGCGTCCTCGCGGGGCAGGCCGGATAATCGAAATCTTCGAAGGCCCGCAATAAGAATTTTGAAGCAATGTCATAAGATTCCGGGATGGAAGACAGGCAAAATAATTTGTTGACCTCACAAATAAGGCGTGGCATTATGCGCTTGGCATTGAAACTTTAGAATCTTTCTAAGTTCGCCGCCCCGTTTTCTCCTCAAAAAGAATCTTTACCCGACGAATTAAGTTCCCCCTCTTAAGTTCTGCTCGCGCGGTGCGGCGCGAGAGAAGGGTTGGCCTCCATGAAAAAGCAATTCCTGCTGGAACGGGAGTGTATACATTACCAGGACGGAGCCGATGCTAATTCCTACAACGGAACATTCTTTGTCCAGGCTCTGCAACGCCTGCAAAGTGACGAAGCGGTAAGGATCGCAGGTAAAGTGACTCCCTTCTTCTGGGTTGATGCTCCCAAGGTCCTGGTTTGGCTCTGCCGAGAGTGTGCTGGTGAATTGCATTTGAACGATATTCCCCGCGCGATACCCCACGCAGCGAGGCGATAGGTGTCCGCAAGCCCGCGCGTAAGCAAGGGCTTCTTCGGCCTAACGTCTTAGCCACGGTAAACATCGCCGCTCGATCCTGGCCCTCCTTCACCGCTCCACACCCGCCGGGCTGCCGACTGGGGACCCCGGTGTCGGGCTTCTGCTACGATGTCGGTGTGAAACTCGTGCGCATAGACAAGCTTCTGCTTGATCGCGGCCTGGTAACTTCACGGACTAAAGCTCAAGCCATGATCATGGCCGGCGCTGTCCTCGTCGATGAACAACTCGTCAACAAAGCCTCAGAGGCGTTCGCGCCCGACGCGAACATCCGTCTCAAGGGCGCTGACGATCCCAACCTTCGTTACGCCAGTCGCGCCGGGACAAAACTCGAAGCCGCATTGCGTGAATTCAGACTCGATGTGACCACGTTGCTGTGTCTCGATGTGGGCGCCTCAACCGGAGGTTTCACCGATTGCCTGTTGCAACACGGAGCCCGGAAAGTCATCGCCATCGATGCCGGTCACAATCAGCTCGACTGGCGACTGCGAAACGATTCACGAGTCGAAGTGCGCGAAGGGGTCAATGCGCGCTATTTGAAAAGGGAAGACTTCGATCAGCAGTTCGACCTGATAACGATTGACGTTTCCTTCATCTCAGCCACAAAAATTCTTCCTGCTATTGTGCCTTTGCTGATAGGTCGTGGGCGCATCATTACGCTCATCAAACCGCAGTTTGAAGTTGGCAAAGGCGAAGTGGGCAAGGGCGGCATCGTCACCGACACAACCAAACATCAGCGTGCTGTCTGTGAGGTCAATGAGGCGGCCAGAGAATCAGGGTTGACGGTCGTCGGCGTGATTGAATCGCCAATTCAGGGGGCCGAGGGAAACAAGGAATTTCTCGCTTTGTATAAAATTTCGCAATAAGTAAGCTCAAGGTTACGCTCTCAGTTGCTGGCGTTCAGTTCTCATTGTGGTCTTCCACGTCTTTGTGGTTAATTAGTACGCCCAAAGACCCATGGCCTCAATAAAACGCATAGGTGTCGTCGTCAAGCCGCACCAGCCGGACGCGCTGGCAACGCTCTGCCGTTTGACGGAATGGCTGAACGCACGCGGTATCAAAATCATCGGCAGCCTGGATGTCGATCGCGAGCGCATTGAGCACGAAACGGGATGCGTCGTTGAAACGGTGAAAGCCGAGGATCTGGCCGAAGGTGTCGATCTGATGCTGGTGCTGGGCGGCGACGGCACAATGATCGCAACCGCGCGCATGCTCGGGGACAAGGAAGTTCCCGTGATCGGAGTCAACTATGGCGGGCTCGGGTACCTGGCGGAATTTCCGATTAAAGAACTGTTCCCAGCGCTCGAGGCGATTCTCAACGGCCATTACCAGGTCGAGCCGCGCGTAATGCTGGCGGCCGAGCTTCGACGCGGAGAGGAGTTGGTTACAAAGACCCGCGTACTCAACGACGTCGTGATGAATAAATCCGCTCTGGCGCGAATCATTGAGATCGAAGCATATCTAAACGACCAATTCGTAAATTCGTTTCGCGCCGACGGATTGATTGTTTCCACGCCGACCGGATCGACCGCCTATAATCTCTCTGCCGGAGGCCCGGTAATTTATCCGTCGATGAACGCGATTGTAATCACGCCGATTTGCCCGTTCACCTTGTCGAACCGGCCGATCGTCGTGCCTGATAATTCCTTCATCGAGGTGCGGCTGAAGACCAGGAACGAAGAGGTCGCGCTCACGCTCGACGGACAAGTGGGTTGTCCGCTGCAAGCCGGCGACAGGATTATCATTCGCAAGAGCAAGACGACATTCAATCTCGTCCAGCCGGCGAACAAGAATTATTTTGATGTGTTGCGAGATAAACTACGTTGGGGAAGGTAGCGTATCTGCGATTTCGTTTAGCGGCGGGCTACCGCCCGCCGTTTCAGGCCTGGAATTAGACAATGGCGGGCGGGCAGTAGCCCGCCTCTAAACATTAATGGTTAAGTCTTCGAAAATCATAGGCGCTCGCCGACCGTGGTACCGGCCTTCGCTGACCACGCAAATTCTGATCGGGTTGGTCCTCGGCGGGCTGCTTGGGTACATCAGTCCCAAATGGGGCAACAACGTCTACTTCCTCCGCGACATTTTCCTCAACCTCATCAAATCGATTATTGCCCCTCTGATTTTTTCGACGCTCGTGGTTGGCATTGCCGGTGGCGGCGACTTGAAAAAAGTCGGACGAATGGGCGCCAAAGCACTTCTCTATTTTGAAATTGTAACGACGATTGCCCTATTTCTCGGCCTGGCGATTGTAAATTTCACGAAGCCTGGTCAGGGGGTCGCTCTGGCCGGCGGCGGCGATATCACTTCGCTCGTCAAGACCCAGCCGCAGGGCTTTCGTGATCTGCTGGTCCATATTTTTCCTTCGAGTGTAATCGACTCGATGGTGCGGGGCGACGTGCTGCAAATCGTAGCTTTCTCAGTTCTGTTTGCGATGGCAGTCTCCGCGATGGGCCAGAAAGCGAGTCCCATCCTGCGTGGCTGTGAAGCGTTGTCGCAGGTGATGTTCAAGTTCACGAACTACGTCATGATGTTTGCGCCGATCGGCGTGGGCGCCGCGATGGCCCACACAATCGCGACTAACGGTCTCACCGTGCTCTGGAATCTCGGCAAGTTAATTGGTTCGCTGTATTTAGCGCTTTTCATTTTTGTCTTTGTGGTGCTCGGCGCGGTGATGATCATCGCTCGTGTCCCGATCAGGCAATTTTTCAAAGCCGTGCGCGAGCCATTCACGATTGCTTTCGCTACCACCAGCAGCGAATCTGCTCTGCCCAAGGCGATGGAAAATATGGAACGACTCGGCGTGCCGCGCCGCATCGTCGGGTTTGTAATGCCGACCGGTTACAGCTTCAATCTGGACGGCACGACTCTTTATCTGGCCATGGCCTCAGTCTTCGTGGCGCAGGCAGCCGAGCCAACGATCGGTCACATGAACTTTGGCCGCCAGCTCTTCATGATGCTGACGTTGATGATTACCTCGAAGGGCGTCGCGGGCGTGCCCAGCGCTGGTGATTTTGCTGGCGACCCTAAATAGTTTCATGCCCGGTCTTGGTCCCGTCGGGGTCGCAGTTATCTTCGGGGTAGATGAATTGATGGACATGGGCCGCACTTCCGTGAATGTTTTGGGAAACTGTTTGGCTACGGTGGTGGTTGCCCGCTGGGAAGGGGAATTCGACGACGACAAGGCGCGCGTGTTCGGCACCCCGGAAGAAATGCGCAGAGAACTTGCCGCGGGCGAGTTAGCGCTGGCGGACGCTGCCAGTGAATAGTGGCGCAAGTTGTTAACTTGCGCTACAAGGGAGATCGCAAGTTAACAACTTGCGCTACAGAACAATGCTTTTTCCGATTGGTGATGACAACAGGGATCGCACGACGACTCCGGTCGTCAACTACGCGCTCATCCTGATTAATATTCTTGTCTTCGTCTTTCTGCAGGGTTTTGGCTCAAACGAAAAATTCACTTACGCGTTTTCGACTGTGCCCGCTGAAATCATTACCGGCAAAGACATCGTCACGCCCGATCATCATGTAGTGACCTTCACCGGTCAGCGCGTTTCAATGCCGGGACTTCAACCGACGCCGGGCTCCGTTTATCTGACACTGATCATTTCGATGTTCATGCACGCGAGCCTGTTGCACATCTTTGGCAACATGCTCTTTCTCTTGATTTTTGGGGATAATATCGAGGACCGTTTGGGTCACGTTCGATATTTGATCTTTTATCTGGTCTGCGGCCTGCTTGCCGGTCTCTCGCACGTTTTCGCGACAGTCGCTTTCGCTGGAAATGACGAAGCAAGTTTGTTGGTTCCGAGTCTCGGCGCGTCGGGTGCGATCTCCGGCGTGCTGGGCGGCTACATTTTGTTGTTTCCGACTAACCGGGTGGTTGTGCTTCTCGGATGGATAGCGATGCCGATGCCCGCCTTTATCGCGATCGGTTTATGGTTCGTGCTGCAATTAATCAGTGGACTCGGCGTGCTCGGCAGCGGATCGCAACAGGGCGGGGTTGCCTATGCGGCGCATATTGGCGGGTTTATTTCAGGCCTGGCGCTGATTAAGATATTCGAAATTGGACGTCCGCCCGCCGACCGGTATTACACTCGGGAGTTCTGAAATGGACGAGATACGCGAATGGTAACTGAGTTATCACCGCCGAACGTGCAAGGATTGGACATTCGCGCTACGCCGCGCGAAGAGATGAAGCTTTATCCGCTGGACACATTTCCCTACGAATTTACGGGCAGCGAGATCAAGATCAATTTTGAGATTCCTGAGTTCACCTGCATTTGTCCCTTTTCAGATTTTCCGGACTTTGCCACGATTCGCATCGAATACGTTCCCAATGAACGTTGTATCGAGCTCAAGAGTCTGAAGCTCTACATCAACTCATTTCGCGACGTGAAGATTTTTCACGAGCATGTGATGAACATCATTCTCGAAGATTTCGTACGGGCCTGCGATCCCCTGAGCGTAGAGTTGGAAGGCGATTTCAACGTGCGCGGAAACATCAAGACGACCGTGCGCGCGAGCTACAGGAAGGCAGAAGGCAGTAAGCAGTAGGCAGTGAAAGAGCGTTCGCGATCGCAGATGGGGAAAAAAGAAAGACATCGGTATGCAGAAACCCGACCGTTAGGGAGGGTGCCGAGGCAGCGAACCGTGGGCATTGGCCAGAAGGCTGAAACAGAAATCGTGCTGAGAGTTGGGTCCTGAATCTTACAAGATATGGTTTCTTCTATAGTAACCGGTCTTATTGTCATCCTCGTTGTCATCGCCTTTCTGTTTATCGCGCGTCGAGTATTTCGCCTGGCTTTGAAACTGGCTTTCGTCGGCGTCATTGTATTTCTACTGATTGTCGGTGCCGCAGTCGGATGGTGGCGCGGATGGTTCGGATCGGCTTCGCCCACACCATCGACGCAGCACTCGAATTCGAATCGCGGCAATCGTGCCCGTTGACCTCCGCCAACATGCAAAAAGATGCTTATCTGATGTTCAAGAGGTCCCGCGTCAGGAATAAAAGCTACATCATCCGCTACGATGCGCCCTGTACTTAGCTGCAAGGGGATTCAGCTGACAATGCAAATCGAACGATGGAATGATGCCACGCGACCTAACGCGAGAGAATTGCGCCAGCAACTCGAGCGCGAAGGCTACAGCGTGTTTCAGTGGAGCGATGCGCCCGGAACTAAGTATGGTCCGCACGCGCATGGTGAAGATCAGTCTCACTGGATCATCAGTGGCGAGCTCGAGCTGCGCGTCGGTTACGAAACTTACACCTTGCGTCCCGGCGATCGCGACTTTCTTCCCGCAGATACGATTCATTCCGCCTTCGTCCCGGGCGACGACGCGGTGACTTACCTCATCGGAGCAAAACACTAAAAACCTTTCTCTGTAATCTTCCTCTCCCGTTGGGAGAGGGTTGGGGTGAGAGTTTACACGCGCCGCAACTACACCCTCATCCCTATCTCTTCTCCCAAAGGGAGAAGGGAAACAATCCAGCCCTCCCTCACGGTCGGGCGTCTGACACAGATTATCCCGCTTGTGCGTTTTGTCGCTTTTTGTGGCTAAATCAATTCATAATGAACACGCAGTACGAAGTCATTACTGACGCCGAAGCATTGCGGCGCGCCGTCGACCACCTCTCGACTAAGCAGGCGATCGGCCTCGACACTGAAACCACCGAGCTGGATCCTTACCTGGCGCGGTTACGTCTAATTCAGCTGGCCACGAACGATGGCGTCTACATCATCGACGTCAATCATTTTTCAAACGGCGATATGCGCCAAAGCGAGATGCTCGAACCGTTGCGCCAACTCCTCGGAGCGGCGAGGCCGATCAAAATTGCGCACAATTCGAAGTTTGATGCGAAGTTCATCAAGCACAATCTGGGTGTTGATGCGGGTGGCTTGTTCGACACGCTGCTCGCGAGTCAGCTGGTCTCGGCGGGCGACATCGAAGAGCGGCACGGGCTGGAGGCAATTGCCGGGCGGTATCTGAATGAAGCAGTCGATAAAAGCGAACGGTTGAGCAATTGGGAGTTCGAACTTTCCGAAGCGCAACTGCAATACGCCGCCCGCGATGCCGCGGTACTGATTCCCTTGCGCGACAGGCTGATCGAACGGATCAAATCTCTCGACTTGGTGCGCTGCGCGCAGCTGGAATTTGAATGCGTGATGCCGGTGGTCGATCTTGAGCTGGCGGGTTTCTATGTTGATAAGCAGAGATGGCTGGAACAACTGGCGGTCGTCGAAGAAAAACGGGGCGAGTTGGCAAACGAGTTACAGGAAATGCTGGGCGAAGGCTCGGCCCAGGCTTCTTTGTTCGGGCCGCCTCGCGCGAACATCAATCTCGATTCGCAACAGCAAGTCACTGAAGCTCTGACGCGCCTCGGCATTTCTGTTCCCGACTCAACGCGTAACTGGAAGTTGCAACCATTAGCCGCGCAGTATCCGGTCGTTGCGAAGTTGTTGGAGTATCGCACGATGCAAAAAGCACTGACCAGTTATGGTCACGGGATGCTGGAATTCATCAATCCGAAGACCGGGCGCTTGCACGCGGACTTTCGCCAAATCGGCGCGCCAACGGGCCGCTTTGCCTGCACCAATCCAAATATCCAGCAGGTGCCGCACGCGATCGAGTACCGTCGCTGTTTCATGGGGCATCCTGCAGAGCGACGTTTGGTCATCGCTGATTATTCGCAAATCGAATTGCGCATCCTTGCCGAGTTCTCGGGTGATCAGGCATTCATCGACGCCTTCAATTCAGGCGCTGATTTACATCGCGTCACGGCGGCGCAGGTTTTCAATGTGGCGCAGGATCTGGTCAGCAGAGATCAGCGTGACTTTGCCAAGCGGCTTAACTTCGGCGTCGTCTATGGGATCGGTGCGCAGCGGTTTTCCATGATGACGGGACTCAGTGTGACGGAGGCCGAGGATGTACTGCGTCGCTACTTCGCGACTTACCGCGGGCTCGATCGCTATCTGCGCGAATCGGCGAATCGCGCCGTGAGCGAGAAACAGGCGCGCACGGCCTCCGGACGGCTCGTGCGTTTCAACTTCGATCCCTCTGATCGCCAGCAGATTTCCATGACCCAACGGAATGGAAAAAATGCGCCGATTCAGGGAACCAGCGCCGATATTCTCAAACGGGCGCTGCGATTACTCAGAGAGGAACTGCGCGGGACTTCAGCAAGAATTGTAAACATCATTCATGATGAAATCGTAGTAGAAGTCGACGAAGGAGAGGCTGGCGAGGTCGCGCAGAAGGTGGAGCACGCAATGTGTGCCGCCGGTGAAGAGTATTTGAAGACCGTGCCGGTGAAGGTTGAGTCGCAGATCGCTTCTGAATGGGCGAAATGACGTTTGGAGTCCCGCCTTTAGGCGGAAAATTCTCAAGCACGGTCCACCTAAGGCGGTACTGCGAACAGGCATCGCCTGAATGGCGGAACGGAAAGCAAACACCGCCTAAAGGCGGTACTCCGAACAGCATCGCCCGAATGGCGGAACGGAAAGCAAACACCGCCTGAAGGCGGTACTCCAAGCAGTTGTCATATAACTCGCGCGCTCTAACGACTAATAGAGCGAAACACGGAAGTCTTCCGTGAATATTGACCCGATGGACATCGCGGAGCTCAAGGCTGAGCTGGAGAAGCTCCATGGCTCCAGTTTCGGCTGGGCGGTTAGTTGTTGCCGGCGCGATCGAGAAATGGCGGAAGAAGTCCTGCAGACGGTTTATTTGAAGATCCTTGAAGGAAAGGCGCGCTATCGCGGCGACTCGAGTCTAAAGACCTGGTTGTTTTCAGTGATTCGCAAGACGGCAATCACTGAGCATCGAAAACGGATCCTGCGCCTCGTCAGGTTTGCGAGTGAGGGACAAACTGCCGAACCAGTTTCTTTGACGGATGGTCAGGCAAAAGCCTTCGAAAAATCTGAAGAGCAGAAGCGTTTTCAGCAAGCTTTGAGAAAACTGCCAGCCCGCCAGCGAGAGGCTCTGCATCTTGTTTTCTACGAAGATGCAAGCCTAAGCGAAGTGGCAAAGGTCATGGGAATTTCGATCGGATCGGCGCGCACCCATTACGAGCGCGGTAAGAAGAAACTGCGAGAATCTTTGGGACAGACGGAAGTCGCATATGGAATTGGTTGGCGAGGAAAAGAGAATCCAGGCGCTGTTTAGCGAACTGCGCGCTGAGGACGAGAGCCTGACCGAGCGGTTTGCCACGTTGTGGGATCGCGCTGAGGCCCAAACTTCAGCCGTGCGCGCACCGTTCCGGTTGTCATTGGTTTATGCGACAGCGTTCTTCGTCCTGGTTGCAATTTCATCGGTTGCGGTCTGGCGAGGATTCTGGCGCAAGTCTCAGCCGGCCGCTCAAGCGAACAATAATCTGATGACTCCGAACAGCTTCTCGAAACAAACACCAACAGAGCCGGCTGTCGTCCAAACAGGCGATGAACCGCCACGCATCACACGAAAGCCTGTGCATCAGAGTTTGCCGGCGCGTCGTCTGTTGGCCTTGAGCTCCGCGAATAAGAAAGCCGCGAGCGAAGCCGCCGCCATCTCGCACTGGCAATCACCGACTACGGCGCTGTTGCGTTCACCCAGTGACGAAATCTTTACCTCGCTTCCGCAGTTGGATGAAAACGCGAGCGAGTTGAAATCATTCTTAGGCAAGACACCCAAATGAAGGAGGAATGAATGAGCAAAATCGTAATCAGAATTGGGCTGCTTCTTTCCGTCGTCCTGTTGAGCGCGGTCCTGGCATCCGCACAGCAGCCGCCGCAACCCGCGGAGGGACCAATGCCCCAGGAGCAGCCACGGCCGGCAATGGCGCCGCATCCGCCTATGGATCCTCTGGGCGGATTGATGTTCCCGCCGGAAATGATCATGCAGCATCAGCGCGAACTCGGACTGACTGACGAACAGAAAACATTCATGCGCAGCGAGATCAATCGAGTCAGCGCGCGCTTCAATGATTTGCAGTGGCAGTTGCAGGACGCCATGGAGGCGCTGCATGACAGCATGAAAGCAAACCCGGTTAATGAACAGCAGGCGATGGCCCAACTGGATAAAGTGCTGGACACCGAGCGCGAGATCAAGCGTTTGCACATGGAGCTCGCCATTCGCATAAAGAACCGGCTCACGCCCGAACAACAAGAGAAACTTCACGCCGGCATGCACATGATGATGGGTCCTGGACCGGACGGCCCGGGAAGAGGACCCGGCCGTGGTCCGGGTGGCCCTTCACCAGCGCCGGGACAAGCGCCGCGGCCGGAAGGTCAGCCGCGACCGGATGAGCCACCAATCCCCTAATCCCGAAACTCTAATCACAAGCTGGAACATGAGACAGGCCAGAGCAGTTAGCGCTGGCCTGCTGTTGCTTTTGCGCTTGAAAAGGACGTGCTTGACAGTGCGTGCGCCGCTCCCATAGTCTTCGATGGCATGGCGACGAAGACAGAATGCGGCCGGAAGGCGGAGCAGCGGCGAATTATTTTTCCATCGCTGCTAATTGTCCTGGGCCTGCTGGTGGTCGTGGCAACGGGGTCGGCGCAACAGAATCCGCCGCCGAAAAATCGCTACGAAGTCCTGCTGGAAAAGCTCAAGAATAAAGATCAATCGCTCGACTTCAAAGATCTGCGGCTGGCTTACACTGAGACTTCCCACTACAGCCCGTATGGCTCGGACAAAGAATCTCAAAAAGCCATGTTTGCGGCCATTAAGGCCAGCCAGTGGGACGAAGTTCTGAAGCAATCAGCAGCAACTCTCGATCGAAACTACCTCGATATTAACGCGCACTTTGGTGCATTTCTCGCGAACCAGGGCAAAGGAGTAACAGAAAAAGCCGAGTTCCATAAGTTCGTGGCCAGAGGTCTGCTGGACTCAATCCTAAATTCAGCTGACGGCAAGAGTATGGACACCGCCTTTGTCGTGATTTCGACGGACGAAGAGTATGCTCTGTTCAGTGCGTTGGGCTTGCGCGTAACTGCCCAGGCGTTAATAAATGAAAAGGGCCATAACTACGACAAGATGACCGCCGGTCGATCCGAAAACAAATGAAACTCTCATCTATTATTTCAATATTGACAAACCATTTAACTGGCTCGGCAACAGCCTGAAGCAATAAATCATTGCCCGCACCCTCAAACGAATCCCTCAGATGATGAAAGATCAGCTTAGACAAAAAATTTCCGAAAAGAGCGCGCGCGTCGGCGTCATCGGTCTCGGCTATGTAGGACTGCCGCTGGCGGTAGAATTTTCTCGCGGCGGACTTTTCACGACCGGATTTGAGGTTGATGAAAGCAAGGCCGCCGAAATTAACTCAGGAAGATCCTATGTTGGTGATGTGGCCTCGTCGCTGGTTAAGGATTTGATTGACAGCCGCCACCTGAGGGCCACAACTGATTTCGATCATCTGGCAGACTGTGATGCAGTTATTATCTGCGTTCCCACGCCGCTCAGAAAGACGAAGGAGCCTGACGTCTCTTTTATTCTGGCTGCCGCCGAAGAGATCAGGAAGCGCCTGCGCCGCGGCCAGCTCGTGATCCTTGAATCGACGACTTACCCGGGAACGACAGACGAAGTGCTGCGGCCAATGTTTGAAGGAACCGGACTAAAGCTTGACAAAGATTTCCTGCTGGCCTTTTCGCCTGAGCGGGTCGATCCCGGCAATCCGAAGTTTCAGACTCACAATATTCCAAAGGTCGTCGGTGGCGTGACAGACGACTCAACGGAAGTGGCTACCTTCCTTTATTCACAGATCGTTCAGGATGTTCATTCGGTGAGTTCTGCCCGCGTCGCCGAAGCGGCAAAGCTTTTAGAGAACACATTTCGGGCCGTAAATATCGGCATGGCAAATGAAATGGCGCGGCTGTGTTATGCGCTGAACATCGACACCTGGGAAGTCATTCGCGCAGCCGCTACGAAGCCGTTCGGCTTCATGCCGTTTTATCCGGGGCCTGGAATAGGCGGGCATTGCATTCCTCTCGATCCGCACTACCTTTCGTGGAAGGCGCGCCAGCATGGGTTTGATTCGCGCTTCATAGGGTTGGCTGAGGAAGTGAACTCGCGCATGCCTGAACACGTGGTCCAACTGGTGGCCGACGGACTGAACGACGCGCGCAAGGCAATGAATGGGTCGCGGGTATTATTGTTGGGCGTAGCCTACAAGCCGGACATTGACGATGTGCGGGAAAGCCCCGCGCTCTCGATCATTGATCGCCTGCGAATAAAGGGTTGCGATGTTCGCTACCACGATCCATTCGTGAGGGAAATTCGCTTTGACAATGCCCATGCAGAAGGAAGCGGCGCGCCGCTATCATCCGTTGTCCTGACTGACGATGAGCTCAAGGCGGCCGATTGCGTGGTCATCGTGACTAACCACAGCAAAATTGACTATGGCCGGGTAACCGCGCTTGCTCCGCTGGTCGTGGACACTCGGAATGCTCTCAATGGTGACATGCGACGAGGAAGTCGCGCTCGGATCATACGGTTGTAAGAACAGTTTTGAATTTCGAGTTCGGAGTTTCGAGTTTTGGGAAGAAGGAACTTGGAACTTGAAACCTGAAACTTGAAAACATGCTTAAAGTCATCAACGTTGCCGGCGCGCGCCCCAACTTCATGAAAATCGCGCCGCTCGTGGCGGCGATGAAGCGCCGCCCCTCACAATTCCAATCGATTCTCGTTCACACCGGCCAGCACTATGACGCCAATATGTCGGATGCGTTCTTCCGCGACTTGGGACTACCGGCCCCAGACATTCATCTTGGTGTGGGATCAGCTTCGCACGCAGTACAGTCGGCGGCGATCATGAAGGCCTTCGAGCCCGTCGTGCTCGAACAAAAACCTGATTGGGTGATTGTTGTGGGTGATGTTAATTCAACGCTCGCATGCGCGCTTGTTTGTGGGAAGCTCGATATTAAAGTCGCGCACGTTGAGGCAGGTTTGCGCAGCCGCGATCGCACCATGCCGGAAGAAATCAACCGTTTGCTGACCGATCAGATTTCAGATCTCTTATTTACGCCGTCATCCGATGCCGACGCCAACCTGATTGCCGAAGGGATTCCACCGGAACGAATTCGTTTTGTCGGCAACATCATGATCGATTCACTCTCGGCTAATTTGGAGCGCGCGAAGGGCTCGAAGATTCAAGTTGAACTTGCTGTTGCTGATAAAGACTACGCGCTGCTGACACTGCACCGGCCGTCTAGCGTTGATGATCGCGAATCGTTTATCAGAATTCTCGATGCGCTCGAGCAAATCTCGGCGCGCCTGCCAATCGTTTTTCCGATACATCCGCGCGCCCGGAAAATGCTGTTTGAATATGGATTGTCCGACCGGGTTGAAATGATGGGCGGGCTCCTTCTGATCGAGCCGCTGGGTTATCTCGATTTCCTGAATCTGATGAGCGGCGCGCGGGTCGTGCTGACCGATTCCGGCGGTATTCAGGAAGAGACCACTGTGCTGGGGATCCCTTGCGTGACTCTCCGCGAAAATACTGAGCGGCCGATTACCGTCGAGATGGGAACGAATACAATTGTGGGAACTGATCCAGCGAAAATCGTTCCTGCCACATTTAGCAAGCTTGAGAAGCAAATTGAGAAAGATCAATATTGCATCCCACCACTGTGGGATGGACATACAGCGGAACGAATTGTCGATGCTTTAATCAAACAGTCCGCGATGAGTGATTACTAACGGGCTCGCCACCGTCAGCTTCGATTCATTTCAGGCACCCTTGATGATAGACAGAAACGTTCTGTCAAGTTCATCGATGCAGTTGTTGCGCTCAAGATTGAGAACGGCCAGTTCTCTTATTACAACGTCTTTTTCGGCGGTGGGGATTGCCTCAAAATCGTAAACCGTCTCCTGAACGTGCCAAAGTTTGCAGTTCACCTCTGAGAGATGAGCAAACATTTGCCCGAGGCTTCCTCTTAACACCCTGGTTTCGTTACCATCCTTCTTATAGACTTTGTTGGCTTCGAAGGTGAGTTTTTCAAGCGGTATCTTTCCCGCGATGGCCGCGGATATGAATTCATCAATCTCAGTTCTCAACTGTGTCTCTTGATGAGACAGGCTCTGAAGCCTCGCCTGGTCCTCCGAGTGGTACTGTTTGAGCTTGACGGTAACAAGCTTGTCACTTAAAGAGCCGAGTGTCTCTGCCATAAAACAATTTACCAAGCCTCCATCATCATCCTGGCCAGCCCCTCAATATCAACCTCAGGTTGCTAGCCAAGCGATTTTATCAGGGCGGGGTTCGACACCACAATTCGATATTCAGGCTTGAAGTGTTCTTTTATAATAACGTAATCCCACCAGTTCTTATTCACAAACCTGAAACACAATTCCAGCCACTCGGCAATGCTGTGCGCGTCGCCGCTCCCGATCACAGCTTCAAATACGTCTTGCTGATTAACCGGGAGCCTATATCCAGCACGGTTGCATTTTGTCTTGCGAAAATCTGCGTGGTTTCTTCCGTAAGACGCCGCTGGTGATTACGCATAGTGTTGTTGGTTCCCGAGCGATACCAATAGGCGGCGTAGAGTATTTGCGGGGGCACGGTATGCTTCATTTGCAGCAACCCGCAAGCCTTTTCATCAATCATCGGATTGCATCGCACAAGTTCACAAGGAATCCGGCGCATTGGCGGAACTTCTTTACTCTCTTTGACAAAAGATCCTTGCAGATACTGTTCTTCCAGATTGATAACGGGTGTCAAAGAATCAGAACCGCACACACGACAAGTTTTTCGGCTGATTATGTGATGAATACTCAGCCTGGCTCGCGCGAAGAATTCTATACGAACCGATCTTGGTGTTGACGAGAAGAAGTATGCATTACTCACATTGCACCGCCCGTCCGACATTGATGATCGTGCAGCCGTTGTGGGATGGACATACGGCCGAGCGAATCCTCGATGAGTTGGCCCGGAAAGACCGGTGAGGAGAGATCGTAGATCCAATTTTGAAGAAGTAAGCTACCAGCCCTGGCAGGAGTCCGTCGGAAAAAGCCTCCCCGTCATCTCCGTGCCTCCATGGTGCATCTCTTCTTAGCAATTCCTACACGAAGACTTACTTTAGGGCCACCTCACTGAAGATAGCTGCTAACTTGCCGACGTTGGCTTTGACAGAATAATGTTGCTCGACAACTTTGCGGCCGGCACGGCCCATGCGCCTGCCCAACTCGCGATCATTCCATAGGCGCAGGAGGGCTGCGTGCCAGTCGTCCGCAGTCTTGGCCGGCAATCCTAACTCCTCGCGCTCGAGTATCGCCTTATTTACGCCGACCGGACTAACGACTACGGGCAATCCGACGGCCATGTAAGTGAGCATTTTGAATCCGCATTTGCCTCGCGCCCACTCTGAATCCGCCAGCGGCATCAAGCCAACATTCATAGTCTGCACACTTTCAAGTTCGCGTCGCAGGGACCATCTAACGAACTCCCAGGATCGCGACGGGATGCGTTTGAGAGCTGGCCGGCGATCGCAGACAACTCGCAGCCGCGCGTCCTTGTGCTCGCCCAGAAACTGGGCGAGCGGCTCTTGGATAGCCTCAAGAAAGTGAAGATTGGAATTGGTGCCAATCCAGCCGATGATCCAGGGGCCGTGGCGCAAACTGTCAGTTTGCGCTTCACTTGACGCGAGGGGCTTCCACACCTCGGTATCGACGGAAGTCGGAACGATCCAGACTTGCTTGCCCATTTTTTGGTAATGCTCTGCCAGCCAGTAGTTCCCGGCGATTACTCCGTCGCACCGCGCGACAATTTTCTCGGAAAACCCGGAGGAGCTCAAGAGCCAGATGGCATCATCGACGTCGAAGATCCGCCGCCCGCCGGTAAATCGCTCCAGCGTGAATCGTTCGGGAATCAGCTCACGCCGAAACCAGGTAATCTGGGCGCGCCGCGAGGCCGCAATGCTCGGCAACCGCCAGAGCATAGCCAAAGACGCAAGCGGCTGCCGGCGATATCGCGTTACTGGCAGATAGTGTTCGGTGACCTTGATCCCAAATTGGGCCAGCGGGCGAATGAACTGCCGGATGCGAAACCTGCTGGCCGGATCGTAGCGATTGCCACTAAGTGCGGTCACCTTGATCATCCAACGCGAATTATATGAGATTCTTGTGAAAACCGAACCACGATACCAGCAGCCGCACGATGGAGGCTCATGCTCGGGGCTAAAGAACACAACACGAGACTCGTTAAGATGCCACCGGCTTGTACGTTGGAGTTTCATGCTTTCTGGTTCTCCTTCAACAGCTTTAGCATCAGTAGCATGAGCCTCCACGGGACAAGCCCGTGGTATCAATTTGATTTTTCACAGTGTCCCGGCGAAATAAGGGCATACCTACATTCAGTTGGGGACTGGACCGCGATACTGCTCTTGACGCTGTTTGTTTGCGGTGGGTACACTGACGGCTGAAAACTAGGTTTTTCCACATCGACGAAAGCCCCATTGTCACTTTCACTGCCAGAAAAGCCGCGCATCCTAATCGAATCAATCGAATCGGGGGTCAAACTCGATCTCGATGAGCTCTGGGCCTACCGTGAGCTGTTGTACTTTCTGACGTGGCGGGACATCAAGGTGCGCTACAAGCAAACATTCATGGGCGCAGCCTGGGTGATCATTCAGCCGCTGTTGACGATGATCCTGTTCACAGTCTTCTTCAACAAATTCGTGGGCGTGAAGTCCGGCAATATCCCCTATCCGTTGTTTGCGTATGCAGGTCTGTTGCTGTGGACCTTTCATTCAAGTGGAATCATTAACAGCGCCACCAGCCTCGTCAGCAATACCAACTTGATCACGAAAGTCTATTTTCCGCGGATGTTCATTCCCGCGGCGGCCATCAGCGCCGGGCTGCTCGATCTGGCCATCGCCTCCGTTGTCCTGCTGGGACTTGGCCTCTATTATGGAATCGGTTTGAAGTCGAGCATGGCGATATTGCCGGTGTTCATCGTGCTGGCGACTTTGCTGGCTTTGGCCGTCGGGCTCCTGGCCTCCGCTTTGACCGTAAGGTATCGCGATCTGCGTCATGCGTTGCCTTTTTTAATTCAGTTTTGGCTGTTCGCTTCTCCGGTGATTTATCCGTCGGCGATCGTGCCCGAAAAATGGCGCTGGATATTACTTATTAATCCGTTCGCAGGCATCGTCGAAGGCTTTCGCGCGGCGCTGGTGGGCGCGGGATTCGACTGGTTCGCGATTGCGATCTCTGCTGGCGTCACGTTGGCACTGCTGGCCGTCTCGATCTACTTCTTCCGGCGAGCGGAAGATAGTTTTGCCGATCTGATCTGAAACCGGTATGCGACCAATGGTCAAGATTGAAGCTCTGAGCAAGCGCTATCTAATTGGCGGACTGCATCCCGGATACATGACGTTTCGCGAGATGGTCGCGGATACTCTCTTCGCGCCTTTCAGGGCTCTGCGGGGAATGGCGAGTCCAGCTCGCGAAGTGCTTTGGGCTTTGAAGGGGATCGATCTGGAGGTTCAGCACGGCGAACTGATCGGAATCATCGGACGCAACGGGGCCGGCAAATCGACACTCTTAAAAATTCTCTCGCGGATTACGAAACCAACCACCGGCCGTATCGCCATATATGGACGCGTCGGCAGCCTTTTGGAGGTTGGCACGGGTTTCCACCCCGATCTGACGGGCCGCGAAAACATTTTTCTGAATGGCGCGATCCTGGGAATGCGCCGCGCTGAGATCGCGCGCAAGTTCGACGAGATCGTTTCGTTTTCCGAGATTGAAAAATTCATCGAGACGCCGGTCAAGTGGTATTCCAGCGGGATGTACGTGCGGCTGGCCTTTTCCGTGGCCGCGCATCTCGAACCCGAGGTCCTGATGATGGACGAAGTGCTGGCGGTGGGCGATGCAGCTTTTCAGCAAAAGTGTCTCGACAAGATGCGCGAGATCCGTCAACAGGGCCGTACCATCTTTTTCGTCTCGCACGACATGCCGGCGATCACTCGCCTGTGCCAGCGCGCAATCCTGCTGGATCGCGGCGCGATTGTCGCCGATGGGCCGCCGCAACAGGTCGTGGACGAATATCTGAATCACCCGACCTGATTAATAACTGCTAAAGGAACCGCCGTGAAAATATCGGTCGCGCTTTGCGCTTACAACGGATCTTGTTACCTGCGCGAGCAGCTCGACAGCATCGCGGCCCAGACACGGCTGCCGGATGAATTGGTTATCTGCGACGATCATTCGTGCGACGAGACGCCGAAAATTCTGGAAGCCTTTGCGGCGCGCGCGCCCTTTCCTGTTCGCGTGTACGTTAATGAACGCAACCTGGGCTCAACCGCGAATTTTGGGCGCGCCATTGAGTTGTGCACAGGGGATGTGATCGCGCTGTCCGATCAGGATGACATGTGGCAGGAGCAGAAGCTGGCGCGATTTGAAGCAGAGTTTCGGTCGCGTCCCGGCCTCGGTTTGATCTTCAGTGACGCTGAACTGGTGGATGAAAACGGATTACCGCTCGGTCACCGTTTGTGGCAACACACGCTAACCAGGCGCCGAAGAAGATCGATTGATGCAGGCAAGGCTTTTGAAGTCCTGGCCCGCGGTAACTCTGTTACCGGAGCCACGATGGCTTTTCTCTCGTCACTGCGACAACTGGTACTCCCGATCCCTGAGAGTAGCTATATCATTCATGATGGATGGATCGCGCTGATAGGCTCGGCCGTGGCTGAGCTGCGGGCCCTGGATGAACCTTTGATTCAGTATCGCCAACATGGCGGGCAACAGCTCGGTATTGATTTGGATGCCAGAGTCGCCACCATCAGAACTTCCGCCGCGGAGCGCTGGCGTTATTATTCAGGTGAAATAGATCGGCTTGAAGCGGCACGCGAGAGGTTGCTATCAGTCAAGGTTTCGGACCAATACCAGGTGCCGTTCTTGTCATCGCGGTTAGAACTCCTCGAAAAGCTGGAAAAGCACTATCGTGTGCGCGCCGATATTCCCAGACGATTGTCGCGGCGCTTCAATCTGATTTTGCGAGAGCTGTTAACCGGCCGCTATCATCGTTTCTCTAAAGGTGTTCGCAGCGCGGTGTTGGATCTGGTGCGGTGATTTGGCGATTCACCGGCTCGTCTGGCTAATCTGGCGGTAGATGTCCAGGACCTCTCCCGCTGCTGCGCCGGGACTAAATCCTTTCGCCAGTTCCCGGTTGTGTTCGATCATGCGGGCGCGCAGTTCAGCGTGTTGCAGGAGATAACCGATTCTTTCGGCAAGCATCACCGGATTTCTTGGCTCGACCCACAGACAATTGCGTGGCTCCTGTAGGTAATCCACGGCGCCTCGAATGCGCGTGGTGATGATGGGCACACCCGCCGCCAAAGAATTGAGAAGCACCATCGGCAATCCTTCCTGATAATAGGTCGGGAAGACAAAGATCGTACTGTGGACATAGAACTGCGCCGCGCGCTCTTCCGGGACGTAGCCGCAAAAATGAATCTCCTGCTCGAGCCTGAGCCGGGAAGCTTCAGCCTCAGCCTCAGCGCGCGCAGGTCCATCACCCAAACACATCAGAAGAAATTTCTCACCGCGATCGCGCACGATCTTGCAGGCGCGGATCACATCAAGCAGTCCTTTCTCTCGCACCAACCGGGCACAGAACAGCAACAGGGGCGTGTCCGCCTTCGCCTCCGGCAGTGGAAATGTCGAATCGGGCACGAACCTTTCTGGCTCGACCGCGTTTTTGACGATAAAGAATTTCGGGGCCGCGAAACCGGCTGCGACAAAATTGGCTTTTTCTTCCACCGACAAGAGCCCGACCCCGTCAACTCGCGATAGAAGCTGCTGGGACAGCACACGTAACACTACATTACGCGTCGCCAAAAACGTCGCGTTCGACCCATGGCACTTCAAGAAGACTTTGACGTTGCGGGGTCGAACAAAAACCAGCGTAAAGAGATCGCGCAGGACGGCCCGGAAGTCAAAATAGGTATTCAGATGAATAATGTCGAATGATTCAGTCTTTACTCGCCGCTCCAGAGCACGAGCTGCGCGTACTACCCTTTTGATCCTGATCCACAGGCTCGGCGAGTCGTTACTCCCGAAGATGTAAGTCTCCTCTGCTACCGTAAGGCCAAGTCGTCGCAGCTCATTGACAATTGGCGGCTCTGATGCGTTTGGCCCGCCCCAGGCGCCTTTCTCCGGCATACCGACCAGCACGCGCATACTTATGCAATCTTTGCTCGTGAAATGATATAAGTAACAGCTTGTGTGAGCGATCCGGAAAGCGGAACCGGTGTCAAATGAATTATCTGCATCACCGCGTCTGGTATGACGTGCCCGTCTATGCTTCTTATCCAGCCTGCCACTTGCTGGCAATAGAATACACCATTCCCCTCGCGCCGGCTCCCGCGCGTGACCAGCGCGCGGCGGAGCGCAACTGGCGGAAGGTCTGGACCTTTGTGCGCGCCGAAGGCCTGGTCCGCACCTGGCGAAAGATTCAATCTAAGCGGATCCAGGAGCAGCTCAGCTCAGATTTTCATATCGTCCTGGCCGCAGGCACTATTCTCAATCCCGATAATGACAAGGCCGATTCGGCCGGCGCCTTCGCGGTTTGTCTGGGAACCCGGCATCCGCGCTGCGCCGAGGTCATGCTTTTTCAGCGGCAACTCACGATGCAGCTCGCTGCTTTGCCGCCTGACATTCGCTGCTTGCAAATCGTCAAGGAACTCGCTCAAGCAATCTCGAGCGCGGAATGGGACCGCATTGCAGGCTACAATTTCTATTCTGACATGCCGCCTCCGGCTGAAGGCATCGAGTTCGTTCGCCGGGTGGCGTTATCGCTGGCAGCGCAAGTTTCAATCGGTCAGGCACCCGCGACAAATGACGGGTCGTCAACTCGTTATCAGGTTATTCGTCCGCCGGTCATGCGAGCCAAAGCGACTGATCCTAAGTCGAGTCCAGGCGCCAGCATCATTGGCGCCGGCGATTACGTTCGCACCCAGGCCATTCCTGCCCTCAAGAAGGCCGGCGTTCAGCTGAATGCCATCGTGGACATCGATCCCTTGCTCGTCTCGCACGCAAAGCGAGAATGCGGCTTTGATCAAGCGCTGACCGATTGGCGCGAAGCTGTGCAACAGAAGGAGACCGAGATGGTCATCGTCGCCTCGTATCACGATTCGCACGCGCAGATAGCAGCGTCGGCGTTGGAGCTCGGGAAAAAAGTTTTTGTCGAAAAGCCGCCGGCAGTCACACGCGAAGATCTGGCGCTGCTGCTCGAGGCAGCCCGCGCGCCTAATGCATTTCTGGAGGTGGGCTTCAACCGGCGTTACGCCCCGTTTACGCGCCGCACAAAAGATCTCTTGTCAACCGCCAGCGGGCCAACAACCATCACTTGTATTGTGAAAGAAGTGGAAATCCCGGACCAGCATTGGTACTACTGGCCAAAGGAAGGCACGAGGGTTACCGGCAATCTCTGCCACTGGATCGATCTCGCCATCTATCTGCTTGGCCCTGACAGCCACCCGATCGAAATGACCGTCTCCGGTCCGGCCACGCCTTATCATCCTGACGAAGAAAGAATCCTGAATGTAATTTTCCGCGATGGTTCAAGCGTAACCGTCGCGGTCACGGTTCGCGGCGATTCGACGATGGGCGTGCAGGAGTTAATCGACGTAAGACGCGGCGACCTGTCGATCCGAATTGATGATTATCGACGCCTGGTGGCGACACGCGCCGGTCGCGTCATCGATCGCCGCACCGGATGGCGCGACAAAGGGCACGACGCGATGTACCGCGAAGCGCTGCGGAGGATGAAGAATAATTCTCACGCCCAATATGCATCTGAAGACTTGCGGCGCACGACACTGCTCACTGTGACGGCGACAGAGATGATACGGAGCGGCCTACGCTCGCTGTCCCTGGATTTCGAGCCAATCGAAAGCGAATCATGAGCCAGGCGTAGCTTTTGCGGCTCCGCCGCCCGATGCGCGGCAAGTCTGCCGCAAATTTATCGGGCCGCGAGGATTTCAATCTGTAAGTGTTCCAGCTTCTGGTGCGTGAATATATGGCAGCGACAGTTTCTGGATTGAGCCTGCGTGCCGAAAATGGGCAATCCAGTGGACGACCCGGCCGCAAGCTTGCCATTTGCCTCAGCATTTTCCTGCTTGCGTTCTCCGTCCGATTGCTTCATTGGCAGAACAACCGTCCAAATTTTGGGTCGGTCTTTTCAGTCATGGTCGCGCTTCACGAAGCCAATGCCGCGCTTCTCTTGCGCGGGAACTTTCGGACCTTTCTGACTGGACCAGCGCCACCCGACGACGCGAACATTCTTACTTATCCGCCAGGCTATCCCATTTTCGAAGCCGCGACCTTCGAATTGATCAGTAAATCTGACGCGGCGGTGCGCCTGGTCCAGGTCGGATTCGATTCTGGTTCTGCCGTCTTGCTGTTTCTGCTGGCCGCGAATTTATTTCGCAATAGCGTGGCTATCATCGCCGGAATCCTGGCAGCATTGTCCCCGCAGCTTTCGTACTATTCGACTCTGCTTCTGCCGGACAGTCCGGTGACTTTTCCGTTAATACTGGCTCTCTATCTGCTGACGCGTGCCATGAAAGCCCCGCGGCTAGTTCATTTCATTTTAATCGGTTTTTGCATCGGCACTTCGTGCTGGTTGAGATCGAACGCACTGCTGCTGGCGCTTTTCTTTGCCGGAGCGATTCTCATAATGTTCAGATCGAGACGAGGCTGGTGGTACTCAAGCGCGGTCGTGCTCACGACGATTACAGTCATTGCGCCGATCACGATTAGAAACTATGTCGTTTTCCATCACTTCATTCCGGTGTCGCTGGGCGCTGGTCACATGCTGACGCTGGGAATCAGCGACTATGACAAAGCGCGGCGATTTGGGTTGCCCGATACAGATACAGAGACGATGCGCATGGAGGTCGGTCAATATGAGCGCCCGGATTACGCAAACTCTCTTTACGGCGGAGGCGGTATCGAGCGAGAGCAGTTACGCACGGCGAAGGCGCTGGCGGTAATTCGTTCGCATCCATTCTGGTTTACCGGTGTAATCGTCAGGCGCGCCTTCTCGATGATGAGACTCGAGCGCGTGCCGATTCTTTCTGCAATGGCACAGCCTTCGCGAGCCTTAGAAGTCGGTGATGCGAAGCCAGTCTGGATTTATCCCGACGCCATGGTTTCGCAAGCAACCAACGCGCGACCGGACAACAGAACAATGATGCGAGTGAATCAGCCCTTTGCATCTCCGCCAATCGCGATGCAAACAGACAGTGAATACGTCTTGCAGTTACCTGTCACAGTCGAGACGGGAGCTGTGGTCATCAGAATAGAAGATAGGCAGAGCCCGAATCAGTTGGCAGCGAGCGAGATTCTCCAACCGCTCGAGCCATCTTTAGACGGCACCCGCGAATCGCAAATGGTCGCCGTGCCATTCGTGAACCGCAACGCAAGTGAAGTGGTGATCATCGTCGAAGACGCGAGCAATCATTCTGCGACGATGGTTGCCGATGTCGGCGCCTTGAAGATTTACAAGTTAGGTCCCGCGAGATTCCAGTGGCTTCGCTTCCCGCGCCTTGCGCTTCACTTGATGCAGAAGCTTTTTGTGACGGCCTGGATTATTCCACTTGCATTGCTTGGCTTGGCGTTCCTCGTGCGCCTGCGCCTTAGGCGTGAACTCTTGATCCTGCTGATTCTTCCTATTTACTACATGAGTGTGCAGTCATTGATCCATACCGAGTATCGATATGTGATGGCGCTTCAATTACCTGAATTTGTGATGACGGCGGTGGGACTCTGCGGCATTTTTGTTTGGCTTCGGCAATTCGCTGCGAAAAGAACCGTTATCCGCGCGTCGCTTTGCAAGCTTTGCATTCTGGCGTGACATGCTCGTGCTTTGGATCAGAGCTGCTCAGTTCTTAAGAATTCACTTCCATCGCCATTCCGGTGCGAAGCGAATCCTTCACGCGAAAAGTGGCCAGTGTTGTAGCCCGAAGGTCTTCGAGCGAAATGGGCGCAGGTTTCCCGCTAAGCACTGACTCGCAAACTGCGCGCAGTTGATTAGCCTGTCCCTTATCTTGATTCCGAAGTTTTGTCGTCCTCTTCCGACCGCCACGATGCGAAGTCGAGCAGCGAAAGTCATCGATCACGAAGACCATTCCTTCGCCAAAAATCTCTATGCGCTCTTTAGGCATCGCCTTATCCCCTTCGGCAAGATAAGCAATCGCTCCGTTTGACCCGTCGCTAAACCGCAAAGTTATAAACACCGAGTCTTCGCTGACAATCTCGTGATTGCGGCTGCTGATTCTTTCGGCATAAACGCGCGTCGTCAAGGCGCCGGTCAGGAAATGCATAAGATCGATGAAGTGACATACTTCGCCGACGATGCGTCCGCCGCCTTCGCCGGCGTCCTGAATCCAGTGTTCCGGGGCAATTCGTCCCGCGTTGACACGGTAAGCGATCGACAGTGGCGCCAGACGTTCTTTGAAGAATTCCCTCGCGCTCAGAGCCAGCGGCGAGAACCGCCGGTTGAAACCGACCATCAACCGCCCGGACGATTTGGCCGCCGCTACCAACACCGCGTCCACCTCCTGGTCGTTCAAGGCCAGCGGCTTTTCCACAAATACGTCACGCCCGTGCTTAAGCGCGGCGATCGCCAGGGGCGCGTGGGTGTTGTGTCGGGTTGCAATCACGACCAGGTTTACGTTGCGGTCGCGAATTACTTCTTCCGGGCTCGAGACACACGCGCGAAAGTCATACTTCCGTCCGATCTCCCTGGCTGAGACTCCGCGGGCGCTGGCAATCGACTCAAAGGTCGCGCCGATGTTCTTGAAGTGGGGCAAGAGCATCGTCTTTGCATAGCTGCCCGCGCCGATCAGGCCGACGCATACCGTTGGCGTCGGCGCTCTCTCCGCGCCCTCACGCAGCACGATCTGCCGCTCAAGCTCTCTTTCAGAATCGTATCGCAGGACAATGCCGAGGTATGGTTCTTTGGACTCGCCGGTAATCAGTTGATAAGCGCGATCGCCTTCGCTGATTGGAAAACGATGCGTGATTAGCGGTTCGACATTCACGCGATGCTCGCTGATCAAATCCAGAAAAGCTTCAACGTTGCGCCCTTCGGTCCAGCGCACGTACGCGAATGGGTAATCATGTCCGCGCTCTTCGTATTCCGGATCGTAACGGCCCGGTCCATAGGACATCGAAATCTTGAGCGTGAGTTCCTTCTGATAATACAGGTTGCGCGGAACATCGAGACCGACCAGGCCAACCGCGACGATGCGTCCTTTGCGGCGCGAGATCTCACCAGCAAGCTCAACAGGTTGGTTTGAAGAAGTGGCCGCGGTGATCAGCACTGCATCCGCGCCACGTCCGCGGGTCCAATCAAGAACTGTGCGTGGCGTTTCGTCATCAGGTACACATCCGCGATCGGCGCTGAGTTGAACGGCCAGCGCGATTCTCCCCTCATCAGTGTCGATACCAAAGACTCGACAGCCATTGGCCTTTAGTAATTGAGCGGTGAGCTGGCCGATCAATCCAAGTCCAATGACGACGACTGACTCTCCCAACGTGGGCTCAGCCTGGCGAATGGCTTGCAGGGCAATGGCTCCGAGAGTTCCGAATGCACCGGCTTCGAAATTGACGTCATCAGGCAGGCGCACGCAAAGATTTCTGGGGACTGACAAAACTTCCGCGTGGGAAGCGAATCCCGCGCCCGCACAGGCGACTCGATCACCGGGATGTAATTCCGTGACGTCGTCTCCAATTCCGATCACGATGCCTGCCGCGCTATAACCGAGACTGCTCGATGAATCTAGGCGATCTCGTACCGCGTGAAAAGTACTGATGACCCCCTCGTTCTTCGCCTTCTGAATTACTTGCTTGACGAGATCTGGGCGTTCACGGGCCTTTCCCAGCAAACTCTTTTGGCCCATCTCCACAGTCATGCGTTCCGTGCCCGCGCTGATAAGCGAAGCCGCCGTGCGCACGAGAATTCTTCCGGGCTGGGCGATCGGAGAAGGCACATCAGCCACTTCGATGTTACCAGTCTTGAGGTTTTGCAGAATTTGCTTCACGTTTGGTTCCGAAACGGCAGACTATGTCGCAAATTGGTTGGGTCAGTCAACGCAATACCTGCCAACCCATCTTCTGAGACGACGACCAACCAGGATTTCCTCACAATTTGATTGACAATCACCGTATGTTTTTGTTAGTTATGCAGCGCTGTTTGCGGCCCGCAACTGGCAGAAATACTCCAGAATTCCGATTATGCTGGAAGATTTCTTCGATCGCCGGAAGGCGACTGCTTGATCATTTCGAGAGGCTCCGGTCTCGCCTAAGGGCCGAACGTTCCGCAAAAACAAAATCAACTAGGAGACAAACAATGGCGCAAAACTGGACTCCGCCGCCACCGACTGGCGGATCGGCAACCGTTCCCAACTATATGGTACCAGCGATTATTTCAGTTTTTTGTTGTGTGCCGGCGGGGGTTGCAGCGATCATATTTGCTACTCAAGTGAACAGCAAAGTAGCGGCGGGCGATATCGCCGGCGCCCAGGACGCGTCGAAGAAGGCCAAGATCTTTAGTTACATCGGTCTTGGTGTTGGTCTTCTCTGGGTGATTTTCGTAATTATCTACGTTGTCTTTGTCGTGGGTCTAGCAGCGCTTAGCGCGGGCTCACGATAAGCAACGTAGCGTAGAAGTAATTCCGAAAGTTTCAGGTTCGTGCTGGAAACCTCTTCGGGCTGGCAGTCTTACTCTCAGTTCGAACGCCGGGTGGCGAGGCTTTCAAATAGAGAATAAACGCGATGCCTGTCTTCTGTACCAAATGCGGCGCCCAGAATTTGGACGGCGCGCAGGTGTGTTCACATTGCCAGGCGACGCTACCGCTCGTCACAGGATACAAGCCTCAATACGAAACGCCCTCTGATTTTCAATCGGGTTATCAGCCGATTCAACCACCTGCTCCGCTATACGGCGAACCACCCTTACAGGATTGGCAAAAGCGAGGAGCAGACAAGAAGATCGTCTGCGGGATTTTGGCGATCATTATCGGCGGTCTGGGAATTCACAAGTTCGTTCTTGGTTACCAGACCGAAGGCATCATCATGCTGTTGGTTTCGATATTGTCGTGCGGAATGCTCGCCCCGATAATGCATGTGGTGGGAATCGTTGAAGGAATCATGTATCTCACAAAGTCTGATGAAGAGTTCGTGAGAACATACGTTGAAGGACGCAAGGGTTGGTTCTAGGTTTGTAGTCCCGCCTTAAGGCGGAAATTTGCGACAAACATTCCGACTGAAGACGGTACTCCAAACGAGTCAGTAGTTGACTTAGATAACCTCGGGATGATTGAATCCGCAGCAGCCAGTGTTATCGGGCTGCTGCGGATTTTTGATCATGACTTCGTTTGAATTCATTCCCGTAACCTACGATCGCACGAGGCAGCTAACGATTGCCGCTTTCATCTGGTTTGGGATTGCCGCCGGCTCGCTCTTTCTCTTTCTTTTCAATCCCTCAAATCCCGCGAATCAGTTTTTCCCTAAATGTCCGTTTCGCTTGATAACCGGATTGCAGTGCCCCGGTTGCGGAACGACGCGGGCTTGTTATCAACTGTTGCACTTGCATCCGGTGGCGGCCTTCAAACTGAATCCGTTAATGATGATGACGCTGCCGTTTCTGATCTATGGGTTGGCGGGCTTTACCAAAAGCGCCATTACCGGACAGCCGCAACGGCGAGTTTTCATACCTACGTTCTACCTCTGGGCCTGGATTGTAGCGATTATCTTTTTCTGGATTTTCCGTAACACTCCCTGGTATCCGTTTGTTTCGTAGATCTTTGTTCTCAGTTTTGCCTCAAAAGTCTGAAAGTGCGACCTCTCATTCACACCGGGCTTCAGCCCGGTGTCAGGCGCCGTAACAAAATTAGGGAACCGTTTCAACGGTAATGACATACTTCACGAACAAGGTGTTGAGTCCAGCCCAGGAGTTACGCCATCGTAATTCGGATCTCCTTCTCCCTTCTCCCTTCTGGGAGAAGGGTCGGGGATGAGGGCTTAGGAAGTCGATCTAACACTCGAATGTTTAAGAGAGATGATTTCGCTCAAGGAGCGAAATCATCTCTCTTAAGGTCACAGGTAAGAGTGCCTCAAGGTCAAGCCCTCACCCAACCCTCTCCCAAAGGGAGAGGGCAATTGCGGGGTTGGCCAGATACTTTGAGACTTTATTTCCGGCTGTCGGAAGACCGGATAGACACGAAATCGGATGACTCGGATGTCCCTCGTTGCGCGCGGTGGCGAATCACCGACACCGCGATTCCCACAAGTACCGCGAGAATTAGCCCTCCAAAGAGAAGTTTGCCGAGATCGTTGAAGCCGCATTCGTCGCAGTCTGCCACAGCCATCAAGGCCAGGAGCGAATTCTGAAAAGCAGTTGCGGCCGCCGCCCCCAGCGGTGAAGCGATGATTAGTTCAATTAGTTCAAGCATGGATGGTCCTCAATAGATAGTCAGCCAATCGGGTTCGCAGACTTAGACGCCGAGAGGATCTATTTGTTCCTGCCTTGCACCCTCCCTAACGGTCGGGTTTCTGCCTTACTGCGTTGACTATTCGTGGTTTACGATTCAGGATTTACGCTTCTTATGAACAAATACACTGATCCGGCAATTCGCGTCGTGCTGCTGCCGCGCGATACGAATTCTCAGGGCACAATTTTCGGCGGTGTAATCCTCAGCTACATCGACATGGCGGGAGCAATTGAGGCGCACCGTCACACGAGCATGGATCGCTTCGTCACAGTGGCGATGCGCGAAGTTATCTTTCACCATCCGGTTTTTGTGGGTGATCTGGCCAGCTTCTATTCCGAGACGATTCGCGTGGGAAATACTTCAATCACCGTTCGAGTCGTGGTTGAAGCTGAGCGCTACGGCTCGAGAGAGCGCGTGCGCGTGACCGAGGCAGAAGTAATCTACGTGGCCGTGGATGACACGGGAAAGAAGACGGAGATAGTAAGCAGTAAGCAGAAGGCAGAAGGCAGTAAGCAGAAAGCAGTACGAACTACTAACTACCAAGTACAAAGCACCAGGTGATCAGTTCAGCTTCGCCTGCAATTTCCTCAGTGCAATCGCCGCCTGAGTGAATCCGGGATTCTCCGCCAACGCCAGACCATAATGCTTTGTGGCATCCAGATCGCGTTGACGCATCTCGTAGACCCGGGCGAGGTTGAAATGCGGGAAGGCATATGATTCATATCGTGGCGCCAGCAATGCCCGTTTGAACCAGCGGACACAGCCATACCTGTCTCCCTTGGCCAGGAGATAACTCCCGATATCGTTGTAAGGATTGCCAAACGCCTCATCGACGCGAATCGCTTCCAGACATTCCGCGATCGCGTCGTCATACCGGTCCTGAAAGCTGTAAACCCAGCCAAGAAATGTGTGCGCTTCGGCGGTGGGAAAGGTCTCGATCGAACGCCGGTAAAGCTCAATCGCCTCTTCGTAATTGTTCTCCAACTGCGCCTGATAAGCCTGATGAAAAAGTTTCTTCGCTTCGAGCTTGGCCACCGGCGATTGATCATCGCCGAGCACGACTTCGTTCTCGAAAAGACCCTTGATCGTTTCTTTACTCACTGCGAGTACTCCAGTCACTTCGATTATACTGATGCCCGGGCGGTTCAGCCAATTTTGCATTTGTCATGTCCTTCGATGAAACAATTTTCCTGACTGGCTTTCCCGGATTTATCGCGGGCCGTTTAGTCAGGCAACTGGCGGCCGAAGGCGCCCGTTTTTTCCTGCTCGTACAACCGGCCTTTGCCGAAAAAGCGCGCGCCGCGGTTCAGGAAATCGCCAGCGACACGGGCGCCGGAATTCAGAATCTTGGAATTATTGAAGGTGACATTACGAAAGATGATTTGGGTTTGGCGGCGGCAGATTATGAAATCATAAGTAATGAAACAAATACGGTTTTTCATCTTGCGGCCATTTACGATCTCAACGTCGAGCATGACGTCGCGACGCGAGTTAACGTCGGGGGAACAGAAAACATTAATCGCCTGGCGAAAGAGGTCAGGCACCTGCGCCGCTACCACTATGTTTCGACCTGTTACGTTGCCGGCAAGCGCGAGGGGCGAATTTTCGAAAACGAACTGCAGCACTCAAGCGGGTTTCGTAATCATTACGAAGAGACAAAATATCTCGCCGAGTTGTCAGTTGACTCGCTTAAGAAAGAATTACCCGTAACGATTCATCGCCCCTCTGTAGTCTGCGGCGATTCCAGGACCGGCGAGACAGCGAAGTACGATGGCATTTATTACTTGATTCATTACCTGCGCATGTGGCCCGGCGCGCTGACATTACTGAACATCGGCAATAGCGAAGTGCGTCTTAATCTCGTCCCGGTTGATTTTGTAATCGATGCGATGATCGCCCTGGCAAAGGATGAAAAGGCCGTCGGCGCAACGGTGCAACTTGCTGATCCGGAGCCGCTGACGACTCGAGAATTGTTTGATGAGATTGCCAGAGTGCTGAAAGGTCGCGAATCGTTTGCGACCATTCCGCCTGGAATCGTTTACCCAGTGCTGAGGTTGCCGTTTTCGCCAATACTCACCGGCCTCCCACATTCGGCAGTACCGTACTTCTTTCTGGCGCAGACCTACGATACGACACGCGCCCGCGCGTTGCTCGAGCCTCACGGCGTTCGCTGCCCGCCCTTCTCAGACTATGTGGCGGCTTTGGTTGATTTTGTGGCAAGGCACCCGAAGCTGGAATAAACAGGGGCTGAGGATTTCATTCCGGTTGCGAGTCGGATCGTTCGTTGTATTGATCAAGTTTTCGATAGATTGTCTTACGGCCGATATTCAACAGCCGAGCGGCGCGCGTCTTGTCTCCGGACGTGTAATCGAGCGTCGCTTCGATTGCCTGGCGCTCAATTTCATCCATTGATGATGGGACCTCGATTTCCAGCTTTGCACTACGGCCTTCGTTGGCTGCCTGCGCCCGCTCCGCCCGATTCAGCGCTTCCTGTTCGATATCCCCGCGGCTGATAGCCAGCGGCAGATCGTCGAGTTCAATCTGGCGGCCGGCGGCGATTATTACGGCCCGCTCGATCGCGTTTTCCAGCTCGCGCACGTTTCCCGGCCAGTCGTAACTCATCATTGCCTGAATCGCCGGCTTGGAAATCCCGGAGACAAAGCGACCGGTTTTCTGCTTATAGTGTTCGAGAAAGTGTATGACGAGGGGATGGATGTCCTCGCGACGCTCGCGCAGCGACGGCAACTGAATGGGGAAAACCGACAGCCGATAGAAAAGGTCCCGCCGAAAGTTACCATCTTCAACGGCCTGGTCCAGATTGACGTTGGAAGCGGCAATCACGCGCACGTCGACCTTCAGTTCCTCGTTGCCACCTACGCGGGTGAACTCTCCATCCTGCAGCACGCGCAGCAATCGCACCTGCGCCGCGGGGCTCATTTCGCCCACCTCATCAAGAAAGAGCGTCCCTCCATCAGCCTCTTCAAAACGACCCTGCCGCCGCGCGCGCGCGTCAGTGAACGCGCCTTTTTCATGGCCGAACAGTTCCGATTCCAACAAGGTTTCCGGAATCGCGCCGCAGTTGAGTTTGATATACGGCTGGTCTTCGCGGCCGGAGTTGAAGTGAATGAGATTGGCGACCAGTTCTTTTCCCGTCCCTGATTCACCCTGAATCAGAACCGACGTCTGCGTATCGGCGACGCTTAGCGCAAGTTTGATCGCGCGGCGGATACCGGGCGCCTGGCCAATGATGCGATCTTCTCCGTAGCGTTCATGCAGGGCGCTTTTCAGGCGCATCACTTCGGCGGAGAGATGGTCGCGTTCCAAGGCCGTACCGATCTGGTCAGCGATGCCTTCGACCAAAGCGATCTCGTGAGCTTTGAATCGTTCTCGCAGTTTGCTCCACACCAGGCCCAGCAGTCCGAAGGTGTGGCCCGCGATGCGAACCGGCGCTACCAGTGCGGCCCGTCCGCCCAGCGTCGCATTGAAAATGATGCGCAAGGGCAGCGGCAAATCGGTTTCCAGCAGATTCAACGTCTTCCCATCGGCAAGCACATCAAAAATTGCCGGATAGTCTGCGATATCAAGTGACTGTCCATGCGCTTCGATCAAACCGCGAACGTTGTCCGTGGCCGCCTGAGGCGCAGCCTTGAAAGCAGCGAGGGTGATGCGTTTCTCGTCTGAATCAAGTACGCCGAGCGCGCCGTAATCGGCCCCCACCAAAGCCAGCGCGCGCTCGAGCACGGCCGACGACACTTCACCAAAATCGGATCGCGCATTAAGAGCATTAGCTATTTCGAGTAGCGCCTTCGTGGTCTCGGCTTCGCGCTTCTTATCGGTATAAATTCGGGTGTACTGATAGCCAATCGCAAGTTGCGTGGCGACCGATTGCAGGAACGCAACTTCTTCATCGAACCAACGCCGCGGGGTCTTTGTGCTGTGCAGGCCAATCAGTCCCAGAATGTCCTCGTCGAGGACTACCGGAACAACGAGCAGTGATCGCGTTCCGAGACTCTTCGCCAGAAAGCGAATACGATGATCCATCTCTCGCGCCGACGCATCGTCGAGCCTCAGAGGTTGCTTAATATCAAAATGCTCCGAGAGTTGTTTGAGATCGAAAGAGATGCGTGTTCCCAGCGTGGAAGGCACATCGTTCGATGCACGCCATTCGTGGCTGATGGTCAGCTCGCCGTCCGGATTCAGCTTTATGATGTCGCAACGATCAACCTCCATCATGCGACCCAGTTCCGAGACAATAACCGTCAGGAATGTATCCAGGTTGATCGAAGTCGGCAGGTTGGCGGCCAGCCGGTCGATAATCGACTCGCGGGCCTCGTGCATCTTGAGCTTTCGCTCGATTGAAAGCGCCGTTTGGGATTCAGTGGCGGATTGCATTAGATAAGTTGGGAAGAGGCCGGCAGGCAGCACAGCGCCGAGCGGAACCTCTTCAGGTGGGCAGATCATAACTAACAGAGACCCAACATGCAAAAAAGGCGCAGGTGCTAACCAGACCCTGTGAATGAACGCTCGAACATCTGTTACTGGCAAACGAATTTGCTCTGGTTGCATCTCAGGTAGGCCGGTTGTCAGTGCCGCAACCAGCTTCGTATAATCGGTTCAGGCGTTTGCGATCCCTAAAATCTGCCGGAGCCAACTGAATGCCAATCTACGAGTTTCGTTGCAAGAAGTGCAATGCTCACATTGAAGTCTTTCAAAAGGTGAAGGACAAGCCGCCGGTGAAATGCAAGAAGTGCGGCGGGCGTTTGGAAAAGATGATGTCTGCGCCGGCAATTCAGTTCAAAGGCGAAGGCTGGTATGTGACCGATTACTCGCGCAAGGGCAGTAAGCCCGAAAAAGAGACGGGAGGCGAAACGGGAGCGTCAGCCGATAAGCCGAAAGCGAAAGACAACAGTACGAAGAAAACAGGCGCCGACACGACTTGAGCGATCCGCACCAAATGAAGGCAAATCAATAATGCACGTCGCGGCCGAAATTCAACGACTTCGACAGAATACGAAGCAGCTTGCTTATCAAGGATGGCGGGTTCTGGTTTTTTTGGTCGCGCCGCTGGTCTTGATCAGTTCGCTGGCAGCCCAGGCCGGAAGGCGCTCTCAACCAACCGGCGAAACATCGACCTTGCTGAACGTCGTCGCCACGCGCAGCGACGGCGCGACCACCTCCGTTACCTCGAAAGATCTCGCCCTTTTTGATAACGGCGTCGAGCAAACAATCAAGAATTTCTCGCCCGATCCCGCGCCGGCGCGGATCGTCCTGCTGGTTGATAATTCTCTGACACTTCGAGCCGATGTCGAGAAGCTTGAGGCTGCGACGCTCGAGTTTGCATATGAAATCTACGACGGAGACAAGCTGCTAATCGTTGGGTATGACGATGCGGCCGAAATTGTTTCTGACTGGACCGACGACGCGAAAAAGATCGAGAGCGAGTTGAAGCTGTTTCGGAAAAAAGGAGATCCGCATCTGTTCGATGCCCTCTTCGCCGTGACCGAAGATGCACTGCGATCTTTGTCGACGCAAAAACGGGTGATTGTGGTCATCAGTGATGGTTTAGATCGCGGTAGCAAAACAAAATTCGACAATGTCCTGGCGATGTTGCAGTCCCTGGACATCACTATTTACATGGTCCAGGCTCAGGATCGAACGCGCGGCGCCATTCGCCGTGATGTGCCCAAACCACTGCAAGTTGTGGAGAAGCTGGTTGAGGGGACCGGCGGGCGCGTTTTTCCGATTAACGATCCGCGCGACGCGGCAAAGACGATCTGCGACGAACTGCGAAAGAACCGCTACGTCCTTTCTTATCTGCCGCAAAGCGTTCCTTTCTCCGAGACGCGCTCGATCCTGGTGGTCGGCGAGACTGGGATTAATGCGCGGTCAAAAGCAATGCAACCACCTCAATAGTGCCGGGCGACGCAGTCCGCATCAGTTCGCGGTCTTTCCCTCCGCTTTCAAAAAAGACTGGCCTCCGCAGACCTGGGACCATTCCCCACTTTCGGTCGAATCTGGCACGAGTTGCGAAGACTTACCTAACTTTTCCTGCGACTGTAGAAATAAAACAGCGTGAGGATGATGACGAGTAAGACTATTTCCCAGAAGGCGAAGATCTGTGGGTCAAAACGCCCGCTTTCATCTCGCGAATCGAGGTAGACGATGAAACTTCCAAAGGTGAGGCCCGCAACCAGCCAGATGATCTGTCTCTTGGTATCCCACACGATCAGATCTCGGGTGACTTCACGTTTCGGCTTTCAGTCCGATCGTGAATCTAGTATTTCCTCGGCCTGACTTCTGCCAACTCTTCCCCGGGAGACTTTCACTCCCTGTACGCCCTGCCGGGCGCACCACCAAAAAAGGCAACCACTTCGGCTGCCCTTTACAGACTCATTTGTTGATTTCTGTATCAAACTTACCATGTGCTAACGAAAACTAAGGAGACGGTTTTGGTTTGGACGTGGGTGTCGGCGCATCCAGGCCTTTGAGCTTCAGGATAACCTTACGAAGCTGTTCAGCATCCGGAGTCGTCGGAGCCAATCGAAGGTAAGTTTCTAATTCAACTATCGCTTGTTTCTTATCACCGCGGTTACTATAGATGATTGTCAATAATCTATGAGCTTCCTTCATCTCATCGCCGCCGAGCTTGACCGCGGTTGACAATTCCTTTTCCGCTTCGTCAAAATTTCCGAGGTAGGCGACCGCTTGTCCGAGGAAATAGTGGCCAACCGCCTGATCGCTCTTCATTTTCACCGCTTCGCGGAGTAACGGTTCGGCATCCGCGTAACGTCTGAGCATGACGAGCACGATGCCGCGATTCATCAGCGGCATAAACGCCTTAGCGTCGATCTTAAGTGCCTTTTGAAGCGCCTCATCCGATTTCTGCAAATCGTTGAGCTTCATGTACTGAACCCCCATCTCGTTATAAGCAAGCATGAATTCGGGATATTCAGCGACCACGCCCTGCAACTGCAGAATCGCGCCGGGCCGGTCACCGTTTTTTGCGAGCTCTATCGCCTGGTTGTACATGTCCAACGCTTGTTTTGGAATCTTTGCCAACTCCGCATCGATTACGCCGGGCTTGGCCTCAGCTCGTCCCTTAAACTCCAGTCGAATATTCAAATTGTAGAGTTGTGGAGGAAATCCCCGGAATTGCCTGACTTGGACCTGCTGCGAATAAGGTTCGTATTCCTTTTCTTTATCGATGACAACTGTGTAATCGCCGGATACAAGCCCCTGAAATGCGAATTTTCCATAGTCGTCGGTCATTGTCACACGGTCGCCCCTGGTCATGGTTTGCAGACGAATGGTAATGCGCCGCTCGAGGCGCTGCCCGCTTGGTACAAGGACCATCCCAGTGATGGAGTTCGCTCCCCCCAGACCCGTATCGCCTTCTGACGGCGGAATCATCTGAGCCGTTACTGGAACGACAAAGCACAGGGCAAATAAAACGACGGACAGTAGTCTGAGTACCTTTCTGCCTAACATAATATCTACCTCAATCGCAGCTTCCGATGTTCCGATTGGTATATTTGGGATTTTAGCATGTCTGACTTAGGGCGAGTGGACATTCTAATGATGACAAATAAAAAAGGCGTTGCCGAGATCTCCGACAACGCCTCTGAATGGATCGAACCCGTTAGGCAGATCCCGCAGTTATCGACTTCGTCGGACTAGAACCTCAGTTGTCCGATGAAGTTTATACCACGCGCGTTTCCACGCTGAGTAGTGACCAGACCAAACGCGGTCGAATCAAAATTCTGAGTGCCGAAAACGAAATTGGGATGGTTCAGAATGTTGATGGCCGTGGCCTTGATCTCAAACCTGACTCGTTCCGTGAACGGGATCCTCTTCGTCACACTAAAGTCGAAGTTGAAGTACTGCGGCCCGTCGAGACTGTTCACCGGGAAATTCCCGAACGTGCCGGGAGCCGGAGCCGTCATCAGGCCGGCCTTTAGTTTCGAGGTGGCGACTTTGCCCGCCGAATTCAAAGTGATGTCCAGGATCGCCGGGTTGATGAAGAAAACACCAGCTGGTGTCTTGAACAGCCCGACGTTGTTTTTGAAATCCGCAAAGCTAATACCGACCAACTGCGCCCCGTTATTAGCCGGGGTGCAGGAACCGTTCGCGTTTAAGGGTCCTATACAGTTGAATGTCGCTCGGCCCGAGGAGATGAAGAAAGGAACACCAGTCGACCACGTGACAATAGCTCCCATCGTCCAGCCTCCCACGATCCTGTCCACTAAATCGTGAGAGCTGTTCAAGAAGGCTTTACCCCTTCCGAAGGGAAGTTCGTAAATGCCATTTGCTACGAACCGTTGCGTCTGGTCCTGACCCGACCGGCGATAATCCGCCTTGGGGTTGCGAAGCGTGAGCCGGCTAACCAGATCGCTCTGGTTGTTTCCCTGGGCATCGACAGCATCACCCATTGCCTTGCTCCAGGTGTAGTCCGCCTGGAACTGCAGTCCGTGTGAGAACCGGCGACGTAACTCGATCTCTAACGCGTTATAGTTGGACTTCGCGTCATTGCGCAAGACCCTGGCAAAGGTAGCATTTGGATTTGCGACGAAAAAGTTCGCCGGCAGTCCAACTGCGACCGATTCGCGATTAGTTCTATACGCAGCATTGAACGCCAGCGTACTTGCCATGGTGCCTACGTTGTTCGCGGTGAGGTTCGCGATGAATGTGGTGCTCGAATATCCGCTACTAGCCGCCACTGGTGTTCCGCCGGTGCCGGCAACGCCAAAGAATTTGTCGAGAATCGGAGTCGGCACGCAGCCCGTGCAACCCGGCGCAAAGCTTGTGCCTCCCCGGAGGGCGAGGTTCTTTTGGGCATTAAGGAAATCCTGCAGGAAACCATTTTCGAAAATGTTGACTTCGTTAATATCCTGCGCCCGCCATGTATTAGGAGCACGGTTGCCGCTGTACCGGATCTCAAGGGCGGTGTCCTTCATGATCTCGCGCTCGATACCAAAACTATACTGGTGTACGTAAGGGCTGCGAAGGTTTGGATCGACCGTCCAGAGACCGTTGCCGGAATTGAGCAGGAAATTCTGCCTATCGGTAATCGGAATTTGAAATGTTGGAGTAACCAGAGGTACACCCCCGGCGCCCAGTACGCCAACCAAATTATTGGTAGGCGGGGTGACGCCGCTCAGCGGCGAAAGGTTAGCCGTCGCGATCAGTCCCGGGTTGGTGGTTCCGGTTCCCAAAAGGTTAGTGAACGTTGTGACCCCGTCATGCAGATAGCTGATCGAGTAACCAGCGCGGATAGAACTCTTGCCCTCCTCGCCAAACAAAAGGTGGAGCGGTCCCGACCTAAAGCGGGGCGAATATGCAAAGCCAAGGAATGGTGCGAAGTTGTTCCAGTCATTCTTGTAAAGGCCGATGCCGGTTTTGCCGCTGACGAACTGCTGTGTAGCAAAACCCTGTGTTTGGCCACCGGGAGCTGCGGTGGGTGTGAAGAGATTACCGAATCCCGATATACCGTACAGGTCACTATATTTCGGTTGGATCGCCAGCCCATTCGGAACGGTCGGAACACCCATATAGTCCCATCGCACGCCATAGTTCAGCGTAAAGTTACTTCTCATACGCCACTGGTCCTGCGCGAAGAGCGCCAGATCTTTCTCCTGCACAGTTCTTGCTCGCGTAGCCCCTAGTACAAAACCGGAGTCCGGACTGATGACATTGAAGGTCTGGTTCGCGGAACCTAATAGACCAACGATCGCGGCATAAGTGGTCGTTGCGGCTGTCAGATTCGCGTTCGAGCCGAATGGCAGGTTGGCCAGTGTGAAGCCGGCGCCATTAGCCGCATTGGTTCCCAACTGGATCGTCTCGTTAATACCGGCGTCGTTCCGGCTTATGCCCAACACATTCTGCCAATCACCACCAAACTTCCACAGGTGATTGCCTTTGTTCCACGAAAGGGTATCGGTTATCTGGTTTACGATCGTGTTTCGAGGCTGGGGCATGAACGTGTTGTCATAGTTAACGAGCACCCCCGGCAATGATATAAATGGCGCTGTCGGTCGCGTGTCGCGATTGAAATCTACCGGAGCCCATTGACGGCCATACCGGAGTACATTTGTCACGCGACTTCCAAACGTTGAGACCAGGGCCGGCGTGACCAGATTTCGTGTTGACGCCTGAAACCCATTAACGCCGCCCGGAAACGGAGCATCGATCCCATTCGTAAAAACATCAGGGTGCGTCGAAGTGATGACCCTGCTGTAAACAAATTCAAGTTTATGCGAACCCAGACGCGTGTCTTTTACGAGTTGGTGGTCATACCTGAAAACGTATTTATCGTTGATGGTAGTTTCTGTCACATTGAAAGTGTAGCAGCCGATGTTGAAGCCATCGCTGTTTGAGCAGTTGAAGTTATTGGCAACCGGTATCAAGCCAAGATGCGCCGTCATGAGCGGGTTTAGCGTGTGGACGCTGCCGATCGCTAGAAGATTGACTGTCTCCACACCGGGCGTACACAGTGGATTGACCGGGTTGGTCGGACAAGTCCTCGTATACTGGAACGTACCGTTCCGCGCTGACTGCGTTAAGACACCGTTGCGATTATTGGCCCTCCCTAGCCTCTGGTTAAACTTTTCGTACGAGAAGAAAAAAAACGCCTTGTCCTTCCCGCTCGAAACGCTCGGCCCACCTTCTCCAAATCTAGGGAAGTACATCGGGCCCCCAATGTCAAAACCATAATAGTGCTGCCGCAGTAGTGGTATTGGCGTGCCATTGAAGTTGTTAAAGAACGTGTTGGCGTTGTAGCTCTCATTTAGCACCTGAAGGAAAGCGCCGCCATGGAAATCGTTTGTACCACCCTTGGTGACCAGATTGACCTGTGCGGCGCCGCGCCCTGAATCCGAGCCAACCGTGCCAGTGGTAACGCTGAATTCAGAAGTGGAGTTCAGCGATGGAGTGGTGATCGCGAAGAACGAACTCGTCTTGACGAAGTTGTCCATCGCGTTGATTCCGTCCTGTGTGAGATTGACTGCAGTCTGCCGAAGGCCGCTTACCGACGCACCTCGGGTGTCGGTTCCGATCACCGCGATACCGGCCTGCAATGCAGCAAGCTCGACAGGGTTTCGACCACCAAGTGGAAGATCAATGACCTGTCTGGTATTGATAACATTGGTAAGGCTTGGGCTGGCCGTGTTGATGATCTCCTGGCTAGCCGTGACCGTGACTGTTTCACCCGTCAGGCCGATCTCTAACGGTATGGCGACTTGAGCAGTAGATGCAACCGAGACAACAATATCGCGAGCCACCGCCTTTTTAAAGCCTCTGGCGTCAACAGAAATCGTGTATGTGCCTGGCTGCAGAGCTTGGAAATCGAATGTTCCCGTACTGCTGGATACTGCACTGCGCTCGGCGCCCGTTGCGGTGTTAACAACCGTGACGGTCGCGCCGGTCACACTTGCGCCATTGGGATCGCTGACAGTTCCGGTAAGACTGCCCGTCGTTTGTTGACCCAGGACAGTTAGTGCTAACAAGCACGTCAAAAGTACAGCAAGAGTTATCGATTTCATCGCGCCGGTAACACGGGAATTAACGGCAAACAGATTGGTAAACATCGGTCTCCTCATGGCAGCTCCTCCAGATTTGTGGTTTAGCGCAGCGATTTTTCGCACTCGGCTAGAAGGGATAAAACGAATTCCAGACTCGCACTGTCGAAATGGATTCGCAAGAAATGTGCCGCCATACTTCAGTCTCAGACCCGTTGAGTTTTCGCCAGTTATGCGCAGAATCACATCTTAGAGCGGAAGGTTCATTGAGAATTTTGGATAGTTCTACAAATCCTTGAATTTACGAGAGCTTTCAAGGAGCCCCCAGAGGCTGGTAGATTTCGAATGTCGCTTGAGCTCTTCAATGCTTGAAGGTCGTTTGCGCGCTTATTGATATCAGTTCGGCCGGCGGCATTGCCAAAGGCCACTTGGGAAATCCGGCGGGTCAGAGTCAGTCATTCCGCAAACCAACACTGAAGGTCACACGAGGCAACCAGCGAAACCAGTGATCGAGAATTGGTATATTCCCGGGAACTGTGAACTGTTGTCGCGAGTCGCATTGATGTCCGAAAGATTGATCGAATCGGTCGGAATGTTGGCAAAGGAGAAGCGGCTGAACCCAGGCCGCAATTCGTTGACCTTCGTGGGGCTGAAGATGTGAGTTTCGGTAATCGAAAGGAATCGATTGAACTGCGTATCGGTGCGCGGGAAAGCCAGGCTGCTGGCCGTGCCATAGGGCTTTGCCACCGCGCCGTTGTCCCAGAACCCGGTCAACGGGCAGCGTACGAGCAACAACAGCATCACTAGTCTATTCCGTGGCAGTCGAGTGGCCGCTTTGTATAGCCGGCCAGCGTGGTATCCTGCGATTCCCACCGTTGATGCGATGGAAACTATCGTCTTCCTTGAGCGAGACACGGTTCAGGCAGACTTTCGCCGGCCGCACTTTGCGCATGAGTGGGTCGAGTATGCCGACTCGCAAGCCGATCAGGTCGTTCGGCGACTTGCTGGGGCGACGATTGTGATCAGCAACAAACTGGCTCTGCGTGAGCGCGAGCTGGCGCAGGTCCCGCGATTAAAGCTGATCGCAATCGCGGCGACGGGATTTGATTGCGTCGATCTTGAATATTGCCGCGCCCGGGGAATCGCGGTCTGCAATGTGCGCGGCTATGCGGCGAACTCGGTTTCAGAACATGCGTTGATGTTGATGCTCGCACTGCGGCGCAACTTACTCGCGTATCGCCAGGACGTCGAAGCCGGAAAATGGCAACAGTCGAAGCAGTTCTGCCTGTTGACTCACCCGCTCCAGGACTTGCGCGGAAGCACGCTGGGCATTGTTGGTTTCGGAGCGATCGGACAAACGTTGGCCAGACTCGCTGAATC
>WNGR01000786.1_pt1 | contig 52707 bp, 46 predicted proteins | sample 5407581 | NCBI WGS metagenome assembly WNGR01 (sample SAMN13153383, study PRJNA577476) | soil metagenome | isolation source: 80 cm soil or saprolite under Garry oak tree replicate 2 | place: USA:California | collected 2016-06-15 | reverse complement strand
AAACTCGATTCCGTCAACGTCAACATCAACACTCTAGACAAACGTGGCCGTGGCATTGGAGGGATCTATCTTACAGTGTTGGGAACTTCCGCGGATGACGGTGACGGAGGACAAGTCGGGCGAGGAAACAGACCGAACGGTCTCATACCCCTAAACAGACCGACCTGCTCAGAGGCTGCAGCTGGCAAGAACCCGGTCAGCCACGTTGGAAAAATCTACAATCTCCTAACATACGAAATAGCCAATCACGTATACCAAAAAGTCCCCGGAATCAAAGAAGTCTACGTTTGGCTGCTGAGCCAAATAGGCCGCCCGATAAACCAGCCCAAGGTCGCAGGGATTGAGCTGATCCTTGACAGAGGCGGCGACTTCAAGTCAGCGTCGAAACAAGCAACGGCGATTATCAAGTCAGAACTCAACGGAATAAATGATTTTACGAAACGTCTGACGGAAGGCAAGGTATCGGTCTGCTAAAGTAGCAGTACTCTTCTGCCTTGACCCAGGCATGAGCCGAGCCCCCCGTAGCATACCAGGCATTCTTACCGCAATCGTAATTTCATTCGTCGTCGTAACCTATGCTCTGTCCTTTGCGCTCGCCGCCCTCGCAATCATTACGACCCAGTTAGGGCCTAACCTTCTCAGGCTCAACGGAGTATTGCCTGTATACCTGTTTGCTCTGATTTCCTTACGCATTATTCCAGCGAACGGCTTGATCCTCGTCATAGTCCTGATGGCGATCTTCTCAGCATGCTTCTGGGCCGCAGCTATAGACCGGGGCGGATTCATCGCTAGTTTGAAAGCTCTAACGAGGAAGTCGAAGCCAACATCAACTCCTGACTGGTTAGTTGTCATGCCACTTCTTAGTTCGAGTCTCCTAATTGTAACGGTTCTGCTATCAATACTCTTGAATTCGTCAGGGGTATCGGTAGGGAGTCTTCCTGCGACAACTCCTGAAGAGCTATTCGCGAGCGTAGCGTACGCCCCGGTTGCCGAGGAAGTTGGGTTCAGGATCACCCCCATCGGCCTGCTAATCGTGATTAGAACGCTTCTGCCATTGCACCGGGGCCGAGGACTCACTCGTGCGGGTCCGATCACAGTTGCCGGGAGAATTGCTCTGGCTTTCTTCTCTCCAGACAGGGCAAAAGAAGACGCGGGCCTACCTAGCATTGGCACGAAGGGGTGGCATGGAATCCATTGGAGCGAATGGATTCTTCTGGGAGCCACCTCGATTCTGTTTGGACTTGCCCATTCGTTGTCGGGGGCAGGCTGGGGTCCAGGGAAAGCTTTGACCGCAGGCTTGAGTGGATTCGTATTGGGAGTAGTCTACTTATGGTATGGGTCCTACGCGAACATCTTGCTGCACTGGTCATTCAACATCTACGTCTTCGTCATTCTCGGTTCCTTGGCCGGAGGACTATATTCCGATGCTCTTGCATCTCTTTCGTTTTTCGCAACAATATTCTTGAGCATAGCAGGCCTTGTGTACGGCATTAGGTGGCTAAAGCCAGTCAAGACTCCGATCATGCAAACCGCAACACCCCTTGCTCCGCCACCACAATTCTAAGCCTCTCAACGAGTAACACTCTGACGTGTCAGGCGATCTTGTGCATTGCTCGTAGGTCTTCTTCGAACAATCGCAACGATGATGGAACCTCTCGATCGACTGGTGAGGACAGAGAGAGTCCCCTTTCCTTCTTGGTCTTCCAAACTTCACTGTTGAAGTCTACCAAGTCGCGAGTGTACTTCCTGTATGTCTCCTTCCACACTGTCCTTGGGAAGGATTCAGAGTGAATGCTTCTCTTGCCGTAGAGTTTCCTCCAAATGCCGTCAGCGAGGTGAGGCGCGATCGGTCCGAGTAGAACCAGCATCGTCTTGAGACAGGTGTGAAGGGTACTCCATGCAGCTCTTTGATCCGCTTTGTCAAATCCGATCCCGTAAGCCCTTGTCTTCGCCATTTCGAGATAGTGCGATGCAAAGCTTCCCCACAGAAAGTCTCTCAGTTCGGTTGCTGGAATGAAGAAGTTGAATTCCTTGTAACCTTCAAGGCAACGCTTTGTAAGGTGAGATAGCTCGGACAGAATCCACTGATCTGCGGGCCGAAGTCTCGTCGGCTTGGCCTGGGGAAAACTGGATATGAACCTAGCTAGGTTCCAGATCTTTGTGAGTGTGTTTCTCGCCCCAGCGACTCTAGCGTCGGAATAGCGATAGTCGGAGCCGAGGCTTGTCTCAAGGGCCGACCACAATCTGAACGCATCTGCCCCATATTTCTCAAGAACCGGTCCGGGATCTACCACATTGCCTTTACTCTTACTCATGCGTTCGCCCTTCTCGTCCAGACCCATTCCTGTGATCCAGACATGCGTGAAGGGTCGCTTCCCTGTCAACTGGAAGCAACGTAGGATTGTATAGTGGAGCCAGGTTCTGACTATGTCTTTGCCTTGAGGCCTGATAGTAGCCGGGTAGGTTCTCTGATAGAATAGTTTGTATTTCCCTCCATACTTGGAATTGTAGAGCGGTGAGATTCCGGAATCCATCCACGTATCCAGAATTCTTGTTTCTCCGCTGAATTCGTCATGGCTACAGAAAGCGCATTTCTTGAATGGTGGCGGGTCTCGCCATGGCCGGTAATACAGACCGGGCTTCGGCAGATTTGCGCGTCCACACTTCTTGCAGTACCATATCGGGATCTCAGTCCCGTAGTATCGTCGTCTAGAAATAGGCCAGTCGATATTGATGGACCCTATCCAGTCCAGAAGAATCTGTCTATGAGTTTCAGGATGAAACTTGAGGGTCTTCGCGATCTTGGTCAGTTGTGGGACAAAATCGAGCTGCTTGAGATAGAACTCTTTCATCGGAATGATCTCAATTGGATCCCATGATCTCTCGCAAGTGGGCACCTCGTGCGTGATAGTCAATATCCGCCTCACCAAGCCCCTAGTGGTCAACTCCTCGACCACCTTCCGCCTAGCTTCTTCAACCGTGAGATCGCGGAACTGGCCAGCGGCTTCAGTCATCCGTCCTCTCTCGTCGATTGAGATGACCTCTCCAAGACTCAGTTCTCGGAAGAGTGTAACATCGTGGTAATCACCATAACTGCAGATCATGACTGCGCCTGTGCCCTTCTCGCGTTTTGCACCGGGGTGTGGTCTGATCTCCACTTCTCTCCCGAAAATTGGGACGACTGCGTGTAATCCGTGTAGTTTCTTGTAGCTCTCGTCCTCAGGGTTCACAATAACGAGCTGACAGGAGCTCATTAGCTCAGGTCGAGTTGTGGCGATTACTAGCTCCTCGCCGTTCTCTTTGACTCTGAAGGCTATACTTACTAGTTTTGTGGGTTTCTCTTGGTATATGATCTCGGCATCGGCGATTGTCGTCTGGCATCCGGGACAATAGTTGCTTGGATACGTGCTTTCGTAGATGAGTTTCTTCTTCCAGAGCTCAATGAAGGTCCTTTGAGTCAGCCTTCGATAATCTTCCCTGTCTGTCCTGTATTTGTTCGCAAAATTGGAGCTGAGACCCTCTCGCTTCATGAGTCCCACCATCTCAGCTTCCAATTCATCTAGTGCCTGTGCGCATAACTCGATGAATTTCTCTCGATCCTGGGAACGCATTTCGATCTTGTAGGTTGTCTCAACGTAGCGTTCTACTGGCAGCCCGTTTCTGTCAATTCCTATTGGAAAGAGGGTCTCATAGCCTAAAGCGCGAGATGTCCTCGCGATCATGTCTATCTGCGCATAGTGAGCTAGCGCCCCAATGTGCCATGGTCTCCCGGAAGGATAGGGTGGCGGAGTATCTATTGTGAAGATAGACTTCTTCGTGTTGACGTTGAACTTGTAGAGTCCTTCCTTCTCCCAGAGCTGTTGAGTCAGGATCTCCGTGCTATGGTCCCATCTCTTCTCAACAATCTTCGGCGTGAACGCCGAAAAAACCGAGAGTGAGGTGCTACCCTTGTTCGCAATCGGAGTCGAAGAGAAAGTCTCCTTTCGATCCTGAGCCGACGATGGCGTAGATCTAGGCTCTTCGCTCTTTGGAAAGTCCGCCATCGCGATCGACAGAGTCGACCGCTTCTCCCCCATTTAAGGCGTAAAGACCGACCTGCAGAGAATTGGCGCGGGCGCAGTCGCCTGTGTTATTGGGGTGAGAGCTTCAAGACGGGAATCGAAACGGCCGAATCTACTGAGACCAATTGGAGGGATTGATAGACGGGGTCAAATCTTTAATACGGAATCAGACGAGCCAGAATTCAAGGACGGGTCTGAAACAAGCTCGGGGCGGTATGAAGGTAGTTTTGGAAGCAAGCTTTGCTTGTGATACTACTGTTGTACTGACCTTTTGGTTGTTCAACTCGACTTTGGAAAAACAAGAGTAGAATCAAAAATGGAAGGCGGAGGAGAAGAGAAGCCCCGTAGAAGCTACGGTAGAAGAGGAGGCAGTTATGGAAGAAGAGGCGGTGGAGGTTATGGTGGAGGAGGCAGAGGTGGAGGCGGAGGCTATGGCCGTGGAGGCGGTGGAGGTTATGGGAGGGGAGGCGGATACGGAGGCCGCGAGGGCGGCGGGAGAGGTTTCGAACGCGATCGAGGTCCGGTCCCTGTAGAGGAGGGTCAGGAGATCGATGTCACCATTGATTCAGTCGGTAGGAGGGGCGACGGGATCGCCCGCTTCAACAACTTCGTCATATTCGTCCCAGGAACTAACACCGGCGACAAAGTCAAGGTCCGAATAACAGGCGTGAGGAACAACTTCGCGACCGGAGAGGTCGTCACAGGGGTAACAGAATGAAAATCGCCGAGCTAAAACCGGGAATGAGAAGAGTTGACGTGAAGGGAAAGATCGTCGACGTAGAGAGTCCTAGAGAAGTACAAACAAAATTCGGTCCCGGCCAAGTAGCATCGGCGACTCTCCAAGACGAGTCCGGAAGTGTCAAGGTCACATTGTGGAACGAGAACATATCAAAGGTCGCAGTCAATGACACGGTTGAAATTCAGAACGGTTATGTTGACTCTTTCAGAGGAGAACTCCAACTCAACGTCGGACGATACGGAAAGCTGGCCAAGGTAGAGTAAAGACATGGCAATTACGGTTTTTTGGACCAGGGTCCGCCAGCGATAGGATTCTTTCTATTTTTGAACGAAGACCTCGGCCGTCGGAGTCTCGGCAACGGTGCCCAAGGTATACCTTGACAGCACCGTCTTCCTCTGCTGATTTTCGACTTGGGCCACAACTTCGATGAACCCCTCCAACTTTGTCCCCGCTATCTTCTTTCTTAGAAGCTGGTCAACTTGGAATATGCCTGACTCGTTGTACATGCTGATTTCTACGATGACTGGTTTCTGCTTGCTCTTCCTGATCTTCACGTCTCGTATCGACATCGCGGAAAGCGCGTGAATATCCTTCTTCCCCGCGGTAAAGGGAATACGCGCGCGGCCTTCCTTCATGTCGAGAGCATCTGCGACTCTGACAACGCCGGCTTCCAGCGTTAGCTGGGGAATCTCTGATTCGTGAGCGTAGATTGTGTGCAGAGTCTCGGAGGTTATGATTGCTCGTTCCTTTTCATCATAGATCCCTTCCAGCAATCTTGGAAGTAATTGAAATGCCAGCGGAACACTGAACATGTGATGGTTCTCTCTGTGAGCTATCATTCCTAGATCGTGAAGAACGGCGCCGAGGAATACGACTACCTCTGCGTCCTCGTTTGTCATCTTGTGATCTGTAACTATATTGGGCTTGACATTTGCTTCCAGGAGATTGCGCAGGATTTTCAGTGCAATGTTTGAGACGATTGCGAAGTGAACTGGGCCGTGGTCTGAAAGACCCAGTCTTCTCACGGCGTTAACATTGATGCATTCCCAGAGGCTCTGAAGGTATTGGTCACCGTTGACGCGATCCAGAACCGCCTTCAGTTTGAGGTTCGAATTATACGGTAGGTTGATCAGAAATTCGCACCGGACGGGACAGGCCTAGTGAGGAAGGACTTCAAAAATGTTCTCGAACTTGAGGGAACAATCGAAAAATACTCATCACCAACCCTGTCCTCACCAATGTCAGGACTGTGAAATAAGCTGCCTCACAAGAATGTCGAATACGAGGTTCGAAATCGCAGCGCGTGGCTCACGATGAATCGGCCAGAGGCACTCAATGCCCTCTCCAAAGACATGTTCCGAGAGCTTGAAGCGAATCTGAGAAATGCCTCGAAGGATCGAGCCATATCATCGATTGTCGTCAAGGGAGAAGGAAGAGCATTCTCGGCAGGATTAGACGTGAAGGAAGTGAGCGGATTCGCATCCCGCCGGGAAGCCCGCGAGTTCGTCTACAATCTCGTCAGGCCATTTTGGAAACGATTTCTAGGATGCGAGAAGCCAATTATCTCAATGGTCGACGGTCCCGCCTACGGTGCAGGTGCGGAGATCGCGCTCGCCTCTGACCTGGTTGCGGCATCGACAGGATCCACGTTTGCCTTCTCCGGCGGAAGGGTCGGCGCGCTCTGCTGCATCTCTGCCGCAATAGGCGAATTCTCCATGATGGGTAGGAAGCTCGTTGAAATGAATCTAACCGGAGCACCAATCAGCGCAGACGAAGCGCGATCTTACGGGCTTGTAAACTACGTTGAAGAGACTACTCATCTACGTGAACGCGTGGACTTGATCTTGAATGAAATACGAAACGTTTCGCCAATCTCAAACGCTAGCTTCAAACGCATTCATCGAGGTCTTTTCACAACACGTGCCATAGACCTTGCGCATAGGGAGCTCTTCAGAACGATTACAAGCCCTGACTTCGAGAAAGGTGCAACTGCTTTCAGAGAGAAAATACATCCCAAATACTATGACTAGTCGCATCCACAGAGGGAGCCAGACTTGGAACCCTAGCCGGTAGTGAAAGAGTCCTTATATCGTATTGTCGACGTAACGCTCTCGCTGGATACGGGAACCCCGCCCTGGCGAGGACCAACTTCTGTAAAACGGCAAGGGAAAGAGATAGAGGTGTGTAGAAACTGAGAGGAAGAAATTGGAAAGGAAGAAACATCCGATCGGAGATGAAGGTGCTCCAGTGTCCGCGCTGTCACGAGAACATTCGACTGGACAAGTACTCCGCGCACATCGCTACCTGTCCCCAACCGGCAATGGCGCCGAGCACTACGGCATAACTTCGGAAAACCTAACGGAAATCGCAACTTTATCGTATCTCATTCGCAATAGCCAGACGCTCTCAGCCGCTTGGTTCCCTCGGACCTTGGAACCGCACGCATAAGTGAGCCTGCCAGGCTCAGACCCAAACACGTTCATCAAGTGTGAAGTACGGTAAACGTCTAGGACGTTACGTAAAATTACATTTTCGAAACAGAAACAAGCCTTCCTTTCTAGACCCCGGGGGGTACGTCAAAACAAAAAAAGTCCTTCACACTTTACCCGCAGCGCTGCCAATTCTTTTGGCGCCGGGAGTGGGATTCGAACCCACGCGGCCCTAACGGGCCACAGGCTCTCAAGGCCAACGCTCCCCAAAGAGGAGAACTGCGCCTTTGGACCCACACAGACGGGTTAATCCACTCGGCCCACGAGACACAATCTCACAGATTGCGTAATCCCGGCAAGCTAACCCGCATTCAGGTCAAAGAAGCATCTCATCCTAAACTCACCTAATAAACGGTTCTTGCAAGCAGACCACTCCGAACCAGTTGTCAGACGAAAATCAGGGGGCAGAGGGACACAGATTTCTCGAACATACGACAGACGCTTACATAGAAGCCTGGGGCCCGACACTTGAAAGAGCATTTGCTCAAGCCGCAGAATCCTTCTACGAGACGATGCTGGACCTTCAGAAAATCGACCCCGTCTTAGAGGAGCATGTCCGAGCAGATGGCCATGACAAGAAGGAGCTACTCTACAATTGGCTAGAACAACTACTCCTAGTGTTCGATATCAAAGCGATGGTTTACACCTCATACGACATCGTTATCGCGTCTGAAGAACCCACAGTATTCAAGCTACGTGGGAAGGTTAGAGGCGAGAAATATGATCCGGGAAAGCACGGAGCTAAGACTGAGGTAAAAGGAGTGACATACCACTTGATGACAATCGAAGAAAGCGCGAAGGGAGCTAGGGTCAGATTCATTCTGGATCTATAGCCTGCCAAGTGCGAGAGAAGCAGTTTTGAAACTACTAGCCCACCCAACGACACTTATAGTTAGGTAGTCGTTCAACGTCTTGACGAACGAATGAGCACCCAAGCCTTGAACTCTTGGAGCAGATCAAGCGCAGACATCCCCATTAAGCAAGTATCTCAAAACATCTGGGAGGTACCGCAGGACCACCAGCCCGGCATGAAGGTCCCAGCGCGAATCTACGCCGACGAGGACCTACTCGCCAAAATGCGCACCGACCGAACCATCCAACAATGCGTCAATGTCACCCATCTCAATGGCATCTACAAGTACGCCATCACGATGCCGGACGGACATGAAGGCTACGGATTCCCGATAGGAGGAGTAGCTGCAACAGACTATGATGAAGGAGTAATCAGCCCTGGAGGCGTTGGCTACGACATCAACTGCGGAGTCCGCCTCATTCGGACAAATCTCACTGAGAATGAGGTGCGGCCAGAACTGTCCCGGCTTGTGGATACAATTTTCAACTTCATACCCTCAGGCCTCGGAAGCCGGGGACAGATCAAACTTAGCCCGATCGAGCTCGACAAGGCGATTACCGATGGCCTCGATTGGGCCATCGACAAAGGATACGCTTGGCCTGAGGATCCGAAGACAATCGAAGAAGAAGGCTGCATGGACGCTGCCGACCCCTCAAAGGTATCAGGCAGTGCAAGAGCACGCGGAGCACCTCAACTTGGAAGTCTTGGAAGCGGCAACCACTTCATCGAGATTGAGAGGGCAGACCGGATTTTCGACGAACGAGTTGCCCAACGCCTAGGAATCCAGAAGAAGGGACAAATCTTGGTTCTCATCCATACTGGCAGCAGAGGATATGGGCATCAGATCTGCAGCGACTATTTGAAAGTCATGGAAAGGGCGACGGGCAAATACAACATCAACTTACCCGACAGAGAACTAGCCGCCTGCCCGAGCAAGAGTCCTGAGGCTGAGGACTACATCCCAGCCATGTCCGCTGCATGCAACTTCGCCTGGATCAACAGGCAAATGATCACTCACTGGGCCCGACAGGCTTTCGAAAAGGTATTCGCGAAATCTCCAGATTCAATGGACATGGGAATCGTGTACGATGTCTGTCACAACGTCGCAAAAATTGAATCACACCAAATCGATGGTGAGGCTACAAAAGTCATTGTCCATCGAAAAGGCGCTACCCGCTCTTTCCCTCCGGGGCATCCAGATGTCCCAGCCCAATACAGAGATGTTGGACAACCAGTTCTAATCCCAGGAAGCATGGGAACAAGCAGCTGGGTCCTGATAGGCACACCCAAAGCAATGGAGTTGAGTTTCGGAACCACCGCCCATGGCGCTGGAAGGTTCATGAGCCGTTCCGCCGCCAAACGAAAATGGCGCGGAGCAGACTTGAAGAAACAGCTAGAGAGCAAAGGGATAGTCATCAGAGCGGCAAGCATGGAGGTTGTCGCTGAGGAAGCACCTGACGCCTACAAGGATGTAGACAGAGTCGCAGATGTAAGCGACCAACTTGGAATAGGAAAGAAAGTTGTCCGCATGACACCCATCGGAGTGGCGAAAGGATAGTGCTTAGCCGAGAAATCGTACATGCCTATCTTTTCTTGTATTCGTTGATTAGATCCGTAGGAGTCGGATCGATCCTCCTCAGCATAGCAAGGTACAGGGACACATAATCGAGCAGAAGGATCGGAGACAGCAACCTGGAAAGCCTCCCTCTCCCAGCGACTCGCACGTCGAGCGGGTCAGATCTGCTGGCCGAGCCTATCGTAGAGCGGAACGCACGAACAATTGAACGCTCAAAAGCGGTCTCTTGCGCATCTCGAATAATCACCGGCAACATGTTATTTCTCCTATGCCAACCTTCAACCTCGTTATGCCCTGCCTCCGGCAACAAGTCGTATTTCGCGGGCAATTTACTGTTCTCCGCAAGTTGGTTCTTGAACCTCCGTGCAACCGATGACATTCTCTGCAAAGAATAGATCACGAGCAAATGGCCGACGAGTTTCTCGGCTAAGCTCTTCGCAGGATTGTTTACCCGAGGAGTTTCGACGCGGCAACGACGCCTGATGCGAACAAGCTCCCGAGCAGCAATAGATCTCTCTCGTGTGGTTGAACGGACAAGATTCGCACTCTCCAGGGCAACTGCGGCTGCAACAACCAATTGGCCAAGAGCAGCTCTCGGAGCCAACGAAGCTTCGACCTGAAAGAATGGTGCCTTGAAGCGATTACAAAGGGAAGCGAGTGATCCCCCGTGTCCAATACCTATAAGGGCACTGCCTCTATTCTTCGCCGCTTGAAACGCGACTAGTGTCTCTGAAGTCTCACCAGAGTAGCTCATCGCGATGAACAGCGTTCCCGCATTTACGAACGCGGGCAATCCTGGCTCTCGATGTACCAGCGCTGGAACCGGCAATGCCTCTTTGAGCCAATCCAAGACTACGTCCGCGGCACTCGCCGATCCTCCCATCCCCATTAGAACGACGCTTTGGATCGAGGACCTTGTTTTGAGAGCAATTTCCCGCTCGTCTCTAGAACGAAGAAAAACATCGGGAAACCGATCGATCGCACTGACCATGTTAGATGAGTCTATCTTCGCAAGGACCTTCAGATCGTCCAAATCGACATGCAACTTTTGGCCTTCCTAACTACGACTCTCGGTCCCGAGATTGGCTAATATCTTGTGGTTGTAGCCTTGTGAACCCTATGATGGAGGTTCGTAGAAGACCCCAGCGACTCTCAGTCGCACTTCCTTCATCGTTTACGAAAGATGTGCCGCATCTGAGAGAGAAGACCAGCCGAGTCGGCCTAATCGCACGGTCCCTCGCAATCTTCCGAGTCGACGAAGTTTTGGTCTATGACGACCGAACCGGGAGTGGTTCAGCGAGGGAGGCGAACCTCGTAGAGAAGCTACTCGCATATCAGGAAACACCTCAGTATTTACGGAAGACATTGTTCAAGCAAGACCCCGATCTTCAATTTTCTGGAATACTGCCCCCTCTACGAATTCCCAGCCATCCAAACATTGGAGAGCCTCGTAAAGGCGAGATTCGTGAAGCGCTCGTGCTCGAATCGGGAGCACGGTCAATCGTAAACGCGGGATTCAGAGCGATGGTTGAGGTCTCTTCGAGGTTGAAACTGCTTGAGAGAGTGACCATAGAGCTCGTCCAAACATCGCCGCAGCTTAAGGGAGAACTCGTTGAGCCGACCCGGTTACCTATATATTGGGGATTCAGGGTCACTCGAACCAATCTTACGCTAGGTAGACTGATTAGGAGCAGAAGCCAGGACTTGACAATCTCGACCTCTCGAAGAGGGAAGGGGGTACGCGAAGTTCTAAGCGAACTGACACTTCGATGGAAATCTTCGCAACGACCACTCGTCATCTTCGGCTCGCCCTCGGAGGGTGTCCCTGAGATTCTTGCCAAGGAAGGAACCGATCTCACAAAGATCGCTGACTTCAACCTGAATATGATTCCGAGTCAAGGAGTGGAAACAGTCCGGACAGAGGAGGCAATCCTTGCAACAATGTCTATTCTGAACTTGTTAGAGGAGAGGTAGATGGGTCACCGAAAGTATAGCGCTCCCAGAAGGGGGTCCCTGGCATATCTTCCCCGTGGAAGGGCGAGTCACTGGGCGCCGAGAATTCGTTTTTGGCCCGACTACGAAGGTCCACCACGCCTCTTGGGATTTGCAGGCTTCAAGGCGGGAACAACTCATGTCACCGTGATTGATAACCGCCAGGGCTCCCTGAACTATGGCAAAGAGGTAACTTTCCCCGTGACAATTGTCGAGACTCCGCCTCTGAGGGTTACCGCCTTGCGTTTCTACGAAACGCTGAATGGGGGATTGCAGGCCATTGGGGAAGTGTGGTCCAACGACCAGACTAAGGATCTCCAGAGGAGAATCAAGACGCCCGAGAAATTTGATGACGTAAAAGCTTGGGAGACGCTGGGTCAGTCGGCGGGCAAATTATCAGAAGTAAGAGCAGTGGTTGCCAGCCAGCCACGAATCACAACGATCGGTAGAAAGATACCTGACCTATTTGAAGTGAAGATCGATGGGGGAACTGTTCAGGAGCAACTCGAGTTCGGGAAAAAACTTCTTGGAAAGGACGTCAAGGTCTCGGAGGTCTTCAAAGAGGGAGGAGAGGTCGATGTAATCTCCATCACCAAGGGTAAGGGAATCCAAGGCCCGGTGAAGAGATGGGGAATAAAGAAACTCAAGCACAAGTCGAGAAAAACAGTCAGAGGAGTCGGATCGATTGGTCCGTGGCATCCGCACTACGTAATGTACTCAGTGCCGAGAGCCGGACAGATGGGCTTCGCCCAGAGAACCGAGCACAATAAACAGATCCTGAAGATGGGAAACAACGGCGCCGACGTTACTCCGAAAGGAGGATTCCTGCGTTATGGACCAGTGAAGGCAGAATACACTGTCTTACGAGGATCAATTCCGGGACCTGCCCGAAGACTAGTTGCTCTACGATACCCCGCTAGAGGCAACCCGACCGGGGAACCGCCTAAGCTGGAACAGTTGAACCTCGCGTCGAAACAGGGAGCGTAGACAACCCCTGTCAGCCGACTTGGTCCGAACTGCACATGTTCTCAACGTTGAAGGAAAATCAACGGGAGAGGTACCCCTACCTCAAGTCTTCCAGACGGTCCTAAGATTGGATGTTATCAGGAAAGCGACGATCGCTCAACAATCCCACAGTTTCCAACCCCAAGGGCGGAACCTAATGGCCGGAAAAAGAACAACAGCCGAGTCGTTCGGAGTTGGGAGAGGAATATCGAGAGTCCCACGAATTGGTGGACACGGACCCTTGTCTGGCAGCGCGGCCTTCGCCCCAGGAACGGTGAGTGGAAGGATGGCATTCCCCCCAGTCACATCCAAGACACTCGTTAAAGAGATCAACCAGAAGGAGAAAAGACTGGCATTAAGGGCAGCAATCGCCGCAACCGCATCGGATCAAGTCGTCCGCGGTCGAGGTCACAAGTTCGACGAAGACCGAATACTACCACTAGTCGTAAGCAATGAAGTGGAGAACCTCTCGAAAGCCTCTGACGCCAAACGGTTTCTCACGTCCATTGGCGTCTGGGATGACGTCGTGCGAGTTCAAAAGAGCAAGAGAATCAAAGCAGGAGCGAGGGTCCATGCCATCGGACCGCTTATCGTGGTCGGTGAGGATAAGAACGCAAGAAAGGCTCTTCGAAACTTTGAAGGCCTGGACGTGGTTCGAGCCGCAGACCTCAGTGTTGAAGCCCTAGCACCAGGTACACATCCCGGAAGGCTGACAATTTGGACCGAGTCGGCGATTAAAGCACTAGCAGAGAGGAAGTGGTAAGACAAATGGCCCGGCTAGAATCTGAACTCGTGATCGTCTACCCGATGATGTCGGAAGACACCGTCAAACTGATTGAGGGAGAGAACAAAATCACTTTCATCGTCAACAACAGAGCAACTAAGAACGATGTGAAACGGGCTGTGGAAGAACTCTACGAAGTAAACGTTTCCCGAGTGTTCACACTTACAACCCCAGAAGGAAAGAAGAAAGCATACGTCAAACTTAGCCCAGAATCAAAGGCCTCTGACCTAGCAGTAAAACTGGGAATACTGTAGGAGCGATTTGGTGTCGCATGGGAAAGAATATTCTGGTCCAGAGACGTGGAAGAGGCTTCTTCATCTTCAGAGCCCCTACGCATCGAAGACTACATCCCACAGGATACAATTCGGTAAACGGGCATAGCACAGGCTTCGTCAGAGATCTTCTCCACGAAGTCGCCCGCGGAGCTCCTCTAGCCCGGCTAGTTGTAGGGAGCAACGGCGACGTCTACATTCCGGCCCCTGAGGGAATGTACGTGGGACAGACCATCGAAATCGGGAGCGAGGCACCAGCGGAGACAGGGAACATCAAGAATCTCGGCAGAATCCCAGAAGGAACAATGATTTGCAATATCGAACTCCGTCCCGGAGACGGAGGTACTATGGCACGCTCCTCCGGGAGCTTTGCACTGGTGGTCTCTCACAGCCCCGCAGGAACTGAGCTTCGCATGCCCTCCGGTCGGACTATCCACGTGAACGATAAGTGTCGAGCGATGATTGGAGTGGTCGCTGGAGCAGGTCGCACTGAGAAACCGTTCTTGAAAGCTGGCCCCAAGTGGTTCCTACAAAAGTCTCGGGGCCGCAAGTGGCCCGTAGTCAAGGGTCAAGCAATGATAGCGGCATCTCATCCTCACGGTGGCGGTAGACACAAGCACGCAGGCAAGCCTACAACTGTCGGACGCGATACTCCTCCTGGAAGGAAAGTGGGCAACATTGCCGCTCGCCAGACGGGAAGGGCTAAGCGTCGCTCAGCGCGATAGAGGCCGGGAACATCCTTATCATGCACGTCGCAACGCAGAATGATGCAATGCGGGTGAAGAGCTGCGCCTAGACAGTTCACTTATCGAGGCCATTCAGTCGACGAACTGAAGCAGATGTCGATGGACGAGTTCATCAAGCTCCTCCCCTCACGACAGCGCAGATCACTCCTCAAAGGACTCACCAATGAACAGAGGATCCTCATGGAACATGTTCGCCAGTCGAGGAAGGAGAACGGCGGAGAGCCTGTGCCTGTAAAGTCTCATGTCCGAGACATGATCGTTATCCCTGAGATGCTGGGGTTAACTCTCCAGTTACACTCTGGCAAGGAGTACGTCGCCATTGAGATCAAGCCAGAGATGATTGGACACTTCGTAGGAGAATTTGCGATTACAAATCAGAAGGTGGTTCATGGAACGCCGGGGATAGGCGCGTCGCGGTCAAGCATGTACGTTCCCCTCAAGTAGATTCGATTCTGAGATTACTCGCCGCGTCTGAAACTGAGATATTTCACCGCCTCTATTTGCGGTCTCCAATTCGTACGTTGATCAGGAAGCTACTTCCTGACCACTCATTTTCATTCGATTAAGTTATTACGATGACAGCTAAAGTTGGTGGTGAAGGTGAGCGCTAGACGCCCGCCTCGAGAGAGCCGGGCTGAGAGAAGACGGTGATCTTCACAGTGAGGCTTTGGTGTTAGTGTCGCGGGCGACAAGGAACCCTTTTGCAAGGAAGGGTTTCAATGCGAAACTCGCCTTCCGGCCCTATCTTCCGAAATGAACGTGGAATAGTCTAGAGGCTTTTAGCCGAGATGCGGAAACAAGTCTCTCCTGGAGGCGGACATGAGCCTAGAGCAACGTCTTGAGCTGGTCAAAAGAGAAACTGTCGAGATAATCCAGAGGTCTGAGCTAGAGAGGCTCTTGGGGGAGAAGGAGCATCCTCGGGCCTACTGGGGGTTCGAGTGCTCCGGAACGCAGGCATGTCCCGCACGGAATGATGCACATCGGCCAAGGTCTCGTATGTGCCTCCAAGATTCAAGACCTAATCAAGGCAGGGTTCCACTTCATAGTCTTCCTGGCCGACTGGCACTCAATGATCAACAACAAATTCGACGGCGACCTTGAAAAAATCCGAACGGTAGGCCGATACTACAAGCACTGTTTCACAGCTCTGGGGGTCCCAGACAACAAGGCCGAGTATATCTGGGCCTACGAACTTGCGGAAAAATCTGACTATTGGGAGAAGGTGCTCAGAATTGCGAGAGCCACGACAACTCAACGGGTTTTGAGAGCTATGCCGATAATGGGACGGGACATGCAATCGAGAGAGAACGACGCAGCGACAATCATCTACCCATGCATGCAAGCTGCGGACATATTCCAGATGAGACTGGACGTTGCATGTGCTGGAATAGACCAGCGTAAGGCCCACATCCTCGCCAGAGAGGCAGGAGAGAAACTCGGTTGGGGCAAGCCGGTTAGTCTTCACACTCCCATGCTGATCGGACTTGCCGGTGTTCAGAACACACCCCGCGACAGCTTCGATGAGGATCCTAAACTGAACCAGGTAATAGCTGCGAAAATGTCGAAGAGCAAACCCGAGAATAACATTCTGATCCATGATGAACCGGAAGTGATCGAGAAGAAGATCCAGCAGGCGTTCTGTCCACCAAAGGTGGTGGAAGGAAACCCGATACTAGAATACTATCGCATCCTCGTCTTTGAAAGCGGAGAGTCGCTAACGTTGAAGCGAGACCCGAAGCATGGCGGAAATGTTGAGGTGTCCACTTATGAGCAACTCGAAGGACTTTACGCTTCGGGAAAGATCCACCCGCAAGACTTGAAGACTAACATGTCGCGAATCCTCCTCCAGAAGCTAGAACACGTCAGAGAATACTTCAAGCGAAATCCACAGCCGTTGGAAGAAGTGCGACGATTAGAGAAGAGCTGAAAGGTAGTGTCTGGCTCAGGTCCGCGTGGAAACCTCCGGCGACTGCGGAATCCACGAGCTGAGTACTACGCGTGGAAAATGGAGGAGACACAGAGAATAATTGATGAGCTCAGAACTCAATCCGAAGCCGGGGTCCCAATCATCGTCGAGGGACGACGAGACGAAGCTGCACTCCGAAGACTAGGAGTAGCGGGAGAAGTGCACTGCTTGAAGGCACGAGGCGAATCCCGCCACGAATTTCTCGATAGGCTCGACGGAACAAAAGAAGCGATTGTGTTAACCGACTTCGACCGAGAAGGAAAGGAACTGGAGACATGGCTGTACAAGGAACTCTCGCAACGAGGAGTGAAGAGTGATCTCAAAATCTGGATCAGAATGCGATCCCTTGCCAGAACCGAGATCCGATCCGTTGAAGAGCTTCCGAGCTTCATGCGGGCCCTGGAAGCGAGAGCGAGAGGAATCAGACCAGTCACCCCGCAGCTTCCACGAAGCTAGTTGAGAGGACGTACAGCGTGCCTTCTGATGGACTGCGAGGCTCTCGTGCCTTGTGTGACGGATTGTAGCTGGTGCGACCTAGTTTCTTCCGTTCTTCGTCCGAGTGCCTTTGGTCGATTTGCCGTTGCCGTTGCCGTTGCCGTTGCCGTGGAAGTAGTCTCGGAGTACCTGTTCAAAGAATATTGAGAGGCCGCCGACTCTGCCGTGATAGACGCGCTGGACTTCGCCGCGGACGAGGCTTTCTGACTGGTCGCTGAGCGATATCATCAGTTTGCCCATGTTTGTACCGGTTGTGTATGCTTTCATGCGTTCCGTTCATTCTTATTGACGAGAAACGGTTAATCCGTGACTGGTAGACCCGTGGATATCCACAGTAACTTGCGGGTGGTTCCTGGATATCGCTGGGAGACCTAGTATGTTTCAAGGCTTGAACATGTGAATCGAGTATAAATGCGAAAAGAATCATGGAAAGCGTGCTTCTTGCGTTCCTACCTTTCCGAGTATAAGAGCGGAGAATCCCTCCAGTACAACGAGATTTCTCAGATCGGCGAAAACAGGCATAACCGATGTCTAGAATTCTGCGGATTGTTTTTGGAAATCTTTCTAGGAGAGAACCTATTCTACTCTGATCCCTGTCTTTCACAAAAGGCTCGCTTCTAAGACGATAAATAGCCTCCTTGCTCAGAACGGCGAACCCGAGCTGGACGAAGGATAGTGAGCGTCGCCAACTGGTTTGTTTTCGGGCTGACGATCCTCTTCTTGGTCTACTTCGTCTATGCGACTCCCATCATACTTCTCGGCGTCTGGCGTTACAAGAAGCGAGGGTTCGGTGAGGATCCGGGCGAGGACTGGGATCCCCCGAATGTCTCAGTTCTTGTTCCTGTGAAGAATGAAGAGAAGGTCGTCGGGAGATTGTTGGATGCGCTGGTCCGGCTGGACTATCCGAAGGAGAACTTGGAGGTTGTCGTGGTGGAGGATGAGTCGAGGGATCGGACGCTAGAGATCTGCAAGAGTTATTCCGTGAAATATCCGTGGATCAAAGTGTTTCATCGCGATGCGAGCCTCGGGAAGGGGGATGCTCTAAACTTCGCATTTCACCGGTCAGCGGGGGAGATTGTTGCGACGTTTGATGCGGACGATGTGCCGGAAGAGCAGGCTGTGAAGAAGGCGCTCCGATATTTCAACAGTCCTGAGACCGGGGCTGTTCACGGTTTTCATAGGACTCTGAATCTTCGGGAGAGCATTGTCTCGCGGCTCGCGGCGTATGAGAATTTCCTGTATCGACTGTCGAATGACGGCAAGTACGCGTTGAGATTGTTTGTCACGTTTTCCGGGTCTAACACGTTCTTTCGACGGACAGCGCTAGAGAGAGTTGGGCTATGGGATCCAAAATCCCTCGTCGAGGACGCTGAGCTGTCGGTGCGCTTTGCCAGAGCTCACATTGCTACGCGACTGGCCCCGGTGGAGTGTTGGCAAGAGATGCCCGCCCGAGTCGGGAGCCTGTTCAAGCAGCGGATTCGATGGTCTGGCGGTAACATGCTGACTGGGGTTAAGCACTGGAATGCGTGGAGGTCGATGTCTCTTGCGAAGACGCTTGATATGGAGGCGTTGATGATGAGCCCGATCTTGGCCGTGCTGACTTTCGTCGCATGGATAATTCTGGGATTGGGAATCGTCAAGGTAGGTCTTCCCTTTGAGACACTTCTTCCGCTATTCATAGTCATGGCCGCTGTCAACATTGTCTACGTGGGGACGCTGGTCGTCGCGGTCGTCTCGTCTGCAAGATCCAGCATCCTCTCCCACCTGGGCCTTCTGCTGGCAACCTATCCGTACGCGGCGCTCGTCTCGCTTGCTAATCTGGCGGCTATGGTACTCATCCTTCGTAGGGGTGCGAGGCTCTGGCTGAAGACCGAGAAGACGGGATACGTGGATAATCCGCTGCAGCTCGGATCCTCCTAGTCTGGGCTGGGAAGAATCTCGGGATTTGTTTGAAAATGTGGGAAAGAACTAAATCCGCTTCCTCATGGAAGAGCCACGATTAAGAACCCTGATGAGTCCCAGACCACGAGATTCCCTGCTCATTATACGCGACATTCTGGCCGTTGCGGCGAAGCGTGCGTCGAAGACGGAGATCGTCTACCGGTCAAACATTAACTTCGTGGCTGCGGAGAAGTACATTACCCGTCTATTACTACGAGGAATGCTTGAGACAGTGGTCGATGAGGGAAAATCGAAATTCCAGACAACACCGCTGGGAATAGAAGCACTGTCCAAGCTTACAGAAGTCCAGAGACTAGTCGAAGGCACGTAGAAATACTGAAAGAGCACTCTTGCGTCACGAGAATAATATTGCGGCCCCCCCTTTTTTCGCAGAGGGCTCCGCCAGCTGAAACTGTTCTGGGCGAGTCCCCCGATTTACGGCTTGGAATAGGCTAGTAGATCGCTTTTCCAAGTGCGATTTATCCGCATGATCAAGCGTGAAAATCTCGCAGATCAAAATCGCCCGCCCAGATTTCGGATCAGGGCTTGTTCCGGGCTTCTCCGCCTCGAAACATCACACTCCCCGGCGAGGAGCCGGGGAAAAGAGGTGGTTTGTGTCGCGGAAAATATTTTTTTTCTAAATTCTGGGATGGGTCGACTCGTCGTCTGAAACGTTTCCTGGCGATAATACCGGTTTTTGACGCAGAACGGGGGAGTCAGCCGTTTTTCGGCAGGGCTCCATCTGTATCATTGCACGCTTGAAGTGGGCATGATACGAAATGCCCTTCCCAGATCCCAGATCAGGGTTCATTCTGAACGACTTCGAAGAGAAGTGACCCCGAGCCCAAGACCGGAATCGAAACCGGTCTCCGTTCCTGAAACATCCGCATCGCGTCTCACGTGACGTGACTGAATTGGTGGGACTTCGTGCGTGCATAAGGTGCCGTTTCTATCTCTCTTCGGCTATGTGACTATTGGATCCTCACACTGAATGAATAGGGAGAGAAGGGAAGAGAGTTGGTTCCTATGTCAAACTTGCAGTCTATCATCTGACCATTGATCGGAGACGATGGGGTCTGGATGCATAGGGGGCCGTACTGTGTTGAATCGAGAACAAAATTGACCGTGAATGTCTTGTTGGGTTGAGCTGACGAAGTCGAGTTCACCTGGATATCATAGACAAAGTCTCCGGCAGTAATGTTAGTATTCGCGACAACAGGCGAAGAGCTGAAAATGACGGGGGCAGAGCAGGAGGTGCCGTTACCGTTTGACCCACTTGTAGCGATTGAGAATCCCTTGTCAGTTGCCCGAAGAACGTTCGTAACGTTCACAGCTGAACCAACTTGGGCCTGATAAGTGTTCGAAGTTATAGTGATACTCGCTGCGAAGACGAGCGCCAGAACCGCGAGGCATACCTTCGCTGCTACAAGCCAACCCGCGCTCTTGATAAGACGAATATGACGAACCGCCTTTCCCAAGCTTTGTCTCTACAAAGTTTACACTGAGATGAATCAAAGAAACCTCAGTAACTCGAACACCAAGGAGATGGTTACACCCCCAGCCGAATACGAAGAAAGCATCATCTCAGGTTACGGAACGAACCAGAGTTAGAAGCCTTCTCGCTAGCAACCGGGGCAATTAAAAAAAAGGGTGGATCTGCTTTTTCGGCGAGCGATTTAGAGCGACAACCCAACCCCTTGCGCTGCTTAGGTCGAGGTGACGTAGACAGTCATTGGTGCCGTTATCGATGTCAGGCCCAGGTCGATGTATGCGGTGATTGTTCCAGTCGAACTGGCTGCGGTTAGAGTCAAAGTGACTGTCCCCCCTGCGAGGGGCGTATTGCTGTTCGGGACTCCAGCGCCGTCGTTGATCTTTATCGTCACCGTGTGCGAGTTACTGTCAACGCTGTCGGAGAACACCATGGTCTCCATCCAGTGGCCCGCGGTGAAGGTGGACCCATTGAACAGATTCTTGTTTGTTCCTGTTCCGCCAATGGTGGCAGTGGAATTAGGAGATATTCCTGCAACATTTGCCACTATCGAGAGACCTTGGTCATTGATGACCAGATTCCCGGTATTGTTGTTGTAGGTACCAATTTGCCCGCTCGTGCTGTTCTGAGTTATGGTAATGGTTGCCGCGAGTACGCCTGCAATCATTCCCATAATGCCGACAATAACCAGCGTCAGCGCAGGTACTTTCTTTGTGGTGATGCGACTTAGCAAAACGCGAATGCTGCTCAATTTCACATCAGGAAAAAGGTAAACCTATCGTCTTTTCGATAAGCCACACGTAACTAGCGTGGACATTACACGGTATCAGGAGCCGGAGCTTTCAGAATCGCTTTCAGCCTCATCGGGCCGGTGGCTTTCGTAGCGGGGCCTTTGGAGTCTTGTGAGCAGCGCTTGCGGTTTTGGAAGTTTGGGTCGAGCCCGAGCAATCCTTCCTAGAAAGGGTAGCCTCCGCGCCTTCTCTGGTGCCATCTGCTGGTCACCCAGCCACCATTTCTGCAGTACCCTTGTCCCTGTTTCGTCGGATTCTTCGATGAGAAGAATCTCTCTGCCGTTGTGATTGAGGAGTGCTGTCTCGATTTGCCGTGCCGAGTCGAAGTCTACTTTCTTGTCTACGAGTTCCATGTAGACTTGGTTTAGAAGCTCACGGTAGGGAACGGGTTCTTGGCGGGTCGTAATGGTTTCTATTGCTGACTTGAGCATTGCTCGCTCGGGGCGGGTCATCTTAGCATTTCGCCAAGTGGGCGGTTGGGTGATTTCAAGAACGGACGTTTGTTCGGAATCGACCGGTCTCTCCGCTGGCGATGTGGGGGGCAGTAGTGTAGGTGCCAAAGCTGTTTCTTCAATCGATCGTTCAACCCTCAAGGGAGCTGCTTGTTCTTGATCTTGAGCAGGTTTCGTAAAGCGGAGTTGGGTTTCGGGTCTCCCTGGGATTCTGTATACCGTTTCTGACGATTCAACGGTGAAGCCTATCACAGGCATGAGTTTCTGAATTCGATCTCCTAGAGTTGTAGCCCAATCGGGCAGAATTATCGAGAGGTTGCCTCCTGGATCGACTGTGTCGAAGAGTTTCTGGAAGGAGACGAGGAGTTCATCGTCATTGAGCATTTGCGGATCGTTCCCTAGTGGATTGAATTCTTTGTCGTTGCTTGAGAACCAGACGTGCTGGTATGGAGGGCTAAGGTAGACATCGTGGATGCCACCTCTCGGCAGCAGCGCACTCAGGACTTGGAAGGCTCTCTCGTGGATGATCTTGATCAAGCTTCGGCCGAGAACTAGGCCGAGAGAGAGGAAGCCTAGGTAGTAGGGAAAGTAGAAGGAGGCGGTCACTAGCGGAGCCGAGTAGTACTTGAGATCGAGACCCAGAATGCTCCCTTGCAGAGACGCTGTCCCGTAATATGGTGGAACGATGCCGTATGCCTGCACAATCGCGGTCTCAGCCCAGTAGTAGATCAAGATGAAGCTTAGATAGAGTTCGGCGAGTGAAGAGAGCCCGAAGTAGACAACCAGATTGCGCCACCACGATGTCGGCTGAATGCTCGCCGCGAAGAGGGCAAGGGATCCTAGAATTAGTAGGACACGACTGAAGGAACCTAGGTTGTTGGCCGCGGAAACTGTGGAGGGAAGCCCGAGGGCGTTAATGTGCAGGTAGAATGGCGAGACTTGGATGTTCATCAAATTATTTGTGGTCGTTCCTGTTAGGGTCCACCACGGCTCACTCCCGAGGGCCACGAAGAGCGCAACGAGGGCGCCGATCAAGACTAGGAGATCGACCTGCCGTAGGAACCCTACTTTCTCATTCGTTCCAGCGCTCATTGTCTACTTCTCATCCAGGAGATAAGAGACGGACCCTGGTTTTCATTTCCAAGGTCGAACAGCTAGAGGAAGAGGGGGGAGGGAATAGGAGTCCCGTTACCATCCAGTATTTCGCCTAGTCTCTCACGAGGTAGACGTTCCACGCTAGTTTGGCGTGCTGTTTTCTATCGAGGCTGCACTTGACGATCAACAACGCGTTAGGAGATGGGTTACTGAGACTTGGCCACTCTCGGGCGAGCAGTCAGGCCCACTTTTGATCTCGAACGATTTGACATTCTAACCGCCCAGTTCATCTGTCTCTCAAGATTCAGAGTGTACTCCTTCAAAATGTATTCTAGGTCCGCTGGTGAGATCTTGTTCTGTTTCGATTCAAGCATCTCCTGGGCCATCTGAAATTGTCGGTTAGACCCGTCAACGAAAAAGGTGGCCAAGTTCTCGGGATCTATCAGTTCGATGAAGAGGCGTCGTAGACTGCCGAAGCGCTGCTGAAAGTTGGTGAACATTTCCTTGGCGTGAGCGAGTGATTCGACGCCTTTGGATGTGATCTGGTAGACTCGTCTTGTGGCCTCCTCGGAAGGTTCTGGTTCTGCTCTGATTAGCCCTTCAGAAACGAGCTTCTTGAGGATGGGGTAGATCGATCCTGCGCCAGGTCTCCAAGCGCCCTCTGTCTTGCTGTCGATGTCCTGAATGATCTCGTAGCCATGGATTGGCTTCTGAGCTATCTTGTGAAGAATGTAGTATCGAAGTAGGCCTTTCGGTGCGCTGTGGAGGCGATCGTGGGCACCAAAGCTATCTTCTTCCTGAGGTTTTGCCTGGCGCATCCTTCCTGTTCAAGACTGCGGGTCGGATATAAGGTATATCGTACACGATACAGAATCCGATAGCTGGGGAGCTACGCTAACTAGAGGAATGTAAAGATGGAATGGGGTGGATCAGGCCTTAGGCGTGGTCGGAGAGTAGCTGGGCAGGGCTCTGGTCTTGCCGCGGAGATACTTGAATCCCGCAAAGCCGACTAGGATCGCGCCGATCCCACCGAGAAGGATTGCGACCGACTCCAGCCAGATGCTTGTGAAGGTGGCAGTATCGGTTCCGCCCCCGATGGTTGCGAGGCTGCTCTGCGCCGCGTTGGCGTCGTTGAGCGCGTTCTGGTAGTCCGTCTGGGCGGTAGCGAAGTCTCCGAGAGAGTACGCATTGTTCCCGAGCGACATCTGAGTGTTAGCCTGAGCCAGGGAAGCTATCGCGGAGCTTGTTCCGGGTGCTGGGGAATTGGTGCTTCCGAGCACGCTGTTGAGCGAGCTGATGATCGCGCTGGCTTGCAGCTTCGAATTGTAACTGCTAGACTGGGGGTTCGAGTATACGGCTAATGAATGATAAGTGTACGGGTAGCCGTTGCTGGAGAAGCTACGGCACATCGCTGGAATATTGGGAGGTGCGTAGTTGTAGTCCGTGCAGTATGCGTTGGCGTTCCAGGTGGCTCCTTGGGCCATGTCCCATAGCTCGAGGGTCCAAGAGTGTGCTTGCAGGTTGAGACCAGTGTACTGACCTGTCAGGACAGGAATCTGGTAGGCGAGCGTGACTGTGAGCGTCTGACCAGCATAGACGGCGGTATCGCTGGTCGTGTTCTGGAAGTTGGTCATCCAGTCGAACTTTACGCCCATTGTGAGGTTGCGCTGGTAAACGTACGAGTTCGCGGTGAAGATGACGTTGAAGGTTAGAGTGTTGCCGGCTTGAATAGCGTCGACGTAGGTTCCGAGATAGGAATCGTAGGAGTCACGTGAGAGTAGCCCTGTGATGTTCAGGGTCTCATTGGTATCGTCTCCGTGCGCTCTCGGAACAGATAATGGAACTGCGACTCCAACTAGGAGCATCGCGAATATCGGAACGAGCAACTTTCGATGCTGCACTATTGCAACCTCAAGAGTATTGGGCACAACCAGACTCCTACAATTGGTCGTCGTAACTCTCGGTCGAACGAAAGAGTGACGAGAATGATCCGATCTTGCTAGAGCTGTTCCTGGATATCTGATCGAAAACTACGGGTCAGTCGGGATCTCTTGCTGATGTCCACAAGGGTCCGAGAGTGATGGAGTAGGGTCGCCAGGTCGCGTGTCTAGGTTTCTTGGAATACCGTCTCAGCTTCGTGGTGGAGTGTGGGGCTCTTCGCTTCGTTTTGGCAATCGTTTGGGCTGAACGGATCGAGAAGAGAGAGACTAGAGCTAGAATTGCGCTGGCGGCTATGGAAGCTGACGGGTTGGAGCTCAGCACTCTCGAAAGAATTGCTGTTAATCCGGATTGAACTGTTACTGTGATGTAGATTGTGTGAGAGAGTGTTCCCGAGATGGCTTGAACGGTGAGCGTGTATGTCCCGGGTGCTGTGTTGGAGGGAACGACGATTGTTAGGAGGCTGCTGTTGCCGCCGGCTGTCAAGTAAACTGTGGATGGGGTGAGGGTCGCGAGGGGTCCGGTCGGACTGAAGCTAGAAGATAGGGCTAGGTTGCCCTGAAACCCGTTCAGACTCTGGAGGTTCAACGTTTGCGTCGAGTTGCTCCCAGCGTTCATGGTCAGACTAGTCGTCTGACTGCTGAGAATGAAATCAGTGGCAGCCAGCGTGAACTGGACGTAACGCACAATGGTCCCGTCAGACGCCATTACAGTGATCAGATAGTTGCCCGCCGGGACGCTTGGTGAGAGGATGATGGTGAGGTTTGATTGTCCCGTTCCGCCGCTTGAAAGGAAGATCGACACCGGGTTGAAGGATGGGACGGGCTGGCCGGAAGGGGCCGCCATAGTGAGACGTGTACGTCCCCCGCCTCCGCCCGCTCCGCCGACAAGTGGCGGTTGGACTGCTGCGGTCAGGGTGACGTTCCCAGAGTAGCCGTTCAGGCTGGTTAGCGTAATGGATGATGTCGCGTTGGTCCCGACCGGGGAAACCTGGGGGCTGGCTATCCCAGTGATGCTGAAGTCTACAGCCTGGATTGTTGAAGAAGCACTGTGGGTGAGTAAGCCCGCAGTTCCTCTAAAGGTGAGGGTGTACGTTCCTGCGGCTGTCGCGCTGCAAGACACGGTGGCTGTTCCTGAGCCTGTCAGCCTGTTAGGTGTTATCACGCCGCAGCTCACTCCTAGTGGAAGAGAGTAGGTTAGAGAAACGGTTCCGGCGAAATGGTTCAACGCTGTAATAGTGACCGTTGAAGTGGAAAAGACACCGACCTCTATCGAAGCGGGGGACGAGATAGAGAGGGTGAAGTCTTGGAATTGGAATGTCGCGGTTGCGGAGTGAACGAGGGAACCACTCGTGCCTGTTACCGTGAGAGTATAGTTGCCCGCGACAGAGGCACTGCACGAAACTGTGGCAGAGCCGGAACCAGTAACGCTGGTTGGAGCTATCATGCCACACGCTAGACCGCTAGGCAGAGTCTCCGTGAGGCTAACAACGCCAGCGAATTGGTTCAGGGCAGTTATCGTGATAGTCGAAGAGACGGAGACGTTTACGTTAGCAGTTGGAGGCGAACTCACAACGATCGTAAAGTCCTGGAACATGAACGTGGCAGCCGTCGAGTGAACTAGCGAAGCACTCGTCCCAGTTATCGTCAGTGTATAATTACCGGCAATACTCGCAGTGCAAGAGACAGTAGCAGTACCTGAACTGTTCACACCGGACGGACTGAGCGCACCACAGGTAAGACCACTAGGCACACTGTCAGTGAACATGACGGTTCCGGCAAAGTGGTTAACAGATGAAACTGTAACTGTCGAAGTGGCAGATATCGTCACGTTAACAGCCGCAGGGGACGTCGCACCTATCGTGAAGTCTCCAAATTTGAACACTGCAGTAGCGTTGTGCACCAGCGGCGTATTTGTTCCGGTTATCGTTAACGTATAGTTGCCGGCGACCGTGGCACTGCATGAGACGGTGGCCGTTCCTGAGCCACCGCTAACGCTGTTTGGAGTGATCAGCCCACAGGTTGAGCCTGAGGGTGCAATGTCTGTAAGAGCGACTGAGCCGGTGAAACCGTTCAACGGGGTTATAGTAATGGTAGAGACCGCGGAGGATCCGGCGTTCACTTCAGCAGGCGAGTTCGCGGCTATGATAAAATCCTGGAACATGAAAATCGCGATTGAGGAGTGGACTAGTGGTGTGCTCGTGCCTGTAATAGTTAGAGTATAGTTGCCTGCGACACTGGAAGTGCATGAGACCGTTGAGTTTCCAGAGCCAGTGATGCTACTCGGAGAGATAGTCCCACAAGTGAGACCTGCAGGAACGGTGTCGGTGAGACTCACAACACCCGCGAAATGATTCAGCGAGGTTACAGTGATAGTTGACGTTGCGGAGACTCTAGCCATAACCGCAGCAGGCGAATTCGCTGAGATGGTGAAATCTTGGATCATGAAGGTTGCTGTGGCTGTGTGCACTAGGGGGGTGCTTGTTCCGGTTATCGTCAGCGTGTAGTTACCTGCAAGACTGGCGCTGCATAAGACGGTTGCAGTGCCTGAGCCTGTCACACTGCTCGGCGTGATTCCTCCACATGTCAGACCAGAGTCCACCATGTCAGTTAGAGAAACCACCCCTGCGAAGTGGTTGAGAGAAACTATCGTGATGGTAGACGTAGCCGAGACACCTGCCTTGGCAGCGGCGGGTGAGGACGCGGTTATTGTGAAGTCTTGGAATTGGAAGAAGGCTGTTGCAGTATGTACTAGTGGAGTGCTGGTAGCGGTGATTGTTAGAGTGTAATTGCCAGCGACTGCACCATTACATGAAACAGTGGCGGTTCCTGAACCTGTGACGCTAGTCGGAGTTATGGCTCCGCAGGTCAGGCCGCTGGGCACCGTGTCGGCTAGGTTGACGAGACCGTTGAAATGATTCAGAGCGGCAACCGTGATGGTCACGGGGACAGACACGCCAGCATAGGCAGGAGGAAGAGAGGAAGTTGAGACTGTAAAGTCCTGGACCATGAACGTAGCAGTAGTACCGTGCATCAGTGATGTGCTGGCTCCCGTTATGGTGAGAGTGTAGTTGCCGGCGACAGTAGCGCTACACGATACTGTTGCAGTGCCAGATCCGGTTACGCTGCCAGGTGTTATTGCACCACAGGTCAGGCCGTTCGGCACAGTGTCGGTGAGGCTGACAGTTCCAGAGAAGTGGTTCAGAGCGGTCACTGTTATGGTCGATGTGGCGGAGACACCTGCCTTGACAGCGGTTGGGATAGATGTTGTGATGTTGAAATCTTGGAACCGGAATATTGCAGTCGCTGAATGGAAGAGTGAGCCACTTGTTCCCGTCACCGTCAGCGTGTAATTCCCTGCACTAGAGGAGGTGCATGAAACGGTCGCACTGCCCGAACCGGTAAGACTGGTCGGAGTGATGGAGCCGCAGAACAGACCGCTTGGTATGATGTCGGTGAGGCTGACGGTGCCAGCGAAGCCGTTGAGCGGTGCGATAGTTATCGTGGAGCTGGGGGATGAGCCGACATTAGCTGCCGGGGGAGACGAGGCATTGATTGTGAAGTTCTGAAATCGGAAGACCGCCGTTGTGGAATGAGTCAGCGATCCGCTGGAGCCAGTAAGGCTTAGTGTATAATTGGCGGCAAAAGTCGCGCTGCAGGAAACGGTGGCTGTTCCCGATCCGGCAATGCTTGTCGGTGTTATCGCTCCGCAGGTAAGCCCGAACGGTATCGTATCGGTGAGAGTTACGATGCCTGCGAAACCGTTCAGCGCAGCTATCGTGATCGTGGAGCTTGGTGACTGTCCAACATTCACTGGGGCGGGAGAAGAAGCCGTGATTGTGAAATTGACGAAGTTGAAGGTCGCGCTAGCAGAATGAACCAGGCTATTACTCGTTCCCGTCACATTAGCCGTGTATCTTCCCGCAGTGTTTGAGCTACAGGATAATGTTGCGGTTCCGGAGCCGATCAGACTGCTCGGAGATATTGCACCGCACGTCAGACCCCCGGGGACATTGTCTGTAAGCGAGACGGTTCCACTGAATCCGTTGACCGACGTCACCGTTATGACGGAATTGGTTGACTGGCCCGCATTGACAGCGCCTGGTGAGGTTGCTGAGATTGTGAAGTTCGGGAGTGGTCTGAAGAACTCTGTCATAGGAATTGCGGCAGCATCGTTGGTTGTAAGTGTTGTAAGGTTCCAGTTGACCTCTATTGTTTTGGTGAGCGAGTACTGGTTGTAGAGCTGCGGTGAACTGAACCCGGTCTTCGCCACTGGACCGGCCCAGACCGCATAGAGACAGTCTTCCGAGCTACCGTTCAAAGGACAGCTTGTCCCGACGCCCTCGTCAAAGACAATGAAAAGCGCTGACCGCTGATTCTGAAACGCATAACTGTTCAAGATGTTCGGGACAAGGCTCTTGAGATAATCGTCACCCTTCTTGATACAATTGGTGCCAGCACTCGTGCATCCGTTATACCCGTTGCCGGTGGTGCATATGCTGTCGGCGTGCATATTGTCACAGTCATTCGGCGTTAGCCACATGAAGTTGGCAGAAGAGACCGAGTTGAGGTCATTGACGAGAACACAGTCGGTTACGCTACCGCAGCTGGTTGGATTTGCGCGGGCTATCTTGCCGCAACGCGTACTGTTATTGTATATGTCCTGGAAGGAGACGAAACCGTTATGCTCGTGCTCGTACGGCTCGTGAGTGGTGCCGTCACAGCCCACGCCATTCTGGTTCTCCATGTAGCCCTTCCACGATAGCCCCACGGCCTCAAAACGGTCAACAAGATTCGGAGCGTTTATCCCGCCTACAGGTGGATAACAGTTCGTGGGACAACCGAAGATGGACGCGCCGAGGATTCCGTAATAGTTGGGCTCGCTGGTAGAGATGAGGGGTAGGTATTGTTGTGAGATGCTGTAGTTGTTCGCGAGACTGGACATGTAGGGAGAATTGGAACCAATGCAAGGCGGAGGATTTCTGTTGCAAATCTCGTTCATACCTTCATTCTCCATCATGATAACGACCACGTGGTCGAAGTAAGCCCCGGCCGGGGGCGTAGGCGGTGAAGCTCCTGAGTAGCTGCTGAAGAATTCTGTCATGGGGGTCGCATTCGCATCGTTGGTCGTAAGGCTTGTGAGGTTCCAGTTTATCTCGACCGTCTTCAGGAAGGAATAATGATTGTACAGGCGGCTTGTGACGAAGCCGGTCCTAGCCACTGGGCCGGCCCAGACCGCGTACATGCACTCTTCCGAGCTACCGTTCAACGGGCAGAAGCCGGTGCCCTCGTCGAATGTTATGAAAAGGGCCGAGCGCGTGGTGTTGAAAGTCTTGCTGTTGAGAATGCTCGGGACTAGGGTGCTGAGATAATTGTCGCCATCGACTATGCATGTTGTACTTGGGCTGGTGCAGCCGTTTGTGCATGTGCTGTTGCCGTGCATGTCATTGCATACGTTTGGTGTGAGCCACATGAAGTTGGGCGCAGCGAACGAGTTGAGATCGTTGAGGAGGGTGCAGTCAGTCGTGCTCCCACAGCTCGTTGGATTTGCAAGAACGATCTTGTTGCAACGCGTTGTGTTGTTGGTGATGTCCCGGAATTGGACGAACGGATTGTGCCTTGGATAATAGGGTAGCTGGGTTGTAGTGACGCAGCCGCTCGCTACGTTCTGGCTTTCCATGTAGGCCTTCCAGCTCAACCCCGCGGCCTCCAAACGGTCTACGAGGTTCGGACTAGTGATGGTCGGACAGGTTGCGGCGCAGCCATATGTTGAGCCGCCTATCATCCCGACATAGTTCGGCAGGCTGGTCTTGTTGAGGGCGAGATACTGGGACGCTATGCCGTAAGTGTTCGCAAGGCTAGACATGTATGGAGAGTTGGGCCCATTGCACGGGGGCGGGTTTCCGCCGCAGATCTGGCTGATCCCTTCGTTCTCCATCATTATGATAACGAGATGATCGAAGTAAGTGCCTGTTGGGCGAATCTGGTGGAATCGCCATCCGGTCACAGCGTGGATCTCCCAGCCGCTGAAGCTGTGCCACTGCTGGTTGGTGTTGTCAGCGTCCCAGTAGACGAAGCCTTGAACATCGATCACCGACGAGCTGTTAGTCTGTGAGTTCATCGCTACATCGTCGCAGGCGGTCGATGCTCCGCAGTATCCGGCCGCCTTCCAGTCATGGTCGATCTCGATGTGGATCCTACCGTAACAGGTGGGGTCCGTGGCGCTTGAGCAGGATGTAGAATAGTTTGGAACGACTGCAGGATCATAGATGTTGAAGTCGGTGTCACAATAATTTCCACCGTTCGATGTTCCCCCGTTCACGGTGTCATAGGTGGCTGTGCAGTCGCCGTTTCCGATAGTTCCCCTCTTTACACCATCAATCTCGACGAACATGGAAACCTGTCCGTGCGAGTTAGTTATGGTACAGGGCGGGCCGGGGGAGACCCAGCCGGGTGGAGTGGCTCCGGGTGTGAGCCAGCGTTTTGCATCTCCAACAGGCGAGGTTATTCCCGGGTTGAAGATGCTGCTTGTGAGTGACGCGGACCCTGTCATGTTGTTCGTCATGTCCGTTATTCTTATGATCCAAGGCGAGGAGCAGGATACCCTGGGATTCCATGAGCCCGAGCCTACCGGGAACTGGGGCGTGCTCACGACTCTCGGGGTGGACCCGCTGGTCTGAATTGTCGATAGTAGTAGAATTCCTCCTAGGACGGGAAGGATGATCCAGAACCGGTTGACGCGGATCATTGTACGCCACTAGCCTAGATGGAGAGGTGGACGACAAATCCATCTCATTGAACCGGGGTGATTCGTCCTAGAAGAAGAACTAGAGAAACGCGCAGCGGCCGTTAATTGGATATAATGTCCCCCGATTGTTCAGGAATGAGGTCGCTCAGACTATAAAGCCTTGACTGGTAGACAGACTATCCAAAGACAGCAAAAGGATTCCAGCTCTACACACGGTTCGAGAGGGACGCCTACTAGAATAGCTCAGGAGAAGCGAACGTTTACAGGAGATAGCTCTTCAAAACGAGATAATAGTTTGCCGGGACTATTGTCGAAGTAGCTCGTTCTTCGTTTCTCGGGAGACTGATTGGGCCTTATCGTGCCGGGGAGGGGATGGATCCAGGTGGGCGGCTCCGCCTGGAACGCAGTATGAAAAGTGATCCGATTGCAGCGATAATTACTATTACTCCGCCAAGAATGCCGTAGAAGATCGCCGGAGCTAGTCCGAGGATTGTTGTGGGCTGCGGACTGGCGGGTGAGGGCGTGGTCACGGTCATCGTGAACGTTGACTGGCGGGTTGTGGAACCACTTGTGCCTGTGACCGTGATTGTGTAGGTGCCTGCTTTCGTTGAGCTACAGGAGACTGTTGCTGTCTGGGATTGTGTGATGCTACTCGGAGTTGCGGTGCAACTTGGCCCTGAGGGTTGTGCTGTGACGAAGAGGTTGATTGTTCCCGTGAATCCCGCGTTGGGAGTGATTGTTATGGTTGAGGTCGTTGACTGGCTGGTGGTGGTTGAGGATGGGCTGGTGGATGAGACGGTAAAATCAGGCTGTGGAATAGTCATGGTATGCGTGGCAGAAGCGGTGTTTCCGCTATTGTCCGTTGTTGTAACATTGATTGTGAAAGCGCCGGATGAGGTATAGGAGTGGGTAGCCTGGGTTGCGGTGCCTTCTAGGACTGTGTTTGTTCCATCGCCCCAGTCAATACTGCCCGAGGCTATTGTACCATCAGCATCGGCCGCGGCGAAGTTTAGCGTAAACGTCTGACCTACGTACACTGACGTTGGCAGGACGCCAGTGATGCTGGTTGTGGGGAGCCGATCAGTCACGACCTCAAAGAAGGTGGATGTGCCTGTTCCTGCGACATTGGTCGCGTTGATAGTGATCTTGAATGTTTCAGACTTTGAATTGCCTGTCGTCGCGTAGACATGCGTGTCAGATGTTGCGGTAGCCGCTAGATCGTCGGTTGTTGTGCCATCTCCCCAGTTGACGGATATGCCGGTGACATCGACCAAGCTATAGACACTGAAGCTCAGGGTGACGGAAGCTCCGGTATTCGCCGGATTAGGAGAGACAGAGACTATGGCGATGACGGGTACTGACACGTGGACGACGTCAATTATGAGATAGGCAATGTGAGATTGGAATCCTGAATCTGCCACTACAGTGCCGAAGTATGTGGTAGATGCTAGGTCGGACGCGGCGGTTGCGTTCAACTGAACATTTACGGTTTGTCCAGGCGAGAGTGGAATGCTAGTCGTCTTTAGCGAGATCGTTAGACCTGGCTGGAAAATGAATGGAGACAATTGGACGGTCCCGGTGAATGCTCCAAGAGCATTCACCGTCATTGTTGTGCTGACGGTTGTGCCCTGGGGCACGCTGAGGATTACTGCTGTCGGAAGCAGAGCAAAATCTGGAGGAACTACCTCTACCGTGAAGATCGCGTCATGTCTCATCGAGCCGCTCGTCGCATTGACCGTAAGGAGGTAGAGGCCGAGATTGGTGGATGCCGTCGCAGATATTTCTAGAGATGACTGGGCTGACTGGCCGGACGCAAGATAGAGGCTTGATGGCATTATGGATAATGTTGGCGGATAGATTACGCTCGAGTTTGTCTGGGACACTTGCGTCTTTAGATTGACCGTATCGTAGAACTGCTCGAAACTCGTCAGGTTGACGCTGAAGGTGTCGGAGCTTCCTTGGTACAGGACGAATGAGGATGGAGGGGTTATGTCAAGTCCGAAGTCAGGATTGGTCGAAGGGGTCCAGATGTTTGTGCTTGTTGCCTTTAGATGAATATCGATGCTGGATGATGGAGAGTCGGGTGAGAGGGTGCCTGCCGGGATGAAACTGTGTAAGGAGAGCTCTAGGGCGAAGCCTGTTTGTGCGTCCCAGTAGGCTGTCGACCGGAGAGTCACGCCGGGCAGCGACGGTTCTTGGATTCCAATGTTGACCGTACGTAGGAGGCCTGCGTATCGGCGCGTAACAGTCTCGTTAATGACCGAAGCGAATGCTCCGAGGCCGCCCATGATCGGAGGCGCCTGGGTCACGGGGTCTCCTGCGGTGAGACCTCCGGCGATTAGTGCGAAAGTTAGGTTGCCCTCTCCGGTCGCCACGTCGCCTTGGAGGACTACGCTGCGGGGCGCTGTATCATTATCGAACTTTGCTGTTTGGATGAGGGTAACGCTGTTTCCGTTTACATTTGTTACAGTAGAATTGAGATCTATCGTGTGAGTGAAGCCTTGGACGTTGAAGCTGTTCCCGTTACCTTGGAAGCTGAGCTGGCCGTAATCGACCCATTCACCAACCGTTACTCCAGGCGAGTAGGAGGCGCCGTGCGCTATGGGAATATGCAGGGAGGGAAGGGCGAGTAAGAGGAGGACGAGTGAGAGGGTTATCGGGATGATTCGGGTCTTATTCATTGATCCTTGATCACTAAACAACTTGTCCATCAAGCCCCATTATTTGAACGGTTCTGGTTTCTGGCACACTTTCCATTAGTATTTATGTGGTGCTGGAGTAGAAGATGCCTAGAGATTTCGGAAGACTCCCTGGGAAATACGAGGAAAGAATCAGCGTTGAGCGGAATTTCATGCGTAGGTCCTATGGTGCTACGAGTTTCTTACCCAAGAAGACGAATAACGAGGGACTAGACTGCGTCCCAACCCTGTATTCCAGTTTGGGACGAACAGTCTTCTATCGAAATTGATCTATGCTTGTTTTGCTGGTTCTGGTTCTGCTTTCTTGGATTTCCTTCTGAACGGATTACGCATTTCTTCTTTCACCCTTGCCGATAAGATGCGTCCCGCGGGCTATAGGTGTTTTGGGGGTATATCGCCGATCAAAGCTTTGATCGAGGCATAGATTGCTGGAGAAAGCTGATTATTGACGAATTTTCCACAGAAACGTCCTGATCAGCTGATCATGCGTGGGTTGTGGGATCCGGATAGCATTTGGCCCCGACTTATCAAGCGTGTAGCGTCAGAGATGCCTCATTGCATGGATTCTCTCCTCAAGACTCGGCCGCCTCGATAATCGACCGCCGGGGTCCTTGTCTTCCAATTCCAAACTGTTGATTCTCTTGAGTACGCGTAGCAAGGATTCCTTCCCGACAAGTTGCGTGGCCAGCTTGTCGGACTCGAGTCTGAGTGATCTCAAGAATGGGTTAACGAATGGGATCCCGAAGATAAGACAAACGACCGAACCCAAGAAGGCGGGAATCACAAAATAAACCGCGCCCTTAGGGTCGAACAATGTGAGAATTGTAATCAGTGCAATATTGAGGATTATTGAGGCAACTGCTGTCGCGGCGATTCCTAGAGTCTTCTTGAATTTGAGTTTTGCATCATAGATTAGTCCCGAAGCTAGCAGAGGCTTCCACTCCTCTGGTTCTAGTCTTCCCTTCAAGCTTGCTGGGAGTATTACCTCGTCCCAGGTGAACAAGCACAATCCAGGGGGTGCCAGCTTTAGGCGGGGCCTGTGAAGGTTCCTAGACCTCCAAGGACATACCCTGTCCAAGAGATACGAATAGGCTTGAAGTCAGAGATCGCTAGCCGCTCCATCAGCAGATTGGCGATCTCAAGAATTCGACTGTCGCTTTGCTGAGCATCGTGGGCTGACATACGAGCCAGTGAGTCTGATAGCTTGTTCGAGAGGATTCTGGCTTCGACTGGAGGATTCTCGCAACTTATAATGCTGGAACAAGCAGGTCTCGCATTCAATGTCTGAGACTCTAGACCTGCACCGGCTGAAGGCGGAGCACATGCTGAAGAGAGCAAGGCTCGCGGCCCTTGGAGAATCCTTTGTCATATTGACGCTTCTAGTCTGGCTGAGCCTAGAGTATCAGAACAACTTCTACATGCGACAGTGGGTATCGGCACATTTCTGGCCAGCCCAATGGTTGCTCAACGGAACACTGGTCGGAGTAGCCACCGGATTGTTAGCGGGCTGGATACTGGCTACCTGGCAGGGAAAACGCTCTAGGGAACAGAAGATTCTGGACGATCTAAGGAAGATTGTCTAGCGAGAGGCTGATTTCGCGATCGTTGGATGAAGAGTCGACTCTACAAGAAGTTTTGTACTCTCGACTAACGGGCCCCAAGCTTGCAGGATGGAAGATCCGGGCGCTAAGGAAGCGAGTCTGGTTCAGAGCTCTGAACCGGGTCGAGCGGGGTCTATTTGACCTGACCATACGGTGGGTGGACAACGTGCGCAGCGGACGAATGAGGGAGACATTGTTACGGATTCTGTTGAAGCTGGCGCGGGCAATGGAACAGGGTATGGCACGGGTCCTAGTAGTAGGTCGAGAACTAGCCTTGAGGGCCAGCGAGTTGGCGGTTCGGTGGGGGAATGTGGATGCCTACTCGTGGCGGTCTGACCACGGGTTCTGGCTTGGAATTGCGAAGGACTTCTGGAGAAAGAATTAGCTCCCGAGGGAGTAGAAAAGAATGTTTCTTTCTATTTCGAGAAATGTAGTTTTTCGTCTTTCTTGGACGTTTACGGTCTTTGCTATCTGAAGATTATGGGCAGGGCCTGGAATAGATTGGAAGGAGCGTCAGAATTTCCTGAAAGCTTCACGCAGAGGCTTGGGGCGAGGATCTTCAACTACAGATTTGCGTTAGCAACATTCCTAATTCCACTGGGCATCCGAGCTATCCCAGAGATCCTTGTCGGACCCTATCCGGTCGGATGGGACACGATGGCCTTCTACGTGCCGACGACACTCTATTGGGCTGCAGGGAAGGCTGGATTCCTTGCTATTGTCGGCAGAGCCCCATTCATCTATTTGGTGTCAGTTCCGCTGTTTCTCGTAGGCGTAAGTCCAGTTTGGACGTTCAAATTCATGGGACCAATATTGTATGGGTTGCTGGGTCTCTCGGTCTACCTCTTTCTCTTGAATAGTCTTAAATGGAATCAGAAAAACGCGCTAGGCGGGGCCCTCGTCGCATCTCTGTATTTCGTGACCTTGAGAATCGGCTGGGACATGTACAGGAGCGTTGCTGGACTCTCTCTTCTTCTGCTGGCACTATCAACAAGGAGCGACCTTGACAACTCTCGAAACAAAATCGTTGTTGTCACGTTGATCATCTTGTCGATTTTTTCAGACCAGTTTAGTGGAGCACTCTCCTTATTCGTCTTTGGCGTTATTGCTTGTCTGCAGCTTTTAAGGCATCATCGGAAGCAATTTTTGGATTCGGTTCAAGTTCTTATTCCTGGAGTGGTTGCTTTCGGTTTCGTAACCTACGCCGGAATGACTGCCTTCAATACTCTCTACGCGAGCCAACCTCCACTTGGAATGACCTGGAACGCCTTTGACAGCGTCGGGTTTCTGGTATACGCTTACCTGCCTCTTCTACCATTTGCCATACTAGGTCTTCGAAATTCCAAAAGTCTAGAAATGAACCTGTGGTCTTTTCTTTGCCTTGTAGGCGTGGTTGCTAGCTCAATCCCTGCGCTAGGAATGCAAGCGCTTGGATTTCGGTGGGCACTCCTGCTAACGATACCGCTTTGCGCGTACTCAACCGCTGGCCTGCTACGCATCGCCAAGGTCCAAGCGACAAGCCTTGGCTTATTGCAAATGATCCGCTCAAACACGCCGCGAATCTTTGCAGTTTTCCTGGTCGTTTTCGCGTTATCGTACATGCTTTTGCCGACCGAACATCCTGGAGCGTACTTTGCGGCATACCCAGCCTTGATGCCAACTTCATTGAGCCAGAGTACGATCCCACTCTCTGAATCTTCCGGTCTAGTTGCTCTACTTCACTGGCTGAGTGACGACGCGTCTCCTTCAACAGTCCTAATAACTCACCAGGCAATCTACGGATGGGCGCTTGAGTATCTTTCCCCTTCAATTCCAATCATAAACTATGGATACGGAACACCATCAAATGGAGTAACTACGGCGGCGTCTGATGGATACTCCTCAATTTTCCTAATTTGGTGGGTAAACGGAACAGGATGGTTCGGCCAGCCGACCGTACCAAATGCGTTTGTGAGGGTTCAGTCTAACGGTGGTTTTGCCGTGTTCTTGTATAGAGTCGACCCGTAGTCACGGTACGAGGCTTCGAAACCTCGATTCGAAAGACTTCAAACCGACAATCGTGAGGTTTCAAAACACCTTTAAACGGTTTCAGGAGCGAAGACGGAAAACTAAAGGCTGAAAATAGTTAATGAAAGCAAACGGAACCGAGAGAATTCTTGTAGCCGGTGGTGGAGGGTTCATCGGTAGCCATCTTGCAGAACTTCTTCATAATAGAGGATATTTTGTCAGAGTCGTGGATACACATTTCAATGGTTATCATGAGGAACCGTATTTTGACGAGAGGATAGAGGTTGACCTAAGAGATCGGGATAGTTGTCTTGCTGTGACTAAGGGCATTGACCAGGTCTACAACCTTGCGGCGAATATGGGCGGAATTGCATTCATAACGCAGATTGGAGCCGAAGTGATGCGGGATAATTTTCTCATCAACACCCACATGCTTGAGGCCTCACGAAGAAACAAGGTTGCCAAGTATTTCTTCAGCAGCTCTGCATGTGTGTATCCAGACTTTCTCCAGAGGGAGACGAAGATAAGGGGGCTGAGAGAAGAGGACGCCTTTCCTGCAAACCCGGATAGCTTCTACGGCTGGGAAAAACTCGCCGCCGAGAAGATGGTTGAGGCATACGAAAGAGACTTTGACCTAGACGTCCGAATTGGCCGGTACCACAATATATACGGTCCCATGGGAACGTACAGAGGCGGAAGAGAAAAATCGCCGGCTGCCCTCTGCCGCAAGATCGCTGAAGCATCCAATCCCGGAATTATCAAGGTTTGGGGAGACGGGAGACAGACCCGATCCTACTGCTACATTGACGACGCTGCAAGAGCAACCGTGATGCTGATGGAATCCGATCACAGCAAGCCGTTGAACATAGGGTCGGAGAGGTTGGTCAGTATCAATGAACTCGCGGACATGATAATCAAGATTTCAGGAAAACGAATCGAGAAAGAACATGATCTGTCTGCCCCTCAAGGGGTCAGGGGAAGAAACGCCGACACAGATCTCGCCAGAAAGATTCTGAACTGGGAACCTAAGGTTAGTTTGGAAGAGGGCCTTTCGACTACGTACAATTGGATATTGGCGAGATGCCAAGAGGATTCAGCTACCGCGCCCGTATTGAACCAAATTGGCTCAGGTTCATCATAAGTTGAGATCGAGTATGGCAACCGAACCTATGTTGAAAACTAAACCCTGACGAAAGCCGATCTTTAGGACTCGAACGTTGGCGATGCATCAAGACTATCCCGCTATACCCTTTGTGTCTGTGATTATCTCCCATCTGAATTCTAGTCGAACGATTGAGAACTGCCTTGATCACTTGGTTCAAGTGGATTACCCACGGGAGAGGTACGAGGTCATCGTGGTTGACGCAGGTTCTACCGACGGATCCAAGGAAATAGTGCAGAAGCTTGCTGGTGATGGAATTCGACAAATTATCAAGGAAGGTGCCTCCGAGCCCGAGGGCCAACTGATCGGAGTCGAAAATTCTACAGGAGAAGTCATTATGTTTACAAACTCTGACATATACATTCCGCGCGACTGGATCAAAAAACATGTCGAATGGTTGCAGAAAGGCTACGATGTCATTGGAGGTATCGTCTTCTGGGGAGGGGACAAGTTTTCTCACACATGGAACCAACCGCTTCCACGGAAGCCATATCCCCAAATGAAGCCGGGGATGGGCCTCGGTTTTTGCAACTGTTCAGCGGATCGTCGGTTCTTTATTAAGGTGGGAGGCTTACTTGACTTAAGTTCACAACATGACGCTGAATTTGCGATAAGAAGCATTAAGCTTGGTGGGAAACTTATAATGGACCCTGAAATTGAAGTCTACCACGATCACCCGTTCAAATCGTTCTTTGCCAATTTTAGACGGTCCTTTGGTTACGCCGCTAACCACGTAACCATCCTAAGAGCAAGTTATGGGAAACTTGTGGCGGGTTCGGAAACAAATATAGTGCCTCCGGTTGGCTTCATGCTCAAAGAGTTCGCTCTAATTAATGCAGCTAGAGTTTACCTTCAATCCTATTCAAGATGCCAAAAATGGAAAGTTCCAATGGAAAGAAATTTCCTTGCCTTTGCGATGATTCGCATCTTCTCAACCAGACTAGGGCAGCTATGCGGAATTTTGGCTGGTACAATTCGTGGCAATGAATTCTCCGAGATAATGGAATTACACTCGAACTCGACAGCATCGGCGTGATAATTGCCGCTCTACCTTGACAGGCCCCGGCCAAATCGAAATTGCCAATCAGACTGAGAAGATCAAAATGGAATTGATGAGAGAAAAAACGGATCCGAAGCGATTCCCCAAGTACTGGGAGCGATCAGTGCCATGGACGTTCAAACATGAAAAAACTGACTACGAGACAAAGCGTCGGATGAGGTATTCGCTCCACGATTACATGCCAAGTGCGATTGGGTTCAATTCTTACAGGTCCAAGCTAGTGCTTGAGATAGGAAGTGGCGGAGGTATCGACTCGGCAGAGTTTGGTCGCACCGGTGCGACGATTTTCAGTTTGGATTTTACAGACCTGGGATCTAGAAGCACGCACAGTCTACTGACGGAGGCAGGCGTGCCATCGAGAGTAGTGAGGGGATCTGCTTATGCACTGCCCTATGCAGACAATATGTTTGACTGTGTCTATTCCTTCGGAGTCCTGCACCATATACCTGACATAGAAACCGTTCTTGCAGAGATTTCTCGTGTGCTAAATGACCGGGGACAATTGACATGTATGGTTTACAATAGGAACAGTCTACTTTATGCATATTCAATCATGCTTCTGCATAAGGACGAAGGAAAAGACGAGGAGGAATTGATCAGGGCATACTCTGAAAGAGTTCTTGATTGCCCTTATACTCGAGCATACACGAAAGAGGAAGCGGTGGCACTGTTCTCCAAGTACTTCCGGAAGGTAACCGCAAATGTATACTATAATGTGATCGACCTTCCGAACAAAAGAAAAGTGAAGTTCTCAATGACCGAGGATTGTGAGCTGGGATGGCATATACTTGTTAAGGCGGGGGAAAAGCTCTGACCCATAGAGTTGATGGCTTGATGAAGGCTGTGGCAAGGAACAGTGAAAGCAAGGTAAGATCTATTTCGGTTATAGGACTTGGCAAGCTGGGCCTCCCATTAGCAGTTTGCTGGGCCAGCCGAGGTTTCGATGTAATTGCGGTCGACCTAAATTCGAAGATATTGGAGGCCGTCAAGGATGGAAGGAATCCATACCATGAACCAATGGTGAGTGAACTTCTCAGAGAGGCGAGAAGTCGCCTGAATTTCACGAATGATTCAGAGTATGCCACAGAGAACTCTGATGCCACTTTCATAGTTGTCCCGACTCCAAGCAATCCTGACGGGAGTTTCTCGACTCGCTACATCGAACAGGCAGCGGTTCCGATCGGAAGAGCGCTGAGGCGTAAGAGTTCTTTTCATGTAGTAACAGTCACAAGCACAGTACTGCCTGGGTCCATGGGACGAGTGATCGGCCCCTTGATTGAAGAGACATCCGGCAGAGAAATGGGCAAAGACTTTGGTCTGTGTTATAATCCGGAATTCATTGCTCTCGGCGACGTCGTGCGAGGTCTCTTAGAGCCAGACTTCATCTTGATCGGAGAATGCAACAAGAGATCGGGAGACGTTCTCTCCGGAATGTATCGGCCTTTCTGCCAGAAAAATCCTCCCATCGCACGAATGAGCCTTTGGAACGCTGAGCTCGCGAAGATTGCCCTCAACGTATACGTCACCGCGAAAATCACATTCGCAAATGACCTTGCCGCAATATGCGAGAAAATGCCAACCGGAAACGTTGACGTTGTCTGCAATGCAATGGGATTGGATAGCCGAATCGGAAGTAAGTATCTAATGGGAGGTCTCAGTTATGGTGGTCCGTGCTTCCCAAGGGACAACCGCGCTTTCTCATTTACCGCACAGCAATTAGGATGTAGGGCTGACTTCAGCCTCGCCATTGACACACTAAACAGGCATCATACTGACCGAATTGTAACCGAGGTCGCCCAAAGACTTGATTCTTCGAATGACTCGGCTGTTTCAGTTCTTGGTTTGACATACAAACCTAACACCGATATCATAGAGGAGTCGGCCGCAATAAACATCGTAATCGGTCTTTCCAAACTTGAGATTCGCGTCCGAGTGTTTGACCCTGTTGGAATGAAAAGTGCGGAAGGATTCTTGGGCCAGAATATTCTTCGAACCTCGACAGTCCAGGACTGTCTTCATGAATCTGACTTTTGCATCATTGCGACTCCCTTAGACCAGTTCAAAAGACTCGATCCATCTACATTTCTCAACGAAATGAGACATGCCATCATACTCGATTGCTGGCGGATCCTTGACGAACAAAAGTTCACAAATCAAGAGGGAGTCGAATACTTGAGACTGGGAATCCATGGTCAAGAAACCGAAGGGCCAGAAGTCGAAGTGTCACCAATGGCCTAACATAGCTGGATAGACTCTTTTGTGTCCCGTCAGATTGTATCTTCTCAGAACCTCCTTCACCACTTCGATTCCCACCCCAGATTTGATAGAAACTTGCACTGGGTCCAGCTTTTCATCGAATAACATCTTTTCCACAGTGTCTAATCGGTCGTAGTCCAAAGGGATCTCATCTGTCGCACGATGGCCCGGATAGAGTTGAGGACTACTTGGTTTGTGAGCTATATTCTCGGGTACTCCCAGAAACTCCGCGAGTTTCCTGACTTGCGTCTTGTAAAGGTGACTTATTGGGAGAAAATCCACCCCGCCGTCTCCGTACTTCGTGAAGTACCCGATTAAGTCCTCACTCCTATCTCCTGTCCCCGCTACCAAGTAATCGTACAAGTTCGCAAAGTAGTAGAGCACAACCATTCTTATCCTACTTCGCAGGTTCGCCAAGGTAATTTTCCCTCGCGAACTCTGCCGATCTTGATCTAGGCTTGACATGAATGATTGGAAAATGGATTGGATCTCGATGATCTCGGAACGAATGCCTAGCTGTTTAGCGAGGGTCAGTGCGTCCCCAGTATCTTCTTTAGGAGTGAAATCTGTCGGCATCAAAACTCCCAAAACATTGTTAGAGCCAAGGGCTTCGACCAGAAGTCTAGCCACCAAGCTGCTGTCCACGCCACCACTGAGCCCAACGACTGCACCATTGACTCCCGCATCTTTTGTAACCTTCCGGATGAAAGCAACAATATCTCTAGCTACAGAATCGCACTCGATTTCCAAAGTTGACATAATCCGTCGACTAACGAGCCGGTTCCACAAATGCAAGATAAGGTTTGGTTATCATTCCTCCAAGTCTCCTTTTGTCGCCTCCAACTTGAATCTTCTACTGCAAATAAGGAGTCCCATGTTCGCCTACATCTGCGCTCAAGATTCTGTACTATTCACATCGATGCCGAGACGCGCTCGGCAATCGATTTGGGGTGATGATCAATTTCAACGGCCCTTATCATAAGGCCTATACGTGTCGGGCTGTGAGCGGTCACGGTATTGGACTCGAATCTCTCTAGTTTGCCCATGGTATCCGTGGTCATTTCTCACATCAATTCCATCAGAACAATTGAGAACTGTCTTGCTCGCTTACAGACGGTCGATTATCCGCGAGACAAGTATGAAATCGTTGTAGTCGATGCCGGTTCTACTGACGGGTCAATAGAAACAGTACAAGAACTCAGTGGACATGGGATTCGACAAATCGTCAAAGAAGGTTGCTCGGAATCCGAGGGTCAGTCGATTGGAGTTCAGAATTCCGAAGGCAAATTCATAATGTTCACGAACTCGGATATATACGTCCCGAGTGACTGGATAAGAAAACATATTGATTGGCTGCAAAAAGGTTACGATCTTGTTGGAGGTACAGTTTTTTGGGGAGGAGACAAGTTTTCTCACACATGGAACCAACCGCTTCCTACGCAACCATATCCTCAAATGAAACCCAGTATGGGTCTTGGGTTTTCTAATTGTTCAGTGACGCGTGAATTCTTTGTTCGAGTTGGGGGCTTGCTAAATCTGAGATCCCAGCAAGACGCAGAATTTGCCATAAGGAGCGTAAGAACGGGAGGGAAACTCATAATGGATCCAAGAATTGAAGTCTATCACGACCACCCGTTCAAATCATTCCACGGTAACTTCAAACACTCGTATGTTTATCAATTCAATCATGTGATTGTGTTAAAGACTAGCTTCGGAAAGCTCGTCGCGGCCTCCAAGACACCCGCAATCCCTCCTATCGGATCGGTATTAAGAGAACTTGCTCTAGTTAACGCTGCACAGGTCTACGCCCAAAATCATCCCAGGGCCCGAAAATGGAACGTTCCAATAAGTAGCAGCTTTCTTGAATTCGTGGTAATCCGGGTCTTCTCCACAAAGTTGGGACAGTTATGCGGGGTATTCGCCGGAGCTCTAAGGGCTAAGGAATTCTCAAATATTATGCAAACGCATAGCCGTAGGTAGAAAATTGGCGCTGCATGGCCTTGAGCTGAGTTAATGGACAGGTTTGTTTTGGAGTCTTCTCTCCACGAGTCACAAGGACTGACTCTTCGACGAATGGTGATCATACAAGTACTCCTTGTGCTACTGGCTACAGGCATCTACGATACGGTAGTTTACCGGCACCCTAGTCAACCCCCGTTCACGTTTTCGAACCCTTTGTTGACCCAAACAAGTGACGGCGAAATCCTCCTCCAGATTCGCGTGACGAACACTGGCGTGAGGCCGATTCAGCTCAATGGAATGTTCCAAAACCAATTCGTTCCACCCCTCGAATTCCAACCGAGCCTCATCCAACCTGGTTCGAGTTCGATTGGCTCAGCAAGATCAAGCTGGAAGGTAGCCACGTTCGACGGATTGTCTACCTACGTTCGGACACCCAATGCCGTTGCAATGAATTCGCGAAATCTGACCGTTGAGCTATTTTTCAAATACGCAAGTCTGACCCCAGACCGACAGATGATAATAGACAAGGGACAAGCGGGACAGAACAGCTTCTACTTCTACTCCTTTCGAAGTGTGAATAATATCAATGATTTTGTCATCTTCGCGAACGATACTAGGTACGACCAGCAGTTAGGTGACGTATTTGTGCCGGGAAACTGGTATGACGTGGTCTTTACAATTGACGGACGCGAAGTTACCGCGTACGTTAATGGTAATTTTGCCGAGAGCTGGCCACATGCAGTCTCATTTCTCGGCAACTCGCAGGATCTATTTATCGGCAGCTGTTCATGTGGCGGGTATCAGTTCAATGGGAGCATGGCAACAGTAAGGCTCTATGACCGTCCTTTATCATTTCAGGAAATTCGTTACAACTACATCAACCCACAACCTATCTACACCGGTCTATCTCTTTGGTATCAATTCAATCAAACATCAGGTGAGGTTGCTAAGGACCTATCTGGACGTGGAAATGACGGAGCAGTGAATGGTTCCTTATCTTTCCAACCTCCTTTGGAAATCGGCCGCTACTACAGTGTAGTCATAGCCGCGAACATTCCAGACGACCAAGGATTCTCGTTGGAAATTGGCGTGAAATCAACTTAGGAGAGAATAGGAACTTCCCCGCGACGAGCTGAGAAGAGGAAAATCTGACGCTGAGGATCGCCATCCTTCAACTAGGCCACTTTCGAAGGGCTTTTTCATCTCCGCAATTCCTGCTAATGATAGGAATCTGCTTCCAAGCGACTTTCTTCACGGTCTACTTGAGTCAGAAATATGACTACTATCGAACGGGATATTTTGATTTCGGATCGGCCATCCAGACAGTGTGGATGGCATCCGAAGGTCACTTTAATGCATTAGCCCTTGGAAGACCGATCACCCTGATTGTAAGTGTACTCTTCTTGTTATATCCGCACCCACAAACCCTCGTCGCGTTTCAGTCCTTCTGGATTGCTATTGGTGCAGTGCCAATCTTCTTACTCGCACGAGACCAGCTTGGAAATCAATGGCATGCGGCGGCATTTGCCGGCTTATACTTGATGTACCCCGCTCTTTGGGGAGTGAACCAATACGAATACCATGATCTCGCACTCAGCATTCCGTTTCTTGCATTCGCAATTTATTTTTACAGCGTTCGGAGGCTTCCTTTCTATGTTCTGTCATTGGGTCTAGCACTTGCCTCAAGCCCATTCATAGTTGTGATTGCGGTTGTCCTTGCTGTGTCCTTCCTCATCGATAACTACGCAAGTAAGAGTCTGAAACATGGAAGATATCCAGTACTGACTATTTGTTTGGCCACTCTTTTCGGCGTCTACCTCCAAATAGTTCCGCAGATGTTTTCTTACCAACTACCCACTCTCGGGCCAAGCAGCTATACCCTCACGGGTTCAACACTATATCTCAATCCAGCTACTCTCCTGTCACAACCTTTAGCTTCTCTCGCTTACGCTGCGCAATTGAAAGCAATCTATTTGTTTGAGATTCTAGCTCCTGTTATCTTTCTTCCTATTCTCGCCCTCCGGAAGTTTCTGCCCGCACTCCCATGGGTTGGCGTTGTAATTCTATATTCCCCAAGCGTGGGTGCGGGAGGTGTGGGGCCTGTTTACGAGTACTCTCAATGGTCTTCCTTTCTGATCCCATTCATTTTCATTGGAGCCATTTACGGCTTCAAGCGGATCATCCAATCGAAATATTTTCTTCATCAGAGAATGATGAGGAGAGGAAGCCTACTTTCCGTTATGATGATAATCTCTATAACGGTTGCGATATTCAGTAGTGGTTTGAGCCCGCTAGGAAAGCCTGTCACATTCTCGGTTGGAGACAGTTCGGTTCCCACTGATTTTAACTCCACATCGGCATTACATGGTGTATGGCCTTCTCCCGTACAGAACTATAGTGTACTCGATTGGTTTGCAAGTCAGATTCCCCAGAACTACTCGATACTGACACAGAACCCCATCGGATCCAAGCTTTGGGAAAGAATCGCTCCAGTCTACGTCTTCTACCAACCGGGTTATAAGAACGTGAATGCCGACGCAATTCTGATCGATACGCAAGTTCAAGGGCTTTGCACCTCATGCGTAAACACCGTCATCTCGTCGGGAAACTACGCTTTGTACCTTTCATATCCCAGTGAAGGAATATTTCTCTACTTCAGAATCCGTTGATTCATTACGCCGAGGAGACGGTAGTGCCTTACCGTCAGCAAACACGATTCCTGTCCGCATTTGTGGTGTCGAGACTTTCCTGACATGTTACGCAAGGCGATTCTCCCTAGAGCAATACTAGTCATAATGCTGACCAGTGCATACTTTGCCTCCGTAATAGTTAGACGTAGAAAGAATGCGAGTTTGAGAACGCGAGAGTCAAATCTCCACACATCATTAGGACTCAATATTATTGCAGGACCCGGCGGAGTATTGGAACAGCTTTTTGCAGTTATTAGTTCGAGTCCAAGAATACCATTAGCATTTCAGTATGAGAGAGAAGTGACTAAAGTTCTCAGAGGTTTAAGAGGGAAAATATTCCTGGATATAGGCGCTTACCGAGGATTCTACAGTTCTCTCGTCAGCAACAATTTCCGCAGGGTCGTTGCTATAGAACCGGACCACGAAAATGTCAGGATAATGCGAAGGGTTTTTCGACTTGCATCAATAGATCCCGAGATTATTGAATCTGCCATCAGCAGCAGTGATGGCATCACAGTGTTGTACGCCCCTTCTGATAGCGCCGGCCATCAGATTTCTGAAGTCGAGGGTAAACATGCCAGTCATGGGCTAAGGATTCCTACCCAATCCATCGCTTCACTGGTCAAGAAATATGGGGACATAGACGTTGCGAAAGTTGACGTCGAGGGAGCGGAGTGGCTCGTGTTAAAGGGAGCAGAATCAGTCACGCAACACTTGTCACGATGGATTATCGAACTCCATGATCTTGGTCGGAGAAAAGAGCTTGAGAATTGGATGCTCGATCACGGGTACCAATTCTCGTGGCTGGATTCAACCCATCTTTACTCATGGCGACGTTAGACCCAACTGACTACGGATCACAGTTCTATGCTGCGCCGCTGTTGAGGCGTTCTTGGTTTTCATAGTTGTTCGCTGTGCCGCTGTCTATGCCTACCACACTGTCGAGAACACATCCAAAAACCTGAAGTACCGACCGAATTACGAAGATAAACGCCCCGAATGGACTCGTCGATCCTATACGACCTTCCTTCCCCTTCGCCTGCTCCCCTGCTTCCTCGCATCTTTCTCGGACAGCCGTGACATCTATGTCGATCAGATGGGAGTTGCCCTTGTGGATAGTCGTCGCGGGAATGCTCGCCATGCTCGAACCAGTCTGCGTCAACACTTTCCTCCTCACTTCTCCGGCCCGAACATGGAACTATGTTAGGATGCCCTGAGATGGAGACAGATAGACGAATCACAAGACGAAGGGCTTTAGAGATTCTTGCCAGCGGTGTCCTAGGGGGCGGCATAGGAAGTCTAGTCTTCAGTGGGATTGGGGCCGCGGCTCCACCGACGGGATCGATAATGGGCTCGCTTACGACTCCGAGAATTCCCTATGCCTCAGCTGCGACGGTGCTCGCCGATTCGGAGCTTCAATATGATGCGAACGGTCATGCTTTGAACCCGACGAGCGACAATGCAGTAAACCTTGGGTCACCGAGTCTGCACTGGAACCAAGGCTTCTTCAATTTCCTGAATCTGACCGGGAGTTTCCAACCAACGATCAGGATGAGAAGCAACCAGATCGAGGACAGGTATGCCATAATCGGTGAGAGTCTTGTCAGCGACACCATCAGAAGACCTATCTTCGTCATACAGGACGGGGGATCCGACAATACTGGTCCATTCATATCTCTTGTTTCAGTCAACCTCGATCCCAGTCAGTATGGCTTCGCCGTCGGCAGCGGCTCTGAGAGCAGCCTCCGCTCGTTCAATGTTCAGGCTTTCAGGAATGGAGTCGACGAGATAGCATTCACCGATCCAGCTTCTGTCAATATACTGAGCATGGACTCTGGAAATCGACGCGTGGCCATAGGAACCCAGAATCCGACGCATGCTCTCGACGTCGATGGAACGGTGGGAATCAGAGATGGTGGCAAACTCCGACTATCGTTTGACGTTTCCCCAAGTTCGTGCTGGTTTTTTGACTCTTCTTCGCGTTCCACGAGATTAAGAAATGACTCGGAGACAGACCTCCTTAGGATAGACAACTCGACCGGAAACCTCGTGCCATATTCTAGCGTGGTTCCCAATTCGGACAATAGCCAGGACCTGGGGACTTCAAGCAAGAGATGGCAATCACTCTATGCTCAGAATCTAGTAAGCGACTTTTCTTCCGGCCTCAACCTCTATGGCCATATTATTCCAAGTGCAGACAACACTTGGGACATGGGAACCCCCGTCAAGAGGTGGAAGAATCTCTACATTTCGAGCGGCGGCATCATCAAGACTGCTCAGACAGCAGACACGACCAGCCGAACCCCCACGGGAAAGTATCTGCCGATCGAGGTGAATGGGTCAATCTACTATGTTCCATTGTATCAGTGAAGAGGCTCCCGTTTCTGTAGAATGCAATCGGATACTCCCTGACCATCTCTCGTCTGATGACTCTTTGCTGTCACCTGGAGAGTCAGCATCATCGATCCAACTCGGCTCATCGGCTGCCTCTTTTATGGTCATAAACATGGTCAGTCGATGAACCCTACCAGGACGGGCTTTGTCTTAGAACACGGCATCAACCAGATGAACACGCTAGCACTCTAATTCCTAACCCAGCAAAACGTGTCCAACACATACTACTTGTTGCACTGGCGAGATTAACGGCCTGTTGAGGATGCAGGGTCCTAACAGCGGCTTCCACACCGGCTACGACCAGATCGGAACATACGCGGGAACAGAGGAGAACGCTGAGACAACCGCCATCGCATTGATAGCAATCTCCAACCTGTCCACGACAAACCCCTTCCCGTTCCCGCTCCTCTCCATTCCCTCATGGATAATCTACTTCCTCGCCGCCTGGGCCGCAATAGGGGTAGGAGTGGTCGTGATTGTACTCGTCCTAGAACGGAAGAAACGAAAACAATCGTTCCGGAGCACCACCGAAAACCGATCCTGATCGAATAGGGATGCCTCTGAGGATCAATCTTCTCCTCGAAGGAGCGGATTGAGCGATTTTAGCTGGCTTCTGACCTGTCCTTCCTTAACACCAGTATCTGATGCCTTAGCCGCCGCCTCTCTGAACTGGGCATTACGATTTGTACCGAAATGAAGGTTCTACACCGTCATTCAATCCAGCGGGTCTTGACTCCTCGGACCTTTTGGATATGGGGATCGTCAGTCACGCAGACAGCTCTCAGCTTCGAGGCTGTAGCCGCGATTATGCTGTCGGCCATGGGAATCTCGTTTTCTTGTCTCATCTCTGCGGATATTACAGCGAGCTCATGGTTGACCGGTATAACCTCAAAATCCTTCTCGATCAGCCCAACGCGCAACTGGGCCACCTGTCTCCCCTCTTTCTGGAGCGTCAGACGGTAGACTTCATGAACGACTATTGAAGAGACGGCCTTATCCCTCTCCCTACGAATCTCGCTCGTCGTAGACTGAGTGACCCTCGTATCCCCAGAATAGTAATGCTCGACAAAGAAGCGAGTATCGTAGGTGGTCCTAGGCATCTTCGGCTCGCATACGATCCAGCAGATGCTTCATCTCCGAGACCCGAGCCTTCTTAGCCCCAGAACCCGCAAGATCAGCCGTTGTCTGTTCCGGCTTCAGAAGAATCCCGTCCCCGGTGTCGATCGCTTCGAGCCGAGACCCTTCCTCGATCGCGTACTTTCGTCTCATCTCAACAGGTATAGTGGTCTGGCCCTTTCGGGTCACCAGAACCTCAGTCATAATGGTTCAAGTAGTACTTCCAGCCGAGTACTACTTAACAGTTGTCCTACCTCGCAGTCAGAACAAGGTGATCCCACAGGAGACCCGGATCAACTTCTTGAAGGTGGCCTCGAACATACAGGCGGTAGAGAATCACCCTAGCTTCTTGAATGTCCGAGCCTTTATCGTCAGTCACGCCATCTTGAAGAAGGGCCAGGGCCCCAACCAGCCTTCCAAGGCAGAATCTATGACTCGGATATGGTGGCTCATCGTTTTCGGAGCGGCGTGCTACGGTTTCGGAGCACTCTCAGTCACCGCAGACGAGCTCTTCGGTATCGCCCAGTTCTACGGACCCAGCGGTCTCTACTACTTCCCCGTCATAGGCCCGAGAGGACTCTGGGACTCATGGGTCTACGTATTCACAGGTCTAGCAGTCTGCCTCTTTCTCTCGCTCCTCTCGATCCTCAAGCTCCAGCGACAAGAGCCTACCTACCACCCATAGACAATGGACCCCGGAAGCCGGCCTCTGATCATGTCAGAATCAGTTCCGAAGGAAACACCGGGTCGAGGAGAGAAACGCTAAAAAGTTCAATCTGAATTTCTGTCTACCTCGTTGCAAGCCGGCCCACGGAATAGTACGACACTGGTGCTGAGCGCCGCGTTCTTCATCTCAGCAGCCATTGACTTCACGGTTTCAGGCCCAGGCACGACTATCACCCCGATCATAGAAGCTGCTTTGGCAATAATCTCACTAGCATACTGGGGGATTGCACAGCCCCGAGAGCCGATGAGCACTAGACCCCTTGGCATAACAATACTCGCGGCCGAGAATCTGATTGGCGGGCTCATCCTCGGACTCGCAGGAATATTGCTATTGTTTCTCCCGGTACTCGGAATAATCGGAGCGGGCGCAGTCGGAGTTGGCGTTGGACTAGTCTATCTAGGCAGGGGACTATGGAACGGGAGAGAGTGGGCTTTAACAGTTGCAACCGTTGTCGCAGTCATCGCGATCATCTCGGGATTCGCAGCGGTAGCATTTCGCCAAGGAAACCCCACACTCGCGATCTTTCAGCTCTGGTATCTTAGAAGACCATACGTAGAGGAATTCTTCCAAGACAGCACCACGATGCTGAGCAGCAGCCTGAAGCAACCTGTAGCGCGTACTGAGAAAACATGTCCGGTCTGCGGAGCACCGAAGCAAGGCAGGACTGCGAACTGTTCGAACTGCGGGATACGCATCTTTTCCAGCTCAGAAGGTATTCCCTTCGCGGGAGCAACGGAAAACGAGAACATTGTACGTCTCAAACTCGAACGAGTACAAGAAGAGCTTCAGAAAATGGACCGGATCAAACAGGAAGGCAGGATTATCGACCCCAGCATTTTCGAGAAAGCGTACAGCGAGCGAGAATTCGAAAAGAGAAGGCTGAAGGCCAAGCTCGAGACGATTACATCAGCCACATCGGCTGCCTAAGAATCGTAATTGAAAGTAACGAAGGACCCGCAATTAGAGCGTGATGTTGACGGTTATCGTGACGGAATGGGACATTGAGCCGCTTGTTCCCGTAGCCGTAATCGTATAGCTACCGATCGAAGTCTTGTGCTGTGCCCTCACGTTGGAGCCTCGAAATGCTCTGTCCGCCTAGTGTCAGAGTGACTGATGAGCTACTAAGAGACATCCTCGGACTCGAGGCTGAGGAGACTACTGTTGAGAGGGTTACGGTTCCAGCGAACCCGTTGAGACTAGTCAAAGTGATTATACTCGTCCCGGACGTGCCACGCGGCAGACTCAGTGACGATGGGCTGATGTAGATTGAAAAGTTGGATACGACGACCAGCACGGAAACAGGTGCGCGAGCGCTCCGCTCGTTTCAGTAACTGTCACCGTATAGTTGGCAACCTTGCCATAGCTGATTGTCAGCGTTGCTGCGGTGGTTCCGCCCGTTGTAAGAACCAGACTCATCGGGATTCGCTAACACAATTCTTGACAATTTTCTTGTCACCTAGCGAATACCAAGAGAGTAGACCGGCCTGCACACAAGGTTCTGTCTACAGCCATTCTCGGCAATCCCCGTTAGTCCGAAACGTACTATGACCATAGAAAGACTTAAGCCCTCACCCCTAATAGCCATCACCGAAAATTTCCTGG
>WNGR01000546.1_pt1 | contig 52787 bp, 46 predicted proteins | sample 5407581 | NCBI WGS metagenome assembly WNGR01 (sample SAMN13153383, study PRJNA577476) | soil metagenome | isolation source: 80 cm soil or saprolite under Garry oak tree replicate 2 | place: USA:California | collected 2016-06-15 | reverse complement strand
CGCATCGGCGGCGAACCATCCCGTGCGCCATCACGTCGGAGAGCGCCAACAAGCTCGGCACCATAACGCCCGAGGGCACATCCGGGGTGGCGACCAGGGTGCCGTCGGCAAGCGGCACGCGCAGCAGCGGCGCCTGCGCCGTGCCGACGAACACCGCGTGCTGACAAGAGGATTGATAACCGATCTGGCAGTTGGGGCAGGTGTTGTCGGAGGCGAAGAACGATCCGATGACGAATTGACCGGGCTTCATGGAGGTGACTGCGCTGCCGACCTCCTCAACGATGCCGCAGTACTCGTGCCCCATCGGGGTCGGCTGGGTAATCGGCTGGATGCCGCGGTACGGCCACAAGTCCGAACCGCACACGCATGTGGCCGAGATCCTGATAATGGCATCCGTCGGCTTCATGATCTTCGGCGTTTCGCGCTCCTCGAAACGCACATGCCGCGGCCCGTAAAGAGCAGCTCCTCGCATGGTTTATCTCCCTTCCTTCAACGCATGATGTAACCGCCGTCCACCGAGATGGACTGACCGGTCACATAGCTGGCGGCCTCACTGCAGAGCCACAGCACGGCAGACGCAATCTCGTCGGGACGGCCGACACGTTGCATCGGTACGCTCTTCTCCATGGCTTTCATGGCTTCACCCTGACCCTCCGCGACCATCTGGTCCACCATCGGTGTCCAGATGAGGCCCGGACATACGGCATTGACGCGGATGCCGCGGGCCGCATATTCGAGAGCTGCGCTCTTGGTGAACCCGAGCACTCCGTGCTTGCTGGCGTGGTAGATTCCACGCTCGGCGCCTCCCACCAGTCCTCCGAGCGAAGAGCAGTTAACGATGGCGCCGCTTCCTTGCTTGCGCATCTGCTGCAGTTCAAACTTCATGCAGCTCCATACGCCGCGAAGATTGATACCCATGACCCGGTCGTAATCTTTCCGGGTCGTATCAGCCGTCTCGGCGAGGACATTCTGGACGCCTGCGTTATTGAAAGCCGCATCGAGGTGTCCGAACGCGGCCACTGCCTTCTCGACCATGGCCTCGACCTGCGCGTCATCCGAGACATCGCAGGCGACGGCAAGCGCCTTGTGACCCTGGGAAACGAATTCGTCGGCGGCAGCGCGCACGGACTTCTCGTTCCAATCCGCCAGCACCACGGTGGCCCCCGATTCCGCAAACGCCTTCGCCGTCACCAGTCCCATTCCGGAGCCAGCGCCCGTGACCAGTGCAACTTTGTTTTCAAAAGACAGATTCATAAAAGCATTCCTCTATGTGTCGGTGGTTTTCACTTGCAGTAGATTTCTCACGTGTTTCCTGAACAACGCCTCGCTGCTGTCACCGATTCGTCATCCGTTCCAGTTCTTCCGGGTACCGGGCGCCTTGCACCTCGATCTGTGCAGTGGCGGCGTCGAGTTCCCGGAGATCGTCCGCGGTGAGTCCGATGGCGACCGCTCGGATGTTCTCGTCAAGGCGCTCCAGTCTGGTCGTGCCGGGAATGGGAACGATCCAGGGCTTCTGCGCAAGGAGCCAGGCGAGCGCGATCTGAGCCGAGGTCACATTCTTCTTAGAGGCGAATGCGGCAATCAGATCCACGAGCGCGCGATTTGCCTTGCGGGCTTCCGGCGAGAAGCGGGGGAAACTGCCGCATTGTCCTCTTGGTCAAACTGCGTGTTTTCCGTAATCGTCCCCGTGAGGAATCCCTTGCCAAGCGGACTGAACGGAACAAGGCCGATGCCAAGTTCTTCGAGCGTGGGAATGATCTCTTCTTCCGGACGTTTCCACCAGAACGAGTATTCACTTTGAAGCGCCCTCACTGGCTGAATTGCATGGGCGCGGCGGATGGTCTGTGCCGCTGCTTCAGATAATCCGAAGTACTTCACCTTTCCTTCTTGAATCAAGTCCTTCACTGCTCCCGCCACTTCTTCAATGGGCACGTTCGGATCAACGCGATGCTGATAGAGCAGATCGATGGTGTCGACCTTGAGCCTTTTCAGCGAGCCCTCGACGGTCTCTTTGATGTACTCCGGCCGGCTGTTCAGACCGACTGGATGCGGATCTTTTTCGGAGTCAATCTGGAACCCGAACTTGGTCGCGATCACCACCTGGTCCCGCATGGGAGCGAGAGCATCGCCCACAAGCTCTTCATTCACGAACGGACCGTAGACTTCAGCGGTATCGAAGAAAGTGATGCCGCGTTCGACTGCTGCCCGAATGAGCGCAATCATTTCCTGCCTTGTCCCTGCCACTGTGCCGTGACCAGGACTCAACCCTCATGCAGCCAAGCCCCACGGCCGAGACTTCCAGATTGCTCTTTCCTAGTTTGCGTTTCTGCATTGCTTCCGTTCCTTTGCACAGCTTTCTGCGCGCAATAGCCAAGGCGTCGATGCAACTCGATCAGTAATGCTCCCACGTCACTGACCAGTGTTCATCGAGCTGTGCCGACCGGATGATCAGCTTCCCGTCTGCGGTGAACTGGTAAACCCGAGGAAGGTCCTTGCCGACAAGCAAGTCTCGAGTATTCAGCGCAGACATTGCCGGCACCAAGAACTTGGCCGGTCTGGCAGGCAGTCAGTTTCAGAAAATCCCCGACCCCTCTCATGTCCTCCATGATTGACAGTCATGCCTCTAGCTGCCTGCGTCTATCCAAAGATTTAGTCCCGCGGCAATCTAGGGCAGGTATTGAGGCTACTCCTCTCTGCGGCGGTGAAAGCTGAATAATGCAGAGAGTGTCCTCTTAGCGCGAATAATGTCGAACCGAGAGAGCGATCGGTAATCCCACGCAGAACCAGTGCTCCACGAATTCGCAGGCCTTGTAAATGATTGGCATGTGCCCATGGGGTGCCGCAGAAAGCGGCAGTATGACGAGATGCATGAAAAGATAGACCAATCCTCCGTAGATCAAACCCGACAGAACGGCGCGTTGAATCATGAACGACAGCTTGCGACTAACGAGGTAGAACACAGTCGCGGCGCCGAACGCAATAACAAAGTGCAGAGCAACTCCTAGCGCGGCAGTCTGGGCACCACCATCGTACGCTCTCATGCCCAGGATGCCGCTGGCGATCGTTTGTGGGATGAGAATGGGCTTCCTTGGGCTGTAAACCAGGATCGCATAAGCCAGGTCAAGCACACCGACGACCAGTCCGCCCACAAAAACGGCGGGCAAAGCCTGCGGCTGCACGGATAAGGTGGCCGAGAAGCCACCGCTTAGAGACGATCTCCTAGTGAACTGTGCCGGCCGCACCAAACGGATGCCCACCCTGGAGTTCCCAGACTCGGACTGGGACGCGATACTGGAAACAAACCTGAAGGCACGCTGCGCGCCTGTCGCGTATTTGGACGGCACATGATCGAGCGCCGCTACGGCCGCATCATTAATATTGGTTCTCTTTCGTCGTTTGTCGGGCTTTATGAGGTCGCCGCCTATTGCGCCAGCAAAGGAGCCGTCGCTTCGCTCACCAAGTCTCTCGCTGTCGAGTGGGCGAAGTTCGGTGTATGCGTCAACGCGCTTGTGCCGGGTGTTTTGCGGACCGACATGAACGCTGCCCTGCTCGACGGAACCGAGCGGGGGCGGGAATTCCTTGTCCGAACTCCGATGCAGCGATTCGGGCAGCTCGATGAGCTTGCTGGCGCCACGGTATTCCTCGCCTCGGATGCCGCGAGCTTCGTCACTGGGCACCTGCTGGTGGTAGACGGCGGTATTTTGGCCAGCGGCGTCAACCAGTAAACAGCACCCATTAGCGCAAGCTACACGCGGCGACGTCCGGCGACGCCATCCGGGCTCGGGCCTGTTGCACAATCGCGAGGAACTTGCGGGCGTTTTCGACAATCACCTCGGGCTTCCCTGACTTCAAAGCCTCCCCCTGAACCAGCTCTCCCCCAATCCCCAGCGCGGCAGCGCCCGCCTCGATGAATTCGGCTGCCGTGTTGAGGTTGACGCCACCAGTCGGCACCAATGGAATCTGGGGGAATGGGCCTTTCAAGGCTTGATGTACTTCGCACCTCCCACCTGTCCGCAAGGGAAAATCTTGACGAAGTCAGACCCAACATTCCAGGCCGTGATGACTTCGGTCGGCGTTAGTGCTCCAGCCAGTATTACCTTTCCTTCCCGGGAGGCGAACTCGACGGTTGGCAGATTCAATCCCGGGCTGACCAGAAACTCGGCGCCAGCATCCACGCAGCGTCGCGCCGTCTCCGCGTCGAGAACTGTTCACTTCGACCGCACCGGGCACTGTCATGGTGATCCCCACGATGGGAATCCCACCAGCACAAACCGCCTCGGCAGCGAGCAACGCTTCCGCTGCCGACGATACTCGTACCACCGGCACCACCCCAATTTCCACGATTCGATCCCGAACCTGCTGTTTATTCATGGAACGGTCCTCTGTAGTACCAAGTCATCTCGCGATGCGCGCACCCTGTCCTTCCATCACGCGGATCACTTCCTGCAAAGTCACCATGCTCGTGTCGCCCGGTGTGGTCACCGTGCGCGGCGCCGCATTCGCACTTCAAACGTTCGGGTCGTCGCAATACGCCGATCGCCAGGGTCCAGTCGGAGCATCACCTCGCCCTAGCTGACCAGATCCCACCTGCAATCTTTCCTCGCTCGAATCGTCAGTCCCTTCCCTTTACCCTAACGAGCCATCCAGTCGGCGTCCACCACCAAGTCATGCCCGATCGCTCTCCGCGTACGAAGGAAACCCGTTAGCGGGCGCAGGACGCAGTAAGATTGAGTATAAAGCTGGTGAGGACAGACCTGTGACGCAGAGTGTGGTTTTGAAACTGCACCCCGATGATAACGTTCTGATCGCGCTACGAGACCTGCACAAGGGGGAGAAGATCGACTTCTCCCACCATTCTTTCGTTCTGACCTCGGACGTTCCCGCCAAATGTAAATTTGTGACTGAGGACCTGGCCCCCGGTGCTGCTGTGCTCATGTACGGCGTCCTCGTCGGAAAGGCCACGCAACCGATCCAGAAAGGCTCCGTGCTCAATACTCGCAACATTCGACACGATGCCTTGCCCTTCCGCGAGAAGTCGACTGATTACGATTGGACTCCGCCCGATGTCTCGCATTGGAGCAGCCGCACGTTCCTGGGTTACCACAGGCCTGACGGTCAGGTCGGCACTCGAAATTATTGGTTGGTGGTGCCTCTGGTTTTCTGCGAGAACCGCAATATTGAAGTCCTGAAACAGGCGTTTGAGGAGGAACTGGGCTTTGCTCCGCCGAAGGTTTACCGGCGGCAGGTCGCTGAACTGGCGAGACTCTATCAGGAAGGCAAGCTGGACGAGATCGACCAGCGGCGGGCGGAAGGAGACGCTCGAATGGCCGTCAAGCCTGGGATTTTCAAGAATGTCGATGGAATCAAATTCCTCATGCATCAGAGCGGATGTGGAGGGACTCGAGAAGACGCCCATAATCTCTGCGCCCTGATTGCTGGCTATCTCCATCATCCCAACGTCGCCGGAGCCACCATACTGAGTCTTGGTTGCCAGAATGCACAAGTAAGCATTCTGCGGGAGCAAGTTGTCCGGCGTGACTCCAACTTCTGCAAACCGCTGCTGGTATTCGAGCAACAACAAAGTAGCTCTGAGTTCAACATGCTCTCGGAAGCCATCCGGGCAACGTTCCTGGGAGCCGCGGAAGCCAACAAGAACAGCCGAGCCCCAGCGCCTCTTTCGCAGCTCTGTGTCGGTTTGAAATGTGGCGGGTCCGATGGATTCTCCGGGATCTCGGCAAATCCCGCGATCGGTCATGTCTCGGACTTGGTGACGTCCTTGGGAGGCAGGACGATTCTTTCGGAATTCCCCGAGCTGTGCGGTGTCGAGCAATCACTGATCGACCGCAGCACCAGAAGAGAAGTCGCCGATCGCTTCATTCAGCTCATGGGCGACTATGCCGCCCGCGCGAAAGCAGTCCGCTCCAGCTTCGAAATGAATCCTTCTCCGGGAAACATCAAGGACGGCTTGCTGACCGACGCGATGAAGTCCGCAGGCGCGGTCCGAAAAGGCGGCACCTCCCCAGTCACTGCGGTGCTCGACTATCCGGAATACTCCACCGAGCCGGGGCTCAACCTCCAGTGCACGCCCGGTAACGACGTCGAATGTGTCACGGCTCAGGTGGCTGCCGGGGCCAACGTCGTACTATTCACGACCGGCCTGGGCACGCCAACGGGCAACCCGGTGGCGCCGGTCGTCAAGATCGCGACCAACTCCGATCTGGCTCGACGTATGCCGGACATTATTGACGTTGACACCGGTTCGATCATTTCGGGCGAGAAGACGATTGAACAGATGGGCGAGACCATACTCGAATCTGTTATCCAAGTGGCCAGCGGCGAGGTCCGAACCAAGGCCGAGTCGCTGGGGCAGGACGATTTCATCCCCTGGAAGCGCGGGGTCTCGCTCTGAACTCTATCGCAACCCGAAAACTAGCCTGCCCTTTGGATTGTCTTTTTTGTGGTACGGTCTTCGCTCGGGGGCTAAACTCGTCGTTCACGCCATCAAAAGCAAGTATTTCTATCGCCGGAACCAGTGAAACCCGGGAGGCAAATGAGAGGCGTCTTCATCCTCGGATTCGGACTATGCGCAGCGTGGGCCCTAACAGCCGCCGCTGCCGATGCCCCTCCTGCCGAGGCTTTTCGTGTGCTCCCGCCGGCTGCAACCGAGGCGCCGGCCATTACGCCATACCTGAAGTATCAGACGGACATGGCGTGGCAGGAAGACGACCAGCGTCGCAAGGCCTGGGAGGGAATACAGACTGAACAGGACTTGCTGGGCGTTCAACGAAAGTTAGAAGAGCAGCTACTCGCCATGCTGGGCGGTCTTCCAACCGAGAGAACGCCATTGCATCCCCAGATCACAGGGAAGATTCGGATGGATGGCTTTCATATCGAGAAGTTGATTTTTGAAAGTCTACCGGGAGTTTATGTCTCTGCGCTGGTATATGTACCGGATGATGAAAACAAGACACACCCTGCTGTCCTTGTGCCGGTCGGCCATGCTGCGAATGGGAAGGCCCACTATCAAGCGCTCTGTCAACGATTAGCACAGCGCGGATATGTCGTAATCTGCTGGGATGCGATTGGACAGGGCGAACGCAGCCAGTTCTGGGATGCAAAAGCTGGAAAGAGCCGCTACAACCTGATTTGTGCCGAGCATGCGGCGTTGGGGAATCTGGCGTATCTTGCCGGCACAAATCTTGCGCGCTGGGAAATCTGGGATGGAATGCGAGCGCTCGACTACCTACTGACGCGACCCGAAGTGGATCCCCAGCGCATCAACATCACGGGCACAAGCGGTGGCGGATTTCAGGCTGCGCACATTGCTGCGCTGGATCGTCGCATTAAAGTTGCAGCGCCTTCCTGCTACATCACTGCGCTCCCCATGCGCGTGTACAACCGCATTTTCAAAGATCCCGATAGTGACCCTGAGCAGGATCTCTACGGCATGATCTCAAATCATGCGGACCACGCGGGACTGCTCCTCATGATGTATCCGCGACCCGTGTTCGTGCCCGCTGCTGTGCTCGACTTCTTCCCCATTGAGGGCACGCGCAAAACGGTACGCGAGGTTACCGAGCTTTACAGCAAATTTCATCACGCGGACCGCATTGGAATGTCGGAGGGATACCACGATCATCAATACTCTTGGCGGCGATTGATTTCCTGGATCACTTCAACGGACTGCCTGCGCAGCGAGGGCTGCCCCCGGTCAGAGAACTCGACGAGAGGACGCTGCTGTGCACACGCGCCGGCCAGGTGATGCTCGACTTTGAAAACGCCCGGTCACTGATGGACGTAATCCGGGAATACTACGTCGAGCACAAGAACCAGCCTGCAAAGACCCTCAAACAACTCTATGATTCGGACCTCTATCCGCGAATCAACTCGTGGAGCGTTGCGGAATTCCGGGGAGAGACTCCCGGACGAGAAGAAATCCGGTGGGAAGCTCGTGGAAATTCGGATTTCCAGGGCGTCACGATTGAAAAATATTTGCTGCATCACAGCCGATATCTTGCGCTGCCGCTTTTGTACATCCACAAGGCGGGCGGCAGCCAGCGCCCGGCGTTGTTGTGGATTGGGGAAAACGGGAAAGCCACGGCGCAGGATTGGCCCGGTCTGGCGAAGTATCTCGATGCGGGATATGACATCCTTTCCGTCGACCCTCGCGGTTTGGGAGAAACGCGAATGGCGTACAAAGCCGTGTCTCCTGACGATCCTGCGCTAGCGCAATTGGATTTTGATCATGCCTATGCGAATCCGCTTTCAGGAGTTTTGGCCGACTACGTCTACAACTCCTTGCTGACCGGCAGGCCATACTTCCTGCAGATGATAGAAGATGCAGAGATTGCTGCCCATTTCTTCCGAGCGCAGTTCAACCCGCAAGCGGAATTTGTTGTTACCGGAACGAACGACGCTTACACATTGGCCAGTGCGATTTCCGAAACACTTCCGAATATCAGACTTCTCCCTCAGCCGGATATTCAAATCATCAAATGGTCTGAAGTTGTGAATCACAAAACCGAGCTATGGCCTATCCAGTACTTGCTCCCGGGCGGGGCCTACGTTCATTGAGGCCGCAGGCTTGATGCGAGTTATTCCGTCTGAAGGAATCGGGCGTTTGTTCGTCGCGGTCACTTTGACGGTCGCGGGCTTGCTGTCCTCGATTACTAACGCGCAGACCTCTACCCCAGCCGGCCTCGCCACGGCGCGAAATTACTACCTCAGCGATCTCATCAAGGAGCCAAGCTATTCCCCGGGAAAGAACAGCTTTCTCGTGCAAAAACTTCATCGCGGAGATCGAAAGACACTACTGATCTCAGCGGGAGCGGCTCGGTCCGCCACATTTGGTCCACGTGGAGCATCCCCGAAAATGATTCCGACATTCCCGCCCCAGGCAGGATTTTCGCCCGGATTTTTGTGGATGGCCAATCGAAGCCCGCAATCTCAGGTGCTTTAGATGAACTCTGTCGCGCTGCTGAAGCCAGTGGGGCCCGCTTCGTGCCACTTCCAGCTTTCACCAACAAGGGCGCATTCAATTTTTATCTGCCGATCTTCTTTACTCGCGGCATACGCATCGAGATTGAGGCCACGGACGAGATCGAGGAGTTCTACACGCAGATCGATTACCGAACCGAGGCCCGCCCGCAGCCCTCACCGCGACTGGTCAGCGAAAAGAACGAAGCCGGGCTCACGCTGAATTATTCGGGTGACCAGAGCGCATTCCATTCCACGGAAACCCCGGCCAATCGTCCTGCGCGGGAGAGCAAAAGCTTGGAATATGGACCGGGCAGGAACTCCGGAGAACTCACAATTGATGGACCAGGAACCCTACGCGAACTGACTTTTCGCGGACAGTCCCTTACGGACCTCGAGTTGCAAATCTACTGGGACGACGACCCGACCCCCAACGTGCAAGCTCCACTGCATACTTTTACGCAGATTTCATGAATGCAGCCTTTGAATCCAAACCCGGCCAGAGCACCTGTCTTTTCCCTATGCCGTTTCGCAAGAAGGCCCGCATAGTGATCCGCAGCCTCTCCGGGGCGCCTGGTCATTTGACCGTGGATTACTCACTCGAGCAGAGGCCACTACCCGACCGCACCCTTTACTTTCATGCTCAATATCACGAGACAGAGTCGACCTTGGGCTACTCGCAATATTCTGTGCTGCAGGCGCAGGGCGAAGGACTATTTGTCGGCATGAACCTGTTCGACAGCGGGCACAACCATGGCGGCGGCGACGCGGCGCTGATCGACGCAGGCGGTGCTACGCCACACGTTCTGCATGGGATATGCGGTGAAGACTACTTCGGATTCGCATGGCACCGCACCGGAGCCATGACTCTGCTAACGGGTGCTCCGGTTCACGAGCGGCGCTACCGGCTGCATCTTGAGAACCCGCATCCTTTTCATGAGTCTTTCCAACTTTCGTTTGGAGTGTTCGCGGGCCAGCATCCAAAGAGCCTCGCGTTCTGGTATCAGCTCCCTGGTCCGGTTCCTGAAAGCCACTGGGCTGCACTCGATGTGCGCTGGAAGATTCTCGGACCCTTTGGGCTGGGGACACTCCTCTGCCCGATGCAGTGACGCATGAGATGTATCCGGCAGTGGTTTTGATAAAAGAGCCAACGAAATTAGCGGAGCGCTGGCAAAACGCTGAAATGCGTTCTGGCTTTCTCGATGCTACGTACCAGTTCCGGCACTATGCCATGATTGAAAGCGGGACGGGTTTCGTTGCTGGTGCCAGCAAAACACGGATGCTCACTTACATCTACTCGCCTTCACGGCGCAATGTGAGTGCGATTTTGGGCCATGACGATCGATTGCTCGTGCGGTTGAATGATGCGCCTGTTGCGGAGATCCGCGGCAGCAGCGGATTTGGCCCGGCTCGCCTCAGCTTGAAGCTCCGCACCGGATGGAACAAACTCGATCTCGTTGTTTATAACGATGAGAACGTGAACTGGCGCTGGTGTGCATTTCGCTTGCGTTGGAGCGAAAGGCGAGCCAAGATCTACGTTTCGCGAGCGAACTTCCTGCATCTCACACGAGGCAAGAAAAGTCGAGAAAGTGAATCGCGAGTTACGAGCAACACGGAGAGCTAGCGCCATGAGACTCGGGACTACCAAATCAGCTCTTGTCGATAGGTTTGCTCCGAAGCAGCTCTACAGTCTCAGGTTGAGCTGATTTGCACAAGATCGGGGGCAGCCCACGTGCAATCAATTCCGCGTCCGCGACAACGATTTTCCCTATCTGCTTGATGGCAGTTTCCAATGCCCCTGCCTGATGTGCACAAAGAATCAAATTACCGGTGTGCCGGGCTCGGTGTGAGGCGGGCAGCGGCTCTTGGGGAAAGACGTCGGTGGCAAAGCGAATGTGTCCCCTTTCAGCAAAATCGAGCATTGCGTCGAAATCCACCACAGCCGCACGGCTAACCAAGACGACGCCGGACCCTCTCTGCATCACGGAAAACTGTTGTTCACCCAGGAAACCCTGATTCTGCGACGTGACCCCGGCCACAACAATCACTAGGCGCGAGCGCCGAAAGACCTCATCTAAAGAAGCCGTCTCGCAACCCAGAGTTTGAATATATTCGGCGGGCAACCATGGATCGTAGGCCCGAATGCGACAACCGAACGGGCGAAGCAATGGCAAGATCGCCCTGCCAAGATCGCCCAGCCCGACCAGACCGACGTCGCCATACTCCTCCGTCCCTTGGCGGAAATGGCGATCCGACCTGCTGATGCCGCGGGCGAGATCAATAGCCATGCCAAGCGCGGCCTCTGCCACGGGTTCGGCGAACACGGGACTAGTGCTGAGAACGCGTATGCCGGTGCGAAAACAGTAGCCGTAATCGAGATTGGGAAGGAAGTTGCCTTCCACGTTGAACACTGCCTTAAGTGACAGGGCTCGTCTTAAGCGTGACTCGGGAAGATCGATCTGGCCGATGATGATTTCTGCATTCGCGGCTTTTTCGTCAAACAATGCGTCCGTGACAGGACCGTCTTCGTGCACGAATACATCTCCCACGGCACGCAGCCGGACCAAATCGTTCTCGTCAAAAATGTCGGACATCGCACGCGGCTCTGGGGCTACGAAGATACGTTTCGACATACTGGTGTGCGGCATAGAGGCTCCTGAAAAATGTGTGTGGATCAACGCCGAAGGGAAAGACTTCCCTTCGACGGGTCTGCAACTTATGTCGCGAGTGCCAGCGCCTGAGGTTGCCCCTTCCATCCTTCAAGGGTTTGCCACGATCGGCAGGATCAAAGCCGAGGGGTGCTCGGTATCGTGATAGATCCTATTCGTAGCTGGCACAGGTTTTCCGGCGACCCCGGCATCTTGACCCGTGTTCAAGTTTCTGTCAAAACGTGGGAAATTGCTGCTGCTGATCTCCAGCCGCAGCCGGTGTCCCTTGAGAAGGACATTGGCCGTAGACCACAAGTCGACTGTGAACTTATAGACCTGGCCGGGGTTCATGAGTTCCGGCTTCTCCTGGGAACTCCGATACCGCGCGCGGACAATTCCTTCCGTCAGGTTTTGAGCAAATCCGTCCGGCCAGACATCCACAAGCTTGGATGTAAAGTCGGTGTCAACGGCTGAGGATTTGGCGAAGAGCTCGAGCCGGACCGGTCCCGTTACTTCGAGGTCTTGCGCCAGCGGAGGCGTCGAGTAGACCAGAACGTCCGCGCGCGCTTCCACCGCACGTTGATCGCGAGGCCCAGGCGCAAGGTGCTCCGCGTCACAACATAGGGGACCACCAATCGTTGGCGTCGGGTTTGCAGGGTCGTATACATACTGGTCGGAATCTTCCGAGCGGGGGGCCGCTGTAGCCAGCCTGCCATCGCCGAGTGCTGAATTCGCCTTTCCCGCCGAATGAAGGAAGTACTTGGTATTGTGGGCACGAGCGAGCGGCCAGTCGTCCTCTTCCCGCCATTGATTGGCGCCCATCACGAAAATCCTGACAGGTTTTGAACTGGCAAAATCATTGCCGACGTTCCTAAAGAGGTAGTCGTACCAGGCTAAAGTAATTTCGTCTTCGTTGAACTGCGCTGCGGAGCCGAAGTCGAGGTCCCCGACCTTGCGCCCAGAACCGGCGTGTCCGCCGATCGTTATCAGCAGGCGCTGCCCGCGGCGCGCGGCTTCGTTTTCGCCGTGCAGCTTCAGTCCGATGTAATTGCGCAACGATCCTCCCAGGAAAATGTCGTACCAGGCTGCGACTGTCAGTGCGGGCACATTGATGTCGGAATAATGTTCCTCAATGGACCAGCGCTTCCAATAGTCGTCATAGTTGGGGTGAGCTAACCAGTCGAGGAAATACGGAGCCAGGGAACGGGTCAACTCTGAGCTTGAGGAAACTTGCGGCAACTGGAATAGTGGGTAATGAGCGAGAGGAAGCTTCCAAATTCCGTTCAGGGCATTCGTGTTCTTCTGCACGGCGCGATGGAGTGTGTCCTGCGCAAGACCGGAAGTCCACGATTCATTGAACCATTGCTCGAAGGTGCCACCCTGGTAGGTCCATCCATCGTGATAATTACTCGCGGTCACGACGGGGCAGATACCGGCAAGATGCGGCGGATGCGCGATGGCCGTCAGCATCTGCGTGGCTCCAACGTAAGAACCTCCAAACATCCCCACCTTGCCGTTGGAATAGGGCAAAGAGGCCGCCCACTCCACAGTGTCATAGCCGTCGTTCGATTCATGCTCGAATGGATACCATTCGCCGTCAGATGTGTAGCGTCCACGAACGTCTTGAATGATTACGACATAGCCGCGGGCTGCAGCCTTCACACCGAAGCGGACAGAGTCCGAGCTGATCTTGTCGTATGGAGTGCGTTGCAGAAGAACAGGAAAGTTCCCGTCCGTTTTTGGCCGATAGATGTCAGCTCGAAGAGCCGTGCCATCGCGCATTTTTGCCACGACACCGTGTTCGATGGTCACGGCGTACGGTTCAGCCGCCCAAGCGGACTGCGCAGCAATGGTCAGGCTTATGAACGCGACTATCAGTGAACTCTTGTGACGAACACACATGGTCAGACTCCAGTACTCACTGAATACTTAGTGATTATTTCCAAAATACAGGGGCGATACCCCGGCATGCCTCTACTTGAAGAGATGGGCAAGGCTCTTGCGGTAGGCCTCGTAGAACGCTTCCAGTTGCTCCCCCGACCTGGAATTATCCACAAATTGATGACTGGGCAAGAGAGTCGGGATCGTTCCCCGGCGAAGCAAGCCTACCGCCGTGGCACAGCGAATCATATTGATAATCATCGCACCTGTGATGGTAGAGACAGGGCCGGTCGGCCAGTCGAGGCCTGTCAACTGAATCAGGCAATCGCCGGGGGGGCACTGATTGTCAATCACAATGTCGGCGCAATCCATCAGCTTTTTGCCGGAGGAGTGCGCCGCTTCCGCCTGCTCGCAATGTGCTTTCGAGAGTATCGCAATCACCGGCAATCCACGCCGCCGGGCGCCCATAGCCATTTCGACCACTACAGGACGGATCCCGCTGGTAGAAATTACGATGAAAGCGTCATCCCGTCCGAAACGAAAACCGCGGAGGATCTGCTCGGCGTAGCCTTCGTAATTCTCCAGATACAGTGGCGCCCGCAGTCCATTCGCACCAACGATGGCGGCGTGGTTCGATAGCGCCAACTCGACCAGCGCCACAAAACCGGGGAAGCAGCCTTGTCTAGGCATCATCTCTTCGCAGAGCATTCGCGAGTGACCATTCCCGAACAGAAATATCAGGCCGCCACGGGCGATCCGGTCCGCACACAGATCTGCCGCTTGCTGAATGACGCCGGCTTGCGTGCGCCTCAGTTTTTCGAGCAGCACCAGAGCACGATCAAAAAACTCCAAGGCAGCCTCGGGTTTATCGCGGGAAGGCTTCCGGGCATGTACCCGCTTACCCATAGATCATCTCCTTACTCAAGATGGGGAGCAGTTGCAGCGCTCTGATCCAGCTGCATTGCGCTCAGTAGAATTGCACACGTTGCGTATAATGCACAATCACTATGAGCCAGACTGGTTCGAGTGCTTATGAAACTCCGCTGGCGCTGGGCGTTGACATCGGCGCCACGGCGATCAAAGCTGCAGTTGTAAGTACGAGCGGAGACCTGCTCGAACGCTTTCAGGCACCATCGCCGCGGACCGCTGAAGCCCTGCACAGCTTCGTTCATTCCACGTTGAAGCAGGCGAAGACACCTCTGCGGGGAATCGGGATAGGCTGCAAAGGAATTATTGACGCCGAGTCCTCGCGGGTAAATCGCTTGCCTGGCGATCTGCACTTTCTGGAAGGAAAATTTCTGAGCGAGTTGGTGGGTGACGATCTGCCCGTCCGCGCCAACAACGACGCGCGGACGGCTCTCGTAGCTGAAGTGCTTTGGGGGGCGGCTCGCGGACGGCGCAACGTAGTCTTGCTGACCTTGGGTACAGGAGTCGGTGGTGCTGCCATGGTGGACGGCGTGATCTTGCACGGCACTGCCGGGATCGCAGGGCATTTCGGCCACATGACAATTGATCTGCAGGGTGGACTCTGCATCTGCGGCAACTACGGGTGTCTGGAGACGAGATTTTCCTCGCGGGCCATTGAAGCCGATTATTTTGCTCATCTTCATCGTGCTGCCGCCACCACGTTGTCTCTCGGCAGCGAAGGCCAACCGCCCAATACCGAGACGATATTTCAAGCGGCTGCAAAAGGGGACGAGAGCGCCCGCCGTGTGCTGGATCGCGCGCTTGAATATCTGACCGCAGCCGTAGTGAGCCTGCTGCACATCTTCGATCCTGAACTCCTCATTTTGGGCGGCAACATTGCCGCAGCGGGCGATCAGTTGCTGGTTCCCCTTCGCTCTGTGGTAGCCCGGCGCTCTCAGGGTATGCTCGGCCGAGAGGTCCCTATCGTCTTACAGACGGCGCTTGGCTACGGAGGGGTTCTGGGCGCCGCCGGTCTGATATTTCTGCAGCAACAATTATTGAAAATCTAAGCCCCAGCCCTCTCTGAAAACGGCAGATGTTCATTGCACTTTTTTCACCAGCTTGATCAGACCAAACCGTTCAGGAACGTGAAACGTTTTGCTCATGGGGGCTTGCCAAGTGATCTCGTGCTGATTCGCAGGAGGACCCTGGCTGCGGAACAGGTTCAAACGCAGCGTGTTTCCCGGCGCCGGTGGCCGCACATCAATCGCAGAGAACGGGATGCGCATTGCGGCATACCAGAAGTGCTCCTTCTGATCGATCCTCGCGATCGATTCAAACCCTGAGTTCCACGTCCAGCCATCCTCGTGGTGAGGCTTGTGGAGATCCACGTCCAGGTCAATCCACTCGCCCTGCGGGGAAACTTCGAATTCCTTGTAGCGTTTGATATCGTCGAAGTCTGAGCCGACAAACACCTCCGCGACATCCCAGTTCCAGAGTTCATTGGTTTCCTGGCCGGTATTCGGCTTGGGCTTCAGGTGCAGTTGCTCGTAGGGGCAAATAAACAGAAAGTACAGATTGTCTTTCGTCCAGCGTGTGCGGACCTCCGTGCGATACCCGGGAACGGCCTTCCCGAACGTGTCTTGCTCCATGTAGACGGGGCGTGAACCGCTCCAGAAGGACGACGCTGGATCCAGTTTCAGAGGGACGTCTCGTTCTGCGTGCATGCTCTCGACCACCGCGGGGTCCGCAGCCAACGCCGTGACAGCACTAAGAAGCACGACCACCAAAGCCTTAGCTAAGCCAATCATCCAGATGCTCCTGCACGAACGTGTCATCCTGCAAATGTGGGTACGATCTGCAAACCCGATCGATTTCCTCAATCTGACCCGGGGAAAGATCCTCCCGCGGATCAAGACACCAGCGTCCTTCGAGAAACCCCTGACGCCGCAAAATCTCATGTATGCCGGGTATGCATCCGCGAAACTGGTGGGCGGGGTCGAAAATTGCAGCGTTCGCGTCCGTGATCTGCTGGGCAAGTGTCAAATGTTCGCCCAGAACGGCATCGGAAGAACTTTTCACAAGCGCCAGGTGAGAAACCGCAGTCTTTGTCCACACCGCCCAGTGTCCCAGCAAGCCGCCCACAATCCGAATTCGCTGGTTGCCGAAGTCAAACTGTGTCGACAGGTCGATCAAAATGTTGTCATCGTTTCCGGTGTACAGAGCGACCTCCTGCGCGCGGCCGGACTGAGCCAAAGCGCGGACCACGTCGATCGTCTGATAGCGATTGAAGGGCGCGATCTTGATCGCGACCACGTTCTCGATCTCGATGAACTGCCGCCAGAATTCGTACGGCAGAAGGCGCCCTCCAATCGCGGGCTGCAAGTAAAAGCCCATGATCGGAATTACAGAGGCAATGGAGCGAGCATGTTCCAGGAGTGCGGGAATGGTTTCGTCCTTCAGATCGGCGAGACTCAGGAGCGCAGCGTCGTAGCCCAACTCGGCCGCCAGTTGCGCCTCAGCCATCGCCCGGCCGCGCTTCCCGCAAACGCCGGCGATCTTCACTACCTCACGGCCGCGACACAGTTCAACCGCGAGCCTCAGGACAGGCTCCAGCAATCCGAATTGCGGATCGCGAATCGCAAACTGGGTGGTGTGAACTCCCACGGCAATGCCGCCCGCGCCTGCGGCCAGATAGTAGCGCGTCAAGGCGCGTTGTCTGCGCTCGTCCAGCTTGCGTTCGCAGTTAAGCGCGAGAGGATGGGCCGGAATCACGAGACCCGAGCGGAGTTTCTCGCGAAGCTGCATCAGAATTTCCCGTCGCGCGTCTGGAAGTGCGTCGGCTTGTTCAACATCACGCCGCCTTCCCGAATCCAATGCGCGATCCATTCGATCATTTCTGCAGGATGTACCGTGGGAGGGCCAAAAAGGGCGTGTGCCTTGCTGCCATCGCTGAGCAGGGCAGTGGAACCTTCAGCGTCGGGAAGCAGTATAGGTTCGATTCCAAAGTGGCGGCCAAATTCTACCGCGAGATCACGCACCGAAAGAATTTCGGGCCCGGTGATGTTCAATACGAAGGGCGGCGACTGACAGTAAGGGAACGAGCGCAGGCACCACGAGTTCGCGTCCCGTTGCCAGATGACATTTACAAAAGGCATGCTCAGATCAATGGGACGGCGCTCGAACACAGCTCGTCCAATATCAACCAGAACTCCGTAACGCAGCTCGACGGCATAGTTCAGACGCAGGATCGCGACGCGCGTCCCCCATCGCATCGAGCCGTTCTCAAACATGCGCTCGCGGCCGAGCGCCGACTGCGCATACTCTCCTACGGGACCGACTGGCGTGGACTCAACCGCGCCACCTTGCGACACGGCACGCAGCGGATAAACGTTGCCGGTCGAAAAGGCCACGATGCGTGAGTTGCGATACCGTTCGGCAACCAACCCAGGCAAGTACGTGTTCATGGCCCAGGTCAAGTGTTCCGCGCCCGCAGTGTCGAACTTCCGCGCTGCCATGAAGATGACGTTGGGAATATCTGGGAGATTGTTTAACGCGCCCGGCTCGAGCAGATCGCAGGGGATGATCTCAATGCCCTGTGCTTCCAGCTCAGCTGGCAAACTGGCATTGCTGAAACGGGCCACGGCGACGATGCGCTGCCTGGTTCCGGCCAGGTCCGCGGCGCGACGCGCCAGCCGGGCCAGGCTCGGTCCCATCTTGCCGCCCACGCCCAGGATCAAAAGATCGCCGTTCAAGGCGGTCATCGCCGAAGCGTCGGCATCACCAGGACGCGAGAGCCGCTCTTCCAATTCTGCTACGTTCTGGATCTTTATCATTAACCAAGTTCAAAACCAGCGATGGCGTAAATCTCTTCTTCTTTCCCCTGCAGGTCTTTTCCGCGGACCATACGCAGAAGGTGCCTTCTTGTAGTAAAACCGAGGTTCTGGGCGATGGCAACGGCGTTAGCGTTGTTAGGAAGCAGATCCCAAGACCAGCCGGAGGAGCCAGCGGTCTGCAGGGCGCGTTCAATCAGAGTTCGAGCGGTTTCGGGAGCGTCGCACACGCATGGCCCTAAGTATGCCGTCTGCCGCCCGGGCCGCGTGAACAAGTATGAGCGGTCGACCGAGAACGGCGGATTGCGGTGCGCGAGCTTCTCCAACAATTGCGACCGGTCCGCTCCAAATATCATACAGTCTGCACCGCGCCATTCGTCCGTCGGAAGCGCGTTTGAAAGAAGGCCAGGTACATCGGTTGAGCGCGGCCGTGACCAGCGTTCCACCGCTTGTTCGGAACGGAAGCCTAGTTTTTCGTAGATCGGCTTACCCTGATCCGTGGCGTCGAGCTTCACCGTTTCAATCCCCATCTGATCGGCTTGCGCCAGTGCCTGCGTCAGCAAGCGTCGCGCGAAGCCCCGCCCACGATGTTGCAGCTTGGTCAGCACCATTCCGATCCATGCCAGCCTCCGTCCGTAACACAACAGAGTCGTGGTCGCGGCGAGTTCGCCGTCAACTTCGATCGCCAGGCAACCTTCCGGAGCCAGGACGATCAACGTGCGCCAGTCCTCACCGGTCTGATTCCAGCCGGCTTCCGCAGACAATTGAACGGCTGCGGGAATGTCGCTCACATTCAGCAGGCGCAAGATGGCGCTCGCGCAATCGCCCATGGGTCTCAATTCTCCCGGAACCAGCGCGCAAAATGCGGGAGCGCAATGTTAGCGTCCGGGATCTCCGGATGCCATTTCTTCTCCCACTCGAAGGACACGAAACGATCGTAGCCGAGTTGGCGCAGCGCAGTTCGAACCTCGGGCAGAGGAAAATCGCCCTCCCCGGTAAGGACTGGCTTCCAGCAATCATGATTTTGACGCAGGTCTTTGACATGGATGTGGCGAATGCTTGCGCCGAGGCGGGCTGCGCCTTCCTGTGGCCGCTCCTGGAATTCGAGGAAACAGTTCGCCGGGTCCCAAACGGCTCCGGACTCCGGACAACCGGCTTCCGCCAGAATCGCCGCGGTCTCGGATGCGGTGGCAAAGTCACCGTGGGTTTCCAGCCAGACTTCAATCCCTTTTGGGCCGGTGTACTCGACAAGCTTGCGGATGGAGTCGGCAATCCAGCTTCGCGTCGAGGCCCGGTCCGCGCCGGGCTGGATCGTGTCCCCGAAAACCCGCAGGCCGGGCGCACCCAGGGCAGCTGCCAAGTCGGCCATGCGCTCGCCTTCCGTGAGCCACCGCGAGCGCTCATGGGCATCGGGTGAATGGAATCGGCAACTGGTGTCCATGCATGAAATCGTCAGCCCGTGATCGGACAATGCCCGTTTCGCGGCGGCCAGTTCCTGTCCGCGAAAAACAGGCAACTTCCAGAGCGAGTCTTCGTTTTCCACAAAACGCAGTTCGATGCCGTCATAACCCGCCGCAGAGCTGATCGCGACGATCTGCGGCAGCGTCCAATCCGGACAGGCGAGAGTTGAGAACGATAATTTCATGCTTACGTCATCCGGTCGAGCATTGCGGTGGTCACTCGGTTCTCTACACCGTCGTCGCGAAAAAAACTTTCCAGGTCATTCATCACGACCTGCGCCATCTCGTGTCGGACTACCCGGTTGCTGCCCGCAATATGGGGCGTGACGATCGCTCCCGGCAGGGTCCGCAAGGCGTGCCCGATTGGGAGCGGTTCCGAGGGATCGGTGACGTCGAGGGCGCAGCGAAGCCGCTTGCGCTGCACTTCCTTCGTCAGCGCGGGAAGGTCGACCAGACCTCCGCGGGCGATGTTGATCACGACGGCGCCATCCGGCAAACGCGAGAGACGATCGCGGCTGAGAAGGCCACGCGTTTCTTCCGTCAAGGCCGCGGTTAACACGAGCAGATGAGCACGGGGCAACAGCGTCTGCAAGCTGACGAAGCGAACGGGATAGAGCTTGGCCAGAGATTTCGGCACGTAGGGGTCGTAAACCAGCCATTCCAGGTCGAAGCCACGCATTAAATCCACCAGGGCGCGACCGATCCGGCCAAAACCGATCATGGCAACTTCGTGCCCGATGAGCGATTCAGTGGCGCCATGAAGGTGCAGGTCGTCGTAAATGCGATTTGACCGCTTGCGCAGCTCGCTGCGATAGAAATCCACATTACGCGCACTATAGAGGAGCAATGCTGCACCCATTTCCGCGGTCACGCGCGCCATGGGCGCTGGTGCGGCCGTAATCGTCAGCTCATCGAAGAGAGGTCGTCCGAAGCGCGATTTCACCTCCCCGCCGCAGTGCGCGATGATGCGCAGTTGCGGTGCCAGGCGAGGCAAGTCTTCCAAAAAATGCGGGCTGTCCCAGGTGGTGATCAGCGCTTGTGCTGTAACCAGCTTTCGCTTGAGCGCGGGAGTTATTTTGCGGGCCCCGTCCCTCTGCCACCGAAACGATCGAGACAATCGCCGTTGCTGAGCAGACGGGAAAAACGATGCGAACAGGTCTGGGCCGGCGCAGACGATGAGATGCGGACGCGGCATGCCGGCTCAGTCTAACATTGTTTTCAGTTTCTTTTCTTTAGTATCTATTAGCTTCTCTTTTCTTTCGAAACACAGTATAAGAAGTAGGGCCTATGGGCATGCGTAGCGTTAACGCCGTGGACTACGTAGTGATCGGCCTGTACGCACTGCTGATGGTGCTGGTAGGGCTCTACGTGATGCGCTTCAATCGGAGCGCAGCAGAATATTTCCGCGGGGGCAGCCGGATTCCATGGCTCGTCGCCGGCCTGAGCTGTTTCATGTCCGGCTTCAGCGCCTGGACGTTTACCGGAGCGGCCGGAGTCGCTTACCGGGCCGGAGTAGCGGCGACGGGACTTTATATCGGCAACGCTTTGAGCTTCTTGCTCGGGTACTTTGTCTTCGCCAAGCGGTGGCGGCGCAGCCGGATCACAACGGTGATGGAGTATCTCGCCGGCCGCTTCAACCGGACCACCCACCAAACCTTCTCGTGGACCACAATTCTGTTTCAACTGTTTACTAGCGCGAGCATGCTGTATGGACTCAGCCTGTTTGTCTCTTCGGCATGTGGCTTTCCCGTCACCTGGACCATCCTGGGAGCGGGAGCCATTATCGTTTTCTATTGTGTGCTGGGCGGGCTCTGGGCAGTGGTAGTCACCGATTTCCTGCAAGCGTCGATCCTCATGCCGTTTTGCCTGGTTCTTGTCATCACTTCTCTTGCCCGAGTTGGGGGCGTGACGGGGCTGGTCCATGCGCTGCCCCCGGAGATGAAGAGGCTGCACGTCTCAGGGGAATTTGGCTGGCTCTATATTGTGTCGTGGACCATCATGGTCGCATTTGGATACAACACCAGCGCCATGGCGCAACGCTACTTCAGCGTTGACGACGAACGTTCGGCGCGCAAAGTGGCTTTGCTGTGCTGCGGCCTGTTCTTTGCGGGTGCGTTCCTGTGGTTCATTCCGCCCATGACCATGCGCGTCGTTTATCCCGATCTACACGCAGTATGGCCCTCGCTTGCCCACCCCGACGAAGCCGCGTACGCTGTCGCCAGTTTGACGTTGCTTCCGCACGGCCTGATCGGTGTGATGCTCGCTGCGATGTTCAGCGCCACCATGGCCAGCCTTTCGGCTCAGTTCAATCTCAAGTCAGCGATCCTCACCAAGGACGTGTATCAGTCGTTGCTCCGCAAGAGCGCCGGAGATCGTGAGTTGCTGGTGGTGGGCTGGATCACAACATTTATGGTTGGTGGAGCGACCACGGTGATGGCGGCCGTTATGGCCGCGAGCGGAAAGAGCATATTCCAGATCATGCTGACGTTCAATACTCTGATCTCGCTGGCTTATGGGCCGCCTGCGTTGCTAGGTCTGGTCGTGCGCCGGACGCCGCCCTGGTCCGGGCTTGCGTCGTTCGCGACCGGGCTTATTCTGGGGGTCCTGGGCGCATTCGTATATCACTGGTCGCTGATTCAGCAGGTTGCCTACATTATTCCAGCCTCTTTCGGAATCTTCTTTTTGAGCATGCTATTCGATCGTGGCGATACGCCCGCGCGGGCGCGGTTGTTCAAGAACCTCAGCACTCCCATCGACGTTGCCGAGGAGTTGAAGGATTCCCCGGACTACACGGCACCTGTATTCCGCTTTCTCAGCCGGACCATAGCGGGTATCGGATTGCTGAGCCTGCTCCTGCTGCTGACCGCTCCCGCCGATCAGCGGATGACGATTTTGTGGTTTGGCGCCCTCACTCTTTCGGTAGGTGGATCCCTGCATTTGGTGCGAGGTGGACGGCCCATCGGCGAAAAATCCGCAGTACGCGAAGGCGTGCCCGTGGCTGCGCGCCATGAGTAACCGTTCTTAATGTTTATGATCCGGCTGGCGCTAATTGGCTGCGGCGAGCATTCGGAGAGCGGACATGCCATTCCGCTTGCCCGGTATAAAGCTGTACACCCTGCCGAGATTGAATTGGCCGCGGTATGCGATCTCAAGGCAGAGCGGGCGCAGTCCTTTTGCCGCAAGTACGGCTTCATGAACGCCTACAGTGACGTTGATGAAATGCTGGCCCGACAAAAGCTGGATGGCTGCATTGCGGTTGTTCCGGTGGAGAGAATCTCTCAACTTGGTATCAAATTGCTGGGCATGGGTATTCCATGCGTAGTCGAGAAGCCACTGGGCGCCTCACTTCCGGAGGTGAAGGCGTTGCTTGATGCAGCCAGAACAACGCGCACGCCCAGCATGGTTTCTGTGAACCGGCGCTTTATGCCGTTTCTCAACCGCGCTATCGAATGGACCCGCACAATCGGACCTCTGCGCCACGTGCGTTGCACCGTCACGCGGCACGCTCGGTGTGAGCCTGAGTTTCTCTGGACAACTGCGGTTCATGCCGTGGATGCAGTGCGCTATATCGTGGGTCAGGTTGCTGAGGCAAACATCCGAACCCTGAGAGACGCCGTCGGGTCAGCAGAATGGTACGTAATCGACTTTCGCTTCGAGACTGGCGTTTCTGGACACATTGACGTTCTCCCTACGTCGGGAATGCTCGAAGAAACCTACGAGTTATTTGGCGAAGGCTTTCGCGCTTCGGTCACTTGCCCGTTCGGGCCTGAGCGCGTATGGCGCTGTTTCCGAGAGAATCGTCTAGTGGTGGAGGAAGCTGCTCCCGAGGGCATGGCCGAAGATGTGCTCAACGGATGTTATGACGAAGCCGCGGAATTCGTCAGGGCTCTAACTTCTAAGGACGTCCCACGTCCCTCGATCGAAGATGTGTTTCCTTCCGTGGAGCTCTGCCTGGCGATGGCAAGGACTGCGAACGAGAAAGCGGGAAACCTCGTTTCCGCGAAAACCTGATTTCGGGGGCATGTCAACATGGTGATCAAGTGCTTCAACGACAAACGCGAAATGGCCCAGGTTGCGGCCGAACAAGCTGCCTCTGCCCTTCGCCAAGCCATACAGGAACGAGGGAAAGCCCGCATTATCGCGGCCACGGGTGCCGCTCAGTTTGAGTTTCTCGAAGCTCTCACGAGTCTTCCGGGTATCGACTGGAAGCGGGTCGAGATGTTCCATCTGGACGAATATATTGGGCTATCAGCCTCGCACCCCGCCAGTTTCTGCCGCTTCCTGCAGGAGCGGTTGATTCAAAAGACGGGGATTACATGTCACTTTTTGCTCAACGGAGAACAAGATCCGGCCGAGGTCAGCCGTCGCACCGGTCAGGCGCTGCGCAGCGCGCCCGTCGATATGGCCTTTGTCGGCATCGGAGAGAATGGGCATCTCGCGTTCAACGACCCTCCCGCCGACTTCGAAACTGAGGAGCCTTATCTTGTCGTTACGCTGGACGAAGCCTGCCGGCGCCAGCAACTTGGAGAGGGATGGTTCCCGACCCTCGCAGATGTGCCTCAGCGCGCCATTTCTATGAGCGTGCGCCAGATCCTGAAGTCGAAGAAAATCCTGTGCATCGTGCCCGACGCCCGCAAAGCCAAAGCCGTGAAGGCATGTTTTGACGGGGAGATCAGTCCTCTGGCTCCTGCTTCAATTTTGCGGGCCCATACAGACACGACCCTGTATTTGGACCGGCATTCCGCTGTCCTGCTGAATCCCGCGACTCTGGCCTCAGCTTCCTGAGCAAGGGAGAATGCCTTCCGAAGCATCTGCTGGTAGGGGAAGAACGAAGCGGCGCTGGCTCGGCCTATTTCACACTGTCAGAGCGTGGTGCTCCGACAATGATTTTGAGCCATTCTTTCGCCATCAAACGATGGTAGGGCTCCGTCATGTGAATGTGGTCAAGGCAAAGGAACCGGCCACGGTTCGGCGACGCGGCTAAGGTTGGGCTCACTTTCGTACCCTCCCGACTGAAACTGACGAAACTGCACGCTTGAGTTTTCGCGGGCGAACATAGCGGTCACGATGGGGACGAACGCCGAAGGGGATGCCCAGTGGAGATCCATGTGAAAGAATGCCCAATCACGGCGATTCGCTGAGGGGGAAGCGCTTTCATCTTGGGTTCGAGCGCTCTCACATCGGGCTCGGCCAGCAGTTCGTCGGCCAGCACCTGTGCGTCACGGACGTGAAGATTTTTCTCTCCCCAGTTCCAAATTTCTCGCCCGGCGATCTGCCAATCCGCAGCACTGAGGCCCATCGGCGACGCGCAGGCACGTCCTTCGAGAAGACGGCCGGCCGCGAGGAAATCCTCGTCACTGCCGGGAAGTCCTAGCTGGCCGATATACACCGGCAGGCCGAGCGCGATGTAGAAGGCATAGAGATCCTGCAGTCGGTCGCCGTCGCGCTCCACCTCGAGCACCGTCTGGTAAAGATTGGCAATGGAGCGAATCTCTTCGTTCCTGTGGTGCGGGGAGTTCTCGCGAAGGTAAGCAGTGAACACGTTGACCGGAAGATTGGCCGGCATGGGCAGTTTGGCCGAGAGCAGCGGCTGCAAATCTTTTGCCGGATCAAAAGCAGAAGGCGCTCCCAGCGCCCACTTTTTAGCAGCTGCGGGCGAACTCAACAGCGAGGTTTGGTGCGCGACCAGCGCCTCCAGGCCGCTTCTTTCGGATCGTTTGCCGGCCAGCAAGCCCGATCCACATTTGGTTGTTTTCGCGCGAGCAGGATTTGATAAGCGTGCACCGCGACGACATTGGCTTCGACGAGCTGCTCGAAACGATCCGGTCCGGGAGCTGAAGTGCTCAATGCTCTCTCCTGACCGAATACAGCGGCTCCGGAAACCAGCACTACGAGCAGCACGGCGCAGAGCACTCTGTTCAAGCTGAAATCTCCTGCGTGAAGCGTGTGGGATTAAACTCCTTTTCGCCAACCGCGGTCGGCGGCGGCCTTAAGCTCCACGGTGATGGAGCCATCGGCGTTGACCGGTTGTTCGCAGGCCCAGGCCACCGGCCTCTTCACGCCGGGACGAATCTCGAGCTGGGCCGACAACTGGACCTTGCCGCTGTAGCCTTCGGGAAGGAGAAACGAAGCCTGCCGGATGCCGCCACCATGGGGATGCCCAGCATCCAGCGCGCCGCGCAGGCTCAATTTCTGGTCGGGACTTTCCAGTTGCAGCCACAACACTCCCGGAACTCCGGCCACACCGCGGTTCGAAACGCAGACGATCAGCTCCGAGGTGCCATACCTCTTGCGCTGCCAGACCCAGGACGGGCGGAGGCGGTAGCCCATGTTGGTTCGTAACCGCTCAAATCCGCGCGGATATTTCTCATTGTAGCGCGCCAGATTGTCCGCTTCCGTCCACAGCGACCAGTAGTTGGCTTTCACATCCAGGACGTGCAACATGTAATTCTCCAGCTCGTTGATTCCCGTCGCGTCGAGCTTCAGTTTCTGCGTATCGTATTGCCGGAAGTAGCCGTCTTCCAGAATGGCAGCCAGCCAGAGCGGACGGTTGGCGAGCTCCTCGATCTGGATCGGCTCCTCGATGATGATGCTGTCGGAACGCAGCCAAGCGCCGGCGCGCACGGCCATGTCGATGACGGTACGATTGCCGACACTGCTGATGTCGGGCTGGGTGTTGACCGCAATGGGAGTTCTCTTCCAGGTCTCAAGCTGGCGCTCAGTCATCGCGACGAAGGTTCGCTCGGCCGTCGGGTAATCGGGAAAAGGGCTGGGAAAATCGCTGGTGTGCCCCTCGCCCCAGAACCCGTACTGCATCAGGTCCATCCATTCAATCAGAGGATTGCCTTCAAACTGCGCGGCCAGCAGCTCGTTCAGTTCGGCGAACGCTTTCTGGAATTCCGGGTGGTCGTAGCGGGGCTCCCGATATTCCGCAGGACCCTTTCCGGGGATTCGTCCAATTTTTACCAGGGGTATACGATCTCGTAAGAATTCGGGAAGGGCGACTTGTTCCGGCTGAAACGAAGTGTTCGAGAGCTGGACCCGAAATGCAATTCGCAGGCCTGTGCGCTTCGCGGCATCCAGAGTAAGGTGCCAGACCGGGTCCAAATCGAGTCGTCCTGGACGGGACTGGACATTGCGCCAATCGCAGCGAATGTAGAGCACGTCAACAAATGGCAGGCTTGAGATCTTCTCTACGTGCTGCTCAAGCGTTTCCCGACCGGCCCTGGCGGCCAGCGATGGTCCGCTCTCCTCCCAGGCGTAGCCCACCAAGCCAAGTCCAGGATTACGGAGAGGCTGCTCGGAGGGCGTGGTGAACAGTACCGTCTGCCAGCCTTGGTCCTGCTCGATATCGAAAGGACCCTGATTCAGGCGCTCTCGGACAGGAGGCGCGGAGCCAAATTCGTAGCCTTGCCACAGGTGTGCGGGGACGTCGGCATTGGCTGCCAGGACAGCCGGCAACACGACTGCGGCTTTTATTAGGTCTCGGCGACGCATGCGTAGCTGGAGCGGCTTAGAAAAGACAGTATACAAAGGAAAACGAAAGAATCAATGGTATCCAGCAGTTTCCATTTTCCCGAAACGGGCCCAGACTGGCTCACCGCCGCTTATCTTTCAGTCACCGGGGTCCGGGGGAGACGCCCAGTCGGTCGATCCCCGCGGACAGACGCGGACAGAGGCAGTACGACAGGGGAGGTGTAGTCAAAGGCAGACGCAACCCACCCCGCCCACCGTTACCAAAAACGGAATGCTTGCGTTTGATTTCTCATATTTTTTATTTGCTATTCTTTATTTTTTACTTTTGATGTTGAGGTGTGGTAAAAGTGCGGCATTGGAAACCCAGCGCAATGGAGGCGTGGCTATGAAGTCGGCGACGTGCTTTGCGTTATTGCTCATCCTGTTGTCAGCTTTCGGAGGCGACCAGTTCCTGTTCGCGCAAGGAACCGACCTGGGCACGATTCGTGGGGTGGTCACGGACCCCAGCGGGGCTGTGATTCCAAAGGCAGAAGTCATCATTCTTGATCTTGCTACGAATACGACGCACAAGACGACGACGAACGCCCAGGGCGAATACCAAATGTTCGGCCTCAGGCCCGGCGCCTATAAGGTCTCTATCGGAGCGCCGGGAATGAACACGCAGGACATTACCGGATTGGCGCTAAGTGGTAGTGAAGTGCTCAGCGCCAACGCAGTACTGAAATTGTCCGGCGGCCATGAGCAGGTCGTTGTCACCGCGGAGGCGGCGACTATCGATACTGAGAATCAGACCATTAGTGACACGATTAACAACCGCGAGGTGATAGATCTCCCTCGCGACAGTCGCGACGTTTACTCGTTCCTGTATCTCAATCCGAATATCACGCAAGGCGTAGACGCTGGCGAATTCAAATTCCTGGGGTTCCAGAGTTATGGCGCCAATTTTACAATCGACGGCCAGCGCTCCACCAACACGATTTTCGGCTCGCCCACTACCAGTGAGCCGTCGCTCGAGGCGGTGAGCGAACTTAATGTTCTCTCCAATGATTTCAGCGCGGAGTATGCGGGAATTGCCAATATCCGCATTACCACCAAGCGTGGCGAGTCACAATTTCACGGCTCGGCGTTCTACAACAACAAGAATTCCGCTCTGGCGGCCTTGCAGATACAGGACAAGGAGGGTATGAGGGAATTCGTCCCGACTCAGTTCCTCCAGAAATATCCGGCACCTTATTTCAATTTCAACGATATCGGTGGCTCGCTAGGCGGCCCGATTCCCGCTATTAAGAAAACCTGGTTTTTCGTCGCTTATGAACGCAACTACGCGCGATCACCAGTCAGCATCTTCAATAACAGATTGCCACATCCCGCATTCTGGGGCGGGGACTTCTCCCCTTTGATAAGTACCCCCGCGACAGCTGACCCAACCTTACTGCCGGATGTGCCTGCTGGCGTGACATTGACCCCGGCTGAACAGGCTGCGGACACTTATCAAGGACTCGGTAAGCAATTTGTAACGATACCTTCGCGTCTTCTGAATTCGAACGTTCAGAAGCTGATCAACCTCTACTTTCCAGAGATCAGTACCGGGGTAGCGATGGAAGTGGATCCCGATACTGGACTCGTTGACGGCAAGATTGCTGGTGGGTTTCAAACTCTGATTCCGGGCGGCTCGACTCGCGATTTGGGAACGCTCCGGGTCGACCATGATTTTACGGACAAGGATCACGTTTATGTCGTTTATAACGCGCAAGCGTCCGTGGGGGCGACTTCACCTGTGGTAGCGCCGTTCACTGGGCTGGGTCTTACACAGAACGACATCCGCGACAATACCGTTTCGGGTTCCTATGTCCGCATGATCCGCAACAATCTGATCAACGAAGTCCGCGCCGGATTCAATCGCGAATACAGCTTCCGTCACAGCAACACGACGCTGGAGAGTTTCCTTACAACCATCGGTTTCGATTCCAGTGCCATTGACGCGTACGCGGAGCGCGTCGGCCCGTCGCAGCTGAAGACTCACGGACACCCGGCGATCAGTTATGGAAGGACTTTCGTTGGCCTTGGAAGTGGTGGAAGAAATACGGAGCGTCAGCTAAGCCAATACCTGACCACATTTGGCGACACCCTCAGCTGGGTAATCCATACTCACAGTCTAAAGATGGGTGCCGATTTTGTGCGGAATGTGGGTCAGGACGGCTTCGCCTCGGGCCGTGGCAGTCCACGCGGGACAATGACCTATGCTAATCCTGAGGTTTGCGCCGGAGGCCCGTGTGTCGGCGCAGGAACGGACCCGTTCGCCGAGTTGCTACTCGGGCTGGCGCCCACAAGCATCAACTACGTTACTCAACCCCGCCCGCCCATGGACGTACATAATTGGGAGCAAGGCTATTTCTTCCTGGACGATTGGAAAGTCACCCCGAAACTAACAGTCAACCTTGGTCTGCGCTATGAACTTGTTTCGCCGTTCGTGGACAAGAACGACATCATGCTCAATTTCGATCCCACCTTCAACAATAATACGGGACGCTTCATTATTGCGTCGGATAAAACCACTAAATACCTGGATTCCAGAATTCCCGGTTTATTGCCAGTGGTCACTGCCGCTCACTCGGGACTCGACATCGGGCGCGGCCTGGTCAGAACCGACAAGAATAATCTTGCTCCCCGCGTCGGAATAGCATTGCGGCTAGGGGAAAAATCCGTGTTGCGAGGCGGATACGGCATTTACTTCCCCACCGCGGCTGCCCAAGGCATCCGCGACCCCCTTTCAACCAACGCCTTCAATCAGGCGCTTAGGAACATCACCGATCCCACGGTGCCAAACTCACAGCCGCTGCAACCATGGCCAACTCCCATGAGTGGTGGAGTAGTCGATAGCAGTTCGCTGACTGGTCTCCCTTCCGTCAATGCAGTGCCAGTTGGGCTTCACCAACCTCTCATTCAGCAGTACAACGGCACCTACGAACGTGAACTCGGGCTAGGAACATCGGTTCGGTTGTCCTACCTGGGCACCACCTCGCACGGACTGATTGCCGGCAGAGATTTGAACGAACTCAAACCCAGTGACATTGGTTGGGACACCACCATCGGCGATGGCGTGACCGCCTGCAGCGTCGACGACGCAGACTGCCTACCCTCGCCGGCGGATCTGGCGCGGCTGCCCTACCCCAACCTCGGCGACTTTCTCATGAGCTTCGGGAATTTTGGCCATAGCCAGTCGAATGCCTTTCAGACCCAGCTTGAGCGTCGCTACAACAGTGGGTTGATGTTTAATGCGTCTTACACGTACCTGGACCAGAAATCTACTGGCTTGGACACTGGCGACTCCAGCCTTGGCGGTATTGCCTACAATCCGTTTAACCCTGAACGCGATTACCGCCAAGATTCGTGGGTATCTCGCCATCGGTTCGTTTTCTATGGCGTATATGACTTACCTGTGGGGCGAAGCAGGAAATTCGGAAGCTCGTTTTCCAGCTGGGCCGACGCTGTAATTGGGGGTTGGCAGACAAGTTTTCAGATGTTCGCCAAGACCGGCACCGGGTTTACGCCGTTTTGGACTTGCGACAACTGTCAGAACGGTTCAACTCTTCCCGGGAATATCGCGGTTACCTCTGTTACGGCAGTCGGAGATTTCAACGATTTCATCACTTATCGCCCCCTGGTTGTGGGCAACTACAAGCATCATGTTGGAGACCAACTGTTCGATCCAAGCGCGTTTGCGCCACCAACCGTAGACGCAGATGTGTTTGACAACCCGCTGGTTGCCAAACGCAACTTGTTGTGGGGACCCGGTGCTTGGGGAGTGAATCTCGGTTTGCACAAAGACTTTAGATTCGGCGAGCGGGTGACCGCCACTCTGGGGGCTGACTTTAACAATATTTTCAATCATCCCTTGCGAGCGCCGAATCAAGATTTCGCCGGCGGAGGCGGCAGCTTCGCCTATCTCGGCGGCTTCAACCTCCACGTTGATCCAAACACATTGCAGTTGCTGCCGATTGCGTCAACCGACATTAGCCCGAATCCAGACTTCGGTCGAGCGTTTCAGACCTTCTCCCAGGAGGGCGTCGACGGCCGCCGAACTATACGCTTGCGGCTCAGGATCACGTTCTAGAGTCCAAACCGCTGTGAAAATCCGGCCGCCCGCGTCAAGCAGCAAAATGGACGGGCGGCCGCTTTCCGGTCTTAACTATGGATAGACCTCCCCGGCCGAGCACAGCACATCGCCGTGCGGCAACCTCAGGCAGGAGCCAATGAAACTCCGTATCCTTCCCGCAATTCTCGTCGTACTGTGCTTGACCAACGCCCTTGCCGATCGGCCCGGGGGGTTCCGCATCATCGGGCCGGGCGGGGGCGGCGCCATGTTCAATCCCACGATCAGCCCACATGACAGCAGCACGGTGCTGATCTCCTGCGACATGACTGGCTCCTACATCACCCACGATGGCGGCCAAACCTGGCGCATGTTTAACCTGCGCGGTGTGGTGGACTTCTTTGTTTTCGACCCGAAGGACGCCAATACCATGTACGCGCATGCGACCGCTCTGTGGCGCAGCACGGATGGCGGTGAACATTGGAGCCTGGTGTACCCGAACCCCGCATCCGTCAAGGGCGTCAAGATGAATTCCGATCATGCCGACGAAATCATTCTTGCTGATCCGGATCCGCTGAGTTCGATCGCGGGGCTTGCGGTCGACCCGGCCGATTCGAATGTCCTTTATGTAGTAGCCGGCACAACCGATAGCCCGGTTCTGTTTGTTTCGCGTGATTTCGGAAAGAGTTGGCAGAAACAAGTCAGCTTGCCGAACAGGGCGCGCCACATCTGGGTGGACCCGCATTCGGCGGCCGATTCACGGACATTATTCCTGGCAAACGCGCACGCGGTCACGGTGGTGAACTCGGCCGGTGTGCGCAGCCTTCCGCTTCCGGCCACTGTCTCTGATATCTCATTGGGCTTCGGGTCGGGCGCACAGCCGACCATTTACGCTACTTCGGAGCAGGGAGCCTTTGTGTCCACAGATGGCGGCGCGAACTGGCGCAAGTCTGCTCTGCCGGGCGAGGGATCGAAGGTGCGGGCGATCGGGACCAGCCTGCGCCATCCAGAAGTCGCGTACCTCTCTTACGACCACCTGACGCTCGATGGAAAGTCTTGGATGGGCGTCGCCAAAACCACGAACTCCGGCGTTGATTGGCAGTTGGTGTGGAAAGAATCCGATGTAGCCGCAAAGAATGTGAATGATGCTTGGATCACCGAGCGCTTCGGGCCAGGTTGGGGAGAGAATCCCTTGAACCTTACTGTAGCGGAGCAGGACGCCAATCTGTGCTACGGTACCGACCTCGGAAGAACCATGCGAACCACTGACGGAGGCGCCACGTGGGCGGCCTTGTATTCCCGCAAAGTAAATGACGCTGGATGGACCAGCCTCGGTCTCGATGTCACCAATAGTTACGGAATACACTTCGATCCCTTCGATCCAAAACGCCAGTTCATCACTTACACCGACATAGGGCTCTTCCGCAGCGAAGACGGCGGGGTCTCATGGACGAGTTCAACCGCCGGGGTGCCCAGGGAGTGGCTGAATACGACCTACTGGATCGTCTTCGACCCCAAGGTGCGGGGCCGGATGTGGAGCGTGAACAGCTACACTCATGACCTGCCTCGCCCCAAGATGTGGCGGCACAACTCAGTGCTGAATTACAAAGGCGGCGTTTGCCGCAGCGATGACGGCGGCCGGAACTGGACGAAGTCGAACGCGGGTATGGACGAGACGGGGGCGACCCATATTCTGCTCGATCCCACCAGCCTCGTGGATGCGCGTGTACTGTACGTAGCCGGTTTTGGGCACGGGGTTTACAAGAGTTCGGACGGCGGGCGCACCTGGAGCCTGAAGAACCAGGGAATTACCCAGACCCAGCCGTTCGTCTGGAGATTAGCGCGCAGCTCGAATGGTGCGCTCTACGTAGTAGTGGCGCGCCGGTCGGAGGATGGGAGCATCGGCAATGCAGGCGATGGCGCCCTATACCGGTCGACGGACGGTGCTGAGCACTGGCAGTCGGTTGCGCTGCCCGAGGGAACGAATGGGCCGAATGGCCTTGCAATCGACCCGCACTCGCCAGATCGTCTTTACCTCGCCGCCTGGGCTCGGGCGACGGGAGCGCACGGAGACGGCGGAGGAATCTTTCTTTCGGAAGATGGCGGCAAGAGCTGGAAGCAAGTGCTCGATAAGGATCGCCACATTTATGATGTCACCGTTGATCCGCCAGATCCCAACGTGCTCTATGCGGCTGGTTTTGAGTCGTCGGCGTGGCGATCTGCGGACCGCGGGCTGCATTGGACCCGCATTCCCGGGTTCAACTTCAAGTGGGGACAACGCGTGATTCCCGATCCGCTGGACCACAACAAGGTCTACATCACGACTTTCGGCGGGAGCGTCTGGCACGGTTCGATCAATGGGGAAGAGCGGCCCGTGGACATCGCCACGCCGGCCCTTGAGCCTGGACAATAGCGGGAAGGTGGAGGAGAAACTTGATCAATCGCCGTCAGTGGCTGTATGGAGTGGGCTTGGTTGCCGGGGCTGGAACGCAAATCGGCAGGGCGGCCACTGTGGCGGCCGAAAACAAGGCCCATCCCGCTCCTCTGGAGCTTTCGCAGTACGAGCCAAAAAGCATGCTCCAGGTGCACGAGTCGCACATCGAGCATTCGAAATTTCCCGTCATCGACTTCCATACACACATCTCCATCTCGACAAAATCGGAAAAGGGCGTTGAACTCTTGCCGGATCGCCAATACTTGGGAACTCCTCAGGAACTGCTCGCGGTAATGGACCGCAAGAACATTCATGCCATGGTCAACGTGACCGGTGGCTACGATAAAGGCCTCGTCGAAGCGGTTGCGAAATACGACCGTGCGTATCCCGGCCGCTTTTACACTTTTACCGAGCCCTCGTATTCCCGATTCAAAGAACCGGGTTACCCGAAACTGCAGGCACAGGCCATAGAGGAGGCACGTCGCGATGGCGCGCGCGGCTTGAAGATTCTCAAGACGCTCGGACTCTATCTTCGCGAAAACATCACCTCGGGCACGCTTGTGAAAATTGATGATCCGCGTTTTGATCCTATGTGGGATGCCTGCGGGCAATTGAACATGCCGGTAGCCATTCACATCTCAGATCCCGTAGCATTTTTCACTCCGACCGATCGCTTCAACGAACGCTACGAAGAGTTGAACAATCATCCCGATTGGTCGTTCTATGGGGGAGACTTTCCCAGCAACGCGGAGTTGATCGCAGCCCGCAACCGCATGATAGCCCGACATCCCAAAATGCAGTTCGTGACGTTGCACTTCGGCAACTTCTCTGAAAACCTGCAAAACGTTGCCGAGAACCTGGACCGGTTTCCGAATATGTTCGTGGATATGGCGGCACGCATCGGGGAGTTGGGACGGCAGCCGGTAACCGCCAGAAAGTTTTTCGATAAGTATCAGGACCGGATCCTGTTCGGGACAGATGCGACGCCGCACGGTGACGAGTTTCCCCAACAGGTTTTCAACGACAAGCTGTACGAGATCTACTACCGGTTTCTGGAAACGGAAGACGAGTATTTCGACTACGCTCCGGCAAAAATGCCGCCTCAGGGACGCTGGCGCATCTACGGCATTCATTTGCCGGATCCCATTCTGCGCAAGGTTTATCATGAGAACGCTGCGCGGCTGCTGCGAGTCTAGATGCGGATCCTGTGGCGAATCGCTGTTCTTGGACTGGTTGCCTGTGCGTTGTCAGCGCATGCGGAAGTGCGCGTCTGGCAAGGGACCCTCACTTTGCCGACTTACGAAGAGGGACTGCCCGATCCCAACCCTCCCTTCGACCAGTTCACCACCAATCGCTTCAACTATCCCTACACCTTACGCCATAACCTGACGAGCCGGCGAGTCGACCACGCATGGCGGGCGATCTATCTTGAGAACGAATATCTGAAATGCTCCGTGCTGCCGGACATCGGCGGCCACCTGTACACGTGCGTCGACAAGATTTCCGGCAAACCCATGTTTTACGCCAATCCGTCAATTAAGAAGGCGGCCATCGCTTATCGCGGGGCCTGGGCCGCCTTCGGAATCGAGTTCAATTTTCCGGTCTCGCATAATTGGGTCACGATGTCGCCGGTCAACTTCGCTTTCGCGAAGCATGACGATGGCAGCGCTTCCGTGAGCGTCGGCAACATCGACCGCGTCTATGGCATGGAATGGATGGTGGAGTTGATCCTCCACCCGAAATCGACTGTGCTCGAGCAGCGTGTAACCCTCAGCAATCGCAGTGATGTGAGGCATCGCTTCTACTGGTGGAACAATGCCGGAGTTGCGGCGTGGGATGATTCGCGCATCGTGTATCCCATGCGGTTCGCAGCCACCCACGGCTTCACTGAAATCCATCCGTGGCCCGTGGATCTGGACGGCGTGGACTACAGCCTGGTCCGCAATCACACCAAGGGTCCGGTTTCCATGTTCAGCTACGGAAGCCGGGAAAATTTCATGGGAGTCTGGAATCCCTATACGAATACCGGGACTGTGCATTTTGCGGAGTATGAAGAAGTTCCGGCAAAGAAAATCTGGTCCTGGGGTGTCGACGCAGACGGCTTGGACTGGCGCAAAGCCCTCTCTGACGATAACAGCGGGTACGTCGAGGTCCAGGCCGGCCTGTTTCGCAATCAGGAGACGTATGCCTTTCTTGAACCCCGGCAAGTAATCCGCTTCTCGGAATACTGGATGCCGGCGTGGGAGATCGGCGGGATCTCGCGGGCCAACCTCGCCGGGGTGGCGAGCCTCAGCCGGAAAACCAACAGCCTGATGGCCGGATTCGATGCAAACCAGCCCATCCCGCAGGCGTCAGTGTCCATTCTGAAGGGCACGCAGCAACTGTTTCACGAGAGGGTCGATCTGACCCCCGAGCAGGCCTGGATCCACGAGCTTCCGAACGCCGACTCGCAGGCCAAGTACACACTTGAGATTCAGAACGCGAAGGGAGCGATCCTTCTGCGCCAGACCGAAGGCGAATACGATTGGACTCCCGAGTCTGAAATTCACGTCGGCCCACAACCGTCCTATCACATTCCCGAACCGGACAAGCGGACCTACGACGACTGGATTCAGCTCGGTAAAGAGGATGAGCTGAACGGAAGAACTCTGAGCGCTCTCGAAACCTACAAGGAAGCGCTGGCCAAGTTTCCCGAAAGCTTCGCTGCCGGAAAGGCGGCCGGCCGTCTGGCGGCCAGCCTGCTGCGCTTCGAAGAGGCCAAGGACTTTCTCGAGCCGCTCCATATGCGGGATACCACTGACACGGAGATCTCCTACTACCTTGGCATTGCATATGACGGTCTGGGCGACAGCCCTCACGCGCACGCCGCGTACGAACAGGCTGAGCGCTTGCCACTTTTTTATTCCGCAGCGGCTCTGCACCTGGGCGAACTGCTGGCGCGGGAAGGCGATCTGAGGGGCGCCGAGCGTCATATTTCTGGAGCCCTGCAGGCTGCTCCCGAAGATCTTCGTGCCCAAGAGGAGCTGGTTGCGGTCAGGGAAGCGGCCGGTGAGTCCCAGGAAGCACGAGCGCTGGCGCAAGAAGGGCTGGCCCGTTTTCCGCTCAGTTACTTTCTTCGAGAAGAACTCGGTAATCCTGATCTCGCGCACCTCGCCGACGATGCCAGCCGTGTGCTGAACATTGCCGCGGAATATATGCGGCTGGGGCTCTACCAAAAAGCCTTGGATGTGCTTTCCAGGCAATATCCACCGGCCGTCACCGATCAGAGTGAGCCGGGCGCAGTGGCCCCGCACGGCCATCCAATGGTTGCCTATTTCCGCGGCTATTGCCGGGAGAAACTGGGACAGTCAGGATCTGACGATTACAACACAGCGTCCAAACTGTCTACGGCGTACGTTTTTCCCGGAACCGCGGAAGAGTTCTTCGTGCTGCGCGCGGCTTTGCGAGCGCGTCCCTCGGATGCGACCGCCCATTATCTGCTGGGAACGCTTTATTTCTCCCGTGGCTTGACGGATTCCGCCCTGAACGAATGGTCGGAAGCGCGCAAGTTTGGGCCCGAACTTCCTGTCGTGAGCGCGAGCACGGGACTGGCTCTCCTGCACATAAAGAATGACTTTGAGCACGCGCTCTCCGCTTTCCGTGATGGGCTGCGCAGCGATCCCACCAATATTGCGATTTACCTGGGCATGGATCAGGCGCTCAGTCTGCTGAACCGGCCCGCTCGCGAACGGGTGGAAGCTCTGGAAAAGTATCCGCAGCTTGATGCTGCGCCCCCGGCGCTGATATTCGAATTGATTCTGAACCGGGCGGAGGCGGGCGATTTTGAACGCGCCACCAATTTGTTTCACGATCGCTTTTTTCCCCGCGAAGAGGGCGGGACCAACGTCCGCCAGGTCTGGATTGAAGTGCAATTGCAGCGGGTATTGGCTTTCGCAAGGGAACGACGGTGCAGCGAGGCACTGTCGGTTGTCCAGCACCTTGGCGCGGAGGCTCCAGGCTTGGCGTTCACGCGCGATGGCCTTGAACCCATTCTTCAATCAGCCAGAACCAGCTACCTGCTCGGCTCGGCTTACGCTAGCTGCGGACAGTCCGAAGAAGCCAAGGGCAAATTCGAACTCGCGTCCGCCGCGTCCGCTCCAGACCAGATCCGGTGGGCGTGGTTGGCTGCCCGGAAATTGCCAGGTTTCAATCAGATGCTTTGGCAAGACCGTCTGCAATCCTCTCTAGATCAGGCGGTAAATCGCAGCGAAACCAGCGCATACCCGAGCTGGTGGATGTACACGGCGGGCTCGCTGGAAAAGGAACTGGGCAGGGAGCAGGAGGCAAACCTCAGATTTCGGAAAGCTTTATTGCTGCCGGACCGCATGCTGGCATATCACTTCACTCGTCTGGCCAGGTTAGAAACTACGCGGTAATCACTTCAATCTTTGACTTGCGCAGGGCCTCGGTGAACTCGGCTGGTGCCCGGCCATCGGTGATCAACCTGTGGACTCCTGAGAGAGGGCCGATGCGGGAAAGGCTCCTGCCGCCTAACTTGCTGAAATCGGCGACCACATTGACCTCTTTGGAAATACGCATCATCAAGCTATTCAGTTGGGCCTCCAGCACGTCGGGAGTGGAGGGTCCGATTTCCAGGTCGAAACCATCCACCCCCAGAAAAAGACGGTCGGCGTGAAATTCCTTGAGCATCATTTCCGCCTGAGGTCCCACGAAAGAGCAGGACACGGGGCGCAGCAGTCCTCCGATCATGATCACGGAAACGTTTGTTTCGTCCATCAACTCGCATGCGACGTTCAGGGCGTGTGTGATGATGGTAACGGACTGGAGCCTGCGGGTTTTCAAATGGCGGGCAATCTCAGCTGTGGTCGTCCCCGCGTCCAAAATAATAGTTTCGCTGTTTTGGATGAGCTCCGCCGCGGCTCGCCCGATCCTAACCTTCTCCGCGTGGTGAAGGGTCTTCTTCAGGCGCAGAGGATAGTCTTGACTGGCTTCCACCCGCCGGACGGCGCCGCCGTGCGAGCGCACCGCCAGTCCCTCGGACGATAAAGCGTCTAGATCGGACCGCCCCGTGACAGCAGAAATGGAAAATTTCTCTACCAGGTCCCGAACGGTGATCTGGCCCCTTTGTTCGATTAGATCCAAAATCTTCCGGCGCCGCTGTTCCCCCAGCAGACGAGAATCCTTGGTAGTCCGCATCGAGTTGATCCTCACGGGTCGAATATATTTGACGAAGCAAGCACACCGAACGCGTGTACTGCCTTATTTATACACTTGCGCTGGCCGCAAAGAAGAAAGAAAATAGCATGCAAACGAAAGCTGCGCGTAAGTTGCATGGATCGCAGGCTACACAATGCTTCTGTTTCACTTTGTGATGTCCAGATGGGGCAGAGGGAAAATCCGTGGATTTCGTTTGCCTTCCTTTTCTTCTTATCAGTTCCATCCTGCGCAGGCGGTTTTGAGCCGTCAGACCGGGGTGGAACGGCAATTGTGTGATGTTCAACGACTGAAAACATGAGAAGGCGCGACTTCATCGCGGCGCTGGCCGCGTCCGCACTAGCTACTTCATGGCCAGGTAAGGCCCAGGGGCCGGGTCTTCGTCGTCCGCGATTATTGATCGCCGATGAGGACCCCTTCACCGGGCTACCGTTATTGAAGTCACGTTATGCAGCCGGGCGGCGTCCGTCGGAGGATATGGAAGGCTGGGCGCTGTCGTGGCAACTGACGGGCCAAGACTCCTTCGCCGAGCATGCCCTAGCCGAGATGCGAACCAGGCATATCGCCGCCGGCGGAAAGGCATCACGGTCCTGGCTCGACTACACGCGCTGGTCGCTGGCATTCGATTGGCTAGTTGGATACCGCGGCTTCGATCGAACCTTGCAAGACCGAGTGGCAGCTGAGTTGAAAGACGGCGCGGCCGCCATGCTTTCGACTCCCGACTTTGTTGATCCGGGCGAACTCTCCTACCACAACTATGCCGTGCGCTACCTCGCGTTGGCCGCATTCGCCTCGGCGGCGGTCGAGGGTACCCCCGTTTGCGATGAACGTTGTGCATCCTGGCGCGACAGGATTGCAAAGGGCCTGGCCAACATCCTCGACATTACAAATGTCGTCAGCCCGGAGGGCAGCTACCACGAATCGATGGACTACATGCGGATCACGTGGGCGTCGTTGGCGCTGCTGGCGGAACTGCAGCGAACAACCACGGGCGTGGACCCCGCCCACCACTTCTCCGTGTTTCGTAACATGGGCACCACCTACCTCTATAAGGTCCTTCCAGACGGCACGCCGTCCCGCGAGGGTGACAATGAATATCCGGTTCTGGATGCGCGGGACACGGCTCTGCTGGGCTATGCGGTAAACCGTTTCAAAGACCCCTACAGCGCCTGGCTTCTGCGCAAGAGCGGGTTTTTCCCGAAGCAATGGGTGCTGCCGGTTTTGGAGTTTCTGTGGGACGATCCCGAAGTCACACCGCGAGACCCAGCTCTGACCAGCGAAAACGAGTTGCCGCGCCAGCGCTACTTTCCCGGCGTAGGGCATCTCGTGATGCGGGATGGTTGGAATCCGGAATCGACCTGGATCGAGTTCGATTGTGGACCGTATTTCGCCAAACACCAGCACCTCGATCAAAACCAGATCACGATCTACCGCGGTGGCTATCTGGCGATCGATAGCGGCGCGGATTACACAGACACCGAGAGCCCCCATTACCTGAATTACTACCGCCGCACTGTGGCGCACAATTCCGTGCTGGTTTACGATCCTGCGGAGAAGTTCTTCTGGTCGGACAACCTCCTGCCCGCGGCCAACGACGGGGGGCAACGCATGGATTCTTCCCGCTACTGGAACACCATACGCAGTCCTGAAGATTGGAACCGCACCCGAGACTTGTGGGACGTTGGTTCTATGCGCGTCGTCGACTTTGTTCCCGGTCAGTATCACTACGCGATGGGGGACGCGAGCAATGCGTATTCTCGCGAAAAACTCCGGCGCTTCACGCGCGAAGTGGTTTACGTGCCGGGGCACGGCGTTCTATTTCTTTTTGATCGTGTAGTCAGCAAGAACCCCTCTTTTCGAAAGACCTGGCTGCTTCACGGTGTAACCCAGCCGAGCGTTGACCAGGATGCTGGAAAAGGGGCGCCTGGCACCCAGGATTTTCGCAATGCCATAACCTTCCGCTTTGCGGAGGGATCGGGCGAGTTGCTGGCGCATTCGCTTCTACCCAAGGAACGCGTCATTACCAGGCGAGGCGGTGGCAGCGACGAATTTTACACTCCCGGTGATGACCACGGGGGAGCCTGGGGAACGGGCGGAAACTGGCCGCTCGAACCGCCGGAGGGCGCTCCACTGCCGGAAGATCCGAAGCTCCGCCACATGTGGAAGCTTTTTTGGGGTGAGGACTTCAACAGAATTCTCAGCTCCAACCGCAAGAATGTAGTACCGGGCGAATGGCGTGTCGAAGTATCACCCTCTTTGCCGGCCGAAGAGGATTTTTTTCTTCACGTTTTTGAAATTGGGAACCAGGGAAAGACCGGACAAAAGCGCACCGACCTATTGGACGGTGTCAATTTTCAAGGCGCAGCCTTCGAGCAGGGTCCGATGGTGTTGTTCAGCACGGCGGGTTCGCCGGTCAGCGCCGGGGAAGTGTCGTTACCCGATTTGGGTTGCGAGTCGTTAATCATTACCAGCCTGCAGCCAGAGTCCGTTTATGAGCTCAATTTCGGGGGGCTAAATCTGTCATCCTCGCCCGCGGCCGTGTTGCCGGGCGTATCAGCGGGCACGCTTCGGGTTCGCAGTAACGCCAAAGGAGTGCTCCGAGTTGAGCGGCATGATCTCGGAAATCTACGTCTGCGAATCGCGCGAGTGTGAGCTTGCCAGAGAACGATAAAAGCCATAGAGCTGGTGCTGCTCGCCAGTCGCACGTTGTAAACGATTTTGATTCGTAGGTAATTCGGCCGCGTTCCTGACCACAAGCGCTGCAAACCACTGAGGCGAACTTATCCCAGAGCCAGCAATCACGGTGATGCCCGGCCAGGGCGATTTCCCCGCCCGACGGCCTATCTCGAATTTGCGCTGGTGGATCGGCGGAATTCTCTTTGCTTCCACCGTCATTAATTACTTGGACCGGCAGACACTCTCCCTCCTCGCCCCTTATCTCAAACTCGAGTATCACTGGACCAATACTGACTATGCGAACATCGTCATCGCGTTTCGCATCGCCTACTCGCTGGGGCAGACTGCGTTTGGTCGATTCATGGATCGCATCGGCACGCGGCGCGGCTTATCTCTCACCGTAGTCTTCTATTCGGTCGTTTCCGTGCTGACCTCGCTGGCCCGGGGATTCTACAGTTTTGCCGCGTTTCGCTTTTTGCTGGGGGCTGGGGAATCAGCGAACTGGCCAGCCGCCACCAAGGCGGTCTCAGAGTGGTTCCCGAAGCGCGAACGCGGACTGGCCACCGCGCTCTTCGACAGCGGCTCCTCCATCGGTGGAGCGATCGCTTCCTGGCTCATTCTCTGGATTTATTTTCGATGGGGTTGGCGTCCGGCGTTTGCGATTCCCGGAATGCTGGGCTTTCTGTGGCTGATCGTTTGGCGCTGGCTCTATCACCCACCCGAGTCCCATCCCAGGATCAGCGAGGCGGAAAGGGAACTGGTTCTTTCTGACAAGGTGGAATCCCTCTCGCAAAGTGGGAGCAGAAACACGCTAGGTTGGCGGGAACTTCTAAAGCTGCCGCAAACCTGGGGTACGATCATCGCCAAAGCCCTCACCGATCCGGTCTGGTTCTTCGTCACCGACTGGTTCCCGATTTATCTCGTGGCGAAGGGGATCGCACTCGAGAGCGGGCTGATCGCCATCTGGATTCCCTTCCTGGCCGCCGATCTTGGCAATTTTTTTGGCGGAGCCATCTCGGGTTACCTGATCAAGCGAGGATGGTCCCTGGGCTGGGCCCGGAAGACTGTAGTCATCTTTGGCGGTCTGGGCGTGACTATGCTCGTACCCACCGCCTTTACGACCAATCTTTATCTGATAGCGTTCCTTTTTGCGTTTGCGACCTTCGCGTATGCGGCGTTTTCCACCATGGCCAACGTCTTTCCGTCTGATCTTTTCTATAGCGAATCGGTGGGCACGGTGAGCGGATTGAGCGGAACCGGGGCGGGGCTGGGTACGATCGTCGCCTTCAAACTCATCGGGCACTTTTCAGATGCCCACCAGGCGATGGCAGGACATTCCTTCGATCCGATTGTCGTCGTGGCCGGGCTAGTTCCCCTTGTCGCGATGATTCTGGTTCTGCTGCTGGTTCGCAACACCGAGGCCACCAGGCGAGGACTGGTTCGGCCGGTCTGAATTGAGTGGACTTGAATGATGAATATTTCACCGTTGTTTTTGTCCCGAATCGCCCGTCACAACCCCGCAGTCGTTCGAAGGTATTTCGGCTTGACCCTCTCGACGCTGCTCTTCGCCTTTCTGCCTCATGAATCAGCAGCCCAGAGTCCGCAGCCTTCCCGCGTTTTCTACAAAACGCAGAACTCGGACGAATGGGTGAAGCACACACTTCACGTCCAGAAGCTATATTCCCGCGTTCTCGTGGTGGATGCTTCCGGTAAACGCCAACGGCCGATTCGAATTGGCACCCTTAGTCTCAACACCAGGGACAAGGACGAAGCTGCCCCAATCCGCAGCTACAAGGTGTACGCCGCCTACAAGACCTTGCAGGAAGCAGCAGATGTTTCCCAGGGGGGAGATCTTATTGCCGTGATGCCGGGCAGCTATGCCGGTTTCGTCGTTGAAGACAAAGCGAGCGCTGCCGATGGGCGCTACATTCACTTTAAGGCCATGGGCGAGCCGGGTGATGTCGTGATCAATCAGCCCTCCCGGACTCCAGACTGGATGATTCTCCTGCGCGCTACACACCACGTCATCGTGCAGGGTTTCAACATCGCCGGCAGCAACAGTGCTGACACGGCACCCCACGGCCCACGAGCCGGCATCATGATGGACGGAGATTTCAGCCAAACCAGCAAGCAGACCCACCACATCATCCTGATCGACAACTTCTCGCACCATCATCGCAAGTGGGGATTTCACTCGCGGGACACGCACACTGTGTTGATCCAGAACAACCTGTTCGCTTTTTCGAAGCAGGAACACTCGGGCTATGCCAGCGACGGATCGGACAACTACGTGATCCGTCGGAACATATTCTTTGGCAGCAACGCCAGTGGACTTCAATGCAATCTTGATAGCGTCAGCTCCTTGCATGACCTGATCAAAAATCCCCAGCTCAGGGGCTATCCCGAGGAGTGGTCCACACGAGAATGGGCCGTGGGGTTGCTTAAGCTGGCAACCGAGAAGTTCGGAGCGAACAACTTTCCCGACGGTAAGGGGGTTAACTTCATCATCGAAGAAAATGTCATTAATCAGAACGGCAAAGCCGGAGGCGGATCGCTAAACCTGGCCGGCTTGCAGGAGTCGCTCATTCAAAACAACCTGATCTATGGCAACTTCAATCACGGCATCGCGCAATGGGACGATGCCAACCCTTACGACGCAGCTTATGTTGATCCGGGCCCCTCTGCTCCCAATGAGGTGAAGGGGCCAAACGACCTTCCTCTCTGGGGGTGTCAGCGGAACGTGATCCGGAACAATACGGTGCTCATGAACAATCCCGGACGCGCTGCGATGCAATGCCGCAACGGAAGTTGGGGAACCAAGATGCGCAACAACATTTTCATCAATGATCAACCCTCTTCCATTGAGGTGTTCAACACCAGCATCTACCGTCTGGATTCAGATTTCGATGTCATTAACACTCTGAGCTACGCCGATGTGCCAGAGGCACTCAAGAGTCTGGCTACCCGGTTGCCAGAAGGTCCGCGGACGATTGCAGGGGTCACGCAGGAAAGAGCCGCGAAGGAGTTTGTCCACTATAGCAATGAGCCCTGGGTCATTCTTGACGGCAAGTGGTGGCGGCTCAATCCAAATCGCCCGGACTTTCGTCCCCGAGCCGATTCCAAGCTCTTTGCAGACTGGGGCGACCCTGCTGAACTGCCCAAGAGAGATCTTGCAGGCCGGGAGCGGAAGGGCACTTCCGTTGGCGCGCTCGCCCCTGCTCCACGCTGAACCATGATGATGATGATGCATGTCCTTCTCACTTTGGAACGTTGGTGCAAAGGGCGCATTCAAGACCACCTTATTATCTGCTCATGCTGGGCAGCATGTGTTCGATCGCGGCGATTATCGGTTGTTACCGTACTGGCATTACCCAAACAGCGGAAATCGACATGAGCGCACATTCGATTCTGCGGCTGGGAAGCGTGAAGGACGTGGTGCGTTTTCAGGAGCATCTGCGTTCACTGCATCTGACCATCCCTTGCGATAGCGAACTCGCATTTGGGCCGGAATCCCCGTTGCGATGGCCCCTCGTCAGCGGTGAAACCAAAATCGGCAACCGGATCGTGGTGCAACCCATGGAAGGCTGGGATGCCTCGGCCGACGGCAACCCCACTGAGAGTACGCTCCGGCGCTGGCAACGCTTCGGTCGCAGCGGCGCGAAATTGATCTGGGGCGGAGAAGCCGTTGCGGTCTCTCATGAAGGGCGCGCCAATCCGAATCAACTCCTGGTGGCGCCTCATACCTGCGAAGGACTGGCGCGATTACGCACGGCGTTGGTCGAAGAACATCGATGCACCACAGGATCAGAAAACGGCTTACTGATCGGTATACAGTTGACGCATTCCGGACGCTTCAGCCGTCCAAATGAGCATAATCGGATGGAGCCGCGCATCCTGTATCACCATCCGCTTCTCGATCGGCGATTGGGATTGCCCGAGGACTATCCATTACTCACCGACGGACAGATCGGCGCCATCATTGAGGATTTTCATCGCGCGGCCGGCATTGCCTGGAAGTTGGGCTTCGACTTCGTGGATATTAAACACTGCCACGGCTACCTGGGGCATGAATTTCTTAGCGCCCACACCCGGGAAGGACGTTACGGCGGGAGTTTCGAGAATCGTACACGATTCTTGAGAGAGGTGGTGCAGGGCATACGCTCCATTGCTCCGGGGCTCGACATCGGTGTGCGACTTTCGGCGTTCGATACGGTGCCGTTCTTGCCCGATCCGGAGCGCTCGTCCAACGGGAAGCCTGGGCCTGGGATTCCCGAGAAACGCGAAGACTTGATCCCATACCATTGGGGATTCGGCGTCAACCAACTCATTCCCACCCAAGACGATTTGACCGAACCCATTCTCTTTTTGTCTCGTCTGGAAGAATTGAGCATTCGGCTCGTGAATCTTACCGCGGGTAGCCCTTATTACAATCCTCACATCCAGCGGCCTGCTCTGTGTCCACCGTCGGACGGATATCAACCGCCGGAGGATCCTTTAATCGGAGTAGGACGGCAGATGGAAATTACGCGGCGACTAAAACAGTATTTTCCAAACTTGATCTTCGTGGGTTCTGCGTACAGCTACCTGCAAGATTTTCTCCCGAACGTAGCCCAAGCCGCAGTCCGCGATGGATGGGTTGATCTGGTGGGGCTGGGGCGAATGGTATTGACCTATCCTGAACTTCTCTGGGATGCGTCTGGAGGGCGGACTATTCAACATAAGCGAATTTGCAGAACCTTCAGCGATTGCACAACCGCGCCGCGGAATGGATTGCCTTCTGGTTGCTACCCCTTGGACAGTTACTACAAAACTTCTGAATTCGCGGAGCGGCTGAACACATTGAAGAAACACTGAATCGTGGGCGGCGTAGCTCCGTGCCACGTGCACGGGACAAAATGGAGTGACTTCTAGATATGAGCAAGGAAATGACGATCGAAGCGTTGACTGGCCGGCAGCAGTTTCGCCGCACGGTCCAGGGCATCGCGGCGGCTCTATTGCCGTACGAATTGGACGGAAAAATCGCCGTCCAGGCATTTCAGCAGCACTTGGTTGCCACGCATCGCGCCGGTTTAATGAACGCGGTCAATATGGACACAGGTTATGTGAACTATCTCAGTGATGCGCAGAGGCAAGACGTGCTGCGTTGGGCGCGTGAGGCTCTCGGGAAAGATGTTCCGTTCGTGGCGGGAGCGTATATCGAAAATTTGGAAGGAGACGTCGTCAATCTCTACCGGCAGCAGATCGACTCCATTGCTGGTTTTGGCGGCATCCCGATCTGTTTCCAGACCGCCCGGCTGCGCGGCAAGCCCGGCAAAGAAATAGCCGCTGCCTATCAGGCTGCCTGTCGAGGATACGTTCAGGTGCTGGCTTTCGAATTGGGCTCCATGTTCGCGCCGAATGGCTGGATTTTTGATCAAGAGACCATTGTTCGCCTGATGAATATTCCGGAGATAAGCGGAATGAAGCATTCCTCCCTTGACCGGCTCATCGAGCTTCAGTGCCTGGCTCTTCGCGACGAGCATCGGCCGGATTTCCGCATCTATACGGGAAACGATCTGGGTATCAACATGATCGAGTATGGATCGGACTATTTGCTGGGCCTGGCGACATTTGCGCCAGAGAAGTTTGCCGAGCGAGATCGGTTGTGGCAGAGCGGCAATCCTGAGTACTACGAACTGTCAGATCGCCTTCGCCCGCTTAACCAACAACGACGGACTGTTTTCCATTGGTGAATCCTCCGAGGTTAATTGCCACGCTGATCTACTGCGAATGGCGCTCAGCGCATTTTCAGCAACTTACCAAAGGCAGAATTAGCGGACGATTCGTGAACACTTGGGCAGAGCGTGAAGAAGAATGTTCACAGATGGGTAGAATTGTGCTCACGCGCGTGGAAACGCGGCAGGCTGACGGTGGGCTAATATTGCCCTTGGGTAAGGTGCCTTCCCATGCTTCCCACATGGCAGGAATTGTTCATGGAACTCCTGCTCGATCCTGACCGTTCTCAAATCCGAGAACGGGTGCAAATTGTCATTCACGCAATCGTCCGCCGGTATCGAGAACCCGAACCTCTGACCGCGAAAGAACGCTCCGCCATTGATCTCGCCTTGGATACGATGGCAAGGTGGACGCTCTAAAGCCGTCCGCGATACCACGCAACAGCTCAAGCTTGGGCAGGATGGACGTAAGGGTAGGACGACGGCGAGACGATCATCGAGGATGAGGCCAGGATGTAAGGTAGGGGTGATCCAGGCGGGCGCGAAAAGGGTGGGGTCGATTTTTTTCTACCTTTAGGGATACGGTTCTGCCATTTTTGGAAATGTTCACCAGATGGTTACTAGCCACGCCGCGAGCTGGATCGGATCGTAGCGCCTTTGTTTGTGCTGCTACCGATTGCGCTTATAATTTTTGGCTCCAACGCAACTCCAATGACTGTAACCACAGTTCGCAAGATTCCGTCCGAGCTACCTCACGCACATCTTTACCTAGAGGATGTCGAGGAAATTTGCAAAATCCTGCTCGACGCATTCAGCAGGCCGTCCACTTCTCAGCCAACCATTCTCTTTTCAATTGGCGATGATCTTCAAATGGACTCCATCGACGATTTGGAGCGGCGGGGAGGAAGCGCGAAAGATTTTGGTATCGAGGTTGTCGGCTATTCGTATGACCGGATCAGATTTCAGAGTTTTATGAATCCTGAAGCTGACTTCTACAGCCTTAGCGACTCAGGGCGATGGGCAATGCACAACAAGCTGAAAGCTGTTTTTGACGCGCGAAGGTTCGTCATCAAGAATGCCATCTTGGGCTTTCCTGAATTGCTCAGATTTTCGCTGGCTATAGTGGCAACATGGGGTGTTTTGTTTCTGCTCGCTTACCTGCACGCGCGTTGGTTCATATTGGCGTACATCGTTTTCCTTGGGCTGATCGCTTTTGTCATTTTTCGCTCCAGCCGCGTGTCATTTGTGCGCTCTCACGACCGCTTCAAACAGGTTTCTGAGGTTAGACGAGGTTACTTCCGGGATGTTTTCATGTTGATACTTGGGGGAGTAATCGGGAAGGTCATTGATTTCGCCGTGAGGCGGTGGTTGAAGTGAGAGCCGCCTTCGCCTGAATCGCCGCGCCCAGAGCCGCATCTATAAAGACCGTTAGCGGGTCAGCGTCTCCTCTTCCTCCGTTCGATGTTCCCAGAATAAGGGCAGCGGCCAAGCCGATTATCACCAACACACCCCCAAGATTACGAGCGCAACTTCACGGGCAGAGATTATGTCAGACGCCAGCGCAGAATTGCACAACAGGAGCTAGCTTTGCACAGGCAGGCGGGGCTTAGAATGCGTCTCACCCAACGCGAAGGAAAAAGCCCCGTCCTTCCCAAGCACCGAACAATTTCTCCTGGTGACGGGGCTTTTCTCCGCTCCGCAAAGATATTCACAGCGGGAGTTCTGCTACGCTTCCCGCGACAACTCCTATTTCACCTTCTACCCCCGCATGGTTTGCCTACCCCTTTACCGTGCGGGTTTTTTCGCCCATCTCCCCTTCAGCAAGCAGCTATTTCGCGGCCATCCTGTAAATTTGCCAGAGAAAGTAGATGAAACCAAGAATGGAAAACGCCAACAGCGCAATTGAGCTGTAGAGCAGCGAATCGACGGTACGCTTCTGCATAACCCTCGCCTGCCAAGGGCAGTTCCAGGGGACTAGAAGTCTATTGCAAGAGAGGCCTCACGCACATGGCACGTTCGTGGCTGAAAAGCATTTCACAGTCGCGTCGCCAAATTTGGACACCCGGTTTCCTCGTTGTGAGGGGCCGGGTTTCTATTGCCCCGCAAATGTGACGCGTCTATTTCTTTCCCGCTCTCGGAATCCGCGATGGATCGAATTCAGAGCCGGGATGGCCTCGTGCTTTCCAATTGACAGAGCTTCCGCGCGGTCAGGATCGCGGCCATGATCCCGATCACGCGCGTTCCTACATCATCGGCTTGCTAGGCGATTCTGATTTATTCGGAGTTGGTGTGGATTCGCAAAAGAATGAGGTATCCAAGTCCGAAAAGGATGCAGAGACTTCCTACCACAGCCGTGCGCGGGTCTCTAGTAAAGCAGAACAAAGCAGTGTTCGCTAAGCCGGTCAGGAAAGTTGCTACGGCTATGCCGTTAATCAGCGATCTATGTTCAAACTTCATCAATTTTCGAGCGGGCTTAAAGCACTCGCGTGTAGCGTGATCGCCGGTAGCCTCGCAATCGGCAGAGGAGAAGTGAAACGATAGCCGAAACTCACTCTGACCCCGCCCAGGTCGGCGTCGGCACCGCAAGCTACAGGAGGATTCTGGCAGTTTGCGGTTCCGCATGTCAGGGGAGCACCACTGCAAATCTCCACGCCCTGCGACGTAGTGCAGTTCGGAGCCGGAGTTGCTTGACATGCAAACGGTGCAGAATAACCTGTCACGTTTGCCACGCTCAGATGATCGTTCCGCAGAGCGGCGTTAATGTCAGCGACGATCTGCGCATTGGTGGGCGTGTTGTTACCACACGTCGCACAGGTTCGATGCGTAGTTTGAATGCCGTGCTTGGCGGCCCTCTCGATAGTTGAGGCTATGTTGAACACGCGACCGAACCAAAAGATTGCTAGGAGAATGAGGCACAGGATGGGCATCACAACTGCTGCTTCTGCGATCTCCTGGCCTTTTTCCTGATAAAAGGCTGCGAACCGTATCTGTTGTCGAGTTGTTCTTGTTCTCGCCATGCCAACTCTGTTAATTCAGGTTCTGCATCACTGATTCGTTGCTGATGTACGTGACTCGGAGGTATCGAGCAGTGCGAATCAGGACTCGAATTACACTGCTAAAACGCCACTGAAAAGGGTAACTGATCGAAACGCGGGTTGTCTCCACCGTCGCGCCGCCCGTAGTTTGGAACGTCTTTCCGCGATCTACGATTAAGGTAAGCGTCCCTCCTCCGGGACATCGTGTGTTTGCCGTATAGGTCCAAACCAATCCTGCCTGAGCGGGTGATGCAGTTGCCAGTCCGCAATCACTTACGTGATCTCCCACAAGATAACTATCAATCAGATCACGCACAGCGGTTACCGATGCTGGAGTTGCATTCGTAAGGTCAGAAGTGCTTTGTCTCGAAGCGAACCGCGCTCCTTCCCGAACCGCGTTGCTCAATTTGTACTTAAGATCGAATGCACTCCCGAAGTCCGTTATGCCTATTACCACAACCGCCAGCAACGGCAAAGAAATAGCAAATTCGGCTATCTGGGAAGCTTGTGTCTGCTTGCAGTATCGCCAGAGGTGGGCGACCCAATTCATCAATTGCTCTTGCGACATGGCGTACTCTACCTGCCTACTGAATAAGGCGCACCGGAATGGGCGAAACTCCCCCGCCGCTAACAGGGTTTCCGCTGTTGGCTGGGTTAACTCCCGCCGCATTCAGAATCACGGCATTGAGGTTTCCTGAATTGTCCACGTACTGGATTCCGAGCTGTAGAAATCCAACGATCTGAGCAGTTTGATTACAAGTGGTGCTCGGGCAAAGATTGAGAGAAGGTATTGCCCCATCGTATACAGGGACCGTGACAACTGAATCGCTCCGACTAATGCTAGCGGCATTCCTGAGATCAGGATTGGGATTGTTATAGCCGCCTGTGATAGTCACTGGTGCTCCTGCAACGGGGTTAAGTATATCCTGCCCTAAGCTCGGTCCAATATTGTCGGCGTGAATCAGGCACTCAGTTCCTTCCCTAGTTGCCTGTGCTAACCCCGGTGGCGTGTCTACGGTGATCGACTGGCCGGGGCCGATCTGCTGGCCGGAGGTGAACTGAAACGTCCCACTGCACGCAATATTATCGAGGTAATTCGCTTGAGAACCTCCACCGCCGACTTTGTTACATGACACAGCGTTCGTAGAAGGACAGTAGGGTGTGGGTGGGGAGATAGGTATATTTGCCGCGTAGTACTGGCCCGCCGCTGGATTGTTGCTGGGCGGTTTGTTACCGGGAAAGGCGACGCGAGTAAACGTATAAGCAACACTTCCATTGATAAGGTTCGCAATGCCGTAATTCGTGGCTGGATCAAACAAATACGCGGCAGCGGGCGTACAGTTAGGATTCGTTGGAGCCGTGTGGGCAGGCTCAGGATCACAATTGGGAATGAGCCACGGCTTCACGGAATGCACCTGAATCGGAACCGATTGGCCTGAAGGATTGTATGCTTCCGCTTTAGCACTTCTGGTTACGCTGATAATGCGAGCGCCCCAAATACGGGCAAAGAAGCTCGGCAAACCCGTCCTTTGCACGGTCACGGTTATTTGAGGATTATTTGTTGCCCAAGTGCAGGAAGTGGTAACAGTCGTAGCTGTCACGCCCCCGATTGGGTTACGATTAGCCACAGTTTGCGCTTCTAAATCCGCGAAGCCCGTGCTTCCGTTGCAGACTAGATCTTGGGCAGTTCCCGAAGTGGGGTCACCAAGCTGTCCCGATGTGAAACCGGAACCGACAAAGACTTTAGCGCCAGCCAAAGCTGCAGCATCGGCAGCCCTTTGGGCGTCTCCCTCAGCGACGTAAAGAGATACTACATCGATTCCCAGAGCCAACATCGCCAGCATCGCAATCATAGCGATAGCGACGATTAGAATCGTCACTCCGCGCTCTCGCCTGTGCTCGGACATGAACGCAGCGCTCAATCCATTCCGTTGTTTGGCTCTGGAACCCATTCTCGTGGGGAATATTTCGGTGTTTGAAATCGGAGCTTGCGGGTTTACCGATTCGGGTGATTATAACTCCGCATTTGGCATTGTTTGCGTATCTTTTTGCGGCCCCCGACAGCCCCACGATCTTCACAAGAAAGAGGTTCAGGCAGTTTTTCGCTCCCGAACTCCGTGGTCCGCTAAGGCGAGTGTTCCGTTTGGTGGAAGAACAAACAGGAGGGGCAGAAAATCGAGTGGCATCCGCTACGGGTTTCCGTGTGCGATTCACACAGTTCGCTGCCACAGTCAAAGCACTGCGTACTGGCAGTTCTTGAGCAGGGAAAGCCGTCCGCATCTGCGGAATTCCTAATTTCTACGATTTCGCAGTGGCTCAATTTGCGCCTTTCTATCTAAGCATTGTGCCCTTTGGCTGCTGTATTCCTTAGTTGGAGAACTGAGAACTTAACCACGCACATGAACATGTCGCGATGCGTGGGGCTGTGAAGCGCAGCTTCG
>WNGR01002901.1_pt1 | contig 52868 bp, 51 predicted proteins | sample 5407581 | NCBI WGS metagenome assembly WNGR01 (sample SAMN13153383, study PRJNA577476) | soil metagenome | isolation source: 80 cm soil or saprolite under Garry oak tree replicate 2 | place: USA:California | collected 2016-06-15 | reverse complement strand
TGAGCGTGATCGTCGCGGGCGCGAGCAGTATCGAGATGGCCTGCGAGGCCAGATCGGGGGGGGCGGACGCGCTGCTCGCGTTCCCGACCTCTAACGACCCAGTGCCTTACCACGACCGCCTCGGCCGTGAGCTCCCGGTCATCGCGTTCTATCTGTACGAGGCGGCCGGCGGTGTGCCCTACGACAACCGGACATTGCAAGCCATCCTGGCCCTGCCGAGCGTCATCGGCATCAAGGTGGCCACGCTCGACTCAGTCATGGCGTTCCAGCGCATCGCGGGGCTGATGCGCGACTATCCCGACAAGCTGCTGATCACCGGCGAGGACCGATTCCTGGGCTACTCGCTCACGATGGGAGCGCGTGCGGCCCTGGTGGGGATGGGGGCGGCGCTCACGGACGTTCAGGTCGCGCTGCTGGAGGCCTTCCGCGGCCGCGATTTCGCGAAGTTCGTGCAGCTGTCGGGGGTGTGTGACCGGCTCGCGGGAGCGACCTTCATCCCGCCGATGGAAGGGTACGTCCGTCGCATGCTGTGGGCCCTCGCGGCCGAGGGCGTCATCCCCGACGACGCCTGCGACGACCCTTGGGGCCCCGTGCTCGACCCTGCCGAGCGCGAGGAGGTCCGCCGAGCGGTGCGCGATGTCCGCGCCGCGCGTCCGTGAGGCGGCGGTCGTTCCTCGAGTGGTGTGCGGCGGCCGGCGGGCTCGTCGGCTGGTCTCGCTTCGCGAAAGGCTCCGTGGCAATGGCTGAGCGAGTGCACGTGGTCGTGGTGGGGGCCGGCGCGTTCGGCGGCTGGACGGCCTGGCATCTCCGGCGGCGGGGCGCGCGCGTCACGCTGCTCGACGCCTGGGGCCCTGGCAATTCGCGTGCGAGCTCGGGCGGCGAGACGCGCGTGATCCGGGGGACCTACGGGCCCCGGCGCGTCTACACGGTCCTGGCCGCGCGCTCGCTCGCGCTGTGGCGCGAACAGGAGCAGCGCTGGCAGCGCCAGCTCTACTACCCCATCGGCGTGCTGTGGCTCGTCGAGGACGACGATCAGTACGAACGGGCGGCGCTGCCGATCCTCAAGGAGGCCGGGCTCGCGTTCGAGGAACTGGACGGCGCGGAGACCGCGCGGCGGTATCCCCAAATCAATTGCGAGAAGGTGCGCTGGGCGATTCTCGAGCGTGACGCCGGCTACCTGACCGCGCGGCTCGCGTGCGAGGCCGTGCTCGCGGGGTTTCTCGAGGAGGGGGGCGCGTATCGCCAGCTCGCCGTGCGACCCGGGGACGTGGCGGCGGGAGTGATGGACGGCGTCGCGCTCTCGGACGGGAGCGTGCTGCGCGCCGACGCGTACGTGTTCGCCGCGGGTCCCTGGCTCGGGCGCCTGTTCCCGGACGTGATCGGCGACTTGGTGCGCCCCACGCGTCAGGAGGTGTTCTTCTTCGGGACGCCGCCGGGCGACGCGCGGTTCACCGAGGAGGCCCTGCCCGTTTGGGCGGACCACGGCGCGCGCTTCATGTACGGGATCCCCGGCAACCGGTGGCGGGGCTTCAAGGTGGCGGACGACACGCGCGGCCCGCCGTTCGATCCCACCGCAGGGGAGCGGCAGGCGAGTGCGGTGGGGCTGCGCGCGGCGCGCGACTACCTGGGCTACCGCTTTCCGGGGCTCGCCGGCGCTCCGCTGCTCGAGGCGCGCGTGTGCCAGTACGAGCAGAGTCCGGACGAGCACTTCATCATCGATCGTCATCCCGGCGCGAACAACGTCTGGCTCGTGGGCGGCGGCTCGGGCCACGGGTTCAAGCACGGGCCCGCTGTCGGCGAGCTGGTTGCCGCTCACGTCCTCGATCACAAGGCCCTCGATCCCCAGTTCGCGCTCGCCCGGTTCGCCCGGTAGGGCGAGGCAGCGACTGGAGCGCGACTTCGAGCGCTTCAAGCGCGAGCTGCCGCGCGATTTTCCGTCTCACGTGCGCGAGACGTACGGCATCGATCTCACGGCCCGCTACCTCGGCGTCGATCTCCCACACCCGATCGGCAAGGCCTCGGGGCAGCTCTCGCTCAACGCGACCCAGCTCGAGGACGACGCCGCGGCCGGCCTCGCCTGCGCGATCCTGAAAACCGTCATCGCGGAGGACGAAACCGGCGCCCGGGCCATGGCCGCGTGGGCGATCCACGAGACGAGAATGAAGGTGGAGCGCCGCGGTCGCTCGGGATGGACGGTGACCTGGAAGGGCAGGGGTTGGGACCGCCCGCTGGCGGAATACCTGGCGCTCGTGCGCACCGGCCGCGACCTCGCGCGCGCCACGGGGATGCTCGTCGTCCCGAGCGTGAAGTATCATCTGCCGCGGCTCGCCGAGCCGTTCCGCGAGGGCGAGTACCGGCACACGACGCGGCGGCTCGCCGAGGCGTGGGGCGAGCCGCCGCTGCTCCTGGAGAAGGACTTCTCTCCCACCCTCGCGGGCGACGCGCTGTCGGAGGACCCCGCCCAAATCGTACGCTGGCTGCGAGAGGTGCCCGAACGGATCCGCGAGGCAGCGCCCGTTCCCGTGCGGGTCGCGGTGAAGCTCATGAACGCGCGCTTCGATGACGCGTTTCAGGTCGCCATGATGGACGCCGCGGCGGGCGCCGACACCCTCGTCTGCTTCAATCGCTTGTTCGACGAACGGCTCGGCGTTGCCTACGGGGGATGGGAGTTGAGCGATCGGAACCTGAGAGTGCTGGGGTCTCGACTGACCCCGGGAACCCCGCACTTGCGTGCGGGGTCAGTCGTACCACTGACCCCGGGCGCAAGCCCGGGGATCCCGACACTCACCGGAACCGGGAACATCTGCTCCGGCCGCATGATCCTTGAGTATGCCCGTCGCGGCTGCGAAAGCGTGCAGCTCCACACCTTCTTCCAGCTGCCGCTCTCCCAGTTCCCCGCGACCCACGGGTCGCGCACGCAGCGCGCGCTGCACGCGCTGATATTCGACCCGCGGGACGGCTTGGTCGCGGGAATGTTGGAGCTCGAGGCTCGGGGGAAGCTCGAGCGCCGCGACGGGGAGCTGCACTTCCTGGATGTCGCACGTGATGCGCATCGCTCGCATTGAGCTGTTCGACCTCGACCTGCCGCTCGTCGAGCCGTTAATCATCTCGGGCGGCGCGGTGAGCGAGCGTCGCTCGCTCATCGTGGCGCTGCACGACGACGAGGGGCACGTGGGCTATGGCGAGTCGCCGCCGTTCGAGCTGCCCTTCTATTCGGCGGAGACGCTCGCGAGCGCCATCGACCTGACGCGCCGGGTGCTCGCGCCGCGCGTCGCCGGCCGGGCGTTCGAATCGCCCGAAGCGGTGGACGAAGCGGTGCGGTCGGAGATTCGCGGTAACCCATTCGCCCGGGCCGGCGTCGAGACGGCGGCCTGGGACCTCGCGGCGCACCGCGCCGGCGTGGGCATGGCCCAGCTCGTCGCCGGCCGCCTCGGGGTCGCAGCGGCGACGAGCGTGCCGTGCGGTGTGGCGCTCGGCATCCCGGGCGATCGGCAGCCGGAGACCCTGACGCGGCGGGTGTACGACGCGTTGCAGCTGGGCTACCGCCGTGTGAAGATCAAGATCGCGCCCGGATGGGACGAGATCGCCGTGCGCGCCGCACGCTCGGGCATGGCAGGCACGGAGCTGCCGCTCACCGTGGACGCGAACGGCGCCTATCGCTGGCCGGATCACGAGCGCGCCTTGCGCGCGCTCGACGACGCCGGGCTCTTGTTCATCGAGCAGCCGCTCGCCCCCGATGAGCTGGTGGGGCACGTCCGGCTCGGCCGCGAGCTGCGTACCCCCGTCTGCCTCGACGAGACGCTTGAGAGCGCCGCGCTCGCCCGGCAAGTCAAGGAGCTCGAGGGCCCGCGGGTCTGGAACCTCAAGGTGCACCGCGTGGGCGGTCTCGCGGAGGTGAGCCGGATGTACCGTATTGCCGTGGAATACGGGGCCCAGCTCTGGGCGGGCACGATGCCCGCTACGGGGATCGGGTCGCAGGCCGACCTCGCCGTCGCCTGCTTGCCTCGCTGCGTCTATCCCTCCGACCTCGAGCCCAGCACGCGCTGGTTCGGCCGGGGGGTGGACGTGATCAAGCTGACCATGGGAACGGACGGGCGGATGGCCATTCCCGGAGTCTCGGTGGCCCGGTTGCTGGACGCGGGACGTTTCCGTTCCGCGGCCCGCTTGCTACCTTAGAGCGGTTGGCCGCGAGCCCGTCGTCCCGACAACAACGCCATGATTCCGCTCGAGAACCAGCCGCCCACCTACTGGGCAACGACACTCTACAAGGATCCCCGGGAGCGTCCCAAGGCCGACGCGCCGATCCGGGATCTGCCTCAGCGCGCCGCGCAGCGGTTCAAGCGGGCCCGCGAGGGGATGCGCGCGCTCAAGCACGTGACCGAGCAGGTCGTGTTCATGGGAACCACCTGGAAGTGGGTGTGGATGTACGAGGTCGCCGGACGCAAGCTCGGCTACCTCCATCCCATGGAGCTGAGCGTCAGCGGCACGTTCGTATTGACGGAATTCGAGGAGAAGGAGCTGGCGCTCACCGACGGGCTCCCCAAGCCGATCCGCGCGGCGATTCGCGACGGCGAGATCGCGAGCGGCGTGCGCTGGTGCTGGCTGCAGTTTCCCGACCTCGATGCCGTGGACGCGTTCGTCGAGATCGTTCGCCTCAAACACATGCTGCTGGCGCGACCCGACTAGCGTCCGCGTTTTGCCCTTGTGCGGCGTTTGCCGCCGGGGCTACATTCCGGCGCCCGCAAGCCGTTTGACACCCGAACGATACATTCGCCATCGAGCGCATTGATGACGAAGAGGTGTGGCAGGTCCGCGGCCGGGATCGCCGTGGTCGTTTTCATGGCCAGCCCGCTCGCCGCGCAAAACGGCCAGCCGCAGGAAGCCCGCACGGCGCGCGTCATCGGCGACACGGGCCGGCTCAAGGGTCCCCGCCAGCCCATCTTTTTTCGCCACGACGTTCACGCGGGTCAGGATCGCATCCCCTGCATGTACTGCCACGCCTCGGTGGCGGTCTCGAGCGAGCCGGGCATCCCCGCGGTGCAGACGTGCTTCGGCTGTCACCAGCTCATCATGGGATCCACGCCGTCCCACCAGGCCGAGATCAAGAAGGTCCAGCAGGCCTGGATCGGGAAGCAGCCGCCCCAGTGGATCCGGGTGCACGCGCTCCCCGGGTTCGTGCGCTTTCCCCACATGCGGCACATTAAGGCGTTGGGCACGCAAGCGTGCGCGACCTGTCACGGCCAGGTCGAGCGCATGCCCCAGGTCTATCAGGTGTCGACCCTGAAGATGGGCTGGTGCGTCAACTGTCACGTGCGGAGCGGGGTGAGCCGCGATTGCACCCTGTGTCACTACTGATGGGCGAGCCGATGGAGCGGAGACGGTTCCTCAAGGTCCTCGGCGTGACCGGGGGCGGCGCGGCGTTGCTGTCGGGCTGCGGCATCGGTCCCGAGCCGACCGAGAAGCTCATTCCCTACCTGATCCCACCCGAGGACCAGGTCCCGGGCACGCCGACCTACTACGCCACGACCTGCCGGGAGTGTCCGGCCGGGTGCGGCCTGCACGCCAAGGTGCGCGAGGGTCGCGTCGTGAAGCTCGAGGGGAACCCCGAGTCGCCGATCAACCACGGACGGCTGTGCCCGCGCGGCCAGGCGGGGCTGCAGGGGCTCTACAATCCCGACCGCGTCGCGGGTCCGCTGGAGCGGACAGGGGACGGCCAGTGGAAGCCCATCGCCTGGGACGACGCCATCGGCCGCGTCGCGGCGAAGGTGAAGGGGGCGCGGGGCAAGGGGATCGTTTTCGTGACGGGCCACGAGTCCGGTGCGTTCGGCGAGCTCGTGGATGAATGGATGCGGCAGGTGGGCGGCCGGCACGTGATCTACGAGCCGTTCGCCTTCGAGGCCCTGCGCGAGGGGAATCGCCTCGCCTTCGGTACGTCCGCCGTGCCCTGGTACGACTTCGCGAACGCACGCTACCTCGTCTCCTTCGGCGCCGACTTCCTGGACACCTGGGTGTCGCCGGTCGGGTACCAGAACGGCTTCGCCCGCGCGCACGGGTTCCAGGCTGGGCGCGATGCCTCCATGGCCAAGTTCGTGTTCGTCGGCCCGCGGCTGTCGCTCACCGGCATGAACGCGGACGAGTGGATCGCCGCGGCGCCCGGCACGGAAGGACTGCTCGCGCTCGCGATGGCGTCCGTGATCGTGCGCGAGCGGCTCGCGCCCGTGCCCTCCGACGCGGCGCGGCGACCTCGTGTCCGACATGGAGGCGGGCAAGGTCGCCGTGTTACTCGTCCACGGCGCGAACCCGGCACACTCCCTGCCGGGCGCGTTCTCGCAGGCGATCGCCAGGGTCGGCTTCAAGGTCGGCTTCTCGCCCTACCTCGATGAGACGGCGGCCGTCGCGGACCTCATCCTCCCCGATCTCCATCCCCTCGAGCAGTGGAACGATGCGCGCCCGCGGGCCGGGGTGTTCGCGCTGCTGCAGCCCGTGATGCAGCCTGTGTTCCCTGACGCGCGGCACACCGGAGACGTGCTGCTACGGGCTGCGGCGAGGGACCAGACGTTCCAAGAGTATCTCCAGGGCAGGTGGCGCGAGCTGCACCGCCGCCACGGCGGGGGCAAGAGCTTCGAGCAATTCTGGAGCGAGGCGTTGCAACACGGCGGCGTCTACGGCGAAGCGCCGCTGCAGCCGGTGCGGCTGGCGTCCGGGGTCGGGCAGCTCACGCCGACCCCGCCGGCGCTGGCCGGCGGTCCGGGGGAGACTGTGCTCACCGTGTTTCCGTCCATCGGCCTGTACGACGGTCGCGGGGCCAACAAGCCCTGGCTGCAGGAGCTGCCCGACCCCGTCTCGAAGATCACGTGGCACGCCTGGGTCGAGGTCCACCCCGCGACCGCGGCCCGGTGGGGTCTCACGAACGGCGATTTCCTGCTGCTCAAGTCTCCTTACGGTGCCGTCAAGGCGCCGGTATGGATCACCCCCGGCGTACGGCCCGACGTGCTGGCCGCCGCGACCGGCCAGGGCCACACGGCGTACGGCCGCTATGCGAAGGACCGCTCCGGTAACGTGTTCGAGCTGCTGTCGTCGGCCCCGAACGGATACGGGGGCCGCACGTTCAGCGTGGCGGTGTCGGTCGTGAAGACGGGAGAGCATCGCCGCCTCGCGACGGCCGAAGGCGATCCCCGCGAGCTGGGCGCGCACAACGTCGAGGTGTTGCCGCTCGGGCGGGCGCGGCAGCTCAAGTCCGGCGAGCGTGCGTTCGAGGAGCACGAGGCGCCCGCCTACGCCGAGCGCGCGCTCGAGGATTGGGCGGCGGCGCAACACGAGAAGGCGTCGCTCGGTAACTACGCGGGCGAGCACCCGCGCTGGGGGTTGGCGATCGACCTGGCGACATGCACCGGCTGCTCCGCCTGCGTCACGGCGTGCTACGCCGAGAACAACATCGCTACCGTGGGCGAGGAGCTCGTGGTGCGACGCCGCGTGATGGGCTGGATGCGGGTCGAGCGCTACTACACCGGCGGGGAGCACGGCGAGCCGGTGGGCGCGGTCGTGACGCCGATGCTGTGCCAACAGTGCGGCAACGCCCCCTGCGAGCCGGTGTGCCCGGTGTTCGCGGCCTACCACACCGCCGACGGCCTGAACGGCCAGGTCTACAACCGCTGCGTCGGCACGCGCTATTGCTCCAACAACTGCCCATACAAAGTCCGCTATTTCAACTGGTACAACTTCGCGGAGCAGGGCGGCGAGTGGGAGTCCTGGCCCGCGCCGCTCGACATGCTGCTCAACCCCGACGTCACGGTGCGCGAGAAGGGCGTCATGGAGAAGTGCACGTTCTGCGTGCAACGCATCCGCGGCGCGCAGAATCGTGCCCGCCTCGAGGACCGCACCGTGCGGGACGGCGAGATCGTCCCCGCCTGCGCCCAGGCCTGTCCCTCCGAGGCGATCGTGTTCGGCGACCTCCACGATCGGCGCTCCCGCGTCTCAGAGCTCGCCCAGGACCCGCGGGGTTATCACGTGCTCGCCGGCCTGAACACCAAGCCGGCGATCACCTATCTCGCCAAGGTCGTGCACGATGGCTGAGGCTCCCGCGCCCCCTTCGCGAGTCACCTATGACTTCGTCACGCGGGCCGTCGCGCGGACGTTGGGCAACCCGGGGAAGGGCTACTACGCCCTGCTGGGCGGCGCGGTCGGCCTGCTCGCGATCGGGATCGTCTGCCTGCTGCTGCTGCTCCGCTACGGCCTCGGCCTCGCCGGGTACTCCCACCCGGTCTACTGGGCCGTCTACATCACCTGCTTCGTGTTCTGGGTGGGCATCGCGCACTCGGGCACGCTGATCTCGGCGATTCTGTTCCTGTTCCGCTCCGGGTGGCGCACCGCGGTGTATCGCACCGCGGAGGCGATGACGGTGTTCGCCGTGATGACGGCGGGGCTGTTTCCGCTGATCCACATCGGACGCCAGTGGTACCTCTATTGGCTGATCCCGTATCCGAACGAGCGCGGGCTGTGGCCCAACTTCAAGTCGCCGCTCATCTGGGACGAATTCGCGATCGGGACCTACTTCACGGTCTCGAGCGTGTTCTTGATCATGGGACTGATCCCGGACATCGCGGCGGTGCGGGATGTGGCGACGGGCTGGCGGAAGAAGCTCTACGCCATCACGGCCGTCGGCTGGCGCGGCACGAACGAGCAGTGGCGCCACTACACGCGCGGCTACCTGTACCTCGCGGCGCTCGCGACGCCGCTCGTGCTGTCGGTGCACAGCGTGGTGTCGTGGGACTTCGCGATGGCGATCGTCCCGGGGTGGCATGCCACGATCTTCGCCCCCTACTTCGTCGCGGGCGCGATCTACTCCGGCGTCGCCATGGTGATCACGCTGCTCGTGCCGATCCGTAAGCTGTTTCGTCTGGAGGAGCTCATCACCGGTCACCACTTCGAGAACCTGGCGAAGCTGTGTCTTCTGACCGGGATGATCGTCGCGTACGCGTACTGCGTGGAGTACTTCACGGCGTGGTTCGGCGGCAACCCGAACGAGCGCGCCGCCTTCTGGTACCGCGCCTTCGGGCCGTTCTGGTGGGCGAGCTGGACGATGATCATCTGCAACGCGTTCCTGCCCCAGCTCCTGTGGTTCAAGACGATCCGCACCAACATTCTGGCGCTGTTCGTGATCTCGATCTTCGTGAACATCGGGATGTGGTTCGAGCGCTTCGTGATCATCGTCGTGTCGCTCGCGGGCGAGCCCTTCACGGCCTGGACCAACGCGACCTACAACGCGACCTGGGCCGACTGGGGCATCATGGCGGGCAGCTTCGGATGGTTCTTCATGTGGTTCCTCCTGTTCGTGAAGAACTTCCCCGCGGTGTCGATCTCCGAGGTCAAGGAAGTCCTGCCCCCGCCCCGGCGCGCGTCGCGGGCGGTGCACGCATGAGGCTGCCCGACCCGCTCGCCACACTGCGCGCGATCTTCCACCCTCCGCCCACCCCGGGGGTGCTCGGCGTGTTCGGCCAGCTCGATGCTGCGGTCGACACCGTGCGGCGCCTGCGCGCGGGCGGCCACCACGACTTCACCGTCTACTCGCCCATCCCGCGGCACGAGCTGGAAGACGTGCTCGACCAGCCCGTGAGCCCGGTGCGGATGTTCACGCTGATCGGCGGCGCCGCCGGCTGCGCCATCGGCGCGTGGCTCACGCTCTACATGTCCTATGATTGGCCGATCGTCGTGGGCGGCAAGCCGATCGGCTCGATCCCGCCCTACGTCGTCATCATGTTCGAGATGACGGTGTTGTTCGGCGCCCTCTCGACGATCCTCGGGATCGCGTTCAACGCGGTGTTCGCCGCGCGCCGTCTCGGCACGGTGCTGTACGATCCCCGCTTCACGAACGACAAGTTCGGCATCTTCGTCCCCTGCGCCCCCGACCGGGCCGGCCAGGTGGAGACGCTGTTGCGGCAGGCCGGTGCCGAGGAGGTGCGGCGTGCGTAGGCCACGTGCCGCCCTTGCCGCCCTTGCCGTCCTGGCCGTCGTCGCCTGCAATCCGGACGACGTGGTGCACCACGTCGGCTGGTTCGCCACCATGCGTCACCAGCGGAGCTTCAAGCCGTACAGCCGCAACCTGGCGCCCGTCCCCGGCACGGTGCCCGTCACGGGCGCGTCGCCCGCGGCCGACCGCAAGAGCGCCGACCGGCTCACGAACCCGCGTACCCGGACGTCCGAGTCGCTCAACCGCGGGAAGTTCGCCTACGAGACCTACTGCCTCGTGTGCCACGGCGAGGCGGGGAAGGGGGACGGGCCCATCGCCTCCGGCCCGCCTAACGGGTTCTTTCCCGCCGTGCGGTCGCTCGTGACCGACCAGCTCGCGAAGCAGAGCGACGGCTACATCTACGGCGTGATCGTGAACGCGCAGGCGATGGGCCGGGGCCTGATGCCCCACTACGGCGACAAGGTGCGCGGTACGGACCGCTGGGACCTCGTGAACTACGTCCGGACGCTGCAGGCGCAGGCCCGCAGCGGAGGCGGCCGGTGAGCGCCGCTCCGGCTGCCGCCCGCGCCGAGCTCGTTCGGCGGGCTCGGGCCTTCCCGGTCCGGGGCGTCGTGGCCCTGGGCGCGGTCGCCGCTCTCGTCGGGGGGGCGGTCTTCCTGTGGGCCCTCGGGAGCGGACGCGCGGACCGCGCGTGGCAGGCCTATCACGTCAACTTCATGTTCTGGATCGGGCTGGCGCAGGCGAGCGTCGCGTTCGCCGCGACCCAGAAGCTCGCGAAGGGTCACTGGTCCGGTGTCATGATCCGCTTCGCCGAGGCCGCCGCGCCGTTCCTGATCGTGGCGTTGGCGCTGTTCCTCGGGCTGTTCTTCGGGCGGCAGCACGTGTTCTCCTGGCTGCACGAGCCCCGCGCGGACATCGGCCCCTGGCTCACCACGAAGTTCTTCTTCGTGCGTAACGGCCTGGTGCTGGCAGGGCTCGCGTGGCTCTCCTGGCGCTTCGTGCGCCACGACTTGGAGCCCGACATCCGCGAGCTCGCCGAGGGGCGGCCGTCCGACCGCCTGGAGAACCGCGATCGCATCAGCCGCGACGCCGCCATCCTCATCGTCGCGTTCGCCTTCGGGCACAGCCTGCTTGCGTTCGACCTGATGATGTCGCTCGCGCACAAATGGGTGAGCAACCTGTTCGGCGCGTTCTACTTCATGGGGAGCTTCCTCGCGGCCCTGATGGCGCTCGCAGTGGGCGCCGTCCTGCTCCGCCGGGCGATGCGCCTGGGCGACCTGATCTCGCCCCGGCAGCTGCACGACCTCGGGAAGTTGTGCTTCGGGTTCACGGTGTTCTGGGGCTACCTGATGTGGGCGCAGTTCCTGGTGATCTGGTACGGGAACCTGCCGGAAGAGACCTATTTCATCTTCTACCGCCTCATCGGCCAATGGAAGCCGGTAGGCGTGGCGGTGTTCTTCCTCGTGCTCGTGATCCCGTTCGTCGGGCTGCTGGGGGTGAAGCCGAAGAGGTCCCCGCCCATCCTGCTCGCGTTCGCCGCCACGAGCCTCATCGGCATCTGGTTGGAGCGCTATCTCGAGATCGTGCCGTCGATCAACGGCGGAACGGGCCCGGCGCTCGGCGTCCCGGAGGTCGGCGTCACCCTGTTATTCGGCGGACTCTATCTGCTCGCGATCGGCTGGTTCGCGGCGCGCTTCCCGATGCTCTCGCCTCGTCTCGCCGCCGACACGCTGGAGCGGGAGCAACACTAACAGGCAACGACGTGGGGAGTGGGGAGTGGTTCGTGGCGGCGCGCGTCGGGCCTCCGGTGCGCAGCGGAGGGTACCACTCCCCAGGGTTTTCTACCTGACGAGTTCCAGCAGCTTGGACAGCGAGTCCGCCGGCAGCGCCCCCTCGATCTCCACCCGCAGGTTCCCCACGTAGCGTGCCAGGCGCTCGCTGACATCGCCACGCTGCAGCGCGACGCCCCCGACCTCCATCCCGGGAGCTCCCTCCGCCGCGGGCCGCTCGTGCAGCCGCACGACCGTCCCTGACGCGAGCTGCTGCTCGACCAGCACGAGGCGCTCGGTCGCCGAACGCCGCTTGGCGACCGCGGGGAGATTGGGGATGCGCGCGGGCTTGACGCCCAAGATCGCCCGCGCCGTGTCCCAGGGGATCGTCTCCCAGCGCACCGCCAACGCGGCGGCGGGCGCGGCGGGCGCGGCGAGCGCGGCGGCGGGTGTGGGGGGCGGCTTGGCCCGGGCGGCCTGGTCGAGCGGCGTGATCTGCGGGTTGGGAACGGCGGAGCCGGAGATCATCTGGTCCCGCTGCGCGGCCGCGACCGACCGGGCCGCCTCGTCGGCTTCCGGCAGGGCCCGACCGGCGGGCGGCGCCTGCTGCGCGAGCGTCTTCGACTCTGGAGCCTGTCGGGTGGGCACCGTCCGCGCCGTGTCGCGCGGGGCCGCAGCGCGGCGGTCTGGCGCGGCGGGGGCGATGGGGGGTTCTCCACGGAGATACCACCCGGCGGCGAGCGCGAGCATTACGGTGGCCGCCCACGCGAGTGGCAGCCGCGCGGGCCACCGCGCCGGTGGCGGCGGCTGCGCGTCGCCGGGCCGCGACGGGAAGGGCGGGACGTCACGGGCGGGCGGTGCCGCCAGCGCCAGCAGCTCGCCGGCGCGCGCGATCAGCGCCCGCTGTTCCTCCAGCCGGCCCCGGCACGCGGGGCACTCGCCGAGGTGGGCCTCGAGCCGCCACGCCTCGGCTTGCGGCAGCTCACCGTCGAGGTAGGCGTGCAGCTGCCCGTCATCCACGTGCGATATGCTCATCCCGCTCTCCCGCTGCGAACGCGTCCACCAGTCGGCGCCGCGCGCGCGCCAGGGTCGTCCCCACGGCGCCGCGCGCCAGTCCGGTCTGGGTAGCGATCTCGTCGTACGACAGTCCTGCATCCCACAGCAGCAGCGCTTCGCGGTCGCGGGGCGTGAGCTGCTCCAACGCGGTCCGCACCCGCGACCGCTCCGCCTCCGCGTGGACCGCATCGTCCACCGCCGGCGCGCTCGTCGGTTCGCTCGTCAGGAGCGTCAGGTGCCGACGCTCTCGTGCGGCCCGGCGGGCATCGTCGCGCGCCATGTTCGCCGCGACCACGAACAGCCAACCACGCACGCTCTCGGGCTTGTGCACGACCGCCCGCGCGAACGCCTCCTGCGCGAGGTCCTCCGCGCGCTCGACGTCCCACACCTTGCGGTACAGGAATCGCACCAGCGCGGGGAAGGTGGAGCGGTAGATCTCGGCCAGGTCCTCGGGCATGGGTTCAATTTCGGATTGCGGATTTCGGATTGCGGATTTGAACCACGCCCGCCCGGCCGGACTCGGTCCGTCCAGTCCGCAATCCGCAATCCGAAATCCGCAATCGCATCATCCCCGAAACTCCCTCACGAGCCGCTCCAGCTCGCCGTCCTGCCAGGTACTCTTACCCCCGGGTTCAATCTTGATGCTCACGCGCCGTCCTGCCACCAGGACCGCGGGCTCGAGCGCGGCGGGCTTGACGAGCTCCGGCAACGCGCGCAGCAGCGCGAAATAGGCATCGCTGAACGCGGCCACCCGGACCACGGGCAGCGAGTCGCCGTGCGCCACGTCCGTCCACACGCTATCCCGCCGGACGAACAGGTGGCCGCCGACCCGCCGCGAGGCTTGACCGGCCAACCGACCTCGCACGGCCTCGTCCATGTCCGCCGCCTCGGCGGCGTTAGCCACCGCGGCCGACTTCGCTTCGCGCCGCGCCCGGTCGACGGAGAGGGCTCCCACCTGCGCGGCGGGCGCGGGCGCGATCCGATCGAACGGCGGGCGCACGACGACCTGGTTCGGCTCCTGCACAAGATACGACGTGTACTCCGTGAGAATCCCGTAGCGCAGCGCCAGCCGCTTCAGCTCGTTCATGATCTCGGGATTCTGCCCGTGGAGGCGGATCTCCCGCGTGAGCGCCCCGACCTTGCGCGCCGCCCAGAGCTGCGGGATGTACTCTGCGCCTGATGCGTGCGTCGCCGGCGCGCTCGTCGCGAAGCGCTCTTCGTGGCCGTTTCTTCGTCCTGTCACCGCAACGCCCCACTCACCACGCCCCACGCCCCTGAATCTTCCGAACACGACCAGCTCGTCTCCCGCGAAGAGGTCCGGCAGGCTTCCCGGCTGCACGTCGTAGAGATCGGCACCGTCCGCCCGCAGCGCCAGGTCGGTCAGCACCGGGCTCGAGACCTTGGCGGCAAGGGAGCCGACCGCCCGCTCGATGTCGCCGCCGGGCTGGATGTACTCGGTCGTGCCGCGGGCCCGCTCGGTCAGGCGATCGAGCACGTATGTGTTCACGTCGTACCCGATGCCGAAGGAGAAGACGCGGAACGCGCCCCGGTTCTGTTCAGCGGCGTTCGCGATCCGCTCGGGGTCCGTCTCTCCCACGGTCGGCATGCCGTCTGTGAGGAACACCACCACGCCGAGCGCCCCTTCCGCAGGCGCCGCGGCGAACGCTTCGCCGAGAGCGCCCGCGATGTTCGTGCCGCCCTCGGCTGAGAGCGCGCGCACCCATTGCTGCGCGTCGCGCACGTGCTCCCCGGCGGCGTCGGTCCACGCGGGGGCGTAGCGCCGCACGTCGCTCGAGAAGGTGATCACGCGGAACCGATCGCTCGGGCGCAACGTGCCGAGCAATTGCACGAGCGCCGCCTTGGCCTGATCGAGCTTCTCGCCGGACATCGAGCCCGAGACATCGAGCACCGCGACCAGGTCGCGGCGCAGCGTCACGGCTTGCGCCGCCTGACCGGGAGCCAGGAGCAACATGAAGGAACCGTCCTCCCCGACCGGTTGCTGGGTGAGGAGCGACATGCCGACGAGACCGCGCGCGAGGGGGAGGAGGAGCTCGAGGTCGCCTGACCAGCTGGAGTCGGCGAGCGTGACCGCGAGTCCGCCGCCCGAGCGAGTGACCGAGACGCGGTGCGTCGGCGAGTAGGGCTCGCCGAACCGCGCCGCGCTGTCCACCTCCAGCCGGAAGCTGCGGGAGGCCGCGCTCCCCGATGGGCCCCCTACGTAGCGGAAACGCCACGCATCGCCCGCGCGATCGAGGATCTGCGTGTAGCGCAGCGTAATCTTGCGAGTCTCGCCGGGATTGATGGGGAAGACGCGCGCGCGCAGCAGCCCATGACCTGCAAGCTCGATGAGCGCAGGATCGCGTTTCTGGCGTACGATCGTCTCGTAGATGCCGCGGGCCTGCGTGGCGTCCATCGTCTCGCCCTTGAGCTCACGGTCTCCCTGCCAGAGCGAGAAGTCACTGAACACGGCCTCGCCGGGAAGTGGGTACAGGTAGGTCCCCTCACCCAACCCGGGACCCGTGTTGCGGAACCATTCCTCCACGGTGACCCGGGCGATTCGTCCCGCGACCGCGACCTGCACGGCGCTGCGGATCCGTTCGATGCTTCCGCGGGGAAGCGGGCGGATGGGCTCGATCCACCCCTGGGCGCTCGCGCGCGCGGCGACTGAGGCGGCGAGGGCGAAGGCGAGGAGCGCGGTACGGCTCGTGACCAGCATGGCGTCGATCCTGTGGGAGACGCGAGGAGAGACGATCAGCGGGAGAGGTATTGCACAGCGCCCTCAGCCGTCAGCCTTCAGCAGTCAGCTAACCCCAGGCGCTGAAAGCTGATGGCCGATAGCTGACAGCTAGCCAACCGCGCACTGATTCGGTCCGAGCTCGACGAGCTCGGCGTCCACGTCGGAGAGCTCCATGAGCCCCAGATTGGCGAGCTTGATGGTGCGATAGCTGTCGGGTGGGAGCGTGGTGTGGTCCGCGATCCAGCGGAGGAACATCGCGCGGTCTTGCATCGCCGCCGCTTCGTTGGTCGCGGCGACCACGTCGAAGCGCGCCGCCACGGTGCGATCGGCGCGCCGCTCCTGCTCGGCGCCGTAGTGCGCCGGGAGGACGAGTAGCTCGCCCGGCCACTCGCGGCGCGCGCGCTCGAGACTGTTCCACAGCAGCTCGGCCCACGCGGCACCCTTGCCGCCCAGGTCCGGGCGCCCGACGGATTGGACGAACAGGAAGTCGCCCGTGAGCGCGAGCGCGTCGTCCGCGATGAGCGCCACGCTGCCGAGCGTGTGACCGGGCACGTGCTGGGCGCGCAGCGTGGCGCGGCCGACGGCGATCGTGTCGCCCTCGCTCAGGGGCTGATAGGCGAGGCGGCCCGGCGTGCCGTCGTAGGGCGAGCCGGCGTCGTCGGGGTGGAGAAAGTAGGGCACCTGCCAGCGGGCGGCGGCAGCGCGCGCCCCGCTCAGGTAGTCGGCGTGCATGTGCGTATCGATCACGGCGGCGGGCGTGGCGCCGAGCGCGGTGACCAACTCCTCGTAGCGTTCGAGGTGGCGTCCGGGGTCCACCACCACCGCGTCGCCGTCGCTGACCAGGACGTAGCTGAGGGCGCCCTTCCCGACTCGGTCGAGTTGGATCACGTGTTGCAGCGTCGGGGTAGGTGACAGGGCGCGCGGCAGGTGGACGGTTTCCCAGGCGGCCATCCCGCCGGTCACCGAGAATGCCTCGAAGCCCTTGTCGCGGAGATACTGAGTGGCTTTGCGGCTGCTGTTGCCGTGACCGCAGATCACGACGACGGGCTGTGCGCGATCGAGCCGCAGCGGCTCGAGCGAGGAGAGCTGGTAGATCTCGGAGGCCGGGAGGGCGCGGAAATCGAGACCCGGCCCAAACGTCACACGCGCCTGGGCCACGCGCTCGCTGGCTCGGATGTCGAGCAGTTGCACGCGCTCGCCGCGGTCGAGCTGGAGGGCGAGATCTTCGGGGCGCATTTGGGGCAACGCCGGTGCCGGCATGGGCTCCAGTGTCGTCGGGAGTGATGAGAAACGCAACGGGTCGAGGCCTCCCGCTTTCGAGGGGGACGGGTATATTGTGAACGCGTTCACAAGCTCACATCGCAACGAACGGAGGAGATCGGCAATGCGCTGGACTGTGCTCAGCACGCTCGCCGTGTTCGGGGTGGCGGCCTGCGGCGGCGAGAAGAAGGGTGACGCTTCGCAGACTGCGGCGGTTGCGACAGCGAATGCCGCGCCCGCCCCGGCGGCCGCGACAGCGACCCCGGCGGCAGTGGTCGAGGTGAAGATGACCGGCGACGGCACGAGCAAGGCCGCCTTCGAGCCCGCCGCGCTGACGGTCAAGGCCGGGAGCGTGGTGCGCTTCATCAACGTGAGCGGCGGGCCGCACGACATCGCGTTCTACACGGACTCGGTGCCGAAGGGCGCGGTGGACGCTCTCAAGAAGGGGATGGCGAACACGATGGGCGACCTCGTAGGCCCGTTCCTCGCGCAGCCGAACGAGCACTACGATGTGTCCTTCGCCGGCGCGCCGGCGGGGAAGTACCGCGGGTACTGCCTGCCGCACGTGGCGCTGGGGATGCATATCACGATCACCGTGCAGTAACGACGGACGGTCAGTAAGGCGGGCGGCCCCGGGGGAAGCCGGGGCCGTTTGACTTTCCCACGGCCCCGCCGGAAGTTCTCGGGCGGGGCCGTTCATGTCCTCCGTTCTCGAGCGACTGCGCGCCGCCCTGGCGCCGGAGTACGACGTCGAGCGCGAGATCGCGAGCGGCGGCATGGGTATGGTGTTCCTCGGTCGGGACATGGCACTCGAGTGCGCGGTCGCGATCAAGGTGCTCCGCCCCGAGCTCGCCACGGCGCACGCCGCCGAGCGCTTCCTGCGCGAGGCGCGCATGCTCGCCAGCCTGCGGCACCCGCACATCGTCCCGGTGCACCACGTCGGCCAGGCCGGCGAGTTCTTCTACTACGTCATGGACTTCGTGGACGGCGAGACGCTCGCCGACCGACTCGTGCGGGGGCCGCTGCGCCCCCAGGAAGCCCTGAAGCTGGGACGGGACCTGCTCGACGCGCTGCAGGTGGCGCACGAGCGGCTGGTCGTGCACCGGGACATCAAGCCGAGCAACGTGTTCTTCGCGGGCGGCCGCGCGCTGCTCGTGGACTTCGGAATCGCGAAGCCCGTGAGCGGCACGAGCGGCGGGGGCGTCACCCCGCGCGGGCGGGCGCCAGCCGCGGCGCCGTCGCTCACCGCGCCCGGTTCAGTCGTGGGGACGTTGGATTACATGCCGCCCGAGCAGGCGGCGGGCGGGGAGGTCACGCCACGGACCGATCTGTACGCCGTCGGCATGGTGCTGTACGAGGCCCTCACGGGGCGACCCTGGTCGATCCTGGATCGCCCCGACCGGGCGGACTGGTCCGCGGTGCCGCGCCGCATTGCGCGCGTGCTGCGGCGGGCGGTGCAGTGGGCGCCGGAGGCACGCTGGCCCGACGCGGCGTCGTTTCGGCGAGCGCTGTGGCGCACGCGCGTGTGGCCGTATCAGATCCGCACCTTCTGGTTGACCATGGGTGGCCTCGCGGCGGGGGCGGCTGCGGTGCTGCTCTGGCGCCCGCGCGATGGCAGCGGTAGGACCGCTGCCGAGCTCGCGATCGTGCCGTTCGAGGTGGACAGCGGGGCGGATCGCAAGCTCGGCTGGAACCTGCCGCGCCTTGCGGCGCTGAACCTGCAGGCCTTTCCCCGCATTACGCTCGTTGATCCGCGGACGTCGTTCCATTGGTGGGACGCCCGTCGCGCCTCCAACGCGGCGACAGCCGACGCGCCGGAACGGGCCCTCCACGCTCGCCGGCTGGTGCAAGGCAAGATCATCGCCCGCCGGGAGTCGCTCGAGGTGCAGGTGTTCGTGCTGAATGAGCGCGGAGTCGTCACCGCCTCGCCGGTCGTGCGGGGAATGCCCGACCAGCCCGAGCAACTCGGCAACCGGATCGCCTTGGAGCTGGTGTTGGCCCTCCGGCCCGACCTCGCCGGCTTCTACCACGGCTCGCGCGATCTCTCCCAGCGTGGGGTGCAGGCGCTGAACGCGTTCCTCGACGGCGAGGAAGCGTTCGAGCACGACGACTGGCTGCTGGCGGAGCGGCGCTACCAAGCCGCCATCGCCTTGGATTCGAGCTTCGGGCTCGCGCAGTGGCGGCTTTCGAACGTGCAGCGCTGGCGCCGCATGCCTGTCCAGGTCGATGTGCGGCGCCTCCTCGCGCGTCAGCGCCGCGATCTGAGCGAGCGCGACCAGCTGCTCATCGAGGCCCAGCTCGCGCGCTCGAGCGCGGAGCGGTTCGCCCTCTACGACACCGTGCTCGCTCGCTATCCCGGCGACGCCTACGCTGCGTTGCTCTACGGGGACGAGCTCCTGAACCGCGGCGCGCTTGCGGGCGTCCCCCTCGACAGCGCGCTGGTTGTGCTGCGGCGAGCGACAGCGCTGGACTCCTCGCTCAGGCCGGCGTACGACGACCTGGCGTGGGTTGCGATCCGGCTGGGCCGGCGCGAGGAGGCGCAGGCCGTAATCGCAGCGCTGCATCGCTTGCCCGTCCCGAGCGCTGAGGTGGAGCTCGACTTCACTACCCTGCTCGACATCACCTTCGCCAGCCGATTCGGGACGGAGGGTCCTGGCGACGATTCGCGGGCCGTGTCGCCGCAGACGCTCGCCGACTTGGCCCGGGGCGTGCGCTTCGGGCTCACCTTCGATGTCCCCGACGCGCAAGTCGCATTCGGCAGGGCGCTCGCGGCGGCTCCGGGCGGGGGACGGGAGCTGCGCGCCAACGCGCACGAAGCGCAGGCGGTCGCCCTCGTCACGCTCGGCGCGGTGGGGCAGGCCCTGGCGCAATTCGACTCGGCCGCCGCCCTGTTCGCTGCGCCCGAGGCGGCGCTCGAGGCGGTCGAGTGGCGGGTGCTGCTCGGGCCGCTGGGATTGCGCGTGGTAGACGCGGTCGAGCGGCAGCGCGGCGTGACCGCCCTCGAGCGCCTGGCCGGGCATCATCGGCTCGGGGCCCGCGCCGCCTGGGCCCTGGCGTTCGCGGCACAGGCCCAGGGGGACACCCTCGCCCGCGCGCACTGGCAGGCGACCGTGGAGCGGCGGGCGGAAGCCGATTCAGGAGCGGCCCGCCTCGCGATGTTGCTGCAGAGCGCGGCGCTCGCGGGGCGCGGCCAGTACGACCGCGCCGTCAGCACCTCAGCCATGCTGCTGCTCTACGATTCCGCGGGACGCGGCGGAGATCCGTTCGCCCGAGCGGCGCTGCACATGCAGCGCGCCGAATGGCTCGGCCAACTCGGCCGCCGGCGGGAAGCCGAGCGCGAGTGGCTGTGGCACGACAACGCCGACGTGGTGGACTGGCCGACCGGGCCCGCGCAGGCAGGTGACGTGGACTGGGCGCTGGGGACCTACGCGCGGCTGCGGCGTGGCGGGTTGGCACTGGAGCGGGGGGACCGTCGCGGTGGCTGCGGGTTGATTGGCCGTGTGCAGGAGCTGTGGACGCGCGCCGACGCCGCATTCGCGCCCTATCGGGCGGCCGCCGACAGCCTCGCGCGGGAGTGCGCCCGGTGATCGTCTGTCGCACGCTCGGGCCGGTGGCAGTGAGCGTGGACGGGGGGAGCGCGCCGCCCGAGCTCCTGTGGCGGAAGAATCTGGCGCTGCTCGTCTACCTCGCCCGCTCGCCCAAGCGGGCACGCGCTCGCGAGCACCTGATCGGCCTCCTGTGGGGCGACAAGCCGGAGGGGGCGGCCCGCCATTCCCTGAACGAGGCCGTGCGGGTACTGCGCCGCCACGCCGGTGAAGGCGGCGTCGAGACCGAAGCCGGCCAGGTGCGGCTCGTGGCCGGCGCCGTGGAGCTCGATACCGACCGCCTCGACACCCTCCTCGCTGCCAAGGACTACCGCAGCGCGGTGGCGCTCGTGGCGGGGGAGTTTCTCGAAGGCTTCGCCGTCTCCGGGGCTTCGGCGTTCGAGGATTGGATGACGGCGGAGCGAGCGCTGTGGCGCGGCCGCTCGGTGGACGCGCTGCTGCGCCGTGCCGACGAGCTGCTGGGAACAGGAGATCTGATGGGCGCGCACGAGATGGCGCAGCGCGCGCTGGTGCTCGACCCCACGTCCGACGTAGCCGTGCGCGCGGCGATGCGCTGCCGCGCGCTCGCGGGCGACCGGGCGGGAGCGCTCGAGTGCTACGAGACCTTCGCCGCCCGTCTCGCGGGGGAGGTGGATACCGAGCCGGACACCGATACGAAGGCGCTGGCGGAGCGGGTGCGGCGGGAGCGCGCCTGGCGCCTTCCTGCAGTGGCGGCGGCGGGGGCGGGGGCTGGTGCGGCGGCGGAATCGCGCCGGGCGCCACTCGTGGGCCGTGCGACTGAGCTGGCCCGCTTGCTCGGGGCGTGGACGGCGTGCCGGCGCGACCGGCGTGCCGCGGTCGCGATCGTGGAGGGCGATGCGGGCACGGGGAAGACCCGCCTCGCCGAAGAGCTGCTCGGGCGGGCGCGGCTCGACGGGGCGGCGGTGGCGGCGGTGCGCGCCGTGGAGGCGGACCGTGACCAGCCCTGGAGCGGCGTGCTGGGGATCGCGCGCGGTGGCTTGCTCGCGACTCCCGGCGTCGCCGGCGCGAGCCCGGCTGCTCTCGCGGAGCTGCGCGATCAAGGCGCCCCGGCCCTCGGACTCGGCCGGGCGCTGGTCGAAGGGCTGCGGGCGGTGTGCGAGGAGCAACCGGCGGTCGTGCTCGTGGACGATGCTCAGTGGCTCGACCGCGAGTCGATGCTGGCACTCGTCGCAGGGGTCCGCGACCTCGCCCGCCTGCCGCTGGTGATTCTGTTCACGGTCGCCTCTCAACCGGCCCGGGCTGAGCTGGATGAGCTGCGCGTTAGGATCGGCCGGGAGGTCGCCGGGACGGCCGTGCGGCTCGAGCCGCTATCCGGCGACGCGCTGCGCGATCTCGCTCGCTGGGCGCTGCCGCAGTACAACGAGCTCGAGCTCGATCGCTTGGCGCGCCGGGTTGGCACCGACTCGGCAGGCATCCCGCTGCTCGCGGTCGAGCTGCTCCACGCCGTTGCGATGGGCCTCGACCTGCGCGAGACCAAGGGCGCGTGGCCCGAGCCCTTCAAGACCCTGGACCAGACGCTGCCGGGCGAGCTCCCGGACGCCGTGGTCGCCGCGATCCGCATCGGGTTCCGCCGGCTCACTCCCGAGGCGCAGCGCGCGCTCGCGGTCGCCGCGGTCGTCGGCGGGCGGGTGTCGCGTGAGACGCTTGGCCGCGGCGCGGGCCTCCGCGGGGAGGGGCTCGACGCCGCGCTCGACGAGCTCGAATGGCAGCGCTGGCTCGCGGCGGAGCCACGCGGCTACGCGCTGGTCGCGCGCATCGTGCGCGACGTCGTGGAGCGGGACATGGTCACCGAGGGGCAGCGGCAGCGGATCCTCGCGGCGATCGACGGCGCGGCGCACCCGATGTAACTCGCTGCCCCACAGCTCGTTGACCTCTTCGCCGCCCGGTCGGTAAGCCATGTCACAGCACCGCGGCGCAGAACGTGGAGACTTGGAACCCTTTGCCGAGGGCGTGGAGGCGTGCGTCCAGAGGAAGGGTGTATGTTGCTGCTCGCGGTGTTGTTGTTCGGAGACTCGTCGCACGTCGTGCAGCTCGCGGTGTCTCCACAGGAGTCGGTGTCGGTCACTGTGGCGGGGGCGGGGGCGGGAGAGCCGGTTGTGCTCGTGCCGGGGCTGTTCGGCTCGGCGTTCGGCTATCGCCATCTCATCCCACTACTCGTGGGCGCGGGCTATCAGGCGATCGTGTTCGAGCCGCTTGGCGTGGGCACGTCGGCGCGTCCCGAGCGTGCGGATTACTCCCTCAGCGCGCAGGCAGAACGCCTCGCGACGGTGCTCGACACGCTCCGCGTAAGGCAAGCTGTGATCATAGGCCACGATATAGGCGCGGCAATCGCGTTCCGGCTTGCCTACCGCCGACCCGATCTGGTGCGCGCGATCGTCTCCCTGGAAGGCGGGCCGGCCGAAGCCGCGGCGACGCCGGGGTTCCGGCGCGCGATGCGGTTCGCGCCGTGGATCAAGATGTTCGGCGGCTACGGGCGGGTACGCCGCGAGGTCCGGAGGTCACTGGTTGCGTCGTCCGGCGACACGAGCTGGGTGAGCGACACCGTCGTGGACGGCTATACGACTGGGGCGGCGCACAACTTCGATGGCACGCTGAAGGCCTACGTCCGCATGGCACACGCCAGGGAGCCCGAGCGGCTCGCGCCCCACTTGGCTGAGATTCTCTGCCCCGTCCGTCTCGTCGTCGGCTCCGCGCCGCACTCGGGCGGTATTCCTGCGGCGGAGGTCCGCGTCTTGGCGGCGCACCTGCCCGCGTTCACCGTAGATACGGTGTCGGGCGCCGGCCACTTCCTCTACGAGGAGCAGCCGCAAGCTGTCTTTGCCGCGATTGAGCGGGCCGAAACGGCGCCCGCACGCCTGCCCAAGTGAGGGCTTGAAATCCGCTTGAAGCGCTGAGCCAGCGCTTGACCGCTCCTTGACGGCGCTGGGCGATCGTTTCGCCCGTCCCGCACAGGAGTGGTCCCGTGAATCACCGTAGCGCCCTGCTCGCCGCCGTTCTGTTCGCCGTCGGGTGTGTCGACTCGAATCCACTCGGACCGGCCCGTACCGCCGTTCTGCACCGCACTGTTTCGAGCGATCTGTCCGCTGCAGGGCCCCCGGGCATCACGGCTCTCACGTGGAACGTCTACGTCGGCGCGGAGATCGAGCGGGTCCTGCAGGCGCAGACCCCGTACGAGGCGATCGTCCTGGCAACCGAGGAGTGGGCTCACGTCCAGGCGACAGACTTCCCGGCTCGCGCGGGTGTCCTGGCCGGGGAGATCGCCGCACGGCGGCCCGAGGTCGTCGGTCTCCAGGAGCTGGCGCTTTATCGGACGACGGACCGGCCCTTCGACGAGCTTGCGACGCACGTCGCGTACGACTTTCTCCAGCTCGTGATCGATTCGCTGCGCGCGCGCGGCCTCGACTATGCGGCCGCCGCCGTGGACCGCACCACGGACATTCAGGTGCCCGTGATCGCAGGGTTCGATCCGTCCGGGCAGCCGATCCTCGCCGGCGTGCGCTTCACCGACGGCGACGCCGTCCTGCTGCGCGCCGACGTCCGGTACGCGAATCCGCAGTCCGGCGTGTATCGCGCCTACATCCCCGTGACCCTCGGCAACGTGACGACGGGTGTCTACCAGGGTTGGAGCTCCGCCGAGGCGACGCTCGGCGGCCAGACCTACCGCTTCGTCGCGACCCACCTCGCAGGGCAGGAAGTCGAGGCCATCCAGCTCGCCCAGACCGAGGAGTTGCTCGCGCTGCTGGGCGGCGAATCGCGGCCCACCATTCTGGTCGGCGACTTCAATTCGGATGCCTACGGCGCGGACCCGACGCGCGCGACTCCGACCTATGGCATGGTGCGCTCGGCCGGATACGCGGACACCTGGAGCCAGCCGGACCGCCAGGCTCCCGGGCTCACGTGCTGTGAGCAGGCGGATCTCCGGAATCCGAGGCCGACATTCGACCAGCGCCTCGACTTCATCTTCACCCGGAACCTGCCGCCGGGCGCGCGGCTCGTGAGCCGCGAGGTGGTCGGAGACCGGCCGGGTGAGCGGACTGCGTCGGGGCTCTGGCCTTCGGACCACGCCGGGGTGGCGGCGACGTTCCCCGTGCCTGCCGCAGCCGCGGTCGCGGCGAAGTGAGTGGGACTCATGTGGCTGCTCGCTCTGCTAGTGGTGGCCGACAGCTCGCATGCGTTTCCGCTGGTGCTGCCGCGTGCCGAGTCGCTGCAGGTCGCCGTGGCGGGAGCCGAGGGCGGCGCCCCTGTCGTGCTCATCCCCGGCCTGTTCGGAGCGGCGTTCGCCTATCGGAAGGTCATCCCGCGCCTGACGGAGGCGGGTTATCGCGCCATCGTGATCGAGCCGCTCGGCGCTCGCTCGAGGGCGGGCCCGTCGAGGCGGCGGCGACGCCGGGGATGCGCCGCGCGATGCAGCTCGCGCCCTGGATCAAGCTGTTCGGCGGCGTCCGCATGATCCGCAAGAAGATCCGCGCAAACTTGATCGCCCTGTCGGCCGATCCGTCGTGGGTCAGTGACAGCGTGGTGGACGGCTACACGGCCGGCGCCGCGCGCGACCTCGACGGCACCCTGCGCGGCTACCTCGCCATGGCCGCGTCGCGCGAGCGGGAGCGGCTCGAGCCGCGTCTCTCGGCGATCACGTGTCCCGTGCTGCTGGTGCTGGGCGGCGTGCCCCACGGCGGCGGACCGCGGCCGGCCGAGCTGGTCGAGCTGGCCGACTCGCTGCGCGCGTTCACCGTGGACACGGTCGCAGGCGCCGGGCATTTCGTCCATGAGGAGCGGCCCGACGCCGTCGTCGCGGCAGTGTCACGCGTCGGCCCGGCGTCCGCGCTCTCCGCAGCCGGTTCCGGCGAAGGCGAGAAGCCGTGAGACACGACCTCCCGGCCGACACGCGCGCGCTGATCCGCGCGCTCCACCGGCTCGAGCCGTGGCGCAACGTGCGCGTCATCGTGTTCTTCGCGATCTGGCTCGCGGCCGCGACGATCGCGCTGCACGTCCCGGTGCTGGCGGTGAGACTGCTGTGCTACTTCCTGATCGGGGCCACGATCCAGGGACTCGTGATCCTGATGCACGAGGGCGTGCACCGCATCATGTTCCGCAACCGGGTCCTCAATCGCTGGGTGGCGTTCGTGTGCGGACTCCCGGCGTTTCTCTCAGTCACGGCGTACCGCGTCGGCCACCTGCCGCACCACCGCCACGAGCGCGGGCCGGGAGACCCGGACGAGCTCGAGAACGTGACCCGCGACCCGCGAGTGCTTGCCGCCTTGTTCTGCCTGATGCTGCTCTGGGGCGACCTGTTCGGTCTGTACCGCGTGGGCCCGCTCAATGCCTGGCGCGGGAAGGCCGGGGAGCGACGCGACATCGCCGTCGAGTACGCCATCATCACGGCGGTGTTCGCAGCCGCGATCGCCCTGGTACCGCTCGCGGTGCTGCTGCACGTCTGGCTCCTTCCCGCGCTCGTCGCCCGGCAACTCACGAACGTCCGAACGCTCGCGGAACACATCCTGACGGGGCACGACGACCGTTTCACGGCCACGCGCACGGTGACGAGCAACCGCTTCGTGTCGTTCTTCATGTGCAACCTGAACTACCATACCGCCCACCACCTCTTTCCCGCCGTGCCGTGGTACAATCTGCCGCGGCTACACCGGTTGCTCGGCCCCGAGCTCGCGCGCGCGGGCTCGCCCGTGCACCGCTCCTACACCCGCTTCCTGCTCGATCTCGCCCGCTTCGTCGCCCGGGCCTGGGGCCCGCGCGGCCGTGTGGTGACGCTATCGCTGCCTTGACCGCGCCTTGACCTCTGCGCCCGAGATTGCTCTGTGAGCGCGACGTCAAGGAGGTCGGCATGCGCGCGGTGGTGACGGGCGGAGCGGGGTTCATCGGCAGTCATCTGATCGAGGCGCTCGTCGCGCGTGGCGACGAGGTCGTCTGCGTGGAGCGTCCCGGCGCCTCGCGCCGCTGGCTCGAAGGGCTGGACCTGAGCTACCGCGACTCGGGGCTCGACAACGAGCGGGCGCTCAGCGCCGCATTCGCGGGGGTGGACGTCGTGTTCCATCTCGCGGGACTGACCGCGGCGCGGGCGCCGCGCGACTTCTACGCCGTCAACACGGAGGGGACGGCCCGGGTGTTCCGCGCGGCCGCGGCGCATAACGGCCGCGCGCCGCGGGTGGTCCTGATGTCGTCCCTCGCCGCGCTCGGGCCCTGCCGAAACGGGGACCCGCTCTCACCCGACACCGTGCCGTATCCGATCTCGCACTACGGGCACTCGAAGCTGCTCGCGGAAGCGATCGCGCACGCGTTCGCCGATCGCGTCCCCGCGACGATCATCCGGCCGACGTCCGTGTACGGGCCGCGCGAGCGCGGCGTGCTCAAGCTGTTCCGGCTGGTGCGCCGCGGCGTGGCGCTGACCGTCGGCTCATGGGACCGGGAAGTGAGCCTCGTCCACGTGGCGGACCTCGTGCGCGCGCTGCTCGCGGCCGCGGACGCCGAGCAGGCGATCCACCGCACGTACTGCGTCGCGTACCCCGAGCCGGTGACCTGGCGCGAATTCGCGCGGGCCGTGGGTCGGGCGCTCGAGCGCCAGCCGCTGCTCCTCAGCGTGCCCGCGCCCGTCGCTTGGGCCGTCGCTGTCGCGGCGGAAGCCTGTGCGCGGCTGCGGAACGCGGCAGCGATCCTCAACCGGGAGCGGCTCCGCGAGCTGGTGCAGGAGCGCTGGGTGTGCGATCCGTCGCGGGCGATGACCGAGCTCGGCTTCGCGCCCCAGTACCCGGTCGCCCGCGGGGTCGCGGAGACGGCGCAGTGGTACCGGGAGGCCCGATGGATCTGAAGCCCCGCGTCCTGCCGATCGATCGGTTCGTCGCGATCTACAACGCCGCCCTCGCCGGGCTCTGGGCCGCATACGCGGGGCGCGTCCCGCACGCGGCATGGCTCGCGCTCGCCCACGCCGCCGCGGTGGCGCTGCCGGCGCTCCTCCGGCGCGCCCCGGCCCCGCTGTCACCGCCCCTCCGGACGCTGCGCGAGCTGTACCCGGTCATCTGGCTCGCCGCGTTCTGGCCCGAGCTCGGACTGCTGCAGCAACTCCGAATACCGCCGACGTTCGACCAACAGATCGCAGCGCTCGACCTCGCGCTGTTCGGCATCCACGGCGCGCACGTCAACCTGGTGTGGATGCGGCGCATGCCCTACCTGTGGCTGAGCGAGCCGATGCATTTCGCCTACTGGGCGTACTACCTGCTGATCGGTCTCCCGCCGCTCGCCCTGATGCTGCTCGGCCGCACGGCGGCCCTGCGGGACCTGGTGTTCCGCCTCATGCTCACCTACCTCACTTGCTACGCGATCTACCTCGTGTACCCCGTGTACGGGCCCGGCCTCACTCTGCCCCGGTATGCGGGCCCGCTCACTGACGGTCCTTTTTATCGCCTGGTGGACTCGGCGCTCGGCGCAGGCGATTCACCGGGATCGGCATTTCCGAGCTCGCACGTCGCCGGTGCGGTCACGATCGCCTACGCCTGCTCGCGTTGGTTGCCACGCCGCATCGCGACGCTCCTGTGGCTCGAAGCAATCGGCGTGCTCGTCTCGACCGTGTACACGCAGAATCACTTCCCGGTCGACGCGCTGGCGGGTTGCGCGGGAGCGTGGCTGCTCCAGATCGCGGTGGCGGGACCGGTGGCGCGCTGGCTGGGCGACTGCTCGACGGTGCCGGGGCCCGTCTTGCCTGTGTTTGCGCCCGCCCCGGTTGCAGCATCCGCCGGGAGCGATCGGTGAGCGGTCTCACGGTTGTGACCGGCGCCACGGGGTTCATCGGCGGTCATCTCGTGCGGCAGCTCGTCGCCGACGGCGTCCACACGCGTGTGCTGGCACGCCGCCCGGAGTCCCTCTCCGCGGCCCTGCGGGCCCGAGTGGAGGTGGTGCGGGGCGACGTGCGTGATGCCGGCACGCTGGTCGCGGCGGTGCGCGGAGCGGAGACCGTGCTGCATCTCGCCGCCTGCGCCCGCGCCTGGGCACGCGACGCGGCCGAGTTCACCGCGGTGAACGTGCACACGGTCGAACGGCTGCTCGAGTCCGCCCACGCCGCCGGGGTGAGCCGGCTCGTTCATGTGTCGACCATGCTCACGCTCCCCCCGGGGCGACCCGCTCCACTCGACGGCCTCGCCGCCCGCCCGACGCCCTACGAAGAGTCGAAGCGGGCAGGGGAGCGGCTGGTGGAGTCGTATGCGGCTGCGGGGCGACACGCGGTGATCGTGCATCCGACACGCGTCTACGGATCGGGCCCCTGCAACGACGCCAACGCCGTGACGCGCGTAATCGCGCTGTACCTCCGCGGGCGGTTCCGGGTGCGGCTCGACGATGGCGACGTCCTGGCCAGCTACGTGCACGCGGCGGACGTCGCCGACGGGATCCGGCGGGCGGCGTGCGCGGGACGCTCGGGGGCCCATTACGTGCTGGGCGGCGAGAATCTCTCGTTCCGCGCGTTCCTCGATCTCGTCGGAGAGGTCTCGGGCGTGAGGCGCAGAGTGGTCGCCCTGCCCCGAGCGGCCGCCCTGGTGGCGGGGTACGCCGCGCTCCTGTGGGGGCGGCTCGGGGGCGACGTGGCCATCACGCCCGGATGGGTCCGCGTGTTCCTCGAGCACCGCCCCGCCGACGTCGAGCCGGCGCGAAGCGATCTGGGTTACGCGCCGCGATCGGCGCGGGCCGGCGTGGCGGAGACCGTCGCGTGGCTGCGCGGCGGCGGAGGGAGCTGGCCATGGCCGCTCGCTGCCTGAGGGAGCCGCGACGGCGCCCCGAGGCGCTGCTCGCCGTCGCCACGCTCGCGCTGCTCTGCTTCTATTATTTCGCGCGCGCCGACGCCGTCGGCGTGTACTCCCGCCCGCGCGGCTGGTTCGCCCTCACCGCCGCGCCGCTCGCGCCGCCGCTGCATTTCGTCGCCGCGGCGCTGCTCCTCGCCGTTGTTCCCGTGCTCGCCGCCCGGCGGCTCACGGGACTCTCCCTCACGGACCTGGGACTCGGGCTAGGGCGCTGGCGCGCGGGAGTCGTCTGGGTCGCCATCGGTGTTCCCCTCGCCGTTCTGGCGGGCCGCATCGCCGCGCTGTCTCCGGCAATCCGCGCGGTGTATCCGCTCGATCCGGCGCTCACGGCCGCCCCTGCTACCTTCGGCGGCTACGCGGCGCTGCAGCTGCTCTACTTCGGCTCCTGGGAAGTGCTGTTTCGAGGCGTGCTCCTCTTCGGACTGCGGGGAGTTATGGGCGACACGTCGTCCAACCTCGTGCAGACGGCGCTGTCGGTGACGGCGCATTTCGGCCGGGCGCTGAACGAGGCCTGCGCGGCGGGCCCGGCGGGACTCGTGTTCGGCGCGATCGACCTGCGCCTGGGATCCGTCTGGTATGTCGCGCTGCTGCACTGGCTTGTGGGCGTGAGCATGGACTGGTTCATCGTGACGACCTGACGGCGCATCCCGAGGCGCACGCGCCTTGTCCGGGTCGCGCGAGCCCCGTTACAATTCGCCGCTGTGAACATCCGCTTCATGGGGCCCCTCGGCTGCATCCTCGCGCTGGGCACGCCGGACGGGCCCGCCCCCCGGCCGGCCGATGCCGGCGCGCGCATGATCGCCGATGCGCGCCGGGGCGCGATGATCATCGAGCTCGCGCCTGTGGACCTGCCCGCCCACGCCTCGCATCACGAGGTGGCCCAGCCGCCCGTCGCGATCCTGCAAGTGCCCGCGGGCGGGTGGATCTACGGCTTCCACGTGGAGGTCGTGGACGCGGACGGCCGTCTGCTGCCTCCGGAGATCGTGCATCACTTCAATCTGATCGACCCGGACCATCGCGAGCTGTTCCTCCCGATCTCGCGGCGACTCGTCGCCGCCGGAAAGGAGACCGGGGACCAGCGGCTGCCGTGGCTCCTGTTCGGATTGCCGCTCGAGCGCGGATCCCGGGTGCTCGCGAGCGCGATGGTGGAGAACCCGACGCCCGTGGCCTACCGCGGCGCGCGCGTGCGGCTCGTGCTGCCCTACGTGCCGGACGGCAGGCCCTGGCCGTTCTTCCGGGTGTTCCCCTGGCAGCTCGACGTGGCCTTTCCGGTGGGCGACAAGTCGTTTGACCTCCCACGAGGCCGGTGGTCGAAGTCGTACGAGGGGAGCCCCGCGGTGGCGGGGACGGTCGTGGCGATCGGCGGCCACGTGCACGATCTCGCCGAGGCCATCGAGTTCGCCGACGCTACGACCGGCGAAGTGATCTATCGGGCGGCGCCGCTGACGGACTCGAGTGGGGAGGTGGTCGGCGTCCCCGTCGGCCGGTTGTACCGCTGGAGGCGGCTCGGCGTCCGCATCGTGCCCGAGCACCGCTATCGCGTCACGGTCTATTACAACAACCCCAGCGACGCGGTGATTCCGGATGGCGGCATGGGGGTGGTGGCGGGCATCTTCGTGCCGGACCGGCGCGTGACCTGGCCGGCCGCGAACCCGGCGGACTCGCTCTACCAGCAGGACCTCCGTCACGCCATGCGACTGGTCGGGAGTGAGCACGACATGAACATGCACCATGCGATGAGTCACCACTGAGCCTCAAAGCAGTCTTGTTCGATTTCGGCGGCACCCTGGAAGCCGACGGCGTGAACTGGGGACCGCGCTTCCATGCGGCGTACGTCGAGGGGGGCGGCGCCCTCGAGTACGCGACGTTCGAGCCGATCTACAAGGAATCCGACCGCGCGCTGGGCCGCCTCTCCGGCATCGAGCGCCTCGGCTTCCGGGCGACAGTTGAGGCGCAGGCGGACCTGCTGCGCGATCTGCTACCGGCAGCGGAGCGCTTCGACGCGCAACGCGTGGCCGCGCGGTTTCACGCCGACGCGGTGGCGGTCGTGAACCGCAACCGGCCGATGCTGCAGCGCCTCGCGCGCCGTTATCGGCTGGGGGTCGTCTCCAACTTCACGGGGAACCTGCGGCCCTGTCTCGAGGAGCTGGAGCTGCTCGCGCTGTTCGCCGTGACGAGCGACTCGGCCGTGCTCGGGAGCGCGAAGCCGGACGAGCGCATCTTCCGCGACACGTTGGCGGCGCTGGGCGCGGCACCGGAGGGCGCCTGGATGGTCGGGGACAACTTCGAGGCGGACATTCGGCCGGCCCAGGGGCTCGGGCTGCGAACCTGCTGGCTCGCGCCGCCTCAGCGCGCGGCGCCGGTCGGGTGCGTGCCGAGCGCGCGCATCGGACGGCTCCCGGAGCTGGAACGGATCCTGGGTTAGAGCATGCACGGGCTGATTCTCGCCGGGGGCGAGGGCGCCCGGCTCGCCGCCGGTGGGATCGCGGTTCCCAAGCCGCTCGTGGAGGTGGCCGGGAAGCCGCAGCTCCTGAGGCTGCTCGAGACGCTCGACGCCCTCGGGTGCGATTCACTCACTTGTGCGATTCGCGCGGACCTGGCCGCCGTTGCCCCCTTACTGGACGCGCACCGGTTTCGGGCACCTCTTAAGGTCATGCCCTGCCGGACGCCCTCGTCCCTCCACACGCTGGCCGAGACGCTGCCGGGTGTACCTCCGGGCCCGGTGTTCTGCAGCATGGTGGACACGGTGATGCGGTGGCGCGATTGGGCGGAGGTGTACCGCCAGACCGAGGCGCGGCTGGCGGAGGGGGCCGACGCGGTCCTGGCCGTGACCTCCTTCGTGGACGACGAGTCTCCAGTGTACGTAGGCCGGCACGCGGGAGGGCTCGTCCGCAAGATTAGCGACGAGCCGGTCGCTCCCGTGTGCGTTACGGGCGGAGTTTACGGTCTCGGCATCGAGGCGCGCCGCGCCGTCGCCGGAGCGGTGGGTCGAGGTCTCGAGCGGATGCGCGGGTTCCTGCAGGCGTTCGTCGCCGGCGGAGCCCGGGTTGCCACGGTCGACGTGGCGCGCATCATCGACATCGACCGCCCTTCCGATTTGCAGGTCGCCAACGCCTGGCTGACCGCACCCGACGCTTCAGAACCCGCAGTCTGAGAGGCCACGTCTCGTGCCACAGCTGGTCGCGATCTACCGGAGCCCCGCGTACTCGCCGCTGCAGCATCGGGTGAACGACACCGCGATTCTGGACGCGACGGTAGCGCGACTGACGGGCCGCGGCTGGGACGCGACCAGGACCACGGAGCTCGACGTCGAGCAAGGGCGCCTGCCGGCGGCGGAGCTCTACCTCAACATGTGCCAGGGCTCGCTGGCGGCCGAGCAGCTGATGCCGCTCGAGTCCGACGGGGCGGTCGTCGTGAACCGGCCGTCGTCCGCGCTGAACTGCCACCGCCACCGCCTCGTCAAGAGCCTCGGCGCGGGGACACTGGCCTTCCCCCGGACGATCATCCATTCCAGCGCCGCGCCGCTGCCGCCACCCCAGCAACTCGGGGTCCTCGGTACGCAGCAGGCCAAGGTCTGGGTGAAGCGGGGGGACGTCCACGCCGAGCGGCCGGAGGACGTCGTTGCCGTGCCGCTCGAGCGACTCGGGACCGCGGTCGCCGCGTTCGCGGCGCGGGGCATTCCCTGGGTGGCCCTCCAGGAGCACATTCCTGGGCCGATCGTGAAGTTCTACGGCGTCGCCTATGGGCGCTTCTTCCGCTGGTACGCAGCAGAGGCGGGTTTCGCGGGCGAGCGGCCTCCGATCGACGAGACCGCGCTCCAGGCGGTGGCCTTTGACGCGGCGGAGCGCCTCGGGCTCGAGGTGTTCGGCGGGGACGTGGCGTTTCCGGTGCCGGACCGCCCGGTGCTGATTGACATCAACGACTGGCCGAGTTTCGCGCCGTTCCGCGACGCGGCGGCGGGCGCGATCGCCGAATACATCCAGGACCGAATGGAGCGCAGGACGCACCCGTGATCGAAGCGCAGCGCGGTATCCACATCCCCGGTCCCAAGTCCAAGGCCGCCTTCGACGCCGAGGCGCGGTACCTGGCGCCGGGAATGCAGAGCGTCGCTCTCTTCAGCCAGCTGTGCATCGAGCGCGGGGAAGGCGCGGTCCTGTATGACGCCGGCGACCTCAACCGCACCCAGCTCTATTCGAGCGGCGCCGAGGCGGTGGAGGCGGCCGTGCGGCTCGCGAAGTCCCGCACCGGCCACACCGAGGTCATCGGGTTCTGGGGCGGGTTCCACGGCAAGACCGGGGGGGTGCTGCCGGTGCTGGGCTCGAACTTCAAGCACGCACTCGGGCCGCTCATGCCGGGCACGTACCTGAGCCCGTACGCCGCGTGCGCGCGCTGCGTGTTCGACAAGACGTTCCCGTCGTGCGAGTGGCACTGCGTGGAGTTCTTGCGCAAGAAGATCGAGATCGAGACGACGCACGACGTCGCCGCGATCATCGTAGAGCCGATCCAGGGGACCGCGGGCAACGTCGTGCCACCGCCCGGCTACCTGCGCATGCTGCGCCACCTCGCCGACGAAGTCGGGGCGCTCCTCATTTGCGACGAGATGCTGACGGGCTTCGGCCGGACGGGGAAGATGTTCGCCATCGAGCACGAGCAGGTCGTGCCGGACGTGCTCACCGTCGGCAAGGGCTTCGGCGGGGGCTTCCCCATGAGCGGGCTCATCATCCGCGAAGAGGTCGCGTTCGCCAAGCCGTTCGCGAACCCGAGCGGCAGCTCGTCGAGCTACGGCGGCAACCCGCTCGCGGCCGCGGCGGCGCGGATCACGGTCGAGACGATCCTCGAAGACGGGCTGGTGGAGCACGCCCGCCGGGTAGGGGAGCGGATGCTCGCCGAGATGAAGTCGTGGGAGCGCGACGTGCCGATCGTGTCCGACGTGCGCGGCCGGGGCCTCATGATCGGCATGGATCTCGTCGTCCCGGGGACGCGGCAGCTGCTCACCAAGAAGGCCACGCGGCGGATCTTCGACGCCCTGCTCGCGCGCGGGGTGCTCGCCATGATCTACAACCCCGAGGTGCGCATCAACCCCCCGCTCGTGATCTCCGAGGACCAGGCGATGACGGCCCTCGCGATCCTGAAGGAGGTGCTCGGTGAAGCCGCAGAACGACCTCTCGCATAAGGGGCAGGCGGTTGAGGAGTGGGCCGATCTGCGGTTCTTCCGGCCCATCGGGATTCGCATCGCGCGGGCGCTCTATCCCACGGGGATCTCGCCTGATCAGGTGACGTTGTGGTCGATCCTGATCGGACTCGTGGCCGGGCACCTGTTCGCCTACCGCGACCGCTGGACCGACCTCATCGGGGTCGTGCTGTTCATCGTGTCGGACATCTTCGACTCCGCGGACGGCCAGCTCGCCCGACTGCGGGGTACCTCCACCCGGTTCGGCCGGGCGCTCGACGGGATCGGCGACAACGTCCGGTTCATCAACCTGTACTTCCACCTGCTGTACCGGCTGATTCACGGCGGCTGGTGGTGGCCCGGAGCGGTGCTGCTCGTGGCGTTCGCGGGGCTCGCCCACACGTTTCAGAGCGCCGCCGTGGACTTCGTGCGGAACGCGTTCCTGCGGATCGGCGTCGGTGACCGGGGCGAGCTCGACCTGCCCGAGGACCTGGAGCGGCCCGCTGCCGGAACGCTGCTGGAGCGGTTCGGCGCCCGGGTGTATCGCGACTACGTCGTGCGGCAGTCGCAGCTCTTTCCCCGCACCGTCCGCCTGATCCGGCAGCTGCGCCAGGTGAGGGTGCCGGTGGGGTTCCGCGCCGAGTACAGCGAGCGGCAGCAGCTCCTGCTCCCGCTGTGCAGTTGGTTGGGACAGAACATCCGCTTCGTGCTGCTGGGCGTGGCGGGCCTTTCGGGCCACATCGCCGCCTACCTGTGGACGGTCGCCGGGCCGATGAGCCTGCTGCTCGTGGTCCTCGTGCTGCTCCACGAGTGGAACGCGACGGCGCTGGGCGAGATCCTCGACAGCCAGCGCGATGCCTACGCCCCCGTCTCCTGAGCTTCGCCGCTACCGGGGTGTGATCTTTGGGTCGGGCGGCATCGCCCGCTCGGCCCACCTGCCGGCGTTCCTGGAGGCGCCCGGCGTGCGCGAGCGCGTGGAGATCGTCGGTCTGGTCGACGGCGCGCGCGACGTGGAGCCCGCGGACGGGATCCGCCTGCTGGAGCGGCAGGACCAGGTGGCGGAGCTCGGACCCGTCGACTTCATCGACATCTGCACTCCGACGGCCTCCCACGTCGCGCTCACCCTGTGGGGGCTGGAGCGGGGCTATCACGTCCTGTGCGAGAAGCCGGTCGCGTTGACGCGGTCTGAGGCGGTGCGCATCGGCGACGCGGCGCGGCAGCGCGGCCGCGTCGTCGTGCCGTGCCATCAGTACCGCTTCAACCCGGTGTGGCGGCAGATCAAGGACTGGCTGCGCGAGGGCGCGATCGGCCACTGGCATCTGGCCGAGCTGTCCGTGCACCGACTGCTCGCCGATCCGGGAGCCCGCGCTCAGGGCGGGGAGACGCCGTGGCGGGTGACGCTGGACGAGGGCCGGGGCGGGGTGCTCGTCGACCACGGCACGCATCTCGTATACCAGGCCCTCGACGTCGCCGGGTTGCCGCGCGCCGTGAGCGCGTGGACGGGCCGGCTGCGGCATCACCGCTACGAGGTCGAGGACACGGCCAGCGTACTGCTCGAGTATCCCGACCGCCTCATCACGATGTTCTTCACATGGGCGGCCCGCAGCCGGGAGAATCGCGTGCGCTTCATCGGCGAGCGGGGCACGATCGCCTGGGTGGGTGGGGAGCTGCGGCTCGATGCGGATGGTCGGTCCGAGCGCATCGATTACTCGGCCCAGCTCGACAAGGCCTCCTACCAGCGCTGGTTCGCCGGGCTGTTCGCGACGTTCGTGACGGCGATGGACTCGGGCGCCGCCGATCCGTACCTCCAGGACATCCAGCGCGTCGCGGCCGTGCTGGAAGTCGCCTACCAGGCCGCCGAGCGCGGCGTCAGACTGCCCATCCCGGACGGCGCGTGAGCCGCCGGGTGCAGCTGCTGCTGTTCCTCGGCGGGTCGGCCGTGTTCGCGTATCTCGTCACGCGGATCGGCGTGGGCCGCTTGGTCGCGGACGCGCAGCGGACCGGCTGGATGTTCGTGCCGATCCTCTCCCTCTACGGGCTCGTGTACGTGTGCAACGCGCGGGCCTGGTGGCTGATGATGGCCGACGAGCCCAGCCGGCCCCCGTTCTGGCGCACCTACGCCATCACGGTGTCGGGGTTCGCGCTCAACTTCGTGACCCCCATGGTGAACGTCGGGGGCGAGCCGTTCAAGATCGCGGCCGCGTCGCCCTGGCTCGGCGTGCGCCGCGCGGCGGGATCCGTCATCTGCTACCAGATGCTCCACACGCTCGCGATGGTATTGAGCTGGCTGACGGCGCTGGCGTTGGGCCTGCTGCTCCTCCCGCGCGAGCCCGTGACGGTCGCGGTCCTGCTCGCGGCCGCCGTCGTGCTTGTGGGGCTCACGCTGCTGCTCCTGTCGGCGCATCGCCGGGGGCTCCTGGAAAAGCTGCTGGACGTGCTGCATGGCCTGCCGCTCCTCAAGCGATTGGCCCGCGCGCTCGAGCCGCGGCGCGAGCTGCTCGTGCAGATGGACGAGCAGATCGCGCAGTTCTATCACCGCGATCGCCGGCGCTTCTTCGCGGCACTCGGTTTCGAGTATCTGGGCCGCTGCATCTTCATGGGCGAATACTGGCTGATCTTCCTCAGCGTCGGCGTGAGCGCGGGTTACCTGACGGCGTACCTCGTCGGTGGGCTGTCGTCCTTGATCCTCAACGCGCTGTTCGTGGTGCCGTTCGAGGTGGGCACGAAGGAAGGTTCGCTCTATCTCCTGTTCCGGCTCCTGGGACTCGACCCCGCGCTCGGCGTCTATACCGCGATCGTGGCCCGCCTGCGGGACGTCGTCTGGATCGGCGCCGGATTGGCGCTCGTGTGGCTCGCCGGGCGCCGCGCCGCTCCCCAGCGCGCCTGACATGACGATCGTCACCCACATCCTCGCCACGACCCTCGGGGTCCAGGCGATGCAGCTGCACGGCCGCGAGGCGGCGCTCGCGTACGCCTTCGGCGTCGGCGTGGACGTGGACCACGCGATCAAGGCGCCCTACTACCTGAAGCACGTCGGCCTGCGCGACCGGCGCGGCTACTACTGGCGCTCCTCGCTGCAGGAGCCGGTGGCGCTCCTGTGGATCATCCCGCTCGCGCTGCTGTTGCACTCGATCGTGCCGGTGCTCTTCTTCGCGATCCACGCGGCGATGGACTACAGCGTGCGATTCGAGAAGATGCCGCTCTACCCGTACTCGCGCTGGGTGACCCGCGGCTGGCTCACGGGCATACCGGACAAGGTGAAGGAGGGGGTCCTGGTCGCGGCGCTCGTCGTCCTGAACGCCCTGATATGGTGGTCGCGCCGCCATGTATGAGTTCGCCCCCGCGCTCGGGCGCGCGCTCGACCGCGCGATCCGACCGCTGCTGCGGCTCCTGCACCTGGGACTCGGGATCACGCCCGCCCAGATCACGTGGGCGGCGTTCTGGGCGAGCGCGGCCGCGGCCGCGACGATCGCCACCGGCCGTCTCGTCCCGGGGCTCGCGCTGATGGCTTTGGGGCAGGTCCTGGACGGCCTGGACGGCGGGATAGCGAGGGAGTTCGGGCTCGCGTCGGCGGCGGGGCGACGGCTCGACACGCGGCTCGACCGCGCGTCGGAGGCCGTGATCTTCGCCGGGCTCGCGGCCGCGGGCCTCGTACCGCCGCGACTCGCCCTGCTCGCCTTCGTCGCGATTCTCCTCGTGACGAGCATCGCGGAGCGCTCGAAGCTCGACCCGGGGGTGAAGCGGTTCGCGCTCTACTTCGGCCTGTGGGTCCCGTATCCGCTGATCTTCACGGTCATCTTCGGCGTGAATCTCGCCGCCTACGTGGTGGGGCTGCTTCTCGTCGATCTCGAGTTCCAGCGCAGGATGGATGCGCTGGGCGGCGACCTCGACACGGTTGCGTCGCGCGCGGCCGCCCTGGAGGACGCCGAGTCGCGCTAAGCGCGGCTCGCGTCGGCTTCCCAGACGCGACGCGGCAGCGGGCTCGCGGCGAACGGCTCGCGGGAAACGCCCCAGCGCAGCGACGCCAGCACGGCCCCCGCTACGATCAGCCCCGCCAACGCGTCCACGGAGTAGTGGAACTGGCCGTACACCACGGCGGCGATGAGCCCCAGGGTGAGGGGCGTCAGCACGAGGCCGAGGGGCCGCCAGTAGCGCAGCGCGCACAGGGCCGCGACGACCGCGGCCGCGACGTGGGAGGACGGAAACGCGGCGCCCCAGGAGTCGCCCAGGTCGAGCACCCGATCTGTGAGCTGTGCCGGCCACACGGCGGTCGCCGCATTGTGGGCCTGCTCGAACGTGTAACGGGGACCGGCCACGGGGAAGAACAGGAACATGACGTAGCAGACGTAGAACGTCACCATGACGGCGAAGATGGTGCGCCGCGCCGGGTCGCGGCGGCCGGAGAGCCAGAGGCCGAGCGGGGATCCGTAGAGGATGGCGTAGTACGCGAGATAGCAGGTGTGCAGCAGCCAGGACAGCACGGGGCTGGGCATCTCCCGGATCCAGCGGTAGGAGAGCTGGGAGCCGAACACCAGCAGCTCGAGCCGCTGGATCGCGAGGTCGTGCTGGTAGCCGAGATCGACGTTGACGACGCCCACCTCGGCGTAGAGCCCGCCCAGGAGCAGCATCGGGTACCAGTCGCCGAGAAAGCGGCCCACCGGGCCCGCCTCCCGGGCCCGGGAGGCGAGGAGCACGAGCACCACGAGGAGCGCCTGCGCCACCATCAGCGAATCCCACCCGGCGTGGTCTTCACCGGTGAACGCGAGCACGGCCCCCGTCGCGACGGCGACGTAGAGCAAGGTGGCGATGTCGACGGGCGTGAACCGTGACGTGCTCACAGCCATCCCTCCGTGCGATACCACTCGGCGGTGCGCCGCAGCCCCGTCTCCAGGTCCACGCGCGCCCGCCATCCCGTGTCCCGCTCCAGTGCGTCGGCGCGGCAGGTCCAGGCCGCCGCGAGGAAGTCTTCGGCTTTGTCGGCCGAAAGGATCGTGGAGCGACCGGCGAGCCGCGCGGCGCTCCCGATCGTCCACAGGATCGCGCGCGCGGCCGGCCCCGGAATGTGCAGCAGCCGCGGCGTCTTGCCGAGCGCCCGTCCGATCGCCTGGATGAGCTCCGTGTTGCTCGTCGCCACGGGGTGCGCCGCGAAGTAGATCCGGTTCGCCGTTGCCGGGGTCGAGCCCGCCGCGATCAACGCCTCGGCGAGGTCCCCCGCGTAGATGACCGACAGCTCCTGCGAGCCGTCACCGAATCGTGGCACGACCCCCACCCGCACGAGCTTGAACGCCGTGAGGACCCCGTGGTCCCATTCGCCGTACACGATGGGTGGGCGCACGATGGTCCAGGGGAACCGCATCGCCCGCACCAGCACCTCCGCCGCGAGCTTAGAGCGCCCGTAGTCGCTGACGGGTGCCGGGGGGCGGCGCTCGTCCACCGGGTGGCCGGGCGTCGTCGGCCCGGCAGCGGCGAGCGAGGAGACGAGCACGAAGCGGCGCGGGGGAGCGTCGGCGGCGGCCTCGAGCAGGTTCGCCGTGCCGTCGCGGTTCGCCGCCATGAACTCGTCGGCCGTGTGGGCGCTGATGCGCCCCGCGACGTGATAGACGACCTCCGCTCCCGCGACCCCGTCGCGCAGCGCCCGCGCGTCGTCCAGGTCGCCGCGCACGATCCGCACGCCGCGCCAGCCCCGGGCCTGGGCCTTGGTCGGGGTGCGGACCAGACACGTGACCTGGTCGCCGCGGGCCACGAGCGCCCGCACGAGGTGCGCGCCGACGAAGCCCGTGCCGCCCGTGACGAAGGCCTTCACAGCGGCTTGTCGTAGATCCGATACGTCTTGTACGGGACGAAACCGAGCTGCCGCGCGCCGTTCACCATGGCGGGGTTGTCCTCCAGGATCCAGCCTCCTTCGCCCCAGGTGTAGCCCTTGGCGTTGGCCTTTTCCCAGATCCAGTGATACATCAGCGCGTCCACACCGGTCCCGCGGTACTCGGGGAGCACCCCGAGCAAGAGCACGCGGAGGCGACTGATGCGTGTTTCGCCAGGTGGTCGATCTCCGCGTCCGTGAGCGGCACGAAGCCCCAGTTCTTCTCCCACGCCTGGTTGTAGAGCGCCTTGACGAGCTCGACTTCCGCGGTGAACCGCTTCATGTCGAGCGCCCGCAGGGTGATGCCCCGTCGCTCGGCCACGAGCTTGGCGCCGCGCACCAGCCGCTCGGGCATGTGATCGCTCGAACTCTCAACGGCGATCAAGTCCTTCGCCTTGGTGAACCCGTAGCGCTCGTGCAGGGTGACGTAGTACGGCGGGTTGTGGGGCATCATCAGCGTGGGGGACGTCTCGAAACCATGCACCAGGAGCCCGCACTCGTCGTTGATCGACGGGCTCATCGGCCCGCGCATCGTGTCACAGCCCTTGTGGCGCAGCCACTGAGCGGCGGTGTCGAACAGCGCGTCGGCGAGCGTTTGGTCGTTCACCGACTCGAAGAAGCCATAGAACCCGACCCGGTCGTGGTGCTCGCGGTTATGCGCGTCGTTCTTGATGGCGGCGATCCGTCCGACGGTCCGCCCTCCCGACTGTGCGACGAAATACTGCGCTTCGGCGTGTCGGAAGAAGGGGTTCTTCCTGGGGGAGAGCAGCGTGCGCACGTCCATCCGCAGCTGAGGCACCCACTGCGGGTCGCCGCGGTGATGGTCGTAGGGAAATGCGATGAAACGTTCGAGACCGCGCCCGTTCGAGACGGGCGCGATCCGCACAGCGCTCAGACGACCCCCAACTCTTTTCCGAGCCTGCCGAAGGTCTCGAGCGCGTAGTCGATCTGGTCGTCCGTGTGCGTGGCCATCACGCTGGTCCGCAGGCGGCAGCGCGACGGCGGCAGCGCCGGCGGCACCACGGGATTCGTGAACACGCCGGCGTCGAACAGCTTGCGCCAGAAGATCAGCGTCTTCTCGAACTCGCCGATGAGGAACGGAATGATGGGTGTCTCCGTCGTGCCGATGTCGAAGCCCAGCGAGCGGAGGCCGTCCTGGATGCGGTGGGCATTGTGCCACAGGCGCTCGCGGCGCTCCGGCTCGCGCTGCATGACGCGCAGGGCGGCCAGCACGCCGGCGGTGTTGGACGGCGGCAGGGCAGCCGTGAAGACCAGCGGCCGGGCGTTGTAGCGCAGGTAGGTGATCACGGCCTCGGGTCCCACCAGGAAGCCGCCGATGGACGCGAGCGACTTCGAGAACGTGCCGACGATCAGGTCCACCTCGTCCGCCAGGCCGAAGTGGGCGGCGGTGCCGTCGCCCTTGGGGCCGAGCACGCCTACCGCGTGGGCGTCGTCGACCGCGAGAACGGCGCCGTGCCGCTGCGAGATCTTGAGCAGGGCCGGGACGTCGGCGATGTCGCCCTCCATCGAGTACACGCCGTCCACGATGATCATCTTGCCGATGCTGGCGGGCGCCTTCTGGAGCCGGCGCTCGAGCTCGGCCAGATCGCCGTGCGCGAACCGCTGCGTTTCGCCGAACGCCAGCTTGGCGCCGTCGACGATGGAAGCGTGGTCCAGCTTGTCGAGGAACACCAGATCCCCGCGCCCCACCAAGCCCGACACCACGCCCAGGTTCGCCTGGTAGCCCGTGGAGAAGACGACGCACGCCTCTTTGCCGAAGAACTCGGCGAGCTCGGCCTCGAGCTGCACGTGCAGGTCGAGGGTGCCGTTCAAGAGCCGGCTCCCCGTGCACCCCGAGCCGTAGCGATCGAGCGCCGACTTGGCGGCGGCGAGCACGTCCGGGTGGTGCGTGAGCCCCAAATAGTTGTTGGAGCCCATCATGATCCGCTCTTTGCCTTCGATGACGACGACGGTGTCTTCGGAGCGGGAGATCGGCTTGTACCACGCGTGCAGGCCCGCCGCCTGAACCTCGCGGGCCTTCGGAAGGAATGTGCGGCACTTTTCGAATAGTGCGACGTGCTGCAGGGTCTCGGTACTCACGGGGCCCCCAGGGCGTTTGATGGGAAAAGGCAGGGTACAGGTTAGCGGGGCGGTCGCAAAACCGCAAGGTGTCGCGGGCGCGAGACTTAGCACGTGTCGCCGCGACAACGTAACTTGATGGCCTTCCCGTTCGCGGAGCTCCGCACATGCGCCGGTTGGCCGTCGCCTGGATGCTGTTGTTCGCCCTCCCGCGCGCGCGGGCGCACGCGCAGGCGGGCCCGATCTATCGCGCCTCGTGGTGGGACGCCGCGAGCGTCGGCGCCGCCGGCGCGCTGTTCGTCCTGCCCACAGTCCTGGAATTGCCGAAGGGGCTGCCGTCGTGCGCGCCATGCGACCCGACGACGGTGCCGACACTCGATCGCTCGGCGCTGCACACGTTTTCCGATGGCGCCGGCACGGCGAGCACCGCCTTGCTCGCCGGGGTGGCCGGGCTCACGGCGTTCGCCTCGCTCCAGGGGCTCCCGGCCCGGCAAGCGCGGGGCAACTTCGTGATGCTGGCCAACGCGGCGGCCTGGACGGCGGCCTCGACCGAGTGGCTCAAAGCCGTGATCCGGCGGAAGCGGCCGGTGCTCTACACGAGCGGCGCCGCGGCGGCTGTCGCCGACCGGGAGAATCAGGAGTCGCTCCCCTCGGGCCACGCGTCGCTCGCCTTCGCCGCGGCGACGTCGTACCTCGTGCTGGCGCGGCGCCAACATCTGCCCCACCGGACGCGCAACGCGATTCTGCTGTACGCCGGCGCAGTCGGCGTAAGCGCGCTACGGGTGGCGGCCGGGAAGCACTTTCCCACCGACGTGGCGGCCGGGGCGGCCCTGGGGAGCGGGATCGGCTGGCTCGTGGCGACGATCCACCCGAGGGTGCCGTGAAGTCGCCCGCCGATGGATACCCTCCGTTGAAACTCCGCACTCCACATTCCGCATTCCGCATTTCGGGGTTCGCGTGACCCAGCTGCCGCGCGTGATGACGCTCCGCGACGTCGTGCTGTTCAACATCACGGCGATCGTCGGGCTGCGCTGGCTGACGACGGCTGGTCGCATCGGGCCGGCGAGCCTCGTGCTGTGGGTGATCGCGATGGTGATCTTCTTCCTACCGTCGGCGATGGCGGTGCGCGAGCTCGCCGACATCGACCCCGGGGAAGGGGGCATCTATCGCTGGGCCACCCGGGCGTTCGGCCCGCGTCACGGGTTTCTCGCCGGCTGGGGCTATTGGGTGAACAACCTCGTCTACTACCCGTCGCTCCTGCTCACGAGCGGCGCGATCGTGGCCTACGTCGGGGGGCCGGGGTTCGTGCACCTCGCCGAGAACAAGTGGTTCATCGCCGCGTTTTCGCTCGGCAACCTGTGGATCGCGGTGGGGCTGAACCTGGTTGGGCTGCGGGTGGGCAAGTGGGTGCAGAACCTGGGCGCGTACGGCACCTGGCTGCCGGCGGCGATCTTCGTGCTGCTCGCCCTCTGGTCGTTCGCGACGCACGGCAGCGCGACGCCGTTCACGGCGGCGGCGCTCGTGCCGGCGCACCTCGATCTCCCGCTCCTCTCGCTGTTCGCGACGATGACGTTCGCGTTCGCCGGGCTCGAGCTGGCGCCGACGCTGGGCGACGAGATCCGGGACCCGGTGGCGACGCTGCGGCGCGGCATCGTGCTCTCCGGGATCGGCGTCGTGGCGATGTACGTGCTGGGGACGGCGGCGATGCTTGTGGCGCTCCCCGCCGAGACGGTGAGCGTCACCAACGGGATGCCGCAGGCGACCGCTACCTTGGTCGAGCGACTCGGTGTCCCTTGGCTCGCGCCCGCGGCCGCCCTCGTCGCCCTCCTGCTGACGCTCGGCAACCTCGGGGGCGTGGGCGCGTGGATCGCCGGGACGGCCCGGATTCCCTTCGTCGCCGGGGTGGATCGCGTGCTCCCGCCCGCCTTCGGCAAGGTGCACCCGCGCTGGCAGACGCCCTACGTGGCTCTGTTGGTGCAGGGTGGGGTCGCCACCGTGTTCGTCGTGGCGGGGCTCGCGGGCTCGACCGTGCACGACGCCTACCTCGCCCTCGTGGATACGACGATCGTGCTGTTCTTCATCCCCTACCTGTACCTCTTCGCCGCCTACCTCCGGCTGCGGCGCGAGCGCACGCCGCTCGGGCAGGCGGCGGGGTGGGCGGGGCTCGTCGCGGTGCTGCTCTCCATCGGGCTGGCCTTCGTCCCCGCGGCGGACGTCGCGAACCCGCTCGCGTTGGAAGCGAAGGTCGTGGGCGGCGTGGTCGGATTCATGGGTGCCGGGCTTGTGCTGCTGCGCCGACCGAAGGGAGTCCTTTAGGACGCGGTGTGAGAGAGCGCACAGCGGCCGCGGGCGGGCCGGCCTAGGGTACCTTTGTCTCGCGAGCCGGGTAGAGTAGTTGAGCCGGCAGTTGCCGTTTCCCATCGTTCCAAACTGGACCCGCGTGTGACGCGAACCCGCGTGCTGTTGGTGGGCTTGCTTGTCGCCGTGCTGCTCCCGCCGGGTGGCTACGCCCAGGGGCGGCGCGCTCCGCGTCGGGAGATTCCGGGCCTCGACTTCTCGCCCAATGGCGTGTGGCGCACGCGGGCGCGCGAGGTGCGGCGCTACCGCGCCGCGCTCCTCAGCCAGCGCGCCTTCAGCACGTTGAACGCCCCGCTCGCGGCCGGCGCGCCGCTCGCGCCGCCGCGGACGCCCCAGGCCAGCCCCCCTCAGGTCGTGAGCGGTATCCTGAACGTCCCCGTCGTCATGTTGCGCTTCAAGGATAGTCCCGCGTCGCCGTATCTGCCTGCGGACTACGACCACGTCCTGTTTGACAGCCCGACGCCGCCGCTCGGCCGCCCTTACACCTACCGCACCTACTATCAGGAGCTGTCGAACAACCAACTGGACATCCAGGGGAAGACCTACGGGCCCACCACGCTCGCGAACAATGAAGTGGCCTACACGGGGACCCCACCGTGTAGCGGCAACCCGATCCCCGGGAATGCGAACTGCAACGGGCTGTTCACGAACAGCCAGATTCCCGGCCCATTCGCACGGCTGCAGAACGGGCTGCGCGAGGCGCTGCAGAATGTCGCCGCAGTCATCCCCTTCTCCCAGTACGACGCGGACGGGGATGGATACGTGGACCTCGTCGCGTTCATCCAGCCCGCGCAGGACGGCGCCTGCGGCGGCCAAATGAACAACCACGCGTGGTCGCACCGCTCGTATCTGGCCCCCCCCTTCGACACGGGACAGCCCGATCCACTAAATCCGAGCAACACAATCAAAGTGCGAGACTACATCCTGGAGAGCGGCTTGGGCGGGCTCACGGGGTGCGATGTCACCCAGATCATGCCTATCGGCACGGTGGCCCACGAAACGGGCCATGGGTTCGGGTTGCCGGACCTCTACAGCACGGACGGCAGCTCGGAGGGGATCGGCGAATACGGGCTGATGAGCAGTGGCAACTACACGACAGGGTTGTCCCCGTCGCGCATGGACGCGTGGTCGCTCAACGAGCTGGGCTGGGTCACGCTCGCCCCGATCACGGTGAGCAGCGTGGACACCTTCGGTGCCGCACCCACGTCGGACACGGCGTTCGTGGTTCAGCCCACGGGACCGAATCCTCGCGGCGAGTACTTCCTGCTCGAGAACCGCCAGCCGGTGCAGTCCGACAGCGCCATGATCCGCATCCATTGCGGCGTGAGCGGCAATCCGGCGGGCTGCGGTGGCGGGCTGCTCATCTACCACGTGGACGCGCAGCAGCTGACGAACGGCACCGCGTTCGGCAACAACAGCGTGCAGAACGGGCCGATCCACGGCCTCGAGCTGATGCAGGCGGATGGGCTCGGCAACCTGGACGCGAACCCGAGCGCCGCGGCGTCGAACCGCGGTGACGGCGGCGATCCGTACCCGGGGATCACGGCCAACCCCCGCTTCTCCTTCGGCACCAAGCCGGCGGCGTTGAAGAACTCTGACGGAACGTTCGTGGGGTTCGGCATCGACTCGATAAAGCAACTCACGCTGCCCAATAACGCGATGTCGTTCTACCTACAGTTCGGGAACGTGACGGTCGTCAAGGCGAGCGACCCGGCGGCCATGGTGTCCTTCGACGGCGCGCCCTACTTCGTGTTCCGCGACATGCTGGACAGCCTCTCGACCCACACGATCGCTGTCGCGGACATCCAGTTCTCGAGCGACGGTCGGACGCGCTATCGCTTCCTGTCGTGGTCGGACGGCCTCGCGGCCACGCACATGATCACCGGCCAGCCCCAGGGCGTTACGCTGACGGCCACGCTCGCCCGCGACCGGCAGCTCGTCTATGTCGCCTCGAACAGCAACGGGCACATCGACGTGAGCCCCGCGACGCCGAGCGGGTCCTTCGTCGTCGAGGGAACGGCGATCACCCTCACGGCGACGGTGGACGCGACGGGCTACCTGTGGGGCGGGTGGCTCGGGGACACACTATCGCGGAACACCCAGATCACGCTCCCCATGAACCGGCCGTACGCGGTGCGGGCAGTGTTCGTGCAGCCGCTCACCACGGCGGACGTGGTCGCGCAGCTCCTGGGCGTTGCGACGCCGCTCAACGCGGACCAGCTGGGCTACCTCGACGTGTTCGGCAACGCCAACGCACGCTTCGACGTGGGGGACTTCAAGGCGTGGGTGGACGCGACGGGGGCGCCCCCATGNCCCCCATGAGGCGCCTGCTGTGGACCGGCTTCCTGGCGGCAACCGTCGCCGGGACGGCGACCTGCGGCGACAGCAGGGTGCTCGACGTGGTCAGGGGCGTCCCGGGTGAGCTGACGCTCAGCTTCGTCACGCCGAACAGCGGCGCGGACGGCGCCATCCTGCTCGTCGTGAAGGGGCCGGCTCCGATCACGAGCGCCAGCCTCCCCTCGGGCTCCGGGCTGCGGCTGTTCGCTGGCCCACTGGGCGCCGACTCGGCCAAGTTCGCGCTTACGGGCACGCTCGCGAACGGCCCGATACTCGTGGTGGGCGTGGCGGACGTGAACCGAGTGGCGTCGTACAACGTGTTCGTCCGCCAGGTGGCGGCCAACGACTACACGCTCCGCAGCCTCACGGGATACGGGGTCACGGTTTCGCGGTAGCCTGGCTGAACGCCTGGTCGAGCCGCTCGTCGAGCTGGCGATGGAGGTCCTGATAGAAGCGGAGTAGTTCGCGCGCGTCCTCGGTCAGAACACTCGCGCCGCCGCCCGGTCCGCCGGTGCGCGACTGGACGACGGGCCGGCCCAGCGCCCGTTGCATCGTCCGCACCGTCGCCCACGCCGTGCGATAGCTCACACCCGCCAGCTTCGCGCCCTCCTTGATGGACTTGGTCCGCTCGATCCCCTGAAGCAAGGCGGCTTCGCGGGCTCCGATGATCGAGCCGCCGGTGCGCAGCCCCAACGAGAGCTGGAACCGGGGCACGACGTTGAGGGCGATCACCGAGTCACCGCTTTCGGTGCCGCGCAGCCGCCGGCCGTCGCCGTGAAGGCCGCAGTGCCGTCCCCCAGCCGGAGTCCGAGCACGGAGTCGCGGGCGACGGTAGTCGTCCACTGCGCGAACGGTCGCGCCGCAGGGTGCGGGTCGGGCGTGCGGATGACGTAGAGGGTGTAGGGGTTCACGAGCGCGGTATCCGCGGTGAAGAGCACGCGCAGCCTGAGCCCGGGGAGCTTCGTGAAGGTCGGCAGGTCGGCGAGCGCGTAGGCGTCGCGCTCGTCGGCGAGGTGGAGGGTGGTCGCCTGGTCGGCGCCCGACTCGACGTACCACGGGCCCGGCGGCACCGACGCGCCGGCGGCGCGCCACTGGGCGAGCTCGTTCACGTGCGTGCCCGACGAGTCTCCCCGGGACACGAACGGCCCGCGCCGCCGGGCGATGCGCGCGAACGCGTCGCGCGCGGTCGCCGCTGCGGCGACGCGCGCGGGGTCGTCCGGCGGGCCCACAACCGCGAAGCGGCTCGCCACGAGGGGGCACCGCAAGATCGTGTGCGCCGCGCCGAGGATGTGGGCTTCGAGGGCAGGGGCGTGGGTGATCACGACGTCGAGGTCTCCCTGGGCTGCGGACCGGAGAATCTGGCCGGAGGGACCCACGACGACGGCGAGCGGCGCGCCCGTCCAATAGGTCTCGAGCACCGCGAGCGCGCCCGACTGCGGCACGGTGTAAGTGGTGCCGAGGCGCAGCGGCCGCGGCCCGCCGTGGCAGGCGACGGCGACGCTGGTAAGGAGTGCGCCAAGGGAGCGGGCGTGCATGGCGACAAGGTGGGTCTCCTCAGTCGTCTCGCCAAGTAGCGCTGCACGGCGTATGCCACCCGTTCCGAGCGGTAGCGGAACGGGTCTGTCGCGGGGACGCAACAAAAACGGGTGCGCTAGTCGCGCGGCGGCCTGCGAGCCCGCTTTCGCTAGGTGGCGTGGATCGGGGCGTGGCAGGGGAAGAGGGTGCGAAGGCCGCCCGGGCCTTCGCACCCTTCCTACATCTAATCGTGCACAGGTTCGACAGTACCAGCCTTGCGTGGCCTCACGGGAACGCGACCGCCGTCGGGGTGCCGGCCACCGTCTGGTAGGTCCCTTGACACCGCTGGCCAAGGCTTCCAACGTCACTTTTCTCTCCGCTCTCGGCTGGATCCTGTGAGCATTGGCCTGCGCTCCACCTCCATGGTCCTCGTTGCCTCGCTCTGTTGTCTGCTGTACATCGATCTCCAGTCACAGAGCAATCCACTCTGGCGGTACGCCGCGGCTGGAGACATCGCCTCCACCTGGGTGGCGTGGAACGGCAGCGTCGTTGTCGAGACGACCGATCAGCTCACGGCTCTCGATCCCGCAACCGGCGCGCCGGCGTGGACTCGCGCAGCGCTGCACGGGGCGCACGAGCACTGGTGGTTCTCGACGCCGCTGGACTCCATGAATGGCGTGCTCGATCTGGGGGATCGGCTGGAACTGATCGACCTCAAGACCGGCGCCACGCATTGGGATACTCCGGCGTTGGCAATCACGAGCGTCCGCGGGTATTTGACGGTGCCTGCGCAACATCTCCTGCTGGTCTATGGAGCGTCGGCGTCGGACTCGTCGGTTCTGTTCGGCGTGGACGTAGCATCGGGACAAGTCCGCTGGCGTCACCCGAATCCCTTCACGGTGGCACCCAAGCGATATCGCGCTCTCACGAGTTGGAAGGACGAGTTCGGGACGTCCCTCGGCGGCGAACAACGCGCGCTCCAGGTGACGGACAGCACGTTCCTGCTCTACGTCAGCGAGGACGGCCCGGTCCTTGTCAACGCAAATTCGGGAGCGTTTCTGTGGCGGGCATCGACCCTAGCGGGAAAACGACCCCCGGCGCTGCGGGACCGGTATCCGTCGATGCTCGTCGCCGATTCCGTCGTTTATGTCCCGAGGGAGAAGGAGCTGCACGCCATCAGGCTGGGCGACGGTACGCCGCTCTGGTCCACCCCGCCTGAATTCTCGAGCCGCGTCATCCAGATCCAGCTCACGAGCACCGGTGTGCTCGTCCGCGGCGTGCGGCGGGAAAACGATGCGATCAAGGATGGATCGTTCGTCGATCTCCTCGATCCGGCCACCGGGGCGTCCCGGTGGCCCAAGCCATACAAGCGGGGATGGAGCGTGCTGCACGCACACGACGCGCCGGCCACCATCTCCCCGTTCGTCGTTCGCGGTGAGCGTGTGTACTTCGCCTCCGACGGCAAGTTCTACGCGATTACCCTGAGTGAGGGGTCGGTGGCCGAGCTCGGCAAGGTCAAGTTCAAGGGAGATGAAGAGCCGACCGTGGCCGAGAACCGTGCCGACGGCATCCTGCTGTTATCCCCCCAGAATGTCCTGCTCGCGGACACAACCGGTGCCGTGAGATACCAAACGTATTACCCGGGACCGCGAACCGGCGGGCTGCTCGGACACATTCTCGGGTGGCACTACACGGACGCATACCACACGCGCGACTTTGTGTACGCGCTGACGGCTGAGAAGGACAGCACGGGGCAGACGCGCTCGTGCCTGGTCAAGGCGTCCAAAGATCAGAATCACGTGGAAGGTCGAGTGTGGCTGAGCGACGCGCATCCGGATTTCGCACTGGACTTCGCGGCGGGGACTGCGTACGTCTTGACCGGCCCACGGGAGGTCGCGGCCCTCAGGTTCTGAGGTCCTCCACCGTCAGACGCTTGTAGATCGTAGGTGTCGCCGCGCTGCCGCCTTTTTCCCCACCTTCTCGTACAAGCGCGCCACGTTGTAATCGAGCTGCGGGAGCAGCAGGCATGAGCGACCGTGCACACTTTCGTGCACAGGACTCGTTTTCGAGAGGGGCGCGCGCGCCCTGCAACTCGTTATCTTGTAGCTCGTTCGGGGCGGTAGCTCAGCTGGGAGAGCACCTGGTTTGCAACCAGGGGGTCGTGGGTTCGAATCCCATCCGCTCCATCACCCCATCAGGAGGCCAAGCCGATGAACACGATGACGGCGCGGGCGCTCATGGTCGGTGTCTTGATCGCCATCTGGGCCTGGCTCGCGAGCGTGGCCCGGCTGAACGTGTCCATGTGGGCCGGGGTAGTGGCGCTCGGCTGCTTCTACGCCTCGGGCGGCGGTGTGGCGGGGTTGCAGAAGACGATCGTGGCGACGGTCTCGGGAGTGGTGTGGGTGCTCATCGCCGAGGCCGTCCGCGTCGCGATCGCCGGCCACGGCGTCGTCTGGGCGGTGATCCTCGGCGCGATGGCATGCGCGCTCGCGCTCCAGTCGCGCGTGCCGCTTTTGTCCTTCACCGCCGGGGCGTTCGCCGGCGCGGGAGTCGCGCTCGGCCTCGGCGTCAACACCGGGAACGAGGCGATTCGTGCCGGCGTCGCGCTCGCTGTGGGTGCCGTGGTCGGCTTCGCCGCCGAGCGCCTGGCGGGGATGATCACGGCGCGCCGCGTCTAGCGGCCGCGCCTCAGTCCCGCAACACGGCGCTCGCCGCGCCGTCCACGAGCTCCCAGATGCGGTCGACCCACGCCCGGTGCTCCGGCTTCATCAGCACCGAGCGCAGGCAGGTGACCGTGTCCCGGTCGCGCTCCATCCCCGCCGCGGCGAGATCGAAGAACGCGACCGGCAACTCGGCGAGCGCGAGGTGGAGCTGGCGTCGCGCCGCTTCGGCGAAGATGCGGCGCGCCAGTTGAGACGCGTCGCTTGCCCGCCGGGCGCGCGGCGCCCACACCAGAATGTCGAGCTCCGGCGGAAAGGGCGTCAGGAACCTCGCATCCACCCGCAACTTCTCGTACAGCGCCAGTGCGGCGGCGCGACTCTCACCGAGCGCCCGGGCGAACGCGCCGCCCGGCACGAGGGGGAAGAGCCGCTGCGTGGCCCACAGCGCCACGGCCGCGGCGCCCGGTCGGGAGCACTCCAGGCTGATCTCGCCCAGATGCAGCTCGGGTGAGGAGAAGTACGTATAGGGCGAGTCGTGCTTGTAGAACCGGCCCACCGTGGGATCGCGGAACAGCACGCAGCCGCACCCGTAGGGCTGCAGCCCGTGCTTGTGCGGGTCGATAACGATGGAGTCCACCTCGCCCAGCCGGTCGTAGGTCCGCCGCCCCTCGGCCGACAGGTTGTCGGCCAATCCGAAGTAGCCGCCGTAGGCGGCGTCCGCGTGCAGGCGGAAGCCGTGCCGGTCGCGCAGCGTCAGCAGCGCGGGCAACGGATCGATCGATCCGACGGCGGTCGTCCCGATCGTCGCCACGACCGTGCCCACGCCGCCCCGCTCCAGGCGACGCTCCAGTGCCGCCACCTCGAGCCGGCCGCAGCCGTCGCACGGCACGGACTCGAACGGCAGGCCGAGCACGGCGCTGATCCGCTGGTGCGTGTAGTGCGCCTGCTCCGAGGCGACGACGGTGGTGCCGGGACGGAGCTGCCCCGCCACCCACAGCGCCTCGAGGTTCGCCATCGTGCCACCGCCGCAGAGATGGCCGAGGGGCGCTTCCCAGCCGAACATGCGGGCGATCTCCGCGACCGCCTCCTGCTCCATGGCCGAGCTCGCACGGCCGCCGTCCAATGCGTGGTTGTTGGGATTGAGCCACAGGGCGAGCGTATACGCCAGCCGCGACACCGGATGCGGCGGCTTCAGCATCTGCCCCGCATACAACGGGTGGAAGTACGGGTAGTTGTCCTGGAGGCGCTCGGCCACGTCGAGGAGCACGCGCTCCAGCGCCGCGGCATCCTGCCGCGGCCCCTTCGCCTGGGGCAGTCCCGCGAATCCCGCGTCGAGCCGATCCAGCGCCCGACGAAGAATGGCCAGAGACTGCGTCTCGAGAGCGCCTGGTGCAGGGTCCATCGTCCGCCTAACGTTGGTCAGCGATCACGCCCCTGTCCATCGGAGCCGCGGCGAAAATGCGCGTGTACCTGAACGGCGAGTACCTGGAGCAGGCCCGCGCCGCGGTGTCGGTGGATGACCGCGGCTTCTTGTTTGGCGACGGGGTGTACGAAGTCACCCGGGCGCGCAACGGGCGGCTGTTCGAGGCGGGGCGGCACCTGCGGCGGCTGGAGCGCGGTCTCGAGGCGCTCGACATCGCGCCGCCCGCGGGGTTCGAGCCGGGAGGGGGAGGGGG
>WNGR01000292.1_pt1 | contig 52901 bp, 51 predicted proteins | sample 5407581 | NCBI WGS metagenome assembly WNGR01 (sample SAMN13153383, study PRJNA577476) | soil metagenome | isolation source: 80 cm soil or saprolite under Garry oak tree replicate 2 | place: USA:California | collected 2016-06-15 | reverse complement strand
TTGCATACAATCTCCTGGTCACGCTTGGGCTGGCTGCGGTTATCAATCCGCTCCCTGTTGATACGCACCTTCGGGTAGCATTATATGTGATGGTTGCGGCTCATCTTGTCCTGCTGCTTCTGGTGTGGCGCGGCATGATTGGGCGCTTTATGGGAGGTTTCTTCGTTCTCACCTATCTCACCTATCTTGTCAGCGTGGTTCTATTACGGTAGATGCATGTCCAATTTTCGTGAGAATGACTTCAAAAGAAAGGAGCCAACTTCCTCGTTGTTGGTGGCAATCAGTAGAGCAATCGCCAGGCCTGGCGATTGCTAAGTCTGCTCAGCATTCTTGTTGAGTCTTGAAAAGTCGTACCCATCCGTTTTCCCCGAAGTCTCTTATTGCTCGTCCCATGACAGGATGTGCAAACATGAACCTGGACTTTTGGGGGATGATGTTCCGGATACTTCTGCCGATCTTCCAGAGTAGAAAGCTATCCTTTCACTTTGTCAGTCCTGACTGAGGAAGAAGCAGGAGTAACGACTAATGCACAAGACCCATCGCCTGAGCCGCCTGGCCTCCATTGGCCTGGGAGCAGTTCTGCTCGTCCTGACCGTCTTTGCCATCTACGCCGCGGCCATCACTTTCGATGTTATTTCCCAGACCACCAGGTCCGTCCACATCACTGATCTCTATCAGCAAGCCCAATATCTTATCAAAACTCAGGAGTCGCTTGAGTGGCAATATCAGGTTCAGCCAACTGCTGACGTCAGGACACAATTCCGTGCGACAGCCGCTCAAATGATTACGACCCTCCAACTGGTGTCCCGCGATGGCAATGCAAGCGATCGGGCACGTGCGGAGGGACTGAACACTAAAGAGAAGCGCTACGTGCTTGCGGTGAACAGGATGTTCGCGGCGATTGACGCAGGAGATAGGAAGCAAGCGCAACTCATCGATGAGGCGGAAGTTGACCCTGTGTACCAGCCCATGACGCAGCAGGTGGAGACAGCTGTGAACCAACACTCTGGGCAGGCCACCCAAGACCTGGCTAGTCTCAACCAGACCCAGCGCCTGATCATTCTCTCCACCTGTATCGTCTGTGCGATGAGTGTCCTGCTGCTCGTGCTCTTCTGGAAAGTGCTTTCGTATCAACGCAAGCTGGACCAGGCACGACAGCAGGATGAAACGCTCGCTCTGGCCCTGATCGATGTCGACGAGTTCAAGCTCATCAACGACACGTATGGGCATGCACATGGCGACCGGGTGCTGAGCGGACTGGGCATGCTCCTACGCGACATCTCTGCCGATGCGGCCCCCTACCGGTTGGGCGGGGATGAGTTCGCCCTCCTCTTGCCACGACGCTCCCTCGCCGAGGCGACGCTAGCGCTGGAGCACATGTATCAGGAGGCACCTCGCCGGCTGTCCGGCGCCACTTTGAGTATCGGGGTCGCAAGCAGCACGCCGGAGGTCAGCGTGGTGCAGACTTTACAGGAACAAGCCGATGTGGCCCTCTATGAAGCCAAACGGCGAGGTCGCAATCGAGTGGCGACGTTTGAGGACGTCCAGGAAGGCACCTCATGTATCCCCGCGGCCAAGGCCAAAGCGCTGCAGCGTTTGCTAGCTGAAGGCTACGTGGGCGTCGCTTTCCAGCCGATTTGGGATCTCAAACATGGGGGCCTGCTGGCCTTCGAGGCGCTCACGCGCCCGGCCGCCAAATACGGCTTTACCGGTCCACAGGAGGCGTTTGACATTGCCGAGCAGCTCGGACATGCTGCCCAACTGGATAGGATATGTCTGCGGGCCATTCTGGACCGCGTCGCCGAACTACGACCGGACGGGCTGCTGTTCGTCAACCTCTCCCCCCAAACGCTTGACCACGACCTGCTGGCAGGAGCCACGCTGGTGCAGGCGGTCAAGGCGGCTGGACGCAGCCCTGATCGGGTGGTGCTGGAGATCACGGAACGCTCGATGGCCCGACCAGACGTCGTCGTGCGAGAGGCCAAACGCCTGCGGAGCCTGGGCTTCGGGCTGGCTCTCGATGACCTGGGCGCTGGCAATGCCGGCCTGGAAGTGCTGAGTCAGTTGCCATTCGATTATGTTAAAATCGATCGGGCGGTGGTGGCTAAGGGGCTCACAGATCAAACAGCTCGCGGTGTCCTGTCCGGAATTACGGCGATTGCCCGTGAGACCGCTGCCTATGTGATTGCCGAAGGCATTGAGAACGTCGAGATGTTCGACCTGGTCCGGCAAATGGGCGTGCAGGGGGTCCAGGGCTATCTACTTGGACGTCCCAGTGAAATGCTTCCAGACACAAGCGCGCTGGAAGGGTTGGGTCCACTGGCGCAAATCTCCTAGCGAAGAGTGTCTCACCTGCTCGCTTTGCATTATTCAGAAGGGGGCTTCGGTTGGGGAGTTTGTTGCAGAAGCTCACCATGGCGCCGCAATCCCCTTGATGAGATACGCCAGGGTCCGCATATCACCAACCATAAACGTCTCGTGCACCCTTCCGGGGCGGGCTTGCCTCTGCCTGTTTACCCAGACCGTGGTGTAGCCCAACTTATGAGCGGGCACAATATCGTACTTGAAGCCGAAACCGGCGTGCCATATGTCCTTTACCTTCAATCCCAAGCGTTCCCGTGCCAAAAGAAACCCCTCGTGCGCCGGTTTATATGCACCTGCCTGCTCCGCCGTTATAATGTCATCGAACTTCACGCCTATCGTTCGCTCTGTTTCCGCAATGATGGAATCATCTGTATTGGTTATGAGGATGACCAGGTAGCGTTACCTCCTGCAATGATACCATGTTCTCCCTCGTATTCGATATCGCGCAAGGTTCGTCTCTTGTACGTTTTCCCTACTCCTGTTGGCTCTTTAATCTGCCTCTGCACGCCGAGTCTCACCGCGTGGCAGATAATTGCGCCCCAGGTTCTATCGGGAAACGCTCGCATGATGTCTAATGTCGTCGTCGTTGGGTAGAGTTTGCGAAGGAGTACATCGTCTTCCTCACTCCAATTGGTTGTATGGGCGTAGTCGCGGCGTATGTTGTAGGTGATATCGACTCCCCAATCTGCACGCTTCCAGTGGATTTCCATTGAGAGGTATGAGGGCGCAGGGTGGCTCACAACGACCTGGCGCACAAGGGCATTGACGAAAAGAAGCCGCTCCTCAAAGTGAAGCCTATCCCACTTCTCCGACAGGTCGGGCAACAATGTGTAAATTCGATACTGTATCTTTTCGTCTGCAAGTTCCTGGTCGGGAGTTACTTCAAGGTCGCGCTCAAATTTGGCAATCTTTTCTTCCAGCCCCTTGCATCTGGATGCAAGATCAAGCTTCATCTGCGTGGTTTTGGGGATGGTTCTGTCAGTTAAGATATCAAGGGTTTCCTCTCTGTCGCTCCGCGCCTGGTCAATCAGTTTTTGAATTTGTTGCCTTCGGTTTAGCTCCGCTTGCTCTTTCAAGGATAGCTGCTCTTCCCAATCGTCACACCCTGTCCAGTTGCGTAAGTGGTAAAAAAGTCGCTCCTGAAACACCGGGTCTATATCCTCAACTGGAACCACTAGCCCATGCTCATAACCCAACCCTGTGTATTGCATCGCTTTATAACAGGGGACACCGGAGCTATACATCGCATAAAACGGCCAGCCCTTTTCATTCTCAAGCCGCTTTTTCAAAAGACCGTCTACTTTCCCGTAGCGGGTCACTCGTTCGGGCTTTACCCGGTTGCCCTGTAAATCATGCGTGCTTATTTTGTTGAAAATGAGCCAGAAGAGGTCTTCGGGAAGAATACCCGGGTGGTTGTCTTTGACTATCTCCCCCTCAATTGGTATCCACCAGCCAATATTAGCAGGGTTTGTCAAAATCGACTCAATGCCTGTGCGCGTTGGTTTGTAGTTTCCAGCATATGGACCGTCTTTGATTGGCTTGATTTCAAACCGCGCCAGGGTTTTTTTGTCAACCCACTCGTCAAATTTTGGATAGAGGAAGGGCATTGCCTCAATCTCCTGGCAGAGATAATGTATGCTAAAATCAAGCTCAACAAGCCGTCGCGCTAACCAGAGAGTCACTTCCGCATGGGGGGGATACACCATATACTTTTTCCGCTTCAGATCGCTTCGGTCAACAATGTAGCCTGGGGCAACGGGGCGGCTATCATAGTAGCCTCTGCTGCTTGCCGCTTTCTTTCCTCCCCCTAAGACAAGCTTCATCCACTCAAGATGCCTCGCTGACTCTTCAGCTTCTAGCATAAACACCCGCTGGCAATAGTCTTCTTTGAAATTGAAGTCCATACGCAGCGTTGCGATCCACACGTTATATTCGTAGCATATCTTCATAAGCCGTCCTGGGGTGATAAGCCAGGGGTCGCGGGTGAGACGATTGACATGGACGGCACCTATCCAGCCTACTTGTTTCTCTTCGATGAGCGTTATCATTCGCATCATGCCAGGGCGTTCATGAATGTCTAAAGTTCCGCTCATGGCTTCGTCATCGGCAATGATGGTAATGGTCCCCGTGCAGCCTTTCGAGCGGAAATATTGGACAAACTGCTCTGTCTGCATCTCAAAGCTGTGAATGTTGTTTTGCTGCTGTACAAGACTTGACTGTCTCACATAGATGATACCGTCTGCCTCTAAAGGAAACGCAAAGTGATGGTTATTGTTGTTGTTGCTTGGTTGTTTGACTGTCCTCATGTCGTATCCTCCGTAACGCCTGGGCGAGTGTTTGAAGCACTTCGTACAAGTTGACCCTATCTTGTGGTGAGAATACAGGATCGCCGGAAACGTGAGATGATGGTGTGACGATGCGCTGGGGCTCCCCCGCAGACAAAGAGGCCGCTTGTTTGGGTGTTGGGTCTTCTGGCACGGTGTATGTATCGTAAAGAGGCATGGTGAAAATTGGCAAGACGCAATGACACGCTCGCCAGCGTTTGAGGATACCCTACATCAATAGTATCATAAAAACCGCACCGCAAACAAGCCATGTCTTCCCTCTTTGTCTGTGCGCTACATCACCGCCTTCTATCTTCTGCCTCCCTGCATCCGATTACGGCGTAGTATTTTGTGCACCCGCTGCGCTCTATACATCGTTGATCGCTCACAGTGAGAGCGAAACAGGGCAACATGGTCGGGTTGGGAAAAGTCGTAAGTCTTCTCAGGGGTGACAAGCTGGACGCCCCGCTGTGTGCAAGTCTGGACAAACAGGGTGATGTCTGTGGCGTTGGCATCCCTGAAAAGCCTGTCAACTGAGGCAGCAAGAATAGTCTGAATGTGGCCTTGCTCAGGCTCCGACTCGGTGAGTGCGCTTACCAGATCGTTCCAAGCGCCCCGCCTGGCAAGTGGCTTTCGTGCAGAAACGCCGATATCTTCATAGACAATAATTCGCTCGTTTGGATATCCCTGCTCGTTGGCAAGCTCAATAAGTGTTTCTGTCTGCGTCCGTGTTGTACGAGTTCGTGCGCCAGGTGCGACTCTGGCGTAGATGGCGGCCCGCCCGCTTTGAGGTACGGTGTCATTGGTGTGACCTTGTTGGGTCATGGTTTTTCGCTCCTTTTCTTTGGGGAGTGGTGAAGCAACGCTTTGCTTCTTCACGCACTCACAAGGGTAAGTACAGGACGATCTACAAGAACATCTGGCACTGGGTATTTCCTTGTCTTCTTACTGCGTGGTGTGCTACAGGGACATGAATAGAAGGTGTCTGCATGAGGGGATTTTTGTAGTGCGCTGACTCTCGCCTCTGGATGGGACGTAAACACAACCTGTTTGCCCTGGTCTATGAGGGTTCCTATCTCCTGGTAGCTAAAAACCTGTTTCAAGTGCTTGCTCCTTGGTGTCTCGCTCGGCCATGACCGGCTGCTTAGGGTTGTGCTACCACGAAAAGCACAATATGTATGCGGGTCGCGTCGGTGGGTAACTGGTTCTTAAAGTCCACGCGTGAGACGTGAATGCTTACTTGCTCTACGCCTGGCTCCCGTTCAAGCTGTTGTGCGGCGCTCTGGGGTATTTCTCCTGCAATAAGGCGGGTGAGGTGGGTAAGCTCCTCTTGCGAGAAGTGATACACCCATCCACCTGACAGGCTCACTCGTAGCTGTGCGCTGGTTTTTGTATAGGTGGAGCCGTTCACCGTCACTTGGACGGAGTCTGCTTGAACGTAGTTGGTAAGGTTCGCAGAGTGGGCTAACAGCGTTGTCGCAGACTGCTCTAATGAGTCAAGCTGATACGCAGCCGCATAACAGGTCTGTGTCACGGACACGGTAAAGCTTGCTGCTTCTGTGCCTTCGTTTGCGCTTGGGATCGTGCGTGGGGTGCAAAGAGGCGTGACAAGACTCTCACCCTTCCGCGCCTCCTTATTCAACGCTGCGCTGACTCGCGGCGTAAGGCTGTTCAGCAAGCCAGTTGCAGCACTTTGTATATCGCTTTGCTGTATGTAGGTGTAGTCCCGCTCGTCCTGTCCTCCGCTAAACGGAGTGGTATTTGTTGCGGTGACAAAGACAGAGCCGCAACAACGAGTATAAACGGTATGGGCGGATATGTTGCCGAAACTGCCCGCTTGTACCACATGCGCGGGGGTGATGGCTGTCCCGATGGCTGGCAAGACTGCTGCTTGAATGGTTACGGGTTGCTCGGTCACAATGGTTGCACCATTTGAGGCGGTAAAGGCGACACCTGCGGGGATGGTTATAGGCTGGCTATCGCTGTTGTAGAGAGTGATAACACCGCTGGCCTGGGTCGCGTCCTGGTGGGCGTGACCTGTGGCCGCAACGGTCTTGCTTGCCGCCAAGCTGAATGGGGCTAGTTCTCTCCCCTGCACCTGCGCGGAAGCGCCGTTGGGGTGGGCCGCGATGGTGAGGGTAGCTGTTTTTTGGAGAGTTTGGGCATCAGGGGTAATGGTGATCGTTGCGCTCGCAGTAAGAGGGAGGAGAAAAAAGTAACTTGCTGCTCCCCCTGAAAGAAGCAGCAAGAGGACAAGAGGAACAAGAATGTACGAGGGTTTCACCAGCGAACGCCCGGGCGCGGTTGGCGCTTTGGTTATAGCCGGCTCAGTGTCTTCTCGCCGATCCTCTTCCGATGCTATCGTGTCCTCTACGGGAGCGGTCTGTTGTGGTACGGCGGTTTCTTGTGGGACCGGCCCGCTCTCAACTGCGTTCGTGTCAAGAGCATTGATACCTTGCCCTGGTACAAGTACCGCGTTTCCATTGGGAAGACGGAATAAAGCGTCACCATTGGGAAGCGTGTACTTGTCAACGTGAATGTCTGCCATTCGCTTTTCTCCTTTACTGCTGGTTGGGTGCGGGTACAAATTGCCACACTCCCTGTACTTGTTGGTTAAGAAAAATGAATGTACTGTCTTCGACGTGAATAACAAGGTCTTTCCTCCCGTCTCCATTCACGTCTTCAAACGAAAGCGTTACAGGGGTCAATTCTTGTCCGGGGCCGATTAAGGTCGGGCCAATGTAAATTTTTGCTTTACTTGGGTCGTTCCCCGGTATCTCGATGATAATGATGTGTCGGTTCAAGTTTTGGGCTATAAAGTGGCTGTCGGGGTCTTTGGCCGTCCCGTGTCCCACGTTCGCATCAACTTGATACGTGCGCGGGCGTCCATACGTCCAGTCGTTTGTTTGCATTGTCCACCAATTCCCTAACGCGCTTAGTGCGATCCAGCCGAAAATCATTACAAACATTGCCAGCCCTGTGCCGTCTGGACATCGCAGGTACGGAGCGCCTTATGGAGGCGCTCCGTACCGATCTTGACGAGAGGCGTGGGCCAGATATTCGGCGTCGCGTGATTGAAGCGCTGCCAGCACTCTTTGGCGTAACGCCGCAGTCGCTTCCGACCATCGTACGCTTACTCCAACCACGACCGGATGACGACATTTACGTGGCCCTGGCAACAGTGGAAGTCTGTGGAGACATCCAGGTCGGAGCCAGATATCTGCTGGAGCACAGGGAGGGCAGGACCGCGCCTGATCTCGAAGAGCAGATAAGATGCCTGCTTCCAGAAATCGCCAGAATACAGCGCGAGATTCTCGTTGGCAGGGGCAGCGCCGAGCAGGAGAGCTTGCAATTCTCCATGGCCCTTCATAACCTGTTACCAGCTCCAGATACCCTGCTCATTTCCCTGCGGGAGGGGATACAGTCTCATGAGACCCTGATCCAACTGGTCACAGTCCGCTATTTGGAACGCATCTTACCAGCGAGACCAGCGGAAGCATTGAAGCTGTATGAGTTGCTCCTTCGTACCGAGACGCAAAAGAATGTGCGCAGGCCAGTGGCGAAGGCGCTTCCCGCTTTGTTGCAATGTCTCAAGGAAACGTCGCTCCCGGTACGCGCCCTCGCGCGGTCCATCATTCTTGCCCTGGCCGATGATCCCGATGTGCCCATTCGCCGCGCCGTTGCCGATCATGCTATGCACATCTTCGCCATCGACCGTGAATTTTTGCTCGTGCTCCTGCGGCGCATGCATAAGGAGACGGATCAAGCTATCCGCCATCGCCTGCGCCCGGTGGCGCTCCAACTAGCCGAGGTCTGGCTCATCTGGTATGCCGAAACTGCGGGGCTCGTCGATATGACCAGGCGCGGCCGTACGCAGGTCATGACACAGCCATTCGGAGAATAGGATCATGCACATACAGAATCACGCGCGGCTGGCAGTTGCGTTCCTGGCAAGTGATGTCAACCGCTTCAGCATCAATGCTCTCACGGGTGCCATCGAACAAGACGAAACGCTGCCGATCGTACTCGCATTCCCACATCCACGCGATGCTCAGTCGGAGATAGAGAGGCTCCTGACAATAGCCGGAACGGTCGTCGTGGCATTCTCTTTTATGAGTTCCGCTCTCCTCTCCACCCGGCAAGCGCTGGAGCATCTGCAGGTGTCCTTTGCCCATGTCCGGGAACGCGTCCTCTTTGTGGCGGGAGGCCCGCACGCCTCGGGCGATGCCGCCGGAACGTTGGCTATGGGCTTTGATGTGGTCTTCATCGGAGAAGGCGAGCGCTCATTTACGGAATTCTTGCGCCAGTTAGCCGAGCCCCGTCGTGATTTCTCAGATATCAGAGGGCTGGCTGTACTCGACAGGGAGAGTGAAAAGTTGCGCGTGATGCGTACTGGCCGCACAGCGCCGATTGAACTCGACGCGCGCTACCCAAGTATCGGTGTGCGCCATCGGCGTTTAGGGGCCATCGAGATCGGGCGTGGCTGCCCACATGCCTGCGGTTTCTGTCAAACCCCATTTTTGCACGGCGCGCGCATGAGGTATCGACCGCTGGAAAATGTGCTCTGGCACATCGAGCAATTGGTCGAGGCTGGTTTCAAAGATATCCGCTTCGTGACGCCGGATGCGCTGGCATACCTCTCTGAGGATGGCGTGCATCCAGATTACGCGAAGCTGGAGGATGCCCTGATGGCTATGCGAGAGGCAGCAGGAGGAGCGAAAATCAAGTTCGGTGAATTTCCGAGCGAGATGCGTCCAGAGTACATTACAGCGGAACTGGCACAACTCATCGACCGGTATTCGGACGCAGCGTATGTGGCGATTGGGGCGCAATCAGGCAGTGAACGTATGCTCGCAGCCATGCACCGGGAACACGATGTCGCCGCCGTGGAGCGCGCGGTATCGTATCTGACAACCCACTGCCGGAAGCTCAAGAAAGTGTATGTCGATTTCATCGCGGGTCTCCCCGGGGAATCATCCCAGGATGAAGCGATGAGCCAGCAACTCATGGAGCGTCTTGCGCGGATCAGCCCAAAGGTGTGCATTCACAGCCACACATTTATGCCTTTACCCGGTACCCCGATGCAGTTCATGCCCCCAGGCTCGGTGGGCAAGACGACACGTGCAACGTTTGAAGAGCTTTCACGGCGCGGCCAGGAGTGGGGGGATTGGGAAGAGCAAGAAGAGATCGCTCGTTCTATCGCCGCTTTCCGACGACAAACAAGACAGCAAAAAGTTATACAATGAGAGGAGATAATGACAGGATCACATTACAAACAAGGTATACCACTTTGGAACAACAGAAAGCCCTTTCGCACGTCGTTCATGAACTCTTTGAGAGCGAGATCGAATTTCTCCAGCGGCTTGTTCGCGCCAACAGCGTGAACGCCTACACTGCTGATACATCTTCACCGGACGTTCCAGTCGAAGCGGAGGTAACCGCTATCATCCTCGAGAAGATGCGTCAGCTTGCGTGGCGACCCGCCTTGCATGGCATCTCGTCTCGACGGCCAAATGTACTCTGTACGCTGCCAGGTGCAGATGAAGGAGGGCGAACGCTTATCCTGACGATCCATATGGATACCGTGCCAGCAAGTCAGGCATATACACGCGATCCCTGGGGCGCACAAATCGAGAACGGTCGGCTCTACGGAGTCGGCGCAGCCGATGCGAAAGCTCAGATATCCGCGTTTATCTATGCCGTCCACACACTGGAACTGGCTGGTATTCAACTGGCGGGGAACCTCAAACTCGCCTTTGTCGTAGACGAGGAAACCGGGGCTTGCTCTCCGTATGGCACACGTTATCTCCTCGAGCAGGACCTGCTGAGCGGCAACGCTGTCATTGTCGGCGAACCAGGAGATCGCAAAGTCGCTATCGGGCATAGGGGAGTATACCGGTTCAAGATTCGGACACAGGGCGAATCCGTTCATACCGGGCTGAAAGAGTGGGAATTCAAAACCAGAGGACATAACGCAGCCATTGACATGGTTCGCATCGTCCAGGCACTCTCATCATGCACATTTCCGCACACCCTGTCGGACGCCTTTCCAGAGAGAAAGAATGTGCTCACGTTCCCGACACTCATTCAGGGGGGGAGTAGCGTCAACATGGTACCCGAGTCGTGTGAAGCGTACGGTGATATTCGACTGATGCCCGGCTTTTCAGCAGATGACGTTCGCCACATGATTGAGCGCTGCCTGAGCCCACTGGGTCTTGCCTATGAATTGCAAGAGGTGGTGTTTGTCCCAGCGGTGGAAACCCCTCGCAGTGCCCTGATTGTGGAGACTTTGGCTCAGTCCATTGAGGAAGTGACAGGATCGAGGCCGAGGGTAGAGGGCGCAGGTCCAGCCTGCGATGGGTGGATGTTCAGTACGCGTGGCATCGAGACCATTTGTGGATATGGCGTCGAGTGTGGCGGTGTACATGGAGCCGATGAATGGGTAGGACTGGCAAGCTTACAGAGAGTCACCGAGATTTATGCTCGTACTATTCTCAGCTACCTGGGGCAAGCATGCTAACACGGCTGCGGCATCATTTGTTACTGCGAGGCTAGGTCTTAACAGGAGCAGGACGAGGAGAGGAGCAGCCAAACTACTTCCCCTCGTCTTGCCCCAACTACTAAGTTACGAGACACAGCACCTACGATTTTTTTACTTGCATGTCATAGACCTGCATGGTATCCTCTTTATTGAGAGCCTATAGATGGCCTCGCCCCTTGCTTAGGCTCTACCTGCAAACCAGAACCTAAGCAAGAACCTCCTTACGCTCCTCCTTTCTTTTGCTTGATGACATTTCCTTGCCGCGCTGTCAGAGAATGACCTTTGCAGACTTTCAATCTCTCGATATTCGCTTCAGGTCATGCTGACTGCCTCGCGCGGTACCTACTCCTTTCATTGACCGAACAGGTGGATCAAGTCGCCCATCACGAGCGAGAATCACTCTTTGCTCTATCCAGCGCTGGAAGCGTATCCGGTGGTACCAGGAAGAGTATAATAAATCTATTTATGTACTGTCAAACGTAAATAAGACAAAAAATGCATCTATAGTTGTAGCTAGTTGTCTATCGCGTACTCCTCATGTCTATCGCATGTGACAGATGTATTTTCCTGTTTTGGTGAAATTCGTTCCCGAGAGCCTGGCATCCTTTTTTTCGCCTCTCTGTGTAGATAGTGCGTGCATATGCTTCGCAGTAGAGCAAGCAGAACCGGCAACAACGAGTATTCGGGCAGGGTGTCTATGATTGTCCACTATGTTTAAAGTACCTAGACAATCAAAAATTCATTCTCTATACTATAGATGTTGATTGGTGAACTCCCCCACTTTGGGAGTTGCAGGGTCGTTCGCTGCGCCAGGGATTCGTCTCTGGAAAGAACGAGGAATGGTCGCCTGGACTTGTCGGTGTTTCGCGGAGTCTAAAGACCAGGCTTGGTCACCTGTGGTTCGCTGCGCTGAGTTACTCGCCGGAACCCGAACGACGAGGGGTGGTTCCCTGGGTTCACGCTGAGATATCGCGGGACTCTATCAACCTGGATCGCTCTCCTTGACTGCCTGGCGGTTGAGTCATTGCTCCTCTGGCAGTCTCAACGAGCAAGCTCCTGTTGTTTTCCGTAGGGTATGTGTGTAGCGCCATCTTCGTCGTGCATCGCCGCTCTGATGTCGTGGAGGTGGAGGAAATCTGCGGTGAGAACCCTCTCGGAGTGGAGTTCTAAACAGCAGAGACTACTGTCGAGATTGTAAAAGAGCGGCAAGTGAGGTCCCGTATACGCCTCGCTGGCTCGCCAGCGCTGTATCACGTACAAGTTTGAACCCGTCCGTCGTGTCAGGAGTGCATTCTTCCTTACAAGGAACTGAGAGAGACTGTGGGACAGCACCGCAAAAGCATTGTCAAAGAGGTAATCGATCGCCTGGAAGAGAAGATGGCCATCGGCCAGAGTCGTCGCCAGGCGAAACAAGCGTTACGGGCATCTGGTGAGCATATCTGGGCGTACAGCACGGAACGGATACATTCGTTCAAAACGCGCGCCACCTACCAGGGCCATCTCGTGCGCTTTGTCCGCTGGGCGCGGGCCACATACCACATCAAGAATCTGGCGCAGCTGGATGCCCGTGCCGGTGAACTGGCGAACGTATACTTGCAACAGCACCTGGATGAGGGCAAAAGTCCCTATACCTTGCAAGCGGAGCGTGCCGCGCTGCGCCTGTTCTTTGGCGATCGCACGCTGGCCCAGGATATTGTGCTGCCGCGCCGGGCGCAGACCAACATCACCCGTTCACGCAGGCCCGTCGCGCATGATCGCCACATCCAGGTGGCCCACTGGCAACCACTCATTCGCTTTTTGGAGGCAACGGGCTTGCGCCGCAACGAGGTCCGTCTGCTCTGTGTGGGTGACATCGTCGCAGGTGATACCGATCCCGACTACGCCGGGCAGAGCACCGTGAAGGTCAGGAATGGCAAAGGCGGCAAGTCACGGACCGTGCCGGTGCTGGCAGGACACGAACATGACGTGCTCTGTCAGAAGGAAGGTCGCCAGGACGATGTGCGCGTCTTCACGTCCATTCCTCGCCATTTGGACGTACATAGCTACCGAAGAGGCTACGCGCAGTCGCTCTACCTGGCGCTTGCGCCTGGGCGCTCGCTTCCACCAACGGGTCGTCTCAAGCCGGGCGATTACGACCTAGAGGCAGTACGACACGTATCACGGGCACTGGGTCATAACCGTACCTCTATTGTGTTGCAGCACTACCTGAGATGAGAGAAGCGAAGCGCGATGAGGGTCTCTCAGCGTATCGTACGATCATACCAATACGCCCACCATCGCCTCCTTTTGCGTCAGGGAAAAAGCTGTGAAGACGGAACACCGATTATTCGAGTTGGCATGTTCCTGGAAATACGTGAAACCAGCAGGAAAGAGCGAGAGGGACTCAGACACGCCAGGGAACCTCTCGCCTGGTTTCCGCCATCTCCCTGGTAGCTCTGTGGAAGTCCCCTGATTTCTCTGGAATACCAGGAATGCTCTGAAAGTTCCATGACCTTTCTGGAAGTGCTGTTCTCTTCATGGAAGTATTTCGCTGGTCGTGGGATGACCTGGAACTTGCTGGAAGGACTCCTTTCCTCCCCGCTTTTCCTTGGATACATGAGGAGGAGAAAAGAATCGAGACATGCGTATCTATACGTTGACAGAGTGCTGCGCGCTTCTGCGTGTCAATCCTAAGACCTTGCACAAGTGGCTTGCAGGCGAAGGGATACGCCCGCAGGCATCGCGAGCCGATACCAGGATACGTTTCCTGACGCAAGAGCAGATCGAGCGTCTGTCCGAGGTGTATGATCGACCGCTGCAAGCGCTGCAGGGAGGCGCGGCAGTCGAGAGCGTTACCCCTGGTGCCCTCAGTCTGCTGATTGATCGGCTGGATCAGCAAGAGAAGCGCCTTGATCGGCTTGAGACGGAGCTGCGCCAGGCGCAAGAATGCATCGAGCACCTCCAGCAGGAGATGGCGAAGCAGACGAGTCAGCATGCTGACCGGATCGAGCAACAGAAGCCAGAAAGCACTCCAGATGGAGAGCGCCAACCCAAGCGCAAGGCGAAGCACACCAAGTCGAAGCGCGTGAGAGGCAAGAGACTTCCGGGTTCCCTTGTGCTCCTGCGCGTGTTTGCCGAACAGCACCATGTTCCGATACGCGTCGCAGACCGCGCGAGCAAGGCCGGGAAGATCGCAGTGGTACGGGGGAAATGGCTGGTGAACAGCCGATATGCCACCGAAGCGCTGGGCGAGCGAGGTCAACATGAATTCTATGAAGCGTTCCACCAGCGGGTAGACTTTACCCGCTGTGATCGCTGTCCTCATGGGGTTTCCATTTCAGTTCGCAACTGATCAGCGAGTAATGCCTTTCTGGAGGCCCAGACCACAAAAAAGCAGGGCAAGGCTCATCGACAAGCGTCTCTCTCGCAGGCTTCCCTTCGCCAAGCAGTGCAGAGCATCCCTCTTGCGCATATCGGCATCCTGAAGAGGGAAGAGACAGACACCACCAGGACATCCCACTCCTCACAGATGGAGAGACATGCAAAAACGAGTTTTCGGGCAGATTGTCTATGGTTGTCCACCATTCCTATAGTATATAGACAAATTATAGAAAGCACATTATAGTATATACATTGAAATGCCGATGCATCGCATCCACGTGCACGAGGCTGCTCATGCTGGCAACTGCATGCAGAGAGGAAGCAAGCGCATGGGAACGACCGACCTGAGCGACGTAGCCGACATGCTGCGCCTGGGAGGAGTGCTGTCTCAGCAGCTCCCGGGCTACCGGGAGCGACCCGCGCAGATCGAGATGGTGAGGCTCGTCGCAGAAGCACTGACCAAAGAGAAGCACGCCATCGTGGAAGCCAGCACCGGGACAGGGAAAAGTCTGAGTTACCTCATCCCGATTGTGCGCTCCGGCAGGACCGCCATTATCAGCACGGCCAACAAAGCCTTGCAAGAACAACTCTTTTTCAAAGATATCCCGTTCGTCCAGCGTCATATCCAGTCGTTTGAGGCCGCCCTGGTCAAGGGATTTGGGAACTATCTCTGCCTGGATCGCTTGGAAGAGGGGCGCTCCGCGCCCCTCCCGACGATCCAACGCCAGCTCGCCGAGCAGGTACTGGCCCTAAGCAACGATCGCGCTCGCCCCTTTAACGGCGACCTGGAGACGCTTGACGTGTCCCTGCCAGACGACCTGCGCGCTCGCATCAATGGGGACCGCGATCAGTGCGCGTGGAGCAAGTGTCCGCACTTCAGCCGGTGCTTTCTTCGCCAGATGCGAGAGCAGGCGCAGCGCGCACAGGTGATCGTCGTCAATCACACGCTGCTCCTGCTGGATGCGATGGTCGGTGGCGCGATTCTGCCCGACCGGGAGGTGGTCGTCGTCGACGAGGCCCATCACCTGGAAGAGGAGGCAACGCGCGCCGCGACCGTGACGGTGAAAGCGTCGCAGATCACCGTCGTGCTGGCGCTCAAAGCCGTGCTGGCTCATGCACCCGGTCCCCTGCGCGACGAGATTGCCGCCTGCCTGGCGCACGTCTGGCAGCAGCTTGAGCAGCAGCTTTCCAAGACACAGTCGGACAAGGCCATCCTGCGAGAACCGGTGCGGGAAGGGCTGCGCCTGTCTTCCTTGCTCAGGCAACTGGCTGCGGCGCTCCAGCAGCAACCGGCTCTGGTGCAGACGGAGAAAGAAGAAATCCTGGCACAGAAACGGATCCAACGCATTCAGACGCTGGCCGACCACGTGCAGCAAGTCTGTGCCGTGAACCAACCAAACGAGCTCGTCTATTATCTCGAGCGTGTAGCAGCTGCCGGTCAACAGCCTGCAACGGTGGCACTCGTTGCGGCTCCCCTGGACGTGGCTTCCTGGCTCAAGGAACGGCTCTTTGATGCCCGTCCCGTCATCTGCGCGTCGGCCACCCTGGCCACGGTGAGTGCTGCTGCCAGAGGCACGGGGAACCAGCAACCCACCTTTGCCTACTTCAAGCAGCGGGTCGGTCTTGCACCAGGAGACACCCTCGAACGAATCTTACCGCTCACCTTCGATTACCCACGCCAGGCATTGCTCTACGTGCCACGCGATCTCCCCAAACCGGCCTATGACAACGGCCCGGAAGTGCAGCAGTACGTACAGGCCATCGCGACGCGCATGGAGTGTCTGGTCAAGCTCTCCCAGGGGCGGGCGTTCCTGTTGTTTTCCAGCCGACGGATGCAGGACCTGGTGTATGAGTACATCGCGCCGCATCTTTCCTATCCAGTGCTGCGCCAGGGAGAGTTGCCACGCGCAGCACTCGTCCAGCGCTTTCGGGAACAATGTGGCACCGTCCTCTTCGGCCTCAAAACGTTCTGGGAAGGGGTGGATATCGCGGGAGAGGCTCTCTCCCTGGTCGTCATCGACAAGGTCCCTTTTGATCCGCCGGACGATCCGGTTCACGCAGCGCGCATCGCGCGCCTGAAAGCGCGTGGGAAAGACTGGTTCGGGGCCTATGTGCTGCCGCAGGCGGTCCTCCAGCTCAAACAAGGCGTTGGGCGGCTGCTGCGCACAAATGACGATCGCGGCGTTATGGCCATCCTTGACACGCGCTTGCTTACCAAGGGCTACGGGAACAGCATCCTCCGGGCGTTGCCCCCAGCTCCCCTGGTCACACGCATCGAAGAGGTCGAGCGATTCTTTCGCACCCCCTGAGCGATCAGCTTCCCGACATTGAAATCACTCACATCACTACACTTCCTAAGGCTACAGCTCTGACTCGGTTCCTCCGTTTATAAGGTACAGCAGACACTTCCCCACCCCACCTGCTGATGCCCACGCTGCACACCGGTTGACGTCTGGTGCGATGTCGAGAGACGCTTCCGTTAACGCAACGAATGGTACCATGATTTGGACATGTTCTGGTATCCGCCTCTGTTCTGATTGCTCTTGCATCGTTCCTCTTGAGTGCCCTGCCTGATCGCAGGCTGCTATCCCCGGCCCTGGAACAATGGCGCAGCAAAGGCTTGAGACGGTTTTCACTGCTGCCAACAGAACGGGCGGTCAGTGGATTGATTTGCCGTTTGTGCTCCGCTGCTATGCGCCGAACCATGTGCAATTTGGTGAAGACAATGGCATCCCCGCTAACTTTGCGCTGAGCTTCCCCTGATAATCTCCATGAGAGACTCTAGCATCTCGGCCTCCTTATCGCGGTGCATCTTTCTCATAAGGGGAGCATAACGTTGTAAAAGTTTGAGAGCGTCAGGATGCCAAAATCTCCCTTGTTTTTCTATCACTTGCAATGCTCTGTGATACAGCCAGTCGGCGTGTAAATCATCGCCCTGTTGTGCGTCGACATCAGCCAAATTGATAAGGATAGGGACTATTGTTGGACTGTCAGGTCCCAGGATCTTTTCCGCGGTGGTCAACACACGTTCATAGAGCGAGCGTGCTCTAGCATACTCACGATGATCGAGATAAAACGTTCCAATGATGATGAGATCGTTGATCACTTTGAGATATTCAAGGCCTTGCAGTTGTGCTGCGATTGCTAATAAGCGCCCGGTCAGTCGCTCCGCTTCCTCCTCTTTATGCTGATCAAGAGAGATGAGTGTCAACAGAGAAAGCACATTGATCAGGTGAGGGTGTTCAGGCCCCGCGGTCTGCTCAAGGATTGCCAGCGCTCTTTGGAAAAGTACTCCAGCCTCCTGCAGTCTTCCTGCGGCTTTGTAGACCAGCGCCAGGTGTTTGAGTGTAGCGGCTACCTCGGGGTGTTCCGTGCCAAGCGTGTGCTCCCGGATGGCCAAGGCTTTTTTGAGGAGCGCCTCAGCCTCGGAGGTTTTTCTCTGGCCTTCATAGATCACTGCCAGGGTATTGAGTGGATATGCTAGATAGTGGTGTTCTGGGCCGAATTGTTGTTCGTAGATGGCTAATGCTCGCTGGCAGAGGGGCTCTGCCTGGTCGAGACGGCCTTGGTGCTCGTATAATCCCGCTAAATTATTCAGCACGTTTGCCACGCGCGGATGTTCCGTGCCGAGTGTTCGCTCGTACAGATCCAGTACTTGCTTGTACAGCTGCTCGGCTTCAGTATCCTTACCTCGCTTCGTGTAGAGTTCCGCAAGGCAGTTGCGACTATTGGCGACCTGCGGGTGGTCAGCTCCCAGTGTTTTGATGCGAACTTCCAGGGCCTCTTTGATACGTGGTTCAGCCTGGGAGTATTTTCCTTGTTTCGAATAGAACAGCCCTAAATTGCTGAGGGCCGCGGCAGTTTCCGGATGTTCTGTTCCGTAGAGACCCTCACAGAGTGACCAAGCTCTCTCGTAGAAGGCCTCCGCTTCAGCAAATTTTCCCCGCCACTCGGAGATGAGCGCCAGATCTGAACAGCAATGGGATAGCTCAATCTTGGGAGCTTGAGGGATGTGTTCGTAGAGTTCGAGTGAATCCTGGCAAAAAGGTTCGGCCTCCGCATACTGTGAGGCTTCTCGCAGATATCTCCCGGTTTTATGCAGCAGTTGAGCTGCCTCCAAAGAGGTCAAATGCCATTGCTTGATCGAGAGACAGCACGCTTGCGCGTGAAGAAAATAGCGTTGACCTTGCTGTGTCCCCACCTCAACATAGGGAAATGCCCGGTTCACGGCATAGACAGCTCGTCCCGCCCAGATGCGCTGTGTCTCTTGCTCCATGCTATCAATTTGTACGGCTTGTACCAGGCGATGGATACTGAATGTTTTGTTCTGCGTATTTCGTTGGATGAAAGAATAGCGACGCAGCGTGCCAATACAGTCGTCCAACTGTATCTCATCAGTAATAGCCTGTAGAAACGGGCCGAGATGGTGGGCAGCGTCGATGATCATTTCCTCCGGAATGGCCTCAGCATAGAAGTAGGCGCACAGTCTCAGTAGGTCTGCAGCGGCGGCACTGGCCTGCTCAACTCGCTCGAAGGAGAGCGACCAGGTCGTGGCAACAGACTCTGGATAGTCAGCATTCAGCTCGTCACGTCGTCCTAAGAGCTTGGCCCGCTGCTTTTCATAGCGGTCGAGATAGCCAGCCATATCGCAACCGGTTGCCCGGATATACGCTCCCGCCTGGACCAGCGCGAGAGGAAGTCCATACATAACGTCTGAAATGTGCCGGGCCAGTTCAACGTCGGCCTTGGAGGCACGATCAAGCGGATCGTCCGAGGCAAGAAGCCCTGCCCGGCGAAGCAGCAGGAGTGCTCCTTCATCTTGAGGCATCTTCTCGATCTCGATATTTTTGGCAATGCCTCCGGTATCTTGAGCACGAGTCGTCACTAGTACATGACCGTGCTTCATGGTTGGAAGAAAGTTGCAGGCCACCTTGAAATCATTGACATTGTCAAAAATGAGCAACCAGTTCGTATGTTCACGAAGCCATCTTTTCACAGCACGAACGAGGTAGTCCTGATTGGCTTCATCGGGTGTGGGCACGTCTAAGAGCACGGCCAGATCAGTGTAGTCTGAGATGAGCGAGCCTGGAGAATCAGCCCTGATCCAAAAGATAGCTTCATAGTCGTCGGAATAGCGATACACGTATTCGACAGCGATTTGTGTTTTGCCTATCCCGCCGAGTCCGCACATGGCCTGGGCTTGCGTCAGCGCGGCCGTTGTTCCTGATGCCAGTGCCGCATGCAGGATTGATAGGGTGTCGTCGCGCCCGGTAAAGAGCGGGTTTCGGCGGGGAACATGCCAATAGGAGTGAGGAGACTGCTCAGTATCCATTTGAACTGCTTTCTCCGCATCCTCAAAGAGACTCGCGTCTAATACGAGGATTTCCATGAGCTTCCGTTGGTGTTTGCGCTCAGGAATCGATTCCCCTGACTCCCACCGCTGAACGGTGGTGACGTTTTTTACTCCGACCATTTCCGCAAGTTCTGCTCGTGTCAACCGTTGTTGATCACGCGCGGATCGAATAGCTTCAGCCAAGCTCTTCTGTGTCATAGTGCGACTTCTTCTCTCTCGCCTCCTGATGGAGAGGGGAGCAGGGTATCAGCAAGTGCCATCGCCCACCATGCAAACGTGTCGGCCTCTGTTCCTGGCGTCCGACCTCATGAACATTCTACCTAAAATCTCTCAGGCTGACAAGTCGTCTGTCTCTGAAATTTCAGAATAGCGAAGAGATGGCTTCGTTGGGTCACTGGGCAGTGCTTTCAGTCCTGACGCCCAAGCAATTCGCACCTCCCTCCCATGTTGGTAATGACTATGGATAGGCAGATATCGGCCAGGTCTCTCTGCATCGACTACGCATTCTGCTTATGCGTGGTCGATGCATGGTCAAAGCGCTTTTCTTGCAACGCGAAGGACGATACGCTTATGGCATAGGAAAGCATAAACATCCATGCATTCGGATGGAGTGAGTGAGACACCAAAAGAAAGAAGATTGCTATGCAACGTGATCAAGAGGAACCGCAACCTCAACTATTGTTGACTATAAGGCAGGTTCAAAAGACGTTAAAGCTGAGCCGTTCGATGGTCTATCTGCTCATCAAACGTGGCGAACTGCGGGCGATCCATATCGGAAAGGCCGTGCGTGTCAAACAATCCGAAATTCGCCGCTTTGTACAAACTCGTGAAGCCGTTGAGCAGACAGAGCGAGTAGCGAACAAGGGGCGAAATACGAAGAAGCGCGAGTAAGGAGGGAAGAGCTATGGATGAACGCTTCAGGACCAGAGGGCAGAAGCAAGTTACAAGGATACGAAGGTACCAGACGCTTAGGAGCTTGAGCACCTAAGAAACAGGGCGATATGAGGCAGAACATCACGTCAAGACGCATTAGTGTCATCAATCTCAAGGGAGGAACGGGCAAAAGCAGTCTCTCGATGAATCTTGCTCATCTCTTGGCACTCCGTGGCTATAGCGTGGTGCTTATCGATTGTGATATGCAGGGCAATAGCAGTAGTCTGCTCCCGAGGTGGGAACCACCCACGCTCACCCACTTTTTGAGAGGCGAGGCGCCCTTTTCCGCCATCATCAGGCTAGCACGTGACCGACTGGCGATCATCCCGTCTGACCGTGACCTCAACACAGCGGCGACCTACATTGCGAGTCGGCGGCACACCTACTACACGCTCAGAGATGCGGTGCAGCAACTCCGCTGTGACTTTGTGATCTTTGACCATGCTCCCAGTTATAGTCCTGTCACAGAGGCCGCTCTGTTGGCGAGTAGCGAGATTCTTATTCCGTGTGAGCTGGCTCCGTTCGCCGTTCAGGCGTTATTCCAGATGTTCGGGAAACTGGAAGATACTCTTCAGGATCACAGGCTCGTCAATAGTGGGATTGTGCCGTTTAACGTCGACTACCGCTACCTCATGACGTGGAGATACCTGAAAGAATTGGAACAAAAGTTTGGTCCACTTATAGCCCCAATCGTCAGATCAGACTCCTCCATCAGCCGAGCTCAATCTGTACGGCAAACCGTCTGGGAGTACGATGCCAGGAGCCGTGCAGCCAAGGATTTTGCAAAACTCGCCGAGTATCTCCTTGCCCAGCAGGAGAAATGGCAATGACTGAGAAACGCCAGATTGGATCAGTGGAGCAGATGGAGGAACAAGCTCAACAGCAATGGGGAACCGTGGGGGGCAACACAACCAGGAAGTCCCTCAGTGCTCAACATTCTGGTGGCTTAGACACCCAGGTACCTGGCCTCCTAGATACCCAGGCTCCCAGGAAACCAGAACGGAAACGGCAAACGGTTTATCTCTACCCCGACCTCTATAAGTGGATACGGCATTATGCAACTGACACAGACCAGGAGATCAGTGACGTGGTAAACGAGGCCTTGAAGCAGTACAAGGCCGCACAAGAAACGGTGAATACGGAGCAGTAAGCATGCAGAAAAAGCAGTTCAGAGGAATGACTATGAAAATACTAAGAGGAGCCGCCCAGGTTTTGGGGTACCAGATTGTCCATCTTGTCGATCCTGAAGATTCTGGGATCCTGCGCTTTGAAGAAACAGGAGAGATACCCGAGGGGATGGACTTCGCCGTGCGATGGAAGGGGGTCTGGCGCGAGGGCCGGTGCTACGATTCTGGAGACCATTCCATTGCGGGGGCAAACTGACTGCGCGGCTTGTGATCAGTACCCTCTTGCTTCCCTTCCTCAACCGATGCCGATAGACTCGGCTTCGCGATGATGCGCAAGAGAGGAAGGGCATGAGCAGCACAGATCAGACCGTGCAGGTGTATCAACTGCGCATCTGGATACGCCAGATGAGTCAAGAGATGTGGCGTCACATCTCTACCCGTCACAAGATGTTGTACTCTCGTACCAGGCTGTTGCCGCCACATCCCATGCAATGGCTATGGCTTGAGGTCCAGCACCGCGCGGCCTGTCTCCAAATCGACAGGCACCGAGTTCTGATGGTGCACGATCAGCCACTTGCCGTTGACCCTCCGCCAGCAAGCGGTCCAACGCAGCCAGAGATCGGTCTTCTGCCCATTGTTCATGGTTCCGCTTATCCGGTTGAGGCTGTGGGTGAAGGCAACGTCCTCGCCCACCGTGATGGACAGGTCGTGAATTTCATAGCCTATCGGACCCTGGAACGACGAGAGTACCTCTTCCCAGGGTTTCCTGAATGCCTCTGCTCCCACGTAGCGCAGCGGGGGCATGATGTCGAACGACACGACCTCCTGCGCGTAGAGAGACATGACGCCTTCGATGTTCTTGTCACGAATCGCCTCGACCCCACCCTCTATTACCCTTTGGATTTCGGCTTCATCGTTTTTCTTGTTGTCTTCGACTGCCATAGTTTCCTCCTTCCTCTCGCCTGTTCTGAATCGCACATTCTCGTGGTGATGTGTACATTGTGGGGATACGCTGCTGATTGCTTGGCCATGCTTCTGTTGAAAGCATCTCCCCTTCTTTCGCCTGTGAAACCGTTCTCGCGGGCCTCATCCCGCGAGAACGGGAATCGAGAACTCCCAGGAGAATGGACAAGCAATCCAGCCGCTTCTTCCCAAAATGTACAGGCGGTTTATCGCCTTTGGCCCGCGCTGCTCATCCTCTCTTGCTGCTCGAGCACAAGAAGCGCCTGTGGGATGCCCTGCCGATAGGTCGGGGCAACCACTGGTTGCCAACCGAGCGAACGCGCCGCCTTCGCGTTGGAGACGCGCATGGAGGTCGTGAAGAAGTCGGTCGCCAGGGGGGCGAGTGGACGCATCATCCAGCTTGGGAGTGACAAGGGCCTCGGGAGGTGAGCCTGCTGGCACAGGAACGTGAAGAAGTCTTTATTGCGCACCGGTTCGTCATCGACGATGTGATACGCTTCTCCTGCCTTGCCCCGTTCGAGGGCTGCGACCGTGGCGGCTGCCGCATCTTCCAGATACATCCAGGAGGTGACCGCGCGGCCCCCATCAGGCAGAGGAAGGCTTCGGCGGCGCAGCATCGCCAGGATAGGGACGAGAGATGCTGGCCCATAAAAGTATCCATAGCGCAGCGCTATCCCCTCGATCCAGCCCGCTTGGGTCGCCTCCCAGATCTGCCGCTCCAATGAGCGGAACCCGGCCACGTGCCGTTCTAGTTGGGAAGAGCTTCCAGCAGGTGCGAACGGACCGTCTGGAGTCGATGACCTGTTCGCCCCAGTCCCCGTAGCCGTAGCCCAGCGTCATCGACTCCGCTACGAACCTGCGTGCTCCGACCTCCCTGGCGGCTGCGAGCAGATTCGTGGTCCCAGCATCGCGCAGCGCGTTGGTGGCATACATATCCTGATGACGCAGAGGCGTCTTCTTGAGCGCGGTCAGCGCATGAATGACGGCGTCGGCTTGCACCCCCGAGACCGCTCTCTCGAGGTCGTCGCGATCCATCACATTTGCCAGGATCGGGTGAGCGCCAAGGTGAGAGAGGTGATCCATCCTCTCAGGGGAACGGGCCACCCCAAGAACTTCGTGTCCTCCCGCGATGAGGGCACGGGTCAAGGGGGTGCCCAGAGCCCCACTCGCTCCAGCAATAAGCACTTTCATGAGAGCCTCCCTTCTGCTGACTAGCTACGAAACTATCTACATGAACAGTGACAGTATCATGCTTCTAGTGTCAATTTTGAGATGAACCTGGTGGAATTTTGCTGATGACTCTGTTGATGAGCTATCCTCTCTCTCCTCATTTGGTCGGTCCTCTCGTTGAGGCGAAAACCGTTCATCAACAGAAGAAAGGCCCAAATTTGACCAGGTTCATCTCAAAATTTACAAACATGCTGCTCTTCAAGCAGACGCAATTGTATTTCTTCATTCACCTGAATGCACAGGGCTGGTTTGTGGCTCATCTGCTCTCCCAGAAAAACAGAACAAGACGAGAGTCATGCACTCGAAGGCGAGTCGAGGAAGTGATTTCCTCCTCTCTCGTCACTTCTATGAAACGGCCAGATCTCCGTAGAGCTATTCTATCATGCTTTTGGTATCGAGTCCCTCACAGACTTTAGTCGGTCGCGGGCCGTGTCCTTCCCACGGCGCGCCCGAGGAGGTAGGGAATCATCTGCCGATGGATCAGGCTGACACCCGCCCACAGCGGGTGTGCCAGGCGCCGCGTGTAGTACACGTTGGTGGCCAAGACGGCCGTCGAGCTTGCCACGCGCAGGATCAGGTGGGCGGTCATCAACGCCGAGCGCAGTTCGAGACGGACCGCCTCGGGCGACGTTTCGGCGATCCGCCAGCCCAGCACGTGATCGGGCCACGGCCGTGGCCCGAGCCGGAGGCCCAGCACCCCCTGCCACCCCAGCAGAAGGAACCAACGCGACTTCGCGCGGGGCACTCTCGAAAACAGCGCGCGCCCACTGCTCGGGTGTCCGCGTATCCGTCCTGTCGGTCGGCACCTCGAACGCATCTCTGTAGTCCGGCGGGTTGTCGGTGGCTCGGGTCTCCAGAGGTGCTGCAACGCGATGCGCGCGTCTCGAGCCGGTCTGCCTGCCCATGGGGTCCCTCCTTCTGTCTTGCATCTCACCGCATCCCGCAGAACGGGTGTCCAAGAAGCGCTCATTCGGCACGGTACTTGACAACTTCTTCTTTATCTACCACTCAATCGGCAGCCTTTCACATCCTTCGCTCTCGCCCTACCTCTTGTGCTCCATCGTCATCATCGGTGTTGCTTGCCCCTGGTCCTGCTGGCGCGAGCCGGCCAGGACAAACAGTCGCCATCCGAAGACGACGTACCAGGCAAGCATCTCCACCGACAGCACCCGTTCCAGCAGCCCACCCACGTGCGCCGGGGCCAGCGGTGTGCCCGGGGTGAACGCCCAGAACTCGACGGCGACCAGCACCAGCGTCACCAGAGCAGCGACGAGCGAGTAGGTCCCCCACCCGCGCCAGTGGGAGGTGCGACGAAGCCCAAGCCCGATCACGAGGAACGCGCTCATCATGCTGAGGAGGGCGACGATGGTTGCCAGCGAATGGATGCGGACCGTCGCGGGCGCGTCGGTGAAGAGGCCTGTGGTGACCTGCGCCAGCCCGCGCACAAGGAGCAACGCGGCACCGGACCACCGCCACCCCACGGATAGCACCTGCCGCATGAGCAAGATGAACCCCACGGCAAAGGCCATCAAGAGCAGCGCATGCAGCACGGCGATGGCGTTCAGCAGCGATCCGTTGGGCCCAACGCCCAGATCGCTAATCGCCTGGTGAATCGGGGAGTACCCAGGACGCAGGAGACCCGCCACCGTATAGGCCAGCACGAACGCGATCGGATTGATCACTCCACCAACGAGGGCGAGCCAGCGCGCCGTTTGATTCCACCGCGGCTTCACTGAGGTACGTCGTACGTTTTCTTGCATAGAAGAGCTTCCTTTCTGCCGATGGGAGAGGTGAGATGAACCTCTCCCATCCTCTTGGAGGAGCAACCGGAGGCAGGCCGCCATCGGCGCCCCGAGAGCCGCGTTACTGGGTGCTCGACGCACCGGTTTTCGCCAGCGCAAACCCCGCGGCGATGAGCCAGACGAAGGCCGGGAACCTGGTGAGCGGGATGAGCAGCGGGATGGGGTTCGTCACGGGCAGCAGGACGTTCAGACTGCTCACCACCCCGATCGCCGCAATCAAGAAGCCGGACCAGATGATCCATTTGGGCAAGAGGTGCAGGGAGCTGGCCGCGATGGACACCCCGGCCACAAACAGTCCCATCGGCAGGGAGAAACCCGGCCCACCGAAGGCGTATTGCAGGTAATAGAGCGCCAACGTGAGCGGGGTGTTTTGCGCGATGCCGGGCCAGGTCATCGCCCACAAGATGTGAGAGGCAGACGCGATGTCGAGGGCCGTCATCAACCCGCTCACGAGCACGATGCTCACCCAGACGGCGGGCGCGCCAAGCCCGCGCAGGCGAAATGCTCCGCCGACGGCGAAGATGCCGAGCGCGATGCCGGCCCCGAACTGGAAGAAGGTCGCGGTGCGCACCAGGTCGGAATGCCTCTGGAAAAACGCCACGATGGCCGAGGCTGCCGCATCCGGCGCCGGAAAGGACGGCCGTAAGGACGGGTTGAAGTTGCTCACCAGGACAATGCTGGCCAGATGCAAGACCGCGTAGACCACCGCCGCGATGCCGAGGAAGGGACCGGTGCGGCGCGCGAGCGTGGTCGTCGCGTTCAGTTGAACATCCCTCTCGCGAGTTTGTGTGGGTTCTTTGTTCTGAAGAGTCATTGGAATACACTCCTTCTCAGTTTTCTCGTCAGGCCGACATGCGGCGCCCCAGCGCGGCTCGTGCAGCGGGTGTTGCCAGCAGGACCAGGACGGCGACGAGGACCCCCAATATTACCCGATGATAGATGGTATTCGCCTCGGTGCTGGGGCCGGCGCCGAGGGCGAGCGCGGTGATGCCCAGCAGGACACCCGCCACGGCAACGAGGTGGGCGGCCAGAGCGGTCCCCCAGGCCCACGTCGTGCGGGCGAACACCGCATAGGTACTCACAGCCAGGAACAGCCCGCACAGTCCTTCCACGATGGCTGCGGGAAGGATGCGGGGCTCGGAGAAACCCAGCGGGATCCCCACGTGCAAGAGAGCCGCGAGCAGAAAGGTCACGGCTTCTGCCACCATCAGCACGCTGATCACCGTGACGACGGGAGTGAAGCTCCCAGTACTCGTCTTCATCATGCCAACTCCTTTCTCCTGAATATATAGCTGTGCCTGACGTGCAGGTCGGCGCACCCGGCCCAGTGTGCTCAAAGGTTGATGACGGCGGGAAGGACCTCGCGACCGATGATCTCGAGCGGTTCGATCCGATACACCTGCGGGATCACCCCCAGCACCGTCTGTATCCCCATCGAGGCGAGCCAGCGCAATTGCCCGAGCAGTTCGCCCACCTTGGAGCCATCTTCGCCCACGTCGAAGGCAAACATACAGGTCTTCTCAATCGCGTCATAATCGCGCTCCTCGGCCTCACAATGCTGGCGCAGCACCTCGAGCTTCCTGGGGATCTCCGGACCAGGGCGCAGGTTGCAGGCATCGGCGTAGCGGGCGACCAGGCGCAGCGTCTTTTGCTCGCCGGAGCCTGCAATCAGGATGGGCGGATGGGGACGCGTGAGGCTCTGCGGGAGGTTGAGCGGGCGCTCGATGTGGTAGTACTTCCCCTCGTAGGGACGCTCGTCCCCTTGCTCTCCCTGCCACATGCGCAAGCAGATCTGCAGCAGCTCCTCCAGTCGCTCGTAGCGCTCTTGCAGGGGTGGGAAAGGCAGTCCCGAGCCGCGCGCCTCCTCTTCGTAATCGCCGACGCCAATGCCGAGCCAGGCCCGCCAGGGTCGGATAGCAGGCGAGCACCTCGCGCTCTGGACCACCGAGAAAGTGGCTTTGCCACACGTGGTCCCCCACGCTGATGCGATCAAATCCCCCCGCATCGGCCGTCTGCGCGATCTTGACCAGCGTGGGGCCAAGCTGGCCGGCCCCTCCCGGCCAGCTCACATCGTTGACGTGAAGTCCCAGTTTCATACTCTCCTCCTTGATTTAGCTCATGATGATGTGTCTCGGACGAACTGACGGAGGACGCGAGCGAGTTCGGCAGGTTGATCAAGAGGGACGAGCGTATAGCTGTCGGCGATCTCGATCAAGTGTCCGCGTGGGAGCAACTCAGCCCAGCGACGCCCGTACTCGCTTGGATTGATCCGGTCTTCCGGTGCCCAGACCACCAGCGCCGGACGGTCAAAGTGACGCAGGCCATCCGCCGCAGCACGCATGTCCCCCTTATCGAAAGCATGTACAAACCTGGCGAGATCGCGGCGGATTTCCCGCTGGGTCTGCAAGGAGCGCAACCAGGCATCGAGCAGTTCATGGGGAATCGGTCGCTTCGCCATCCACCCAAAGGTCAACGGCAACCGTCGCAGGGCATGCCAGCGCAGAGCCTGTGCCAGGAGGAAGGCTCCGCCCGGCATCTTGAGGCCCAGCTCTGCGGTCCGTCCGGGCAGACCGGGAGGGACGTTCTCAAAGGATTCGCAAGGTGTAATCACCAGGCGCGCAATGCGCTCAGGATACCGGCCAGCGGTGAGCTGAAAAATGCCCGAGTCGTTGCCCACCAGGGTCACCTCCCGCAGGTCCAGGGCTTGCAGGAACTCGGCTTGAAGTTTCGCGATGCCCTGTGGTGAGAGATCAGCATCCGCTCGCATCGGCCGCCGGTGGCTCCCCAGAGGCATGGTCGGGACAAGACAGCGGTGATCAGCGCGTAACTCCCCCACGACCTGACGCCACAGCGAGCCGTCCATGGCCAATCCGTGCTGCAGGACCATGACAGGACCGGGGCCCCCGGTGTCCTCATACTCGATGGGTCCAGCTTCCAGGTCGATCTCATCCATGCATTCACCTCTTCTCTCCTCTGTTCGTGCGCAAGCAGCCGTGAGGTCAGTGCTTTCTGTACCTCAGACGCCGGGTTCGCACAGCAAGACGCTTTGATCGCTGCTTACAAAGACCCTGGTGCTCCCTCCCCGTTAGCGGAGAGAAGCATCATGTTCCCCTCGTGACTATTCAGGCTCCCCCTGGTACCCTTGCTGCGCGCCGGCGCGCTGATGCGATCCTACCCAAACGAACAGTCGCCATCCACGACCACATGCCAGGCAAAGACCAAGAGCACCAGAACTCGACGGCGACCAGCACCAGCGTCACTAGCGCAGCGATCAGCGAGTACCAGCCATACCCATGCCACCCGCTGACGCGCAGCCATTGCCAGCCAACGATGCCACACACCACGACGGGCGGGAGAACCGCCAGTTGGAAGCCGAGTGTCCAATGCACTGTCACCGTTGCGGGGGCTTCCGTAAAGATGCCAGCATTGATGGCTCCCATGCCCGAAAGGATGAGCAGGATCAGACAGGTTAGGCGCCACCCGTCCGCGAGGACCTGGCGCATCCCCAGGAAAAAGCCGATGGCGAAGGCGAGCAACAGCACGCCAAAGACCACACAATCGATGTCGAGCAGCCAGGCATTTGTCCCGACGCCCAGATCGCTGATCGCCTGGTGAATCGGCGAGTAGCCGGGACGCAGGAAACCGGCGAGCGTGAATGCTCCGACAAACACAATGGGACCCACGACTCCAGCCAACGCCAACCAGCGAGCCGTGAAATTCCGTTGCTGCAGCGATGGGACCGATGGTATTCTCGCTTGATTCATTCCGTGTCTCTCCTCAGCGATTGGGCAACTCCTTGTTTGAAGGGGAGGGGGACCTCTCCTCCCTCGCGATAGCTCTCGTAGAGACCGCTGCTGTGGTCGTGGGTGGTCTACTGCGCCACGCCATAAAGCCATCAGGCCGGAGCAGCACCACCTCCCTCCGGCGCCACGCCCATCCTGGCTGGCCAGTCGTGCTCCAGATCATGCAACCCGCCATCTGGCCACAGGCGGGAGCCCGTCTCTCCAGCGCTAGCGGTCGGTCGGCGTCAGTTCGACATGCACGGTCCGATAGCCGCGCAGGCGGTGGTAGAGCGGAATGAGGGTGCCCTGCAGCAGCGGATACTTCTGAGCCAGTGCCTGAGCGGCATGGACCGCCTCAGCGCCGCCGAGCGCGCGAAGCCCTCCTCTCGTCACTCTCCTTCTTCTGTATCTCTCTCTCCTTCGCGGAGTCGTGGCCGGTAACACACGCATCACCCCAGGCACCTGTACGTCTTCGTGCGAATCCTCTCCAGGTTGGCCCTGTCCGTGAAGCACAAGAAGCTCACTCCTCTTCTTAGATTATAGGAGGAACTGGGATGGACACAAGAGCCACTTTGGGCTATACTAGCCATGCCACTTTGTACGAGCGCGACAGGAGGAAGACATGCACGAGCGTTTCATGGAGCAGCAGGCCACCATCATCCTCGACCCAACCGTAGCGGTCCCTCTCCACAAGCAGCTCTATGAGGGGGTGAGGAGCGCGATCCTACGGGGACAGCTCCAGGCGGGCGCACGTGTGCCCTCGACACGCGCCTTTGCTCGCGAGCTGGGGATCTCGCGGGCAACCGTTCAACTCACCTTTCAGCAGCTGATCGCCGAGGGCTACCTGCAAGGTCGTGCCGGCTCGGGCACCTATGTCGCCGCCACCTTTCCTCCAGAAGGGGTCGAGCAACCGGTGCAGAATGCTCATCCTGGCCAACCCAGCAGTGCCGGACGAACCATCTCAGCACGGGCTCACACGTGGCTCTCAACTCCCTCTGTTTCTGAGCCCCTGCTGGTTCCAGGACAGGGGTTGCAACGGGCCTTTCGCGTGGGGCTGTCGGCCCTTGATGCCTTCCCCCGCAAACTCTGGCAGCACCTCCTGCTACGGAGTTGGCGTCAGATGCCGCCAGAGTTGCCTGCCTATCACCAACCCGCCGGCTACCTGCCTTTGCGGGAAGCCATTGCAAGCTACCTGGCGACCGCCCGTGGCGTCCGCTGCACGGCTGAGCAGGTCATTATCGTCACTGGATTGCAACAAGGCATTGACCTGGCCGCACGCGTGTTGCTCGACCCAGGGGAGCAAGTCTGGATGGAAGACCCAGGCTACCCGGGGGCGCGTGGCGCCTTGCTTGGGGCCGGAGCACGCCTGGTTCCCGTGCCGATCGATGCCCAGGGGCTCGTCGTCCAGATGGGAAAAGAGCGCGCGCCTCACGCACGTCTCGCCTTTGTGACCCCCTCGCACCAGTTTCCGCTGGGCGTGACCATGAGTATGGCGAGAAGGCTGAGCCTGTTAGCGTGGGCGAGTGCCGCCGGTGCCTGGATTGTTGAGGACGACAACGACGGTGAGTTTCGCTACGTCGGTCGCCCCCTGGCAGCCCTGCAGGGCATAGATCGGGCGAACCGCGTGATCTATCTTGGGACCGTGAGCAAGGTGCTGTTTCCCGCCATGAGACTGGGCTATCTCGTGGTGCCTCCTGATCTGGTCAACGTGTTCATCGCTGCCCACCTCTTTACCGGCATCCATCCTCCTCTGCTTGAGCAGATCACGCTGGCAACTTTTCTGCACGAGGGACATTTTGTGCGCCATATTCGGCAGTTGCGCCAGCTCTATCAGGAGCGGCAGGTGACGCTGGTGGACCTGGCTCGAGAGACGTTGGCAGGCAAACTGGACGTGCAACCGGCAGTGGCAGGCATGCACCTGATTGGGTGGCTCCCCGGCAAGCAGGATGACCGCCAGGTAGCACACGCGGCCGCGCGCGTCTGGGTGGATGTTTCCCCGTTGTCGCTCTATGCCCTCGAAGGAAGTGAGCGCACAGGCATCCTGCTGGGATATACCGCCGTCGGGACAGAAGAAATGCGCGCAGGCCTCCAGCGCTTGGCGTCTGTCCTCGTGACACCGCGGTAGAGGGCATCGCTCTCAGTCCTTCCGGTCATACATGCGGAGCTCGCTTGTGCTCCAGCTTCTGGACGGTGGAGGACCAGCTTCCGTGGCTTGGCCGTCTGATGGTAGCGAGCCATGCAATCGAGGAGGGCTTGCTGCAACTCGTCAGTGCTGGCAAAATGGGTGGGCTGCAGGAACTTGCGTTGGATCCGACTTCACCAGATCTCGATCTGATCCAACCAGGAGGCGTTGGTGGGCAACCAAGAGAGCGGCATCGTCAGCTTCCCCTCCGATGCCCTCGCCAGTTCCTCAACCCAACGCGGGAGCTGCTTGGATGCGTGAGTCGGACCAGTATCGAGAACCAAAGCGATGGCCTGCACACTACGACGCTGGGCACAGGCCTCAACAACCGTCTCCAAAAAAGAGCGGAAATCGACGAAGCGTTGGCGAGGATGACACTGGCCAGAGACCAGCCCATCAGCGACACGAAGCCGCCGCCATGAGATGCAGTGCTCCCCGGCGATGAGAGCGAGGTGACTGCTACCCCGGATGCTGGCGGATAGCTGGACGAGGAGCCTGTTGAGCCTCCCGTGTCTGAATCGAGGTGTTTTCATCGGGACAGACCACCCAGATGCCCTGCTCGAGCAAAGCGGTGGCGGGCTCATACAAGCGCAGGACTGGGCGGGCACGGTGGAGGAAGGTCTCCGGATTCTGAAGATGCTGCCACGAATGGAAGCGACAGCCGGGGATCTGCTCGGCGGTCAGCCAACGTCGGGGTCCGAGTATGACCCGACCGAAAAACAACGCGAAGGATTTTTGAGCGTGTTGAGCGCTTCTGAGAAGAGAGCTGAGCAAACATCATAGGCTCCAAAGGCTTCGTTGTTGTCGGCTCCTCCTGTCAAAATCGTTCAAAATGCCTGTCTGCTAAGAGATTGCCGTTCTTAGCGTTGTTTTCCGGTCGGATCATACTCGGACCCCATATCCGAGATTTCCTCACGTTAGAAAATAGGCATATGACGCTTGAAGTGCAAATCGGCTAATTCGGGAGTAAATGGCTCAAAATTCTACGAATCGTTGTCATATTCCAGCACCAGGCTCTCCACTTCCCTGCGCGTCCGTCCCATCTCGTGCGCCTCAACCTGCCAGCCTTCGAGCAAGCGGAGGGCCTCCTCGGTCTTCCCTTGCGCGATGAGCAGGCGGGCGGCGATGAGGTCTTCTTGCTCCTGGTGCAGCCGTGGCAGGCTCTCCCGCTGCAGAGCGCTCGTCGTGGACCAGCGCTCTGCTGTCGCGAGGTCTCCTGCCGCAAGCGCGAGCCGGGCCTGCAAAGCCTCGATGCGCCGCTGGAGCAGCGGCAGGTGGGGCGTCGCCCCTGTCGGCAGCCGAGCAAAAAGCACACGGAGCCGCTGTTGAGCGGCTGCTGTTTGCTCACGAGCATGCTCGATAGTCGCCAGAACAAGCGCTGCCTGCACCCGCAAGGTCTCCTCCCCGATCCGTGTCCCCAGATCCAGGGCCTCCTGCGCCTCCTGCCAGGCCTCTTCCAGGGCATTCCATTCGTAGGAGAGCCGTGCAAGGTCAAGCTGTGCCTGGCCAGTGTCGAAGAGATCCTCTCCCGCTGAAGCTCTGGCTGCACGATACAGCTCAGCCGCCTGCTGCAATGCTCCCTGAAGAAAGCAGGCCTCTGCTAGCAGGAGCTGCGTTGCACGCACAGCGTAGCTGTTCCCGGTAGTCGCAAGCAAGGCCCATGCTTCCTGGAAGAGCTGTCTCGCAGAACGCGCCCGGCCGGCCTGCAGCTCTTCTTCCCCGAGAATTCTTAAACAGCCCCCACGCCATGGCGACTCACTGTCTGATAAGCTGGCAAGTGCTTCTCTGGCGAAACGAGCGCCCCGTGCAAGATCTCCTTGCTCCCTGCTGATGAGGGCACGAAATGTGAGGACCTGCCCCAGCCCACTGTGATTGCCCTCGGCCTGCCAGGCGCGCTCTGCGCAGTGCAGCAGCCGTTCGATCTGGGCCAACGTAGTGGGTCGGCAATCGGCGCGTCCGTGCCCTCCCCAGGAGAACAATAACAGAAAGACCGCATGCACACAGAGTCGCGGATGCTGCTCCAGTGTCGCATCCGGTAAGGCAGCGAGCCAGCGCTGAAGCGTGTAATGCTCATGCATCGTATAAAAATAGTGCGGCCTCATACTCTGCTCAAGGAGAGCAGCGACCCGCGCAAACTCCTGAGCTTCTAGGGCCATTTCCACCGCTTCACTCAGCAGGCCCTGCTGCTCATGCCACACGCTGGCTCTGCACATCTCACTTAAGCCAAAAGGAGGAAAAACAAGACAAGAAAGCTCCAAATCTGGCATAATGCCAGAAAGCAAAAAGAAAAAGCAAGGAGCTTTCGATGTACAGATTACGCGAAATGGAAATCGATGACAAGGTGTGTGAACAGGTCAGCATGACGATGCTCGAGGGAGTGTATCCCAAAGCAGTGATTGAGCGCTGTGTGCAAGAGAGTGAGCCCTGGTCCACCAAAGTGCGGCGCGTGCGAGCCAGCACGGCCTTGGCCCTGGTGCTGTTTGTGATGGGGATGGCACTGTGGAGTCGTCTGAACCAATGCCAGGTGTGGCAAAAGTTGGTGGGCGCCCTCAGTGATCTGCATCCGAGCTCGCCGGAGGATCCCCTGAGCGATTCAGGGATCAGTGGACGACGCCAGGAACTGGGCAGTCAGTGCTTGCAGGCTCTCATGCGCGAGCGCTGTCGGCTGCTCGCCCACCCAGCGAGCATGCCCGGTGCCTTCTTTGGGCGCTATCGGCTCATGGCCATTGATGGCACGGTCTTTAACACCCCGGATACCAAAGCCAACGCGGCGGCCTTCGGGCGCAGTAGCAATCAATATGGACCCGGAGCCTATCCCCAGGTACGTTGTGTGCTGATGGCCGAGTGTGGCAGCCATGCGGTCGTTGGGCTGGAAATCGACCGCTATGATGTTTCAGAAGTGCATGGAGCACATCGCTTGCTGGAGAAGCTAGGCCCCACTATGCTGGTGCTGGTGGACGCGGGTATCACCTCAGGAGGGTTTGTGGAGCACGCCCTTCAGTGCAAGGCCCATGTGCTGGGAGCCTTGGAAGCTGGGGCGTGGGAACAGCTGAGCCCCCAACGCCGTCTAGCCGATGGCTCGGTACTAGCCTGGGTGGGTCCCACGCGCCCCAACCAAGCGCACTATCGGGTGCATCGAGGGATATGGGTACGCATCATCTCCTACCGGGTGACCGATGAGCGCTTGGGAGAGCCAGGCAAGGTCTATCGCCTGGTGACCACCCTGCTCAATCCGCGCGTAGCTCCAGCCTTGGAACTGATCGCCTTGTATCATGAGCGCTGGGAAATCGAGCTGGTGATCGATGAGATCAAAGCGCACGCGCGAGCCCAACGCAAGGTGCTGCGCTCTAAGACGCCCGAAGGGGTGCGCCAAGAGCTCTATGGGATTTACCTGGCTCATTACGCGGTGCGCGCTCTGCTGGCGCAAGCGGCGGTGGAGGCCGAGCTGGATCCTGATCGCCTCAGCTTTAGCGAAGGCCTTTTCGAACTGACCGAGATGATCTCGCTGGCGCTCACCTTGCAGCCTGAGGAGACAAGCGCCCCGCTGCTGGCACACTTGCGGCACAAGATGGCCCAGCACGTCTTGCCCGCACGTCGCCTGCGCATCAACCGTCGCGAGGTCAAGCAGATCTACCACAAGTACAAACCCAAGAAGCGCCAGCTGCCTCCACCGGCGCCCTTTGATCCTGAGGAGCAGTTTCTTGATTTTGTCGACCTGCTTGATCCTCTCAAGGTGGAACTTGCTCTGGGAGGGCCTTAAGTGAGATGTATTGAGCGCAAGGCTCACCAGGCGCAACCCGGTCACCCAGCCTTCCATACGAATATCAAGGCGCCTGATGTCTTCTGGGAAGAGCACAGCCGGTAGGGCTTGCCGCAGAAAGCTGTCTGTCTCCTCCGGTGAGAAGCGGAGGATCAACCCTGCTCAATATGACCAGGTGGAGCATCGCAGGCAGATGATCCAGTACAAAGGTCAAGGTCTCATGGATCTCGGGTTCGGTGATCACATGGTAGTCTTCCAGGATAAGCATGCCTCGCTGCGGCAGAGACGCGAGTGCATTGAGGAACGTCCTGAGCAGCGGTTCCAGGGGAGATGACGCAAAGGAAGACCGGGTGGGGAGCCACGCGAGAGTGGCTTGGCCACTCTCGGCCTGGAATGCCTGGCAGGCCAGAATGACGTACCGCCAGAAACGGATCGGGTCGTTGTCACCTGGATCAAGGGAGAGCCAGGCCACAGGCGGATGTGGCTGGCGCTGACTCTGATGGGCGATCCATTGGCTCACCACCGTGGTTTTGCCGAAGCCAGCCGGAGCAGAGAGGAGGGTGAGTTTGCCTTCCAGGCCTGTGTCAAGCTGCGTCAGCAGGCGCTCTCGTGTGACGAGAGAGGCAGGCAGACGGGGCAGCTGGAGTTTGGGGGCAAGCACCGGCGGATGTTGTCCAGAGGGAGAGGTGGTGACTGCATCAGGCAGACGTCCTTGAAGAGCTGCACCTCTCTCTTCTCCTGATACCACCACTTGAAGCTCGGGGATCGTTTCCCCCTTCACCTGGGAGCGTTCGTCGGTTGAAACGCGTGATTCAGCGTTGAGTGCTTCGGCGATGTCTTCTAAGCGCGCAATCGAGAGCGAGGGAGTGCGCCCGATGTATTTCTTGCGCGTCCGGCGGCCCTGGGTGCGGTAGGCGTACCAATAGCCCCCGCCATGCCGCCGCGACTCTTTGCGCAGCGTCAGGCGCCCGTGTTGGCCCTGGAAGGCGAAGGAGGAGTCATCGACCAGCCTGAGAAAGCCGGATTCGTCCTCTGGAGACAAATGATATGAGATGCTCTCGCCTCGGTATCGCCATTCATATTGCTCGCGCTCTGGTGACCAGAGCAGGGTGGCGGCTGCTGCTTTTGGCATACGGTTCTTACAAGCTTGCCTGTTTCAATGTATTACCCAATGTGGGTGAGTATAGCAGATGAGCAAAGGCGATGCAAGTGCCGGGCGGCACAAGGGGGTCATGGGTAATACGTCTTGGGTAATAGAAAACCTCTCTTCTCATCAGTTGTTAAGCGATAAAAAGTGCCGAGCTGGTTGGCTGACAAATGCAAGGCAGCTTAAAAACACTGAGTTTCCACAGGGGTTGGGAGGCCAATACCCTATCTCTCCGAGGACGGCAGGGCGCTGAGGCGAGAACTGGGGAGGGGTCAAGTGCGGGATCAAGCCAAAAAGGTGCAAAAGCTTGCCAGTTCACTGGTGTGGATCTGGTAGCCGCCTGATTGTTCGTCGAGAAAGCTTTCCAGAGTGCTCGAAACGCAAGCCGTACTCGTCCAAAGGCGTCCGATTATCTCCAAGCATAACAGCGTGACAGGTAGACACGGTTGGCCACTGCTTCACTACAAGTTTGCTTATTGTTTGGCTTCTTCAAACGCTACATCTGTATTACGCTTGTTTCTTCACTAACCCCGCACTCGGCTTAACGAACGGCCCCGCCTGATACAAATCATCATAGTTCCACAAGGCCTGAAAGGTGGCAGCCGTGAGCGCTACGATCAACCAGAGAAACAACGTGGCCAGCGACAGAGCCACCCTGGTATCTTTCAATTGGAAGATCGCCACCAAACTACTCGCGATTGTCAAGAGGAACATCGCCAGAGTCAGCAGCAGGGCATTGAGCGGCGAACGCAGGCTGAAGTACGCGGCATTGAACAGGACGAAGTCGACCCACGATGCCCCTTGCAGGGTAAGGTAAACCGGCCGCCCGGGCGTTTCTCGTGGCTTGTTGAGCACCTGCCATGTTCCCAGAGCACTGAGACATTGTTCACAAACCACGCAGGGCCAAATGCCCAAGATGGCGGTGTAATCCTCGCTTGCTTGAGTCGCTGAAAGTAGGACACGTCCCCAAAGATCACTTCTCGCAAGCTCTGGTCTCTGTTCCCTCTCGCCAGACTGGTCAACCCGGACAAGCCAAAGGTCATAATCTGAACAACTACATAAAAGGCCACCGCGTGATACCAGCTGTGTTGGCTACTTGGCACATCCGTTCGTAAAGAGGATGGTTTCGCTCTTGATTTCTTCATTTTTCTCGCAGGTATAGTTCTTCACAGATGAAAGGATGCAAGAGCATGTAGCGTACAGGACCTCTTTTCACGGAGAGCAAAGATGAAAGTTGCCATGTATGTCCGGGTTCCGACCCAACGTCAGGCGCAAGCCCAGACGATCGAGCAGCAGTTCCAGCTCTTGCGCGAGCATAGCCACATCCATGGGTGGCCATGGAACGATGAGCACATTTTTCGCGACGACGGCTACAGCGGAGCGAGCTTGCGTCGGCCCGGGTTGGATCGCTTGCGCGATCAGGTGAGCACCGCTGCCTTTGACCGGGTGGTGATGACGGCTCCGGATCGCTTGGCGCGCAACTACGTGCACCAGATGCTTCTGGTTGAGGAATGAGAGCGCGGAGGGTGCCAAGTGGAGTTCGCCGACCAGCCGATGAGTCACCACCCGCATGATCAGTTGTTGTTACAGATCCGTGGAGCGGTGGCCGAGTATGAACGGAGTCTGATTGGCTCTCCGCATGCGACGAGGCCGACAGCAGAAGTACCAGGCAGGCGCTTTACTGCCATGGACTCACCCACCCTATGGCTATCGAGTCGACCCAGCCCGTCCGCGTGATCCCGCAGGTGTGCGTGTGGAGCCGGCCGAGGCCGCAGTGGTGGCGGAGCTGTTTGCCAAGTACTTGCAAGACCGACAGAGTTTGATGGGGCTCACCAAGCAATGAATGGTGCAGCAGGTGCCCAGTCCAAGTGGGCGCTTGCGGTGGAATCAAGCCACCGTCCGTGGGATCCTGGCCAATGTGCTCCACTTGGAAGAGTACAAGCGACGGCGTCAGGAACTGGAGCAACGACAGCAAGCCATGGCCGAACAGGTGCGCCAACTGGAAGCGAGTGTGGGGCGCCATGATGAACTGGCAGGCATGGTCCAATCCATCGAAGCTTTTTGCCACCGGGTAGAGCTCGGACTCGCTGAGGTCACCTTTGAGCAGAAACGGCAACTGATCGAGTTGCTGGTTGATCGTGTGGTGGTGACTGATGAAGAGGTGGAGATCCGCTATGTGATCCCCACCTCCAAGAGCAGTGAGCACGTTCGTTTTTGTCATTTGCGTTTGGACTATTTCCACGATCCAACGCGCCCGATACCACTCGACGCGTTGCCAGGCTTGCTGGAGGGTGGCCACCGGCACCGAGGTCAGCAGGATCCACTCCAAGGTCTCCACCCCTTCGGGTGGTGCCGGTTCCCACACGTGCACCACCCACACCACCAGCGGATGCTGCTGAGCCTGCTGTGGGCTACGCGGCGAAAGCCTCCGCAGGCAGCCCCAACTGATCAGGACGTAGGCCGTGCGGGCCTTGACCTGCTTGGTCGCCTCCAGGTCCAGTTCCTGCTCGCCCCGGGCTGGCCAGCCACGCACCACAAAGTCGCACTGCAGCTGCCGGCAGAGGCTGAGCAAAGGGAACATATCGCTGGCCCGATCCCCCACGTGGATCCATTGCACGCCGGGGGGTGGGGCTCCAATGGCCTGGACGCTGCGTTCCCACACCTGCGACTCGCGCTCGCGTTGCCATTTGGTTTCTCCCTTGGGGCCGGTTGACGCAAGAAGGGCTCCTGATGGGCCAGGCCCAACACCTCGCGCGGACCTGGCACCACCGCCAGCACGCTCTGCAACAGGAAGCCCTGATGGCTGCCGTTGCCGATGGGACCCAGGCCCGTCTGCTCCAGATGCGGGCCATCAGTTGCTCATAGCTCACCTGCGACGTCCCCAAGAAGCGATAGGCCGCGTGGGTGTCCGCCTCGCTGTGCATCTGGGCCAGGCCGGGGCCGCCAACAAGGTGGTGGCATTCATCGTGGCTGCTCTTTCTCTGCTCTTGACTCCTCCTGCATGGATTCTATGCAGGCCCTCCTGCTCGGTCAGGAGATCTTGATATGGATCGGCCCCGTGGAGATCGGGTCGGGAGTGGCCTCCAGGGTGTTGCCGCTCGCATCCGAGACGAAGATGCCCAAGTAGGTAGCGGACTGAAGGAACAAGCTCTGTCCCGACGGACAAGCGAAGCTTCCCTGGCTCGGCGGACCAACCGTGAGGCTGCCAGTGGTCTGTCCGTTCCTCACGGGGAACGTCCCACTCGTGACAAGGGATGTGGACACGGTCTCCTTGTTGCCGGCCTTGGGATGGTTACCGCCGTTGTTGAAGCACTGGTAGACGGCGGTCGCGGTGTTCACCTTAAGGGTGATCACTATGCTGGTTGTGCCAGTCCCCAGCCCGGCATCCTTGAAGGACACCGTTAAAGCGCCAGTGCTCGTACTGACGCTCGAGTCCGCGAACAGGAAGTGAGGGCTGTCGGCGAAAGCTGCTGAAACCGAGAGCACGAGCATCAGCAACGCGAGCAGCACTGCAATCGCGAATCGTCGCATGGTTGTTCTCCTTTCAAATACAATGCAAACACAGTCAAATAGTGCGCACACGCGCACTACTGGTGATTCCACGCACTCCGAGGCTTCTATCCAAAGGGGACTATTTCATGCACTCCGAGGCCGCTATCCGAAAGGGATTGTGAGCAGCACAACCCGGGACATACTCTCTCTGAGGGGATTATTAACCAATGGCGCTCCTTACTGATTGCGTATGTGCCACCTGGCTCAAATAAGCCCAGGTCTTAAGTATACCCGCTCTCATCCGTTTTGACATCGGAGGAACCTCCCATTTTTGCCGAGCACTTTCAAAGAGGAAGAAAGGGCACAGATATGGGAGAAATGTCCTATATTCGCGAAGCGTCTCTGTAACGATGCACAGATTCACACCAGGCCGTGGCGGATGGCAAAGGCTGTTGCAGCGGCCCGGTTGTCGCAGGCCGTCTTGTTGAAGATGTGGGTGAGGTGATTGGTCACGGTTTTCTCGCTTAACCCCAATGCCTGGGCGATCTGGCCATTGCTCTTCCCCTGAGCAACCAGACGGAGGACCGCCATCTCCCGACCAGTCAGATTGGCCGGGAGCGGTGGAGCGAGGGGGTCACGAGCCTGATGGGCTAGCGCGTGCAATCGGTGGCGCACCAGGTCCGTTGAGTGGGCCATGCCCAGTTCTTCGAAGAGGGCCAGTGCCTGCTGAAGCCGTTGCCGGACGCGTGTGGTATTTCCCTGACCTCCTCGTACTCCTTCGAGGTCGGCTTGTCCCACGAGTGTCCGCGCCAGTTCAGGTCGCAGTCCCTCGCGCCGCGCCGTGGCCTCTGCGGCGGCCAGGTGCCTCGCCGCCGTTTCCCACTGCCCATCGTGCAGCGCCAGCATGCCCAGCACCCAATCCACCAGGAACCAGTAATGCTGGCCACCGAAGGTAAGCAGAGCAGGATAGAGCCGTGTCGCACGCTCATAGTCACCAAGCGCCATGGCTATGAGCGCGAGACAGACCAAAGGCGGGGCCGCCGGGAGTATACCCGCAGGCAGGAGCGCGAGTTGAGCCTCGGCCCGTGCCAGGTACGTGCGTGCCTCCTCTTTGCCCACTATTGCTTGCACCAGGCCCAGCAGCCCCAGGTAGAACATGAGGTCGCCCAGCCCACTCTGGAACCCCTGGTCCAGTTGGGCGTCCTGCAACTCGCACTCCGCGACGAGGTAGTTTTCCCGCTGAGAGGCCAGAAAGCCACGGATTTGACGAAGGAAGGCAGCGGGAACAGGATCGGAGAGGGCATCCACGATGGGATGTGCCAGGGCGATCACCCGCTCGGCATCCGCCCACAAGCCTTGGGAGGCGTACAGTAGCACCTGCCAAGTGTAGGCTGTGCGCAGGTGGTACGGCTGCCGACAGCGCTCAACCAACGTCAGCAGATGCGCACTTACTGCATGTGATCGCGTGATCTCAGCCCTCCAATAATACGCCACTGCCAGGTTGAAAGCGCATTCTGCTGCCTCTGCCAGATCACCACCCACCTCTGCTCGTGCCATCATCTGTTCAACGAACCCGATAGCGGAATCGAGATCATCTCGCCGCAGAGACGCGAGATTACCAGCGACGATGCGGCGCACTCGCCTTTCCAGATCCACATCGCCCAATTCGTGTGTCATCACAAGCGCCTGCTGAGCGGGGGCAATGCCCTCTTCTTGCAGACCCATATAGGCCGTGAGCAAGACGGAGAGATCGGCGAGCACCTCCACCAGTTCTGTGCAGCAACGGTTTTCCAGTAGCGCAATGGCTTGCTCAAATGCGGTGCGTGCCTCTGCTCGCTTATCCTGTCGCCAGTACGCCCGTCCCAGGCCATGCACTGCCCGCACCATCGCCTCGCGCTGCTCTCCTTGCGCAAACCAGATCTGTGCTGCCTGGTACATGCGCTCGGCTTCTGCCTCTTTGCCCGCCATCAGCGCTACCTCGCCCAACGTGAGCAACAGCTCACCCCGCCGCCCGTCACCAGGCTTGAGGAGGTCTAGAGCTGTGCGATAATGAGACAGTGCCTCCTCGGGAGCGAAGGTCTGCTGCGCCTGGACAGCCGCTTGCAGTGAGTAGTCGAAGCCGCGTTCCCGGTCGTCACTCTGAGCAAAGTGAAAGGCCAACTCAGCAAGCTGAGAGACCTGGTGTATGGCCCCTTCTTGCCGAGAACGCTCCTCGAGCAGTTGCCCGATCAGGCCATGAAGGCGGCGGCGGCGAGACGCACCGACTTCGGCAGAGAGGCACTCACGGATTTTATCATGGCTGAAGGTGAAGCCGCCTCGTTGGTCAGCGTACAGGAGATGGGCGCGTGCTGCCTCAAGTAGATGCTCCTCGACCACTTCCAGCTCTTGCTGTTGGACGGCAGCCATCAGCGAGGCATCAAAGGTACACCCAATCATGGCAGCAACGCGCAGGTCGTCAATCAGCTCGGGTGAGAATCGTGCGAAGCGCTGGCGCAGGGCACCGACAAGGCTTGGAGGCAGGGCCTGTTCAAGTGGCGCGGCAGCAATCCACTGCTCGTTTTGTTGGGTGAGTGCTCCCGTTTCAATCCACCCGTGAAGCAGCTCCTCGGCAAAAAAGGGATTGCCCTCACTCTGGACGTATAAGAGCGAACTCACAGCGGGACTGAGAGGGCGTCCAAGGAAGCTTGTCGCCAGGGCTTCGATCTCCCGGCGGGAGAGCGGCTTGACGGTCACCTCTGTGAGCATGCGCTGGCGAGAGAGTTCAGCAATCGTACGACGGAGTGCAGCGTTGCGCTCAAGCTCACTGTCCCGGTAAGCACCTACGATAAGCACATGCGCCTGTGACTGACGGCGCGCGACGTGGCAGAGCAAGTCAAGACTGGCCGTATCCGCCCAGTGCAGGTCATCGAAGAGGAGCACAAGCACAGAAGAGAGGCCGATAGTCTGCAGGAAGGTTCCCATCGCCTCATAGAGGCGAAAGCGTGCTTGCTCAGGAGGGAAGGGGTGAGGAACGGGGAGGTCTTCAAGACGGGTAAGCAACTCTGGCAAGATGCTGGCGAGCAGTGGGGAGGCGACAGCGACCTGCTCGCGGAGTTGGTCCACGCAAGTCACCTGAATGTAGCGACCAAGCGCCTCTAAGAAGGGCAGAAAGGGGGGCATCCCTTCGGCCTCTGAAGCCCCGCCACACAGCACAATAGCTCCATCGTGAGCAGCACGCGCAGCGATTTCGTCGAGCAGGCGCGTCTTGCCAATGCCTGGTGCTCCTGCGACGAGCACCACCTGGGTCTGCCCCCGCCTCGCCGCTGCATAATGGCTCATCATGCGTGTCAACTCTTCCTGCCTTCCAACGAAGGACGAAGCGCGTGGAGGAGACGACGCTGCAGTCACAGAACTGGTGTGCTGTGGTTGTGCCTGTTGAGCCATCAGAGGAGATTCCTTTGCCAGCTCATGCTGAAGGAAACCCGTGTTAGTCTCTCGCAATCCCTCATTTCATGCATGAATCAACCCTATTTGACTAACAGGATGGTTGTTATGCTATAATGAAAGTAGCTTAATGTAGAGTTTTGGGCAATGAAGCAGAGAATTGTAGGCTAGTAACTCACGTGGTGTGATTGTAAGGCGGCAATCAAAGGTGAACCACCACTAACCTAGCCAATAAAAACACTCACCAAGTTATTACCTATGGTGACGGGAGGTCGCAAAATCTATGGCTCCGTGGGAACGCTGCTTGTGCCCTGATTGTAGTCTTGTGTGGGAACGAAACCTGGATGGTGCGTGGCGCTATACTGCCATGATCGCTGTGCCAGTACCCGAGGAAAGATCTTGTCCACTCTGTGCTAAATGCTTCCAGGGAATCATTGCGGAATAAGCAAAATCACTGTGGCTCGGTAGGAGGTTATAACCCATGCTTTTCGACGGGGTTGCGCATATTCAACTTGGGAGCATTCAGCATACATCCCTCGAGGCGACTTCTTGGCAGTACAGTTCTCCGTAGATCACATACCGGACAGCCTCAATTCAGCTCGGTGATCATCCTGCGCGTTCGCTCTCGCTCGTCAGTCAATCCGCACGCCTCGAAGATGGTGACAGCTTTTTCCAGGTGAGCATGAGCGGGCGTTAGATCATGACGGTCGCGGCACAGCAGCCCCCAGATGCGATGGGTACGGGCTATCTCTGGCAGCATTTCGCAGGCTTCAAAAGCCTGGAGACTGGTCGTCAGATGTCCCTCGACTTCGTCCCAACGAGGTGGGGTGAGCGCAGCAAGAGCCTGGCCCCATACCCGTTGGGCCAGGCCTTCAGCGTATTTGCCATCAACGGAGTGGGCGTAGGCCACTGCTTCTTCCGCCAGCGTGAGCGCTTCTTCAGCACGACGCGTGCTGAGGACGATTTCAGCGCTGGTGGCGGCAAACCAATCGGCGAGGATGAGTCGCTGCTCGCCAAGACGCTGGGCCAGCGCTTGTTGCTGGGTCATACTCGTCAGAGCAGCGTCATGCTGGCCCAGATGGTTCTCTGCCCAGGCACGCAGACCGTACCCGATATAGGCCCTTACCCAATCACCTGATTGTTCTGCTGTGCGCACAACTGCGCGGCTTTCCTCTAATACACGCTGCGTCTCTCCGCCAAAAAAATACGCCAGCGCAAGGTGGAGAGAGCCAAGAGCAACAGCAATGAACTCGCCTCTGGCCTTCGCAAAGGTCAGGGCATGTTGAGTCACGAGCAAGCCTTCGCTATACTGACCACAGGCTGCCAGGACATTCCCGAGGTAGCCGAGGGTCTGGATATATTCGATCCAATTGAGGTGAGATGCTGACCCCCCATTAGCCGTTCGTTCTAAAGGGGCCAGCGCCTGCGTCAGCAACGGCCTGGCTTGACCACAGTATCCTTGCGTGGCCAGGACACGACCAATCATACTGGAGGCCGCGGCCAACAGGTCCTCGGCCTCCACCTCCTCTGCAGCTGCTCGTGCCTGTCGGAAATAGTGCACTGCCTGCTGCCGATCGTTGCGATGAGTGTGGATCCGTCCCATCCAGAAATAGATGCGAGCCAGGCTCAGCCGAGCCGAACGTTCCGACCCTTCCAGGGAAGGCAAGGCTCGCACCAAGGCTTCCGCTTCCGCAAGCTGCGCCAGACTCTGCTCTGGGGGATCTGAGAAGGAGGCGATGACCACTTGCTTCATGATGATGTCCACCCGATGACGGTGATTTTCTGCTGTTTCGGGCAACTGGGACAGACTCGCTAACGCATCAGCATAATGCCTCTTGGTCATGGCAGTGGCGAACATCCGCAACGCCTCATCCCCTGCCGCAAGACTCCAGTGAAAGGCGGGTTCCAGCAGTCCACAAGCCCGCGCGTGATGGGCTAACTGGGCTGCGGGAGCAGGTCTGGCTTGCAAGACATCCAACGCTCGGCGATGAAACACGTGCCGCCGGGCATCCCCCGCCTCCGTGTAGACGACGTCACGGATTTTGTCGTGCGTGAAGCCGTATGTGGTGCTGAAGGAGTGTTGGCCTTCCTGCAGATCTTCGCGCAGCACTTGCGCGGTGAGCACTTCCTCCAGTGCCAAAAGCCCATCCTGTTCTCCCAGACCAGCAACCTGCCAGAGCAGCTCAAAGGTGGAACTTTGACCGAGGACAGCACCTGCTGTCAACAGAGTAAACGCGGAAGGAGAGAGGCGTCCCAATCGCGTGCGGATCACGTCTCGGACACTGGATGGAAGGACGCCATGGAGGGTGACAACCTGGGAAGCGGCCTCCTCGAAGTCGATCCCCCATCTTCCATCGTCCTGGAGGGAGGGTGCGAGCAGATCACGTTCCAGGAAGACTTTGAGGAGTTCCAGCACATAGAACGGCTGTCCTCCTGTTTCGGCAAAGAGAAAGCTCCCAAACGCTTCAATAGGGGGAGAGGAGGACGGCCTGATTTCTGACCCTCGTGCCTTTCCGCTCGCTGGCGGCTCCCGGCCGCGCTGAGAGCGCACGTCGCCTCCTAATCCCTGAACCAAGTGCAGGGTATCCTCGGCGGTGAGCGCCCTTAACAGGAGGTTGGTGACTGGGAGGTTCCGTTCCAGGCCAGCGAGCCAGGTGGTGAGTGCCTGCGGTGGATGCGCCGTTTCCGCGCGCAGGCTCACGAGCAAGAGCATGGGCACACCGCTCTCCATCCACCGTCGCCCAGCATAGTACAACACGTCGAGCGAGGCGGCATCAGCCCATTGCAGGTCGTCAATGAACAGCACCACGGGCGCGCGTTCCGCCAGCGCCTGCCCCAGGCAAGCCACGGCTTCGAACAGGCGGATGCGCGCGGTGGGTTCGTCTCCTGCTGGAGGCGGCAGGTCTGGGTAGCGCTCACGCAGTTCGGGCAGGATACGGCTGAGTTCTGTCAGCCAGACATCGGAGAGCAAGTCATCGGGGGCATTTTCTCGCTCTAAGCGGCTGCGCAGCGCTTCCACAAGGGCCTGGTAAGGCAAAAGACCACCCGTCTCAAATGCCCGCCCCTGCAGCACGTCTGCTCCTTGCGCCATCGCCCAGCCCAAAAACTCCTGCGCCAGGCGCGTTTTCCCGATCCCTGCTTCCCCTTTGAGGAGCGCCACCTGGGGTTGACCGCCCTGTGCGGCAGAGAACACCTCAACCAGTTTACGATACTCGCTCGCTCGACCGACTAGGGGGACGTTTGCAAGCAGTGACAGTGGAGATGACACAGGCGGTACGTGCGAAGAGGAGGAGGGAGGGCTCCATCTGGTCTGCCTATGGGGAAGAACCTGCGTGCGGAGGCGCGCAACCAGGGCCTCCGTTTCTGATGCTGGTTTCGTGCGCAGTTCCTTTGCCAACATCATGCGGCAGGTCTCATACGTTTGCAGCGCGGCAATGCGATCGCCTCGGGCGAATTGGATCTGCATCAGACAGCGGTAAGCCGACTCATTCAAGCGATCATGCGTCACCCAACGCCTGGCCGTTTCGAGAGCAGCGGGAAGCTCCCCGCCCTCCGACTGCATCTGTGAGAGGCGGTCGAACACCGTGCCCATCCGGTGGTGCCACACTTCCCGTTGGAGTCTGGTCCAGTCGTCGAAGTCTGGCGCATCATCCAGGGAAAAGCCCTCCAGAAAATCAGCGCGGTACTGCTCGACCGCGTCCTGGAAGTGAGCGAGCAGTGTAGAGCGGGCCTCGCCCTGGAGACCTCCCGACTTGGAAGAGGAACGGACGTCTTTGAAGGCGAGTTGGAGCGCATGGACATCCATCTGGAACTCGGAGGCAGCGTTGAATGCGAGCGTCTCGCGTTCAACGAGCAGGTGTGACAGGGGAGAGGGGGCCACTTCCTGCTGCAAGGTATCCCGTAGGTAGACCAGGGTGCGCCGCAGCGCCGCCTTACTCCGCATCTCATCGCTCTCTGGCCAGAAGAGTGAGGCGAGCTTCTCACGGGTCTGCACGCCTCCATCCACTGCCAGGTAGATGAGCAGCGCCAACGCCTTGCGGCTGGGAAAGTGCAAGAGCTGTTCCGGATGACGAACTTCGGGGGTGCCGAGCAATGCCAGGTTGAGTCTACCCATACGTTATCACGCTCTTTATCACGCTGTTGTTCCACGTGTCGGCTACACTAAGCAGAGAGATAGTTTGAGCATATTCTAAGCTCTGGTCCAGAGAAACACAAGAGGTACGCTGCCCGGTGAAAACCGTTCTGAGGTGCACAGTGCTCGGACGGATCTTGAGGAGTTCTCAGAGATGACCACGCTCATCCAACCAGCGGAGAAAGGAGGAAGACCGCGTGGCAAGCCTGGCGTTGGTGTTACTGATCCTGCCGGGGAAAGAGGAGGCGTGGAGACGCTTCTATCAGGAACTGGCAGGGACGCGTCGTGCGGAGTACGAACAATCGAGACGGCAGTTGGGTAGCACCAGAGAGCAGGCCTGGATCGTGCAGACACACCCAGGGGAGCTGCTGATCGCCTATCTCGAGGTAGAGCATCTCGAGCAGATGCTCCCAACCTTGCTCGTCTCGGATCTCCCGTTTGATGACTGGTTCAGGCAGCAATGCCAGAGCCTGCACGGACTCGATGTGAGGCAACGCCCAGCGTGGCCACCCAAACGCAGTGAGTTGATCTTTGCCTGGTATGACTCTTGATGAGAGACACAACGTCTCTCCTGAAACGTTTGCAGTTCACGGAAAGGATCTCCACCATGAAAAAATCGCGCTGGAACCTGTTGGGCGCAGGATGCGGCATCGTCGATGTCCTGCTCAGCCTGATTGCGCTCCTCATCGTGCCGCTACCTCCGGTTGTTGGAAGCTCCGTCAAGGAAGTTCTATCGTACTATACGAGCAATGGCTCGACCCTTTTGCTCAGCAATTACCTGTTTATGCTCGCGACGGTCTTTTTCCTCGGGTTCTTTGGGTATGTGTGTGTCGTCTTGAGAAGTGCCGAGGGAGAGCCATACGCGCTCTCACGGATCGTCTTCGGCGCGGCTGTGGCCGCAGCAAGCATATTCCTCGTCTCCCCGCTGATCTCGCAGGCGCTTGTTGCAAGGGCCGCGACGGGCGCGGAGAGTGTGGTCGTCGGTGTGCTCTCAGATATGACCGCGTTGAGTCTCATCGCAAGTGGTATTCCCGTGATCCTGCTGGTCGGTTTGGCCTCGGTCGTGATGCTGCGCACCAGGCTTCTGCCACGATGGCTCGGACTGCTTGGACTGCTGCTCGTGGTTCTCCTGCTGCTGGCAAGTGCTGGCCTCTTCCTCCCAGCTGGCCTTCTGGCAGCCGGAGGGATCTTCACGACGCTCGTTTTCGCGTGCTTCCTCCTTTGGGAGTTGACGCTGAGTATTGTCCTGGTCACCAGGGTCCTTGCGACGAAAAGAACCGAAACCGCCTCTGGGGTCGCCTGAGAAGAGGAAAGAAGCGTCTAGAGTGGATGGAGATGAGCATTGGCCACCCCATCCAGAGAAGAAAGACTTCCTGGAAGGGAACAGCGAGAGAAAGGAAAAGCTGCTATGTCAACCGAACAGCACAAGGCAATGGATCGTCGTGTCTATGAGGAGGTGTGGAATGGGGGAAACCTGGCTGTCATCGATGAGCTCGTTGCCGCCAACTACGTCGATCATGATCAAGAACCTACTGGTGCCCTTGAGGGTCTGGAGGGACTCAAACAATCCGTCACCATGTACCGGACCGCCTTCCCCGATGTTCATTTCACAGTTGAGGATCAAATTGCCGAAGGGGACAGGGTGGTGACGCGCTGGACGGCTCGTGGCACACACCAAGACGCATTCATGGGTATTCCACCGACAGGCAAGCAGGCGATGGTGACGGGGATATCCATCACTCGCGTGGCTTCCGGCAAGGTTGTCGAAGGCTGGACCAACTTTGACGCGCTTGGCCTGTTGCACCAACTCGGCGCTGTTCCTCCCCTGAGCTAAATGCTTCCAGGTCCATCAAGCGGCAAGTGCTTGTAATCGAGTAGAACGGTTGTCAGGAGCAAAAGGGCTGCCGATGTGACGAAGCAAGTCATCAGGAGTCTGAGAGAGCGTCTCAAAGTGTGTTTTGGCATCAGCAAGTAGCGACTCAAAGTCTTTGCGATGATGATTATGGGTGACGATGCGGCGTGAGATGCGCCAGAGCCACTCGATGCGATTGGCATCTGGGTCATAGGCAGGCGTATAGACCAGATACAACTGACCGGAGAGTTCGGTGAGCATGCTGCGCACGAGCAGGGACCCCTGAGCCGTGTGGGTCTTGAGATTGTCCGCAATGATGATCGCCACACGTCCACGCGACGCGCGAACGAGCCACCGCCGCACGCACTTGGTCGCAAAAGACATCAGCCGTCCGTCCGGTGGCGATCCTGCCATCAAACCACCCATCTCTCCAGTCCACTAGCCCAAAGCCATAGGCCCTCCGGTTATCGCCTGGGGCCTCGATCAGACGTTGGCCCCGCCGACCCTTGAGGCGAAAGACGGCGTGTGAGTGTCGGATGAAAGGCGAATTGCACCTCATCCTGCAGGTAGAGGTCTGCTCGCGGCAACAGGGTGAGCAGGTACGGCAGATCGGCGGGAAGCTGTTGCCACAGATCAGCTTCGACCAACGGCTCAACGGGTAGAGGTTCAGGGGCTGTGGTCCCTGAACCTCTACCCGCAATCTTTTCCCACGTAGTCGGCTCGCTCTTCGGCTTTGCGTCGTAAGGTCCAGGTCGGTCGCTTGCACACGTACCCATGCGCATGCAAGTAGATCCGCACCGTCTCGTGTGTGACCGTAATCCCTGTCTGCTGACCCAGGTATTCTGCAAGCAGTTCAGTTGTCCAGTTGGCGGTTTCCTGGCCCACCTCATGAGGGTCCAATTCGATCACCCGTAACAACTCGGCTTCCCAGGCTGCCGTGATCGTACGCTTGCGCCCTGGCGAGGTGCGCCGGGGCACCGCGTCCAATCCCCCGGCTTGGAAGCGGTTGAGGACGCGGGCTACCGTATCCTCGCTGCGCAGCACCAAGCGCGCAATGTGCGGGGCTGTATGACCCAACTGGGCAAGCACAATCATCTGATACCGAGTTCTCGTCTCTGCATCTGAGGCTTCTTCATAACGCTGATGCAGCTCGGACTCCCGCTGTTCATCTACTGGTGGCAATGTGATTGGGGCTGGCACTTCTTCTTTCCTTTCTCCTGCCTTCCACATGCTTTCCCCTCTATTTTACCACCGTTCCGCAATCATTCCTTGCAAGCATATAGCAATTTGATTCTGAGGTGGAAGAGACCATTGCCTGTATTGCCCGAAGAGAATAAAGTAGTGTAAAGGTCGTAAGTACCTAAGTTTGGCCCAAATTAATGGCAATATGAGCGGGAGCAAGAAGCTCGCGCAACGGATCGGCTAAAGCAGGTGCTAAAGGTGCCGCTTGATTGAGCACGATCTGGACAAGGTGATCCAGGCCATCCCTCACCAGAAAGCCACTGACATGGAAGACACCGCGCACCATCCGCAGGGTGCCATAGTCTTGCACAGGCGAGGAGGGTGTGGACAGCCACTGCTGAGCCCAGGCCACGACATTGTGAGCCAAGCTGCCTAATAAGATGACCATTTGTTGGGCTGCAAAGCGTTTTTTGCTGCGTTTGGTGCTGCCCAGACCCTGATGGTCGCCCTTGAACGAGGTCTCCACCCCACCTCCACGCTGATCATACAGATACACGTACGCCAGCAGAACGCTGGCAGGATCAGTAGTGGACACGGCAGACTGCTGGGTCAAGGCCAGCGCCTCGACGGGCGTTAGGGTCGAAATCAGCACCCCCACGCCCCACTGCCCGTTGGCCTTGCGGCAGCGAACAGCCAGGCGTCGCACGGGCCGCACATACTCGTTGGCAGGCAGTCGCACCCATCCCACCTGCCGCCCCTCCACCTTGGGGTCATCGACCCACACCGAGACGCTTTGGGCCAAGCGCTGGGCGCGGCTGGTGGAGTAATCCTTACCGTGCACCTGATAATCTCGCGCCAGGAGCCAATTCACGTCGTCCACGCTCCCGCCGCCCGCATCGAAGCGCACCACGGTGCGCTGGCGTTTGCGCTCATTCAACTCCAAGGTGTGCTCGGCTGCTTCCATCAGGGGTTGCAGGGCTTTGGCCAGTTGCGTCTTGCCGTCAAAGAGCCGATCGACAACGACTTCTCCATAGCGCGTAGCTAGCACTCGGCCCAATTGGCGACCGCGCCGATTGCGCTGCTTGGCAAAATAGCCTTTGCTGGCAAAGGCGGCTTTGGGGCCACACGGCATCCCACTCATATCCACATCCAGCATTTGCCAGTCCGTCATATAGTCGTGCTGATAGCCGTGGCTGTGCTGTCGATAGATGGTGTCCAGGGCTTGTTCCATTTGGCTCACATTCTCGGCGGTACAGGCATCCAGGGCTTGCTGCACCACCGACTGCTCCGCACAACTACTGCGTCCGAACGCTGCCTGCAAGGCCGGGTCGCTACGTAGTCGCGTGTTGATTTCGACCAGCCCGTGTGCTCCGGCCAGCATGCTGATAAAAGCATCATACACTTTGTCAATCGGGGTGTGCTTGACCGTCTTCTGGGCAATGCGCACCGTCTTGCGGATCGGGTTAAACAGATCTACTTGACGCAATTTCACGCCAATGGCTGCCAGACTCGCACACGGGGTAAAATGTCGCTCGGTTTGTGTGATAGATTCGTTCATGATGAGGGCTCTCCTATCTCAGATTGTTTACTCTTCGATAGGTATGGCCCATCATCCTTCTTTTGGCAAGTCCCTTTCCTTCGGCAGCATACTGCCACTAGTTTGGACAAAATTTAGGTTAGTAGTTACGATATCTCATTGCAGGTATGGATAAAATCTTGTATACTCTTCGAAATGAAGCGATTCTTCACTATGGTGTTAGGAATCGTGACAGGTGTAGTCTGAGATTGCGAACAAAGAAGTTCTAGCCTTCCCGAGAAGGGGAAAGGAGGTTGAGCAAGGCTGAACATTGCTCGCGGGGAAACCACTTTCATAGCGCGAGAGGATGCGAGCATGTATTCCCGGTAGAACAACATGTGCTGTGGTCTCTTTTCGTGTGCAAGCGGTCAGCCAA